>Ga0073934_10000428_pt1 | contig 123012 bp, 111 predicted proteins | sample LarsenN4metaG_FD_76834 | JGI IMG/M metagenome (GOLD analysis project Ga0073934, IMG submission 76834) | Hot spring sediment bacterial and archeal communities from British Columbia, Canada, to study Microbial Dark Matter (Phase II) - Larsen... ... | reverse complement strand
GTGGCAGTGATTGCCACTTTATGCTTCCCAGTCTTCGCTGCCTTTGTCAGGTTGTTGGTATTTGAAGTTTGCTGTTGTTTCAGAGGTGTGGGCCGGGCGGCAGGCTGTTCCCGCTCACCAGCCGCGTATCATTTGGATTCGATAACTTGTCTGGCAGCTTTCGCTGCAGCGTCGAGGGTCTTCTGTTCCCTCAAAGCAGTTGGTGACAATCGGGATGTGACTCGCGCGACGCTGGGATACTGTCCTTGAAAGGCGCAAGCGAGCGGGTATATAGGCCAGCTTACGCGAAAGTCTGCGAGTATGTTTCCGGTTCGAAACTCGAACTATTCAACTGCCACTTCCCGATCAATAATCGCGGCTGCGTGCAACAGACGAGAATGAGCGTGCAAGGAGGAACTATGACGCAGCCAAAGCGCCGGATTCATGCTTTTCAATTCGAGAGCCGACGCCGGTTTTGGCCAGCCATACTGGTCACACTAGTTGTGATGTCGGCCGTGAGTGCGGCTTCTCAATCGGCCAGAGGGGAGAGGGAGAGCGCCGGTTGGCGGTCGGGAATAGTCCAGAGTGTGGCGCCAGCGCCGGTGGTTCCGGACGGCGCCACAGCCGGTCACGTCACCGACTTCGTGATCAACTTAGCGGTGGACATGAACCCGGCAGCGGCGGGACGATCCCTGGCAGCCGGCCGCACGATTCGAGTGACACTGCCGAGGGCCTTTCAGCGCGATCCCAGCATCCCTTTTCGCACTTTGTTGACTGATCCTGGCTGTGTACCGGGGAACATCCACTGCAACACCATATTCTTGCTGCAGGGATGGCCGCAGCATCCGGTGGGGTTCCCGCCTGCCAACATGCCCAGCCTGTGGACGGTGGGTTTCGAGGAGACGACCAACACCGTGGTGCTCACCGCGCTGCAGGATCTGATTGCCAATCCTCCCACTGAGCCAGGTATCAAGCAGATTCACCTACTGCTCGCCGGATTCGCCAATCCCGCTCCCGGGCTGTATCACGTGGGCGTCGTCGCCGAAACCGGGCCCGGCGGAGAGGCAGAAGGCGGGTGGGGACGGCTGCTGGTGCGCCCCGGGTGCAGCCCCACATCGCCATCGCGAGCGCCTTCAACGCCGGCGCGCCCAATACGATTTACCAGACGACAAATGCGGGAAGCCCGACACCACTTCCGTATGATCTGCTGCTGTGGGATGAGCAAGGCGCGCCGCTCCTGGATGTTACGGCGCGACAGATCGGCCCGCACAACGCCATACTGGTGCAGGGAAATCGCGCAGTGGGCCGCATCCGAATCGAGACGCCTCCCGGCGCCAGGCGCCAGCAATTGTTCACGCAAGCGCCGTCGTTCCTGGTGAATTCACCTGTAGTGGGCGTTCCCGCCGGTCGGCTGACAGTTTTCTTTGTCGCCGGCGAGATCCCGGGTGAGTATGTGTTGCGCTTCCAGCTCTCGGGACGCGACACGGTCGAGACCTTTGTGGCGGCGCATTAAAGAGGCCGGCGTTGCGGAAGAGGCAGCGGTTCGAAATGCGAACTGGCGTTCACGCGATGTGCGGGGCATCATAGCGACGTGCGCAGGCCAAATCACTACTGTCCCATCGCCGCGGCAGTCGAAGCCCTGGGGGGCCGCTGGACCATCCTGATCCTATACGAACTGCTCCAGGGCACGCGCCACTTCAATGAGCTCGAGCGCGGATTGCCGGGCATCTCTCGCTCGGTGCTGGCCGAACGCCTACGGTTCCTGGAGAGCGAAAAGCTGATCGTCCGCACAGTGGAGGGACAACGCAGGGGGTACGTTCTTTCGCCTTCCGGCCGCGATCTGAGAGATGTGATCATCGCGCTGGCGCGGTGGGGGGCCCGCTGGGCTCTCACGGAACCGCTACCCCGGCAGCTCGATCCAGCCTTCCTGGTCTGGTCCATGCACCACCGTATCCGGCGCGATCGAATGCCTGAGGGTCAGACAATCGTGGAGTTCCGCTTCAGCGGCTGCAACCGGCGACGCGTATGGTTGGTCTGGAGGAAAGGCGAAGCCTCGGTCTGCCTGAAGCATCCCGGCTTCGATACCGATTTAGTCATAGACACCAATGGCTCCAGCCTGTTTGAGGTCTGGGTGAACCGGGTCCGACTCGCCGATGAAATCAGGGCTGGCAGGATCACGGCCGAGGGCCCACGCGTGCTTGTGCGTAATTGGGCGGAGTGGTTCGATTGGCCCGATCTCCCTGAACCGGAAACCGCCGACCTGAGGCGCCCTGTGCATTGGGAATCCGCAAAGGAGGCATGATGTCACCGTCCCGCTCGCTGGACGAGGATATCCAGCAGCACTACGCCCGGCCCGACTTGGGGACTGCGATCCTCGCGGCGCTTGCCAACGCAGGTAAGGACGTCAGTAACCTCACGCCCGAGGACCTTGCTCCCGTCGATGAGTTTCACATTCGCGGCCGCCAAGCGACCCTTGAGCTGGCCCGCGCCGTGGGTCTCGATGCCGCGAAGCACGTCCTCGACGTCGGAAGTGGGATCGGAGGGCTATCGCGGTGCATTGCCCGTGAATTCGGATGCCGAGTCACGGGCGTCGATCTCACCAACGAGTACTGCCGCGTCGCGACGATGCTGGCCGAGCGCGTTTCGCTTTCACACCTCGTAAGTTATCGACACGGCAATGCGCTCAACCTTCCGTTCCCGGACGGCTCGTTCGACGTCGTCTGGACCCAGCACGTCGCGATGAACATTCCCGACAAGGCAACGCTCTATCGTGAGATGTACCGCGTCCTGAAGGCGGGCGGGGCGCTGGCCATCTACGATATCCTCGCCGGCCATGCCGGCTCGGTACTCTTCCCGGTCCCGTGGGCACGCCTGCCGGAGACGAGCTTCCTTGTCACCCCGAACCAGCTTCGCCAGCTTCTGGAGGATACCGGTTTCGCAATCGCGAGCTGGAAAGACATGACGCCTGCGGCTCGAGAATGGTTCGCCAACTTGGCCAGGACGATTCAGCAGAGCGGCCTCCCGCCGCTTGGCTTCCACATGCTCCTGGGACCCGAGTTCCAGGCCATGGCCCAAAATCAGAGGCGAAATCTTGAAGAGGGTCGCATTGTTCTTGCCCAGGTCATTGGAAGGAAGTGACGATCATCCGTTGCAGGGGACGCGCGGCAACGTGCCGCTGAACGGAGCCGTAGAGGAAGCACGACATGAACGATCCGGTCACCTGAGCTCAGATCGATGTTCGCAAGCATAAATCCGAATTCGCCCGTAAACCACTTCGACCTGCTGTCGTCAATGACGTCCACGATATCAACTGTCCCAATGATCGCTCCGCAGGTCAGCTTATCCACGCGCGGCTTCTTTGAACGTTGCGGCAACTTTGCGTTTCGATCTATCCGGCCGGCGGCGTGAATTGCGATCCGGCCGCGAAACCGCGTCTTCCAGTTTCGATTCTCGCTATCTTTGCCGGCGTGGATAATAGCCCATGCCCAAGGTTGTCGTACGCTCAAAGCTTTCACGTAGAGCGCCTCCGGGCAGAGAGTTTTACGCGCCGACCAAACAAGAAGCATCATGATTCGTGAACATGATGACATCGTCACGGAAGACCTTCTTGAAGAGGGTCCGCGCGCGGGTGACGTCGGCGACGTCGTCCACATTCACCCGAATCAAACGGCGTACGACGTGGAATTTAAGGGTGATGGGCAAACAGTTGTTGCGACCGTGCTGCCTTCGCAGTTGCGGGCTGCCCGCTAGGGCCTGGGTTCTCAGCAGTGGGTAGAAAAGCGCAACAGGACAGAAGGGCACGCGCCGGCGCAGTGTGGGCCTGGTCAACACGAGATACAGACATTCCGGCGCCGATATTTCTGCCGGCCGTGTCGGCGATATCACTGGGCTCACGGTAAGATGTCGCCGTCAATGGTTGCGCTGCTGACAGGAGGACAAGAGTCGTGACAGGCGACGATGCAATCTATCTACTCGGTCCCGATCGTACTCTGGAGCGTGTGCCTCTGGCAGCTTATGATTCTGAAACGGTACTACAGAAGCTCATCGAAGATTACCCCGCACTACTGGCCAGTGAACAAATAGACCCCGACGATCCCCCGCGCTGGCTGCTGATCAAAAGAGAAGCCGGTATTCCCGACGCTGAGGGTTCATCCGATCGCTGGTCGGCAGATCATTTGCTTCTGGACCAGAATGGCCGGCCAACGATCGTTGAGACCAAGCGCAGTTCGGATACGCGAATCCGGCGCGAGGTGATCGGCCAGATGTTGGACTATGCCGCCAACGCAACGCTGTATTGGCCGACAGATCGGATCAGGGCGTTGGCAGCCGAAACCTGTGGTGGAACGCAACAACTCGACGACTGTGTCCGGAAACTCATCGGTGTCACGAACGCACAGGATTCTGTTCTCGAAATCCAAGCGTACTGGCGCAAGGTTGACCACAACCTGCGGAACGGAGAGTTGCGGCTTCTTTTTGTCGCGGACGAAATACCGCGCGAATTGCGACGGGTCATTGAATTTCTCAACGAGCACATGCCACGTATAGAAGTTCTCGGCGTCGAGGTTCGGCAATTTGCTGGTGAGCGGATGCGTGCACTCGTTCCGAGGGTGATTGGCCAAACAGAACGTGCACGGCAGGATAAAGTGCCATCGTCAGCCCGTAAGATCACGCGAGCTGAATTCCTTGAAACTTGCCCGAATTGGTCCCGGCCGTTCTTCACATCCCTTTTTGACGAGGCAAGGAACCACGGATTTAACGTTGTCTTCGGAACCAAGGGGTTCAGTGTGCGGGCGGAGCAGGCGAACGGAAAACTCGTCTCGCTCTTGTGGGGTTTTCCCCCTGGTTCGTACGGGCGAACAGCTCCAGCACTCGACATTGACGTAAACTACCTGGCGCCGTTTCAATCCGCTGATGAGATCTCGGCTCTACAGAAGATCGCTCCCTTCATGCGCGGTGGGCAGGTGCTCACGCTTCTGCTCGACTCTGATAATTTACCCGCGGCAAACGAAGCTCTCCGCTTCTTGTGGCAGCTTGGCCGGAGAATTCAAACTGCGTAAGCAGAGAATGACGAGCAAAAAATCGGTTGCAGATTGATCTGGCGAGCCAAATATTGCATTGGTTTTGTCACTCATTTGACCGCCGGTCGTGCTCGACCGACGTAAGCTGCTTAGTGGCCGACGCACGCCTTCAGAATCGCCAGCGTCGTCGCGACTCCCCAATTTCTGCCCGATTGCTTCCAAATGGGGTGATGTTTGGTTGGCTTCATCGCTGGCAGCACAACGAAACCAATTAACTTTGCATCACTTCAAGGGGACATCGCGCATGCGGCTAGCGTTATATACTTCGAAAAAAGGAGGCGGGCATTCCATGGCCACCATTGATCAGGAGATTGCCAAACTGCTTCATCGGCTTCCTGAAGCACAGCAGCAACGCGTGTTGGATTTCGCTCGGGAACTCGCTGAAGTTAAGCCAGATGGAATTCCCGGCGCCGATCTCCTCGCGTTCGCCGGCCGCATACCTCCAGACGATCTTCAACGAATGAGCGATGCGATTGAAGAAGGCTGTGAAACGGTGAATCTTGGCGAGTGGTAGATTTCTTCTAGACACGAATATCGTAATCGCCCTTTTCGCGGAAGATCCGGCAGTCAAGCAGCGCGTTACCGAAGCCGCTGAGGTGTTCGCTTCAAGCATGTTCTCGGTGAGTTGTATTGCGGTGCGCGAAAGTCCGCTCGCGTCGAGTCGAACGTTCAAACAGTGGATCAATTCGCGGCGGCAAACCGAGTTCTCCGTTGCGACTCCACAACAGCTCAACATTACGGAGAAATCAAGAATTTTCTTCGCGACAAAGGTCGACCAATTCCGGAAAACGACATCTGGATCGCCGCAACCGCGAAGCAACACAACCTTACTGTAGCCTCCCGCGACAACCATTTCGATTACATTGACGGATTGTCCACCGAACGCTGGTAAGCCAGGTGCTCGACTTTAAAGCGTAAGCTCCATTGAAAAGTCCGCAATCGTCTGGACTGAAACCATCCGCATCGAGGTTCGCGCGTATGTTGTCCTCCAGATTCTGTCGGCCGAGCAGTTTCTTGAATCATTCTAAAACGGCGTCATTCCTGCCGCTGGCGCACGAAGAACGGGCGTGCCGTGGTCTATCTTGAGGGACTGACCATCTGGCGCAATGCGCGCCGGACATTCCGGCCAAATGGCTCGAACGACTCCAAGCCATTGATGACGTTCTCGAAATCCTGCCATGCGGCTTTATCCTGCGGCTGCCGACTGTACCAGATCTGCGCCTCGCGCAAGAACGCGAATCGCGCCATATGGACAACGCGTGTTCTCCCAAGCTGGTTGTCGGTTGCAAAGAAAATGGTGGCGCCGAAGATTCGTTCGAATCGGCAACCAGCCGCCGATACTCCTTGCCGCCTTTGTGCATTCCAAACGTGTCGAGCATTCGGCGCCGCTTTTGAAGCGAATCGTCTGGCTTTGTTGGCGAACGGCAAGCATCGCACTGAGAAGGCTGGGCTGGACGCTGCGGCGCATCGAGCAAGCGACGGGTGTGCGTCGAGAAACCGCCAGCGCCTGGCTGAAAGCCGCCGGGATCGTCATCAGCGGCATACTCGTGAACCAGCTTCGATAACGGCTCGGCAGTCGTTTCCTTAAATCGCACCGGCTTTCCATCGGTCCTTCCTTCAACCGGTCGGCCATGTGCTGGACGAGCATGGCCATCGATTCCCTACAGGTCTTCGAAACGCATGACATGGGACGATATTGGGAGCAGATGCCCGAAGTGCAATCTGAAGCGAGCCTCTGCGCGTCTGTGACGATTCAATTGGTCGTCGATGAATCCAGCGGTTCCCCGTCCTCACCATGGACGTTTACGGCCGTCCGACTCGATGCTCATATTGGCAGTGGGATTGCAACCCAAGCCAAGGAAAAGCCTTTGACTACATCCGAGCGTGTTCGTTTTCCGGTGATGTTTCAGAGTTGGAACGCTATGACGTTCTTGCATTGGCCGTGTGATGTGAAGACGCTCCAACGATACCTGCCAACAGGGCTTGAGGTCGACGCTTTCGACGGCGTGGGATGGATTGGACTTACTCCATTTCTGCTCTCTGGACTGCGTCTTCCCTTTGCTCCGGCCTGTCCTTGGCTTTCGACGTTTCCCGAAACTAATCTCCGCACGTACGTCAGGGGACCTGTCGGGCCAGGAGTTTGGTTCTTCTCACTGGACGCGGCTCGATTGGCGGCGGTATGGGGCGCGCGGGCGACCTATGGGCTGCCATATCATTGGGCAGACATGCACGTCCGCATGGACGGCCAACGCGTGGACTATTTTAGTAATCGAGGCGGGCGCGCGAACGCCAGGATCATCGTTAACGTCGGCGGAGTGGCAGCCCAGCCTGGTGAATTGATCGAGTTTCTAACGGCTCGGTTTCGGCTCTACAGCCTGAAACGGCGAAGACTTGCATACGCCAATGTCGATCATCCCCCGTGGCGGTTACACTCTGCGGAGTTGCTTCATTTCGAAGAATCCATCCGACAGGCGGCGGGGCTGCCTAGTTCAGAAGAATTTCCCCTAACTCACCATTCTCCGGGCGTAGATGTGCGGATAGGCCGACTGAGATTTATCTAGGCATGCCGACGTCGGGTAGCCCCCGCCGTACAAGCAAAATATTCCGCCCGCTGGGGAAAAATGTCTTTCGCCTGAATAGAAAAACTTAGGAATCGTTCGTTACGCCCATTCGCCCCTGATTAAGGGATCGGATGGGTGAGCGCCTCTCGCGCAGCGCAAGAGCCTCATCCCTGCCTTGCGCTAGCTGCCTTCACAAGCCTGGGCTTGCGGACGCCCGGACGCCGAATTCTTTGTGCAGAACTCGGCCGTTTGCGATCTGCGGACGACTGGATTCTTACAGCCCTGCCGGTCTTGGTTGACCGATACAACGCCTGGATGATCCGCACATCTTGCATGCCTTCTTCGCCGGAAGGTTCAGGCTTACGATCGTTCCGGATACAGTCCGAGAAATAGAGGAGTTGCGGAGCGAACTGATCGCGTTTCCCGACTGTCTTCCTGGTCTTTTTACCATTTGCGATCAACTCGAACCCGAGCCCCTCTGCGTATTCATATGCCGGATCCACATGGATCTGACCCTTCGTGCCCACAATCCGGTACGAGCTCACGTCCCATGCGTTGAAACTCGTGACAAAAGCAGCAAGACGTCCTTTTGTAAACCTTAGTATCGCTCCAGTGGATTCGTCTATTTCAGAGAGTTCTTGCGCCCCGCTGTGGACTGACATCGCCAGAACCTCGACCGGTTCGCTTCGGAACAAGTAACGGGCGGCATTGATGCAGTAAACGCCGATGTCATACAGAGTTCCTCCGCCGAGCTCGGTCTGTGTTCGGATGTTTCCTCCGCGCACCATCATTGCGAACGAAGAATTGAAGAATTTCGGGGATCCGATTCGCCCTTGGCGCACCAGATCCACGGCTCTCAGGTTGATCTCCTCGAAGTGAAGGCGGTAGGCGATCATGAGTTTGACCCGATATTTCTCGCACGCGTTAATCATTCGGCGGCATTCGTGAACCGACACGGCCATCGGCTTTTCGCAGAGCACATGCACTCGAGCCCTTGCTGCACGGATCGTATATTCCGCGTGCATTGAATTTGGCAGCGCAACATAAACGGCGTCTACGTTTTCCAGACAGCGTTCATACTCCGCATACGAATAGGCTTGGTCGAGTTGGTACTTCTTCGCGACTTCCCGGCGTTTTATGGGATCGCCGCTGACAATTGCGACGAGACGTGAATTTCGTTGGGCATGGGCGAATGCAGGCAGGACGGCAGCCTGCGCGATATGCCCAAGTCCGACGACTGCGTATCGAACCTTGCTGTTTCGACCAGCCATAATTCTCTTCGAAGAAGCGCCAGCACATTAACTTCCAAGAGGCATATCTCGGTTTTGCAGGATCCATGGACGTATCCAACGGAAAGGCGCAGATTCCTCGTCGTGTGGTAATCCGCTGCCGATGAAGGGATCTGATTTGCCATCTAACTGCGCCGTCCAAAGGGAAGGTTGCGCAATGCGCGGTCAAGCGATCTCGAAAAGGTAATGAGAATCCAAGCAAATCTAAGCCGAACATGAATAGTCCCCTCGGCGCCTTGGCTTGGTCGCGAGATTGCCTGATTTGAATGGCCCTCAGGCAGTCTGAGGTCCTTCAAATGAGGCTGGGCGCACTGCGGCGCAGCCGGAAAAGCAAAGGAGTAAACGTGTCAAAGAATGTTGATCTGAACACAGTGACCGAACAAGACCTTGAACGCATTCAAGGCGTCGGCAGGGATCACGCAAAAAAGATCGTGGAATTCCGGAAGCAAAAAGGATCGTTCAAGAGTTGGGAAGACTTGAAAGAAATACCGGGTATTCCCGCCCACATGCTGGACACGCTGAAACGGAGTGGTTTGAATATCGGAGGCAGAGCGGCATAGCCGGCCGAAATCTGAAGGCCTGCCTCATCTGCTGGGGTAGGCCTTCGACTCCGCGACCTGATACAGCCTCTATGCAGACAAAGTTTTCCACGCTGTCATTCCGCCAACGACATTGCTGACATTCTGAAACCCCATCTGTTCCAGAACGCTCGATCCTATGGACGACCGGAATCCACCCGCGCAGATCACCACCGTGCGTTTGTTCCTATCGAGTGGCGCTGCCAGCTCCGCCAGGTGATTAAGCGGCATATGAACCGCCGACGGGATGTGTCCGGAGTTCCATTCCGGCGGTTTCCGGACATCGATCAGCGCATCGATAGACTTCTCCGTGATGCGATGCAGCAGTTCTTCCGGTGAAATCTGTTCGACCGCGGCCAGGGGAAAACCGGCCTTGTGCCATGACAGAATTCCCCCTTCCAAATACCCGGAAACATTTTCCAGGCCGACGCGCGCCAGGCGCGTCCGGGCTTCCTTGACCGTCTCCAGGTCCTCGGTCACCAGGATGAGCGGCCGGTTCGGATCAATCAAAGTTCCGGCCCACGAAGCGAACTGTCCGCTCAGGCTGATATGGAGACATCCCGGTATATGGCCTGCGCCGTACTGAGAAACGGGCCGGGTGTCCAGGACGAGATGTCCGCCGCGCTGCAGTTTTTGAACCGCATTCGGGCTAAGAGGAATCGGCGCCGGCAGCTCGCCGAGCAGCGGAGGACCTTCGAGATTGATTTTCGCGTCCATGCCGAAATACGGAGGCGCTTCGGGAAGATCCGCGGTCGTCATCTTGATGAATTCCTCGCGTGTCATCGGCTGCAGCGCGTAGTTGAACCGGCGCTGTTCGCCGATAGTCGAGGATGTCTCGCTGGAAATGTTGCGGCCGCACATCGAGCCGGCGCCGTGAGCGGGGTATACCTTTACGGCATCGGGCAGCGCGAGAAGCTTGTGGTGCAACGAGTCATAAAGCATTCCGGCCAGCTCGGCGGGCGGCATGCGGCTGCCGAGCAGGTCGGGACGGCCCACATCGCCGATGAACATCGTGTCGCCCGTCAAAACCATCTCCGGCGCTTCGACGGACTTTTCGGTATCGAAGACGAGAATGCTGACGGACTCGGGAGTGTGGCCCGGCGTTTCAAGAAAACGCAGCGTGACTGTTCCGAACGTGATCTCGTCACCCTCGCGCACGGGAACGAAATCGAACCGGGCGGGCGCCTTCGCGCCGAAATAGACGCGGGCGCCCGTCCGCGCGGCCAATTCGCGATGGCCGGATACGAAGTCGGCGTGGCAGTGGGTCTCGATGACGTGTTCGATCGTGAAACCGTGAGCGTCGGCTTCTTCGAGGTAGATGTCGACATCACGCCGCGGATCGACAACGGCTGCGACTTTACCCGAACCGATCAGGTACGAAGCATGCGCAAGACAACCGAGATAGAACTGTCGGAAGTGCATAGCTATTTATTGGCGACGGGCCCACCGTCCAGCTTTGCACGAGTTATCGGCCGGCCCCCGCCGCTACCAATGCCAGATCTGATCGTGTTGGTCGAAGACTTCCGCGACATTGGACCGGCGGATCATTTTGGGACCGCTGATGCACCGGTCGGGCGAAATGCCGCGATCTTCAAGATCATCCTGAACAACGTACACTTCGACGCCCTTTTCATTCAACTTCGCGATGTCCTCATTCGGATTGGCGGGGTGTTTGATCGAAACCCCGCCGATCGTGACGGGCGGGCATTCCTGCTTTACCACGTAGTTCACGGCGTTGCCCCGGATCAAAACGGAAAGCTCGGCTCCGGCATTCTTCAGCGCACGGCTGATCCACAGGATTGTGTCGTCCTGTTCTTCCAGTGTTCCTCGGTAGGCGCTCTCAACGACATTTAATATTTTCATCGCACTCTCCTATTTGGTTGGAATGACCAGAGTGTTTGTGGATTCCGTTGCCATTTTGAAGAAATCGGCCGGACTGCCCCGCTTCACGCCTTCGACCACGTTGACAGCGCCGCGCTCGTCGACACACAGCCCGCAGTTGACCCATGCGAGTTGCGGATTCGTCTTTCCGATTTCCAGGAGGCTGCGAATGAATTCCTTGGTGGTCGGATGTTCTTCCTGCTCGACGGTCGTTCCTTTCACCGGATTGGCGTGCGGCGCCTGATCTTTCATCGACAGGCTTACAGCTCCCTCGTATGCAAAGACATTTACATGGACGCCCTTCTTCAGCGCCGCCGAGACGATCCTCAGCGCTGTCGTCGTTGACGCCTTTTCGTAGGGCGCATCCATGATTGCGATAGTGAGTTTTTTCTCAGCCATAGTTCCACCCGCTTGATTCAATGCCAAATCGCCTTAGTGTTTCCCTGAACAAGCAGTTCAACGAGTTGATCGATGCTTGCCGTTTTCAACGCGCTGTGGCATTCGTCCGATTGGATGCCGCGCTCCCGCAGCGAGAAGTCGTCGGCAAGCACAGTGACGCCCGACTCGAAGAGCTGCGGCAGGTGCGTCTTTCTGGCCTGTTTTCGCGCCGCCAAAACGCCGTTCTGGACGAGAAACACCGTAACGTTGTTACCGCGTTTCTTAAGCGACGTCGCGGTGTCGGCCAGGAACGAAGCGTCCGGCGAATCGAAGGGATCTCGTGATTCAACAAACACGTAATTCGACATGCTTCCTCCTTCTGTCAAAGCACTGATGACGCCGCGCATGAACAGATGGCGCAAGGAGTGTGGATGACCACTCATTTCGGCGGCAAGGATAGCGGTGTGGACGCGCCGGATTCTTCGCCCGACCGGACCAATTTTTTGTTGAACGGGAATAGTCCTTTCGGACCACGCTAGCGATCGAACGTTTACAACAGTCCTTTTTGGGCCGCGTATGCCGCGGCGGCGGCTCGGGAAGGCAGATCCAGCTTGGTGAGGATGTTGGCGACGTGGCGCTTTACTGTGAATTCGCTGACGAAGAGTTTTCGAGCAATCCTCTGATTGCTGAGTCCCTGAGCGACGAGGTTCAACACCTCGACCTCCCGCGGCGTGAGCGGCCCGCAGGCGCCTTTTTTCGCGACCTTCGAAGCGCATTCTGCATGCCAGGTCGATCCCAGTTCTCTGAAAATGCGCTCTGCTTTGCGAACTTCCGCTTCCCCTAATACCTGTTTTCCATGCGCGATCAGCAAACGGCCCAGTTCAAGTCGCACGCGCGCCTCCTGATAGGCGGCCCCACTGCTTGTATACAGAGCGATGGCGTCTTCGAAACAGTTGCGTGCGCGTTCGTAGTCGCCGGTTGCGGCGGCAGTCATGCCTTCGGCGGCGTGGAGGCACGCCTTAAAGGGGGCGGTTCCGACGCTTTCCGCTATCGCGTTCAATTCAGCGAGGACGGATTCGGCGTCCTTCAGCTTGTCGAGCGCGATCTGCGCGCGCAGCAGCGTATCCAGCGCAGCAATTCGGTCCGTCTTATTCGATTTGGGCGCGTGTCGCAGGAACCGCTGCGCCAGGTATTCGGCGGTTTTCGCGTCGCCTCGATCGAGGGCCAGCGCTGCGCCTGCCAGCATCGCTAACGGGCGTCCCTCGACTTTCTTCAGAAGTTCTGCAGCCTCTACGAAACGCCCCTGGTGACGCCGCAACTCCGCCAGACGGAGGAGCGCCTCGCCTTGCATTGCCGGCCGCGTTGCAGCCAGCAGCTCCGCCGATGCCTGGAGTTCCGCTTCAGCCTCATTCCACATACCGCGCCAGATAAGAACGCCGGCGTACTCGGCGTGGCACATAGCGCGAAGAAGTCTGAATCGCGTGCGTTGGCCAAACCCTCTCATGTTGTCGCACCATTGCGCCGCACGGTCGAAGTCGCCGATGCGGCCGCATGCTGTCACGAGGTAGCAGCACGACATGCCGATGGCGACCGGATCCGTCATCTCGCCGGACATGGCTGCGGCGCCGGCTTCATCGAGCCGCGGCATGCCTTCCGAGAGGACGCCCTCAGTCACGAGCGCAATGCCTTCCAGCGCAAGCGCGGTCATTTCGAGATTCGTATCTCCAAGTTTGCGTCCCACTGCCACGGCCTCGGAAGCGAGCTGCCGGACGCGCGCGGTATCCTCGCCAATCCTCAACAAGAAGTCGCCTTCCCAAACCTTCAGCCATCCATGCTCCGGGATGACATCGAGGCCTTCCAGGAGCCGGTACGCTCTCCGATGCCAGCCTTTGGGGATGGCCGCCTCGCCACGAAAATAGAAGTAATCCTCAGCCAGCGTCATCGCGACCCGGCCGGCACCGCGATGATCGCCGCGTGCTCGATAGAGGCGGTATGCGCGCTCGCGTGCTTCAAAGACCGTTCGCCCGTCGTCCAGCCACCACGCCGCCATACCAAGACCTTCCTGAGCCTCCGCGGTTTCCACGATGTTCAGCGACTCTTTGAAGAACTCTCGGGCGCTTTCCCACTCGCCGCGTACGAGAGCTTCGCGGCCCATCTCAATCAGGGGCTGGGCTTTCGGTGTAGTGCGGTTTTTCAACGTCGCCCGCATTTTTGGAAATCCATACTCTGAAATAATTCGTAATAAAGGTAAAGGAGGATGTGATTAGATATGGCGCTGAAGGCGTAAGGCGTAAGACATGGGACCGATCACGTTGTTAATTCTTGCCGCGCTGCTGCAAGAGCCCACCGCCGCCCCATCGCGGATCGACGTATCCAAACTCGGACCGCAGGTCGGCGAACGCGCGCCGGACTTCAGCCTCAAGGACCAGAACGGAAAAATCTGGACGCTTCAATCGATCATGGGATCGAAGGGGGCGATGCTGGTCTTCATCCGTTCGGCCGACTGGTGACCGTACTGCAAGACGCAGCTCGTGGAGCTGCAAGGCCGAATTGAAGACATTCGGAAGCAGGGTTTGGGGCTCGCGGCCATCAGCTACGATTCGCAAGAGATTCTTGCCGCTTTTGCCAAACAGCGAGGAATCACGTTTCCGCTGCTGTCGGATCTTGGCTCAGCCACGATCAAACGTTACGGCATCCTGAATCCGGTCCCAGAATGGGCGATTGGACCGAACGCCGGCGATCCAACAGTGCAAGCTGAGGCGCAGAAGTACGTCTCTGTTGTGCGTCCGAATGCGGCGATGGTCGGGATCGCGTTTCCCGGCACGTTCATTCTCGACCGCCAGGGCCGAGTCACGGCCCGATTCTTCGAAGACTTCTACATCGAGCGCAACACGGTCTCCAGCATCATGATGAGACTCGGGAATCGAAAAGACGGCGTCGCTGGGACGAAGATCTCTACGGCGCATTTCGATCTGACGACATATCCAAGCGACTCTGCAGTCGCTCCGGGTGCCCGCATTGCGCTGGCCCTCGATGTGAGGCCGCGCGCCCGCATGCACATTTACGCTCCCGGCGCTGCAAACTATCGCGTCATCGCGCTCAAGCTGGATCCGCAGCCGTTCGTGAGGACGCTTCCGATGAAGTACCCGGCGTCTGAAATCTACCATTTCAGGCCGCTCAATGAACGCGTTCCCGTGTACCAAAAGCCGTTCACATTGATACAGGAAGTCGTCATTGAAGGAACGCCTCAGGCGCAGGCCTCGTTTCGAGGTAAGGAGTCGATAACGCTGACCGGCATGCTCGAATATCAGGCCTGCGACGACAAAATCTGCTACAGTCCCGCATCCATTCCGCTGTCATGGACGCTCAGTCTGCGTCCGCTTGTTGTGGAACGCCCCGCGCCGCGCCAGTGAGGCGCGCCCGCAGGAGCAGGAGGATGATCAAGCCGCTTTTCGCTGCCGCAGGGCTTCGTGAATCGCCATGAGGTCTTGCATGAAGCGCAGGGTTTCGCGCCGCCGCGTTGGCTCGTCCGGCGCGCGGAGAAGCGATGAAGGATGCACCGTCGCCATGACGTAGGGCGCCAGCGGTGATGGAATCCACTTGCCGCGCTGCGTGCTGACCTTGAATTGACGCCCAAGCAGCGACTGCGCCGCCGTCGCTCCAAGGCAGACGATCACTTGCGGCTTCAAAACCTCAATCTCAGCCATAAGCCACGGCCTGCAAGCGGCTATCTCGATGGCATTCGGTTTCTTGTGAATCCGCCGTTTTCCCCGAGGTTCCCATTTGAAATGCTTGACCGCATTCGTGACATAGACCTCGCGCCTGTCTATCCCGCATTCAGCCAGCGTTTTATCAAGGAGTTTACCCGCTGGACCGACAAACGGCCGGCCCTGAATGTCCTCCTGATCGCCGGGTTGTTCGCCAACAAACATGACGCGCGGTTTCGCGCCGCCTTCGCCAAAGACGGTCTGAGTACCGGTTTTCCAGAGATCGCAGGCGCGGCACGCCGCAGCCGCGTCGCGCAATTTCGAGATTGTGGGCTGCGGCGGTATCAGAGGAGCAGCGGTCTGTTGTGCGCGTTTTGCCATGTCGTTCTCCAAACTCTTTATGCAATTGAGGCTCCTTTGCAGCAAGTGGCCGCGAAAGGTGCGAATGGCGCTGAGAGTCTGAGCTGACACTCACGCCATCCCTCCGCCTTTCGCTTGACACGCCGGGGCGATCTCCTAAACATATCTTCCAGCAATCAACCGCCGTATCTTGGGAGTCCGCGATGAATTTCAACAAAGGCCTGAGTTGGATTGCCTTCGTAATATTCGCATTGGGCGGCGCGCCGACCCTTGCATTGGCGCAGCCCGGAGCGTTTGGAGGCGGGTATGGGCCGCCGCTCCGCGTCGAGTCTCCGCCGAAAGAATTCGCGACGTCCGACGAGCACTATGCCTATCTGCTCGCACAAGCGAAGGGCGGCGTGAAACACACAATCGATTCCGTGCCGCGGTGGGACGGCTTGTGGGTGACCGCCGGCAATACCCACATGAATATGTTCATCGACCCGCCTGGATTCTCCGGCAAGGTCCGGGAAGGCGTGCTGACGCCGCCGTATGAAGCCGCCTACAAGGAGCGCTGGCGCCAGCAGCAGGAGCTTGGCGAAGTCCAATACGATCGTCTGACGCACTGCGAGCCGCCGGGCTATCCGCGGTGGCTGCTCGAGCCGTACTCGCACGAGTTCATCAACTTGCCGCACCAGTCGTACATGATCAACGATTATGGGCCGGGGATACGTCGCGTCTACATCGGTCAGGAACACAAGAACGTGTACGGCACACATTCCTGGTACGGCGACACGATTGGGTTTTGGGACGGAAACAAGCTCGTCACGCACACAAAGTATTTACTGCCTGCCGACTTCACGCGCTGGTCTCCGATGACGAGCAACCAATTCGAGTCGGTCGAAACCTGGGAGCTGAAGCAATATCCAGGCGGCGTCGAGCGGCTCGAAGTCCAAGTGACGTTCTACGACAGGCACGCGTTCGTCAAACCGGTCAGCGCTGTCTACGCGTTTCGCCGCGCAAAGGAGCTGGAAGCCGCAGGCCATCGCGTCCCACACTGGGAATGCGAGACGAGCAGCAATGATTTTTTGCACAACGGCGCGACAACTTCGAGGCTGCCAGGCGAGGAAGGGTTCAGAGATCCGCGGGGCGCAACTCTATTTCCGGAGCTTCCGGGACAGTCTCGGGATCCGATCTACAACACCACGCTGCCGAGTAAGAAGGAGTAGGAAGATGAAAAGCGTCTACAGGTTGCTCCCCACCGTCCTGATCGCATTGTTCGTGTCGGCGCCGGTCGGCAGCGCGCATCATTCATTCACCATGTTCGACCGCACAGTTGAGAAGGTCGTGACCGGCACGGTGGTGCGCTGGACCTTCAACAACCCGCATTCGTGGCTGTACCTGAACATCAAGAACAAGGACGGCAGCGAAACACTGTGGAGCTTTGAAGGTTCTGCGCCGGCGTCGCTGCTTCAGCGCGGAATTACCGGCAGCACGTTCGAGCCCGGCGATACGGTCACGATCCTGTATTGCCCGTTGAAAGACGGCCGCCCGGGCGGCGGCCTCGGCTGGGCAAGGCTCGCCGACGGCACGTTCGTCAATCCGGCAGACGGCGGCTGCACCGGCAGCGCTGAGGCGATTGAGCGCTGGAAGGTTTGGCTCGCGAAAGGCTACACGTCGAATATCGAGGCGCAGAACGCGCGCTAGCCGGGGCCGGCGCCCGAAGCCGGCGCACGGCCGCGATCCAGCCCAGCCTCGCGTATAATGCCGTCCCACGGATAGCGGAGGAGGAGTTTGATGAAACGCATTACGCTCATGTGGATCTTGCTCGCCGGCGCGTTGCTCGCGCCAACGTCCGGTTTCGCGCAGATTTCCTGCTCGCGTGAAGGGCTGCAGCGCGCAGTCGATCTCTACATTGCGGCTCAGACCAAAGGCGACACGTCCGGAATGCCGCTGGCAACGGGGCTGGGTTATATCGAGAATATGGCGCCCGCCAACATCAACAACGGCCTGATCAAGACAGCGATGAAGATCGATCACCATCGCAGTCTGCTGGATACGGCGACGTGTCAGACGTTTACGGAAGTGATCGTAACGAACAAGGAAAAGCCCTACGTCCTCGGCACGCGCCTGCGCGTCAACCACGACAAGATCGCCGAGATCGAAATCCTTTGGACGACGACGGGCTATTGGCTATTTAACGCCGACGCCTACTTGAAGTATTCGTCCACAGAGAATTGGGGTGTCATTCCTGTCGACAAGCGCGATACGCGCGGCACGCTGGTTGCCGCCGCCAACGCCTATCTCGATGCGTTTCTCGAAGGGAAGACCGACCTCGTGCCGTGGGGCTATCCCTGCAACCGCACAGAAGGCGGCACGTACATCCCTGGGGATAATTGCGCGGCAGGCGTCCCCAGCGGCGTGAACATCGCCAACCGTCGATTCGTGGTCGACGAAACGATCGGCGCCGTCGTGGTGTTCTGCACCTTCGGCGCGGGAAACCCAGCCGGCGGAAGCGGCGCCCCCGATACGCACCTCTTCCGCGTAGAGAATGGCAAACTGCGCTACGTACATACGCTGACGCACTTATTGCAGGCGAATTTTCGAGGCGGTCGCGGCGGGCAAGCCACGACAGGCGGAGCCGGTGGACGGGGCCGCGGAGCGCCGCCAAACAATCCGCAGTAGTTTCCGAATGACGTCAACCTTACCACTCCACGGCTTGGATCTCGCGCCACGGCGTTACATGCACCCCGCTTCTTGTCTCTTGCCGATCTCCACCGTAAACGAGGCGCGGAATGGGCTTGAGGTGCGGCAAGCGATGCTCGATTTCACTCGCGGCCGGCTTCTGGCTGGAACGCGCCTCTAATGCGGAAGATAAGCTCCTTGGAATCATTGGATTCGCAAGTTGTAGCTCCAACTTACAATTTGCTCAACCGCTAGGGCGTTTTGGATAGGGGATCCCTCAAACGATATCCAATCGACCGCACGGTTTCGATATACCGAGGGTCCTTGGGATCATCCCCCAGCTTTTTCCTGAGCGAGGAGACGTGCACATCAATAGACCTGTCGAAGACCTCGAAACTACGATCCGCGACTTCAAGAAGAAGCTGCTCGCGAGTCTTGACGCGGCCTGGGGAGCGGGCGAGGGCGAGGAGGATGTTGTACTGAATCGGCGTTAACGACAGGGGTCTCCCGGCGATCGAAGCCGTTCTTGTGGAAGGATCGATCCAAAGGTCGCCCACGGCGCGTGCGGCTTCGGTCGGTTCCTCGACATGTTGGGCGGTCAGCTTCGACCGGCGGAGCACGGCGCGCAAGCGGGCGAGAAATTCTCGCGTCGAGTACGTTTTGGGCACATAGTCGTCGGCGCCGACTTCGAGTCCGGCGACGCGGTCCGGTTCGGCGCCCAACGCGGTCAACATAAGAACGGGAACGGAAGACCGCTGCCGGATTTCGCGCAAGACTTCAAAGCCATTCAATCCCGGCAGCATGACGTCCAGAATGACGGCGGAATAGTTTCCTTCGATCGCTTCCTGCAGCCCGTCCTTGCCGTTGTGGACGATCGAAACCGCGTACCCAAGGGGCTCCAGATATTCCCGAAGGAGCCGGCCAAGCTTCACATCGTCGTCAATAATGAGCAGCCGCGCTAACGGCGGCTCCCCTTGATTGATGGATCGTGTAATCAAGGCGCGCCAATTATAGCGGCTTGCATCTCGTCCTGGAAAACAAGAGCAGCGCGGGTTTCTACAGACATGCACTGTTCTTTGACGGTGAAATTTCGATAGTATTGGCGGCCATGGACGACAGGCGCTACGTTCCACTGTCTGTCCGGATCCTGGCGGTTGCTGCGCTGAACGCCGTGGTTCTCGGCGCCGGATTTGTAATCTTTCTGCGAGCGCAGCTCAAGCCCGAGTTCGAGTCGTTTCTGTTGGCGGGAGCGCGCGGAAGGATTGCATCCGTAACGACCGCAATAACGCTGGACCTCGTGAATGCTCGCGCCTCGCAATGGGACGACGTTCTTCAGCGCTACTCCAACAAATATGGAGTGCAGTTTCTCCTGTTTCGCAACACGGGCGAACAACTGGCCGGTCCCCCTACTCGGCTGCCTGCCGAGGCCGATGCGCGTTTGCCGCGGCGCGGCCCGCCCCCTCTGGCGCCCGCCCACGCGCCGTTCCCGCCGCCGGTTTTGAGCAGAGACGCATTGCCGCATCTCGGCGCGCCGCCGGGACCTGTTGGTCCGCCTTTCCTGGTCCTCACGCGTTCAAAACCAAAATACTGGATTGGCGTCCGCATGCCCTTGATCGAAGGCCCAGGCTCAGAGCCCCTCCGTAGCGTTCTCTTCCTGGCGACGCCGTCATTCTTTACGAATCCTTTCTTTTTCGAAGTCAAACCCTGGCTCGGCATCGCCGCAACGGCGGCGGCCATATGCGCGCTGTGTTGGCTGCCCCTAGTGCGTGGCTTGACGACTTCGATCGGCGAGATGGTGCAAGTCACCGAGCGTATTGCTGAAGGACATTTCGATGCAATTGCTGGCGCGGCCCCGCGGCGAGACGAACTGGGCCGCCTTGGAGTCTCCATCAACCGGATGGCCGCTCGGCTCAAGACGCTGACCGACGGACGAAAACGATTCCTTGCCGACGTCGCCCACGAACTGCGTTCTCCATTAGCAAGGATGCAACTGGCTGCAGAACTTCTGGAACGAAAAGTAAACGCAGACGCACGGCCGCGCATCCAGGATTTAAAAGAAGACATTCTCCTCTTGTCCCAACTGACCGACGAATTGCTGCAATTTACGCGAGCCGACATGGGCGCAGAGTCGCTGCAGTTGGTGGACGTCAACGTGGCGGAGGCCGTGGGGATCGCCGTTCGTCGCGAATTCGTCGATGGAGTCGATATCCGGGTTGAAGCGGATCCGGCCCTCCGCGTTTCGGCGCATCCGGAATTTCTGATTCGCTCGCTGTGCAACGTTCTCAGGAACGCCGTGCGCTATGCGGGAACTTGCGGACCCATTCATGTGTCCGGAAGCCGCAGCGGCGATCAGATTCACATCTGCGTGGCCGACTCCGGCCCCGGCGTCCCTGAAGACTCTTTGGACAAAATCTTCACGCCATTCTACCGGGTCGATGACGCGCGCGATCGTCGCACAGGCGGCGCGGGCCTGGGATTGGCCATCGTCCGCACGTGTATCGAAGCGTGCGGCGGCGCCGTCGACTGCCGGAATCGGAAACCATCCGGATTTGAAGTTCTCATTCGGATGCGGGCCGCCTGACGGTCTTTACCAAACTTTTACTGTTTTGGCTGCGGCCGCACATCGCACTTTTACAGTGGCGGTGTCTCATAACGGCGCTTCAGGCTGACAGCGAGATTCTGCAACCGCGTAAGGAGATTCTCAATGATCAGACAAGATAGGCGCCTTATCGAGGTCACGCGACGACAGTTTATTGCCGGACTCGGCGTTGCCGGGGCTGCGGCGTCCCAGTGGTGGAGTCCCGTCGAAATCTTTGCACAGCGGAGCGGCGATTCCAGCCGCGACGAAACGCGGCCGGACCGCTTCAGCCGCATCTTCGATCTCCCGCCCTTTGCCGAGCCCAGCGATCGGCTTCTGAACGCGCTCCGCGCACTCGGCGCGCCCGGCGGACTGATGGATGCAAAGGATCCGCTCCAGGAAGGGCCGATTCGTCTCATCACGAATCCCGAACTGAGTCCAAACAATCGCGACAGCACGACTAACACTGCGGGCGTGACGTTCCTGGGGCAGTTTCTGGACCACGACATGACCTTCGATGGAACGTCCAGGCTCGGGGTTCCAACGCCGCCGGAGACTTCGCCCAATGCGCGAACGCCCGCGTTCGATCTGGATTCCGTGTACGGTGGAGGCCCGACCGAAAGTCCGCATCTTTACGATCCGAACGATCGCGCTAAGTTCAAGGTGGAAAGCGGCGGGCTGTTCGAGGACCTGCCCCGCGGATCCGACGGCGCCGCCATCATTGCGGACCCTCGCAATGATGAGAACCTCATGATTGCGGGGCTGCACGCCGCCTTTCTGCTTTGTCACAACAAGTGCGTCGATATGCTGCGCCAGACCGGAGAGGATCGGCGGCTGGCCGAGCAGGACAGCGAAGGCGGCCTGGACTTCGGAGACGACGAGAGCCGCCGCCGCAGAAGCGTGTTTCAACAAGCGCGGCGGCTCGTGACCTGGCATTACCAGTGGATCATCGTTCATGAATTCCTGCCTCACGTCATCGGCGCCTCGACGGTGAACGACATCCTGAGGCATGGGTTGCGCTATTACAGGCCGAAGGAGGGCGAGCAGAGCATCCCTGTGGAGTTCCAGGCCGCAGCATACCGGTTCGGTCACAGTATGGTGCGCCCCTCATATCGGGCCAACCTCGCCGGCGACGCGGGCCAGCCGTTCTTCGGATTCATCTTCGACCCCGCCGGGCAGGGTCAAGCAGATCCGGTGGACCTTCGCGGCGGCGCTCGGGCGCCCCGGCGGTTCATAGGCTGGCAGACGTTTTTCAACTTTAGCGGCGCCCAAGCGGCGAATGTCCGTCCGTCGAAGGTCATCGACACGAAGATCTCGACGCCGCTCTTCAACCTGCCTCTCGGTGCGATCGCTAGCGGGGATCCGCCGACGGCTCTTCCCCAACGCAATCTCTTGCGGCACGTGACGTGGTCCATCCCTTCGGGGCAAGCCATCGCCGAGGCCATGCGAATTCCAGCCCTGAGTACGAGCCAGTTGAGCGAGCTCGCTCAGTTCGGGGTTGGCCTCGAACGCAGCACTCCGCTCTGGTACTACATCCTCAAGGAAGCGGAATTGAACGGCGGCGGCGGTTTGGCGGGCGTGGGCGCGCGCATCGTCGGCGAGGTGTTCATCGCCTGCCTCAGTCTGGATTCGAATTCCTATCTTGGCGCGGATCGTCGCTGGACGCCGACGTTGCCGAGCCGGAATCCTGGGACTTTCACGATGGTGGACTTTCTGACGTTTGCTGGCGTGGACCCAGACAGCAGGGGACAATGACGATTGCGGATTGCGGATTTCGGATTGCGGATTTGTGGGGGCCGAAATCCGGCGGTTTTAACGGAACTTTTACGTGCGGGATGGCGAGTTCTCACTGTGTTTTTACATTGACAACGTCTGTTAAACCACACCCACTGATACCGCGGTCGTCTGGACCGCAGTGGTCCGCCGCAGCCGCTATGCGCCGCCGAGTCTGATCAGGCGCATCGTCAGGAAGACGGTTCACTCCAGGCTGAGGCCCGACAGGTACGACCGCACCCAACGCGGGGAGCCGTTTTCAGCGTTTGCGGCTCCTCGCCATGCGGGGGCTGGGTCCATTCCGTTGAATTCCGTTTGAAATCCGCTTGCTGCGAGTGATCGCATCGTGCTAGATTTCGCCGCGTCGTCAATCGGGGAATCCGGTGCGAATCCGGAACTGTCCCGCAGCGGTAAGCAGGAACGAACGCCGCACTCGATGCACTGGCTCAAAAAGACTGAGCTGGGAAGCAGCGGCCAGTAGGAAAGTTCAAATGCCTGCGAGTCCGAAGACCTGTTGGCGGCCGGCGTCCAAACCGCCGTAATCATTCGAGCCTTCGAGAGAAAGGTTGAGTGGGCATCCAACATTTTCCAAGACATCAATTAATTGTCAGGGGCGATGGCCTCCTCACTTCGTTTTGAAGGCTCCCAACAAGGGAGAACTTCGTCATGTCCATTGCTACCGAGCGCGGAGACCACGGCCAGACGAGCCTTCCGGGCGGCGCGCGCGTCTCTAAGGCAGACCTTCGAGTCGAAGCTTACGGTACGATCGATGAGCTGATTTCGATCCTCGGATTGGCCCGATCGTTCTGCTCCAAAGCGGAAATCTGCGACCTTACGAAAACCATCCAGCGCGAGCTCTTTACCGTGGGGTCGGCTGTTGCCGACGATCCGCGGGACCGCAAGCAGCGGACCGCAGTCAACGACGAGATGGTGAACCGCCTCACCAATGAGGTTCACCGGTTGGAGTCTACGGACGGCATCCTTGCCGACTGGTCCTTGCCCGGAGAGGACCGGGCGTCTGCAGCTTACGATCTTGCGCGCACCGTATGCCGCCGCGCGGAACGTCTCTCTGTGCGTCTTGCGGAGGAAGGCGGCCTGGCCGATCCAAACGTTCTCCGGTATCTCAACCGCCTTTCGGACCTCTTGTGGCTGTTCGGAAGGCTCATCGAACTTAACCAAAACGTCGACTCCACATTGCGCGACGCTTCAAACCCAGGTCCACGCTGGTCGCGAGCTTGGTAGACATAGGGGTGCAACCATGTTTGGAAGACTGATGAGAGCGGTCCTGTTGACGCTTGTCGTATTGTTTGTCGGCCAGCCGAAATTTCTACAAGCCGACGATTTGACCGGCCGCGTTCTTGATCCGCAAGGAAACGTGGTCGCGTCCGCCAATGTCCGGCTGTTCGATCGCAATGGCGGCCAACAGCGGGCGACAACTACCTCCAGCGACGGCGTCTTTCGGTTCGAAGCGTTGCCGGCGGGAAGCTATCTTTTGGAAGCCGACGCATCCCATGCTGCTCTCGTGGCATCGCAGGCCGTGTCGCTTCGAGGCGATCAGCACGTGGAAGTTGCGTTGAAGATGGCGGGTTCGCGAACGGAAGTGATTATTACTGCGTCCGGCTCGCCGCTTTCCGTCACGGAGATCGCCAAAGCGGTCGATGTGGTAGATTCCAGACAGCTCGATCTTCGAAACCCGCTCACCCTCAGTGACGCAATCCGTGTGCTGCCGGGCGTGCAGGTCCAGACGCTGGAAGGTCCGGGAAGCTTCACGACAATCAACACGCGGGGATTGCGTGCAGTCGATACGGCGGTGTTGATCGATGGAATGCGCTTCCAGGACGCTGGCTCGCCCCAAAACGATGTAACGTCGTTCCTCGAAGACCTGATCCCCGTCGATACCGACCGCATAGAATTCCTGCGGGGCGCGGGATCCTCTTTATACGGGTCGAACGCGATGGCCGGAGTCATCAACATCGCGTCGCGCCCCGGAGGCAAGCCGACCCACGGAGAGTTTCGCGCCGAAGGCGGCGGTCTCGGATTGATGCGCGGCGTACTGAGCATCGGGGGCGGCGCCGGGGCCGACCGTTTCGGTTATAGCGGAACCGTCGCGCACCTCAACGTGACGCAGGGCGTGAGAGATCGCAGCCCGTACCGCAACACGAGCGCACAAGGATCCGCGCACTTCCGGTTCACGCCGAATCTCAGCTTGACGGGAAGGATCTGGGGAAATACGGCATACCTGACCAGCACGGAAAGCCCGACGTTCAATGCAGCGATTCTGGCCAATTCCCCTTCGACGGGCCGAGTTCCAGCGATCCCCTTACCGACAGATCAACTCGAACTGTTCGAGAAGGGGTTGCCTTTCAACGCAGGGAACGCCACCTACATCCCAAACCAGATCGATCCCGACGGCCGCCGCGTCTCTTCATTTCTGAACCACAGCGTGATTTTTCAGCATACGGTGTCTGCCAACACGAGTTACCGCGTCGGCTACCAGGGCGTGGACACGCGCCGCGGACAACTCGATGGTCCGGCGGGTCCTGGCTCGTTCGAGCCCACATCGACCGGAACCAGCCATTTCAATGGGCGGACAGACACGATCCAGTTTCAACTCGGTCAGCGCGCCGGTGAATTCAATTTCTTTACGGCCGGCTACGAAGTCGAACGGCAGGAGTACATCAGCTTCAACGACGCGCCATCGGACAAAACCCGCACAAACGCCCTCTCCCTGGAGCAGTACAGTCACGCCGTTTACGGTCAGGACCAGATCCGCTTGATGGATGGGCGCCTGCAGTTCATGCTGTCCGGACGCGCACAGTTCTTCACCTTGCGGCAGCCGGAGTTCTCAGGAGGCGCCAATCCTTATCAGAACGTGGACTCGATTGAAGCGCCCCGTGCATACGTCGGCGACGCTGCAGTCGCTTACTTCCTGCGAAGGAGTCAGACGAAATTTCGTGCGCACGTCGGCAACAGTTTTCGGTCGCCGAGCGCATTCGAACGCTTCGGAGGATCTTCAACCGGAACAACGCTGTACGGGGATCCGCGCCTGAAGCCGGAACGGGCGATCGCCGTGGACGCCGGCGTCGATCAATGGCTGATCCAATCGCGGCTGGAAATCGGCGCGACGGTCTTCTATGCGAAGCTTCAAGAAATGATCCGCTTCGAAAACAGTTTGCCGGCCGGCGATCCCTTCGGCCGCTTCTTCGGCTACGCCAACGGCGGAGGCGGCATCGCGCGCGGCGTGGAGTTGCGCGGACAGGTAACGCCGATGCGAAGCACGAATATTCAAGCTTCCTACACGTACACGAACAGCGATTCGAATACTCCGACTGTTGGGACCGATTACTACAAAGTTCTCGGGCTCGCCGAGCACGCTTTCACGCTCGTGGCAACACAATGGATCGGCCGGCTGCACACAACGTTCGACTTCTCCACCCGCAGCGACTACGAAATGACGTTTTTCAGCGGCGGCGCCCGACGGTTCGTGTTCAACGGCGCAAGTAAAGCGAATCTAGTAATTGGATACCAGATTCCGCGCGGTGAGCGTGCAAGCGTCGAGTTGTACAGCCGGATTGAAAACCTGTTTAACCAGCAGACCTACGAAGACGGATTTATCGGCCCGAAAGCGTGGGCGGTCGCCGGGCTGCGGGTGCGGTATTGACGAAACTTGCTAAAGCGCGTTGCGCGGTCACAGACCGCGCCTACAGTTGGCGACGGCGTGCTGTAGGCGCGGTCTATGACCGCGCGGGACTACCATGAGCTCACTCGTCTCAGAAGGCTACGAGGTCTTTCGCTCGGTCTTGTCTCCGGGCGATATCCATTCGCTGCGTGCGGCTATCACCGAAACTCTCGACAGAGTGGCGGCCGCTCTGCGCGCGTCGGGCGCAGCCAGTCGCCCGGATGCGCCCCTTGAAGAACGCATCGACGGGATTGCGCAACATGACCGGGCGTACGCAGAGGCGCTGTTCCGAGCGGCGCTTGCGGATTCGCATCGCGACCCGCGTATTGAGGCCCTTTCGCGGCATTCGCGGCTGACGCCGTTGATTGCCGGTCTGCTAGCGCCTTTGTCACGTACAGGCCAGGTGATCCGGCCGCGCGCCACGTCGTCTGCATTTTCTTCTGCGCGCCATCCCTGGCATCAGGATGTGGTTCGTCCTTCCGTTTCCGGATGCGGGAGCGTCCGCCTCGCCTGCTGGATGCCGCTGACCGCCGTCGACGGGGAAACCGGCGCGCTGGAATTGATTCTCGGCCGGCGGACTGAACCTTTGCCGCACTATCACCATCAGGACGGCGTGTTCGCTATTGCAGACGAAAACCTTCCGCGCGCCCCGCGCCGCATCATTGCTCTTTGTCCGGGAGACGTCCTCGTTCTGGACCGCTATACTCCCCACCGCTCCCTCCCACTGCAACATGAGCGCGCTCGCTGGGCGATCGCTATGTGGGTTAAGGCCGAGAGCCGGTAGCTACTGAGACTCTGATCCCAGGCACGGCAAGTGGAGCGTAAATGTGCTTCCGGCGCCAGGCGCGCTTTTCAGCGTCAGTCGTCCGTGCATGGCTTCTGCAATGCTCTTTGCCAGCGACAGGCCCAGGCCGGTTCCGTGAATCTGCGCCGCTGTCGCGGACGGACTGCGGTAGAAGGGCTCGAATATATGCGGGGCGTCGCGCGGGTCGACGCCCATGCCCCGGTCTGAAACGCTGATCTGAATTTCAGCGCCTGCGGCGGGCGCCTCAACCAGGCTTGCGCGGATGCCGAGCCAACGGGATTCCCCGCCGTACTTCAAGGCGTTCGTGATCAGGTTCTGCAGGCATTGCGTGAGCGCGGGCAGATCTCCCATGACCTTCGGCAATCCGTGAGGAATTTCACGTACTACGGTGAAGCGAGACGCTTCGATGAGGCCGGCGGCGCTTGCCAGCGCGGCTTCGATGATCTCGGCGGCGTCGAGAGGCCGAGGGTTGTACCGCAGACGGTTTTCTTTGGCGGCTGCGAACAAGAGAATCTCTTCGAGCAGCCCGGAAAGCCGCCCGGCCTGCGTTTCGATGACGCGGCCATACTGCTTGACCTGATCGTTGTCTTCGACTACCCCCCGCCCGATATTCTGAGCAGCCGAACTGATGATTGTCAGCGGAGTTCGCAGTTCATGAGACACCGCCGTGACGAAGCCCATTTGGAGTTTCGCCAGACGATGCGCGCGCTGGCTGGTCACAATCAGCATCGCCACGCTGACTACCAGCAACGACAGAAGTCCGAAACTGATGGCGAGGTCGCGCCGATGCATCTCCGCAACGAAGGCCCCGAGCGCGCCGCCCCGGCGATGCCGGACGATGAGCTGCCAATGCTGGTTCTCCGACGGCGTCCCGATGAGCGGGAACCACGAGGCGCCGATGGACGCGGTCAACTCGGATAGACGTGCGTTCTCGGACAGCTTGTGAAACACGTATATCGAAGATCCAAAGGCCTTCTTCGTAATGTCGCCGAAAACATCCATGCGCCCGTCGGCGTCGGCGACTTCCTCCTCGCCGAAGCCGGGGTCCGAGGAATAGATCACTTGCCTCTTGGCTGTTCCGGCTACAACCGCGACCAGGTAATCCAGGCCGTCCACTCCCATGAAATAGCGGTACGCGAGATCCGGCAGAATGCGATTCTGAATCACGTCTCGGTTAAGCTCGATAACGATCCAGTCTTCCGCCGCTGACGATTCGCCCGCATCCGACCGGAAAGGGCGGACCAACGACAAGGAGACAGGGTCGAAACTCCAACCGGCAAGGCCGCCGCCCGGCGGATAGAACGCTGCGGCGGATCTGCGGCTGTCCTGCGGCAACGATGCCAGGCGGCGAAATTCATCATAGAGACGGTCGAATCTGGAAGGCCAGACAGCCGGTTCGAATCGTTGGGCGGCCGGGTCCAACCGGAGGGCCGACCGATGCGGCGCTGCACCGGGCCGCAGGATGTAGAGGCTCGCAACGACGTCGGGATATGGCGCCCCCGATCTCCAATCGCCAAAGCGGCGGGCGTAGACGTCCTCGTGACCGCGCCCGGCGTCGTCCCGCAATGCAAGACAGACATCAGATAGATCCCGGAAGAGGTTGAGATGCCAATTGACCATCGACATCTGCAAGCTGTCGGCAAGCCGGACGGTCGTGGCTTCGCTGACCTGGTTGCTCCAACGATAGAGCAACACCGCCAATATCGTGATCACAACCGCCGTGGTGATGATCAGAACCGTTGAAGGAGACCGATCATTCAACAGCGGCTTCATCGCATTGAACCGGAAGGCGTGAATTTGTAGCCGAGACGTTGAACCGTCACAAAGAACTGCGGCTGCTTCGGATTCGGCTCCAGCTTTTGACGCAGACTTGCAATGTGAACGTCTACGGTGCGAGTGAACATGGTTGCGCTGTAACCCCAGACGTGCGTCAGCAATTCCTCGCGTGACAGCGTCTCTCCAGGATGCGCGACCAAGTATCGCAGGAGCTGAAATTCCCTGGCCGACAAGTCCACAGGTTCGCCGTCCCGCGTGACGGTCGTGCCGCGTCGATCGATCCGAACGGTTCCGAATTGGTCGAAGTCTGCGTATGCGCCGGGTCGAACGGGCGCCCGACGCAACAAGGCTTCAACTCGAGCCATGAGTTCCTGGATGTCGAACGGCTTGGTCACGTAGTCGTCTGCGCCGGTCTTGAGCCCCTTGACCTTGTTTGCAGCGCCGCCTCGCGCCGTCAGCATCAGGATCGGCGTGATGAGCCCAGCGCGCCGGATGTCTGCGCATACTGCAAAGCCGTCGCGGCGCGGGAGCATGACGTCGAGGATGATCAAGTCGAAGGGAAGAGATCCCGCCTTTTGCAATCCGGCGTCGCCGTCGGCGGCGTAATCGACCGCGTATCCTTCCTTGTGCAGAAGGTCTCCGACGGTCATACGGAGCGCTTCCTCATCCTCCACGAAGAGAATTCTTGGGACCATACGCGCCGTACATTACCCAACGTCAGTATTACGCGTCCAGCGGGTCGGACTTTTTACAGGACGCTTACAACTGTCACGCTTTGGCTTGTATAGGCTTTCCGCGTGTTGAGATTTCAAGGCATGATTCTGGCCGGCGTCTTGTTCGGCGCGATCGCATTCGGGCAGACCAATACCGGCGAAATCAGCGGCATCGTCCGGGATTCCACCGGCGGGGTTGTGCCTGGCGCGACCGTCGTCGCACAACATCCCGCCACCGGCTTTGTGATCGAACGGATGACCGACGATGGAGGGCGTTTCTTCCTTCCAGCCATGCCCACGGGCCAGTGGAACGTCACCATCTCTCAAACCGGATTCGCCCCATACACTCAAAAAGGCATTGCGTTGGAGATTGGCCGGACGCTGACCCTTGACGTCACGCTGGGCGTCCAGGGCGTGGCCGAGGAGATCACCATCGCTGCAACCGATCCTCTGCTTCAGGCGGCCACGGCCGAGATCAGCGACGTCATCGAAAATCGTGAAGTCGCCCAGATTCCTCTGAACGGGCGGAACTTTCTTGCCCTGGCCCAACTGAGCGACGCCGTCGTACTTCCGCCGGGAGGGACCCGTGGAGACGCCCTGCAGCAGGCCGGGCCTTTGCCGAACGTGGGTGGTCAGCGATCGGGCCATAACATTTACTTACTGGACGGAGTGAAAGTCACCGACGAACTGTTCAACAATCTTGTCATCAACCCCTCGGTGGATTCCATCCAGGAGTTCAAGATTCAGAAGTCGATGTACCCGGCCGAGTTCGGCGGCAAGGCCTCGGCCCTCATCAACGTGGCTACCAAATCGGGGACCAACACTTTCCACGGCAGCCTGTTCGAGTTCTACCGCGACGACAGCTTTGACGCGCCCAACTATTTCGGCAAAGGGGCGCCGGTCCCACCCCTTCGGCAGCACCAGTTCGGCGGAGCGCTCGGCGGGCGGCTGATTCAGGATCAAACCTTTTTCTTTTTGAGCTACGAAGGGCTGCGCATGGATCGCTCTCTGACGCGAACGTTCTCAATTCCCGATGACGCCGTGCGCAGCGGCGATTTCTCTGGGTTTGGCGGTACGATCTGCGATCCGGAAACGATTCCGCTGACGGGAGTGTGCGCGGCTTTTCCAAACAATCGAATTCCGCAGGAAAGAATAGATCCGGTTGCGCGCGCATTTCTTCAGAAGATCCCGCGTCCAACGTCGAATGCGCAATTTCAGAACTTCACGTCCGTGGAGACGCAGACGCGAGACATCGATCAAATCGGCGTCCGCTTGGATCACCGGATCTCCGGCGCGGATCAGCTGTTCGCGCGCTTCAGCACGTTCGACGCGTTTGAGGTTCAGCCTTTCGGCGCCGGCGCGCTGCAGGAGGCCCTGCTTCCCGGGTTGGAAGGTCCCTGGAGACGAGGACCCGCAACATTGCCGCCAGCTACACTCACGTCTTCGGCCCCGCGTACGTGAACGAAGTCCGCTTCGGATGGATGACGGTCAAGGGCGGGCAAGTCAGTTTGAACCGCGGCGTGAACTTTGCCGAACAGGCCGGACTTCTCGGCGTCACAGACGACATTCGCGACATGGGATTCCCGCAAGTCTCGACGCGCGGTCTTTACGCGACGATGGGCGACCCGACCTCATTTGTCTTCCGCAACAATGAGCATTTCGAGATCTATGACAACTTCACGATCGACCGCGGCGCGCACACCATCAAGTTCGGAGCGTACTATTACCACCTCCGGCTCCGGCCCGAACAGCCCGACAATGCGCGCGGGGCGTTCAGCTACACCGGCCAGTTCACCGGTAATGCATTTGCGGACTTCCTGCTGGGCTATCCCGTAGCGGCGACTGTTGGCGTCGGACGCGGCGACGAGGACGGCCGGACGAATTGGCTCCACCTCTACCTGCAGGACGATTGGAAAGCGCGCAGCAACCTGACTCTGAATTTCGGTCTGCGATACGAATTCAACCAGCACATGTACGACGTCAACAATCGGTTATCATCCCTGGACCTGTCGACGCCCGGGGGCCGCTTCGTCATCGCCAGCGACGAGAACGGCGCCATTCATCCCAGCGCTCAATCGATGCTGCCGTTGATGCCGATCCCATACGTGACTTCTGCTGAGGCCGGCTGGGGGCGCGGCTTGCTCGAATCCAGCCCCGTACGGCTGGCGCCGCGCTTCGGGTTTGCGCTCCGGCTTCGGGATTCCAGGGCGGTGATTCGCGGCGGCTACGGCATTTTCCTGAATCAGTGGGCGTACAGCGTGCAGACCGCGTTCGCTCGCAATTTGCCTTTCTTCTTCACGAAACAAGTGGACATTCCGCTCGACGTCACGGTCCCGGCCTTCCGCACCAGCAACATCCTGACAAGCAATGCGACGGGCACGGTCGGCGGCAGCATCATGGACCATGATTACCACGTCGAATACAGCCAGACGTGGAGCGGCGGCCTGCAGTATGAAGTTGCTTCATCGACTATGTTGGAAGCGTTTTACATGGGAACGTGGACCTTGGGGGCGGACAATGCTACGGTCCGGAACGTTCCGCTGCCGGGCCCCGGTCCGATTGAACCACGCCGCCCGATCCCGCAGTTGAGCCGCATCAACGCCATTCGCTTCGACGGCAAGTCGATCTATCACGGCGTGACGTTCAAGGCCGAACGGCGAATGCGAAACAATTACGCGTTCAACGTGAGCTACACGCTGTCGTCATCGAAGGACGACGCGTCGAGTCCGGGTCCCACGGAATCCGAAGCGAACGTTCCACAGGATGTGAACAACATCTTTTCCGAAACGGGAGAGTGGGCCCATTCGAGCTTTGATCATCGGCATCAGTTTGTGGCTAGCGGCGTCTACGAGCTTCCATTCTTCTCCAGCGCAGACGGCTTTAAGAAATACGTCCTGGCAGGCTGGCGCGCCAACGCGATTTTCACAGCGCAGTCGGGCGCGCCGTTCACCGTCAATTTGGGCGTCGATCAGGCGAATATCGGCGCAGGTCCCGCGCAACGGCCCGATCAGTTGCGCGACCCCAACCTGCCGGGCGGCGAGCGGACGCCGGACCGATGGTTTGACGTCGCAGCCTTCGCGCTTCCCGCGCAATACACGTTCGGCAGCGCTCCTCGCAACAGCGTGATCGGACCGGGCTTCGCGAGCCTCGACCTGGCGGTCGCAAAGACCTGGAGTCTCAGCGAAGCAGTTCGGTTGGAGTTTCGCTGGGAGACGTTCAATCTGTTCAATCGGGCGAACTTCGACCTGCCGAATCGCATCTTCGGCACTCCAAACTTTGGGCGAATCTTCAGCGCGAAAAATCCTCGGGAGATGCAGTTTGGCCTGCGCCTGAGCTTTTGATCGGACTGTCGCCGGCTACGATGTGTAGTCGGCGTTGATCCGGATGTAGCCTTCAGTCAGGTCGCAGGTCCAGACGCGGGCGCGCCCGGCGCCGGAGTTCAGGGAGACGCGGAAGCGGATTTCCTTCGACTTCATTTTCTCCGCCGCCGCCGTGAGATCGCCGCCGATCAGCGAAATATCGTCGATATAGAGGCCGATGTCGCTCGAAGAGAGAGGGACGCCGGCGTTTCCAATCGCGGCGAGCACGCGTCCCCAGTTCGGATCGCAGCCGTAGATCGCGGTCTTGACCAACGGGGACCTTGCGATTGTCCTTCCGATATGGCGCGCGGCCTCGTCGCTCGGGGCGCCTTCAATGTTGAACTCCACGAACTTCGTCGCGCCTTCGCCGTCGCGGGCGATGGCTTTGGCCAGGTCGACGCAGACGTCCAGCAGCAGGTCTCTGAAGGCGGACTCTTCCAAGGCAATCCCGGAAGCGCCGTTTGCGAGCACAAGCACGACATCGTTCGTCGATGTGTCGCCGTCCACCGTCACAGCATGGAAAGAACGGTCCACGGCATAACGGAGCGCACGATCCAACACTGCGCTGTCGGCCTTGGCGTCGGTGATCACGAACGCAAGCATTGTCGCCATGTCGGGATGAATCATGCCGGCGCCCTTCGCAAATCCCACGATTCGGACGCCCGCGCTTTCGCGTGCGGCGATTTTGGCGAAGGTGTCCGTCGTCATGATGGCGCGGGCGAACCCTTCGGGGTCGCCGTCCTGCAGTCGGGTCGCAAGCTCCGGTATTGCCTTCGATATCCGGTGGACAGGAAGCGGCCGCCCGATCACTCCGGTCGATGCGACGAATACTTCCTCCGTCTTGCAGCCAAGGCGCCCGGCGACCTGTTCTGCCGAACTACGCGCTGCGGCGAGTCCTGCGGCGCCGGTTGCGGCATTCGCGTTTCCTGCATTGACCAGAACCGCGCGGAGGACGCCCCCGGAGTCCATCATGTGTTGTCTGGAAACAATCACGGGCGCAGCCGGAAACGCGTTCTTCGTGAATACGGCGGCTGCGGCGGCGGGTTGTTCGGAGTAGAGAAGGCCGAGATCTAAACCGCTTTTCTTGATTCCAGCAGCAACCGCAGCGGTTTTGAAGCCCCGCGGCAAGACGGACACTAGTACCTCGAACGGCGGCGCGGATGCGCCTCGTCGATCATGACCGCCTTGCCGTTCAAGCGGCGGCCCTTCAACTCGACCAGCGCCTTGTCGGCGTCATCAGCCGGCATTTCCACGAAGGCAAAACCGTGCGGGAGGACGGAAACAGATACGACTTTACCGACTCCGTCGAAGAGACCTTCGATTGTCGCGGAGTGCGCGCTCTCGGGAAGATTGCCGATCAGCAGTTTTTTGACCGATGCCGCCATCTGCATACTTATGCTCGTATGCGAATAATTATGCATGCCGCCGGAAACGGGTCAAGTGGAAGTTGGTGGAAATTTTAAAGTTGCGCCCCCGCGCTGCGGTATGGCATTAGATCGGTCTGAATTGGATCAGAGGAGGCGCGCGATGCGAACGATATCCACGTTGTTTCTTGTCCTTGTGTTGGCGATTCCCGTCTTCGGGCAGTTGAATGCAGGACCCGACAATTCCCCCAAGATCGGGGAGATGGCGCCGGACTTCACGATTCCCGGCGCGGGCCGCGGAGCGCCGTCTTCCAGCTTGAAGGACTTTCAGGGCAAGAAGAACGTCCTGCTGATGTTCTTCCCAGCGGCATTTACGCCCGGCTGCACAACGGAATTTACTGAAGCGGGGCAGAATCACGACAAGTTCACCGCGCTGAACATTGAAATGATCGGGATTTCGCGGGATCAGATGGGCGCCCTGAACAAGTTCAAGGAGACTGTCGGCGCCAAAAATATGTTCGTGAGCGATACGGACGCCGTCATTCTGCCGAAATACGATGCGCTTGGGCCGAACCGTCTGGCGCGGCGACATTACTTCCTGGTCGATACGACGGGCAAGATCGTCTGGAAGAGCACGAATGTTTTGCTTCCGACCGATAAGCTTTTGGCGGAAGTGGCTCAGGCTCTCAAGAAGTAGAGGGATCCTCAGTCCGCCCTGCACCGATATGAGAAATGAGAATTGATTAGTGATTAATGATTAATGCGCTTGGCAGATTTAAGATTTGTCAAGGACACTAATCATTAATCATTAATCACTAATCAATTCTCATTTCTCATATCAGGCGCGCCATGCCTCTCCCGAATCAATTGCGCGACGCCGTGAACAATCAAGGACGCGCCTAGGATTGCAAGTCCCAGGCTGACCGCCATCAACGTCAAAGACGCGATTACATCGTTCATACAAATCGTGATGCATCCGGGCTGCCGACGTTTTGGAGGGCCCCTGGCGCCGCAATTGCCGCCATATCTATACAGGAGGTCGCTTATGTTGCTCGCTAAAGTGGCTTACGACGCGCAGACTCAGCAGTTTAGTCTTGCAGATCCGGAGATGGCGGCCTTGTTCGAGCATGGGGTCGTATATCTGCTATTAGTGGATTTTTTACCGAAGGAAACCGACGGCGACTCTGACCTGGCCATTGAATCGATGATCGGGCCGAATCCCTCCATCGGCCACGCCTGAGCCGGCGGGTCGCGCGGCCCCGGTGCTAGAATCGCATCGATGAAGGCAGCGCGTGTAGTAGACGTCAGCCGGCGCGTTCAAGAGATGCTCGAACGCGCCGCCGCCATTCCAGACGCCGGCGGCCGCGTGGAGTGGATTTCCTCCCAGTTTCTCGGTTTTCCTTACATCCATAATCCCTTGGTCGGCGCCGCGGACGTCCGCGAAGTATTTACCGCGTCCCTCGACGGCTTCGATTGCGTGACCTACATGGAGACGGCGCTTGCGCTGGCCAGGTCCCGCAGCGAGCGTGATTTTCCCGGCTGCTTGAAGGACATCCGTTACCGCGCAGGCAAGGTGGACTGGCGCAGCCGCAACCACTACATGACCGATTGGATCGAGAACAACGTCCGCAACGGCGCGGTTCGCCGGGTTGCGTTTCAGGGCTCGCAACGAACGAAAGAACGGCTTCTCGACGCCGTTCCGGGACTTGTTCCGCGTCGGCGTCGTTTTTCCTGCTTGCCGAAGCAGGCATTGCGCGGAGCGGCGTCGGCGCAAATTCGCAGCGGCGATCTCATCTTCTTTGCGTCCACGCGTCCGCATCTGGACGTTTTCCACTGCGGCATACTCATTCGCGACGGCGGGCGTTTGCTGCTGCGCCACGCCTCCAGAAGCCAGGGCCGCGTCGTGGAGCAGGATCTTGGCGGCTTTCTGAGCCAGAACCGCATGGCCGGCGTGATCGTCGTGCGGCCGGCCGAACGGAGCGTCCGTTGAACATCACGTACGCGCGCGACTTCTCTTCGAGCGCTATTTCGGAAATCCTCGAAACAGCCGCGGCGGACGTGGTCTTCATTGGCGATCCGCGCGTCCGCATCACGCCGGGGCCGCGCATGTTCGACCGCATGCGACAGGTGATTCGGGAGAGCGCTGCGGGCTTGGTGTACTCCGACAGCGCCGGCCATCCGCGGATCGACTATCAGTTGGGAAGCATTCGCGACGGTTTCGACTTGGGGCCTGTTGTCGCCGTGTCCGTGGAAGCGGCCCGGCAGGTGTGGAAGGACGCGGGCTGCCGCTGGGGCGGGCTTTATGATCTGCGGCTGCGGCTTTCGGAAGTTCATCCGATCGTGCGCATACCCGAGCCTCTCTATTCTGCGTCCGGCGCTGACGCGCGGCCGACGGGCGAGAAGCAGTTCGACTACGTCGATCCCCGCAATCGCGACTATCAGCTTGAAATGGAAGACGTCGCCACGCAGCATCTTCAACGTATCGGCGCTCTTCTCGAGCCGCCGTTCCGTAAAGCGCCGCCGGCGGCGGATGAATTTCCCGTCGAGGCGAGCGTTGTGATTCCCGTGCGGAACCGTCAGCGTACGATCGCCGACGCTGTCGAGAGCGCGTTGAACCAATCGACGGATTTCGCATTCAACGTCATCGTCGTGGACAACCACTCCACCGACCGCACCACAGAAGTACTTCGCGGGATCAAAAATCCGCGTCTCGTTCATATCATTCCCGAGGCGACAGACCTTGGCATCGGCGGCTGCTGGAACGCGGCGATCTATTCGAGTTCGTGTGGGCGATACGCCGTTCAGCTCGATTCCGACGATCTGTATCAGACCGGCGCAAGCCTTGCGCGCATCGTCCACGAACTGAAGCGCGGGCCTTACGCCATGGTCGTCGGCTCCTACACGATGGTCGACTTCGAACTGCGAACAATCCCGCCCGGTCTGATCGATCATCGGGAATGGACGGACGACAACGGTCCCAACAATGCCCTGCGCGTGAACGGGTTTGGAGCGCCGCGAGGTTTCGACACGGCCGTCATTCGCAGCATCGGGTTCCCCGATGTCAGTTATGGGGAAGACTATGCGGTGGGCCTGAGAATCTGTCGCGAGTACGCCGTCGGCCGAATTTACGAATCGGTCTATCTTTGCCGCCGGTGGGAAGGAAACAGCGACAGCGCGCTGCCGCTGGAAACGGCGAACCGTTATGACTTTTACAAGGACTGGATACGAACCAATGAAATCCGCGCTCGCCGCCGGCGTTGAGCGCTTGATTGCCGAACAAACCGCCTCGTGGCCATTGTTAGCGAGCGGGGTCGAGGGGTTGCGGAAAGCGTTGACGCGGACGGAGCGCGTCGCCGGCCGCGAATTGTTCGTGCGCCATATTCCGCATCGCATCGGCAGCACTACCGCCGCCGTGGACGCCGCATCGGTGGCGCGCCGGCCTTGTTTTCTGTGTACGGCCAATATGCCTCCAGAAGAAAAGGGGCTCGCTTTCGATGAGGAGTTCACGCTCTACTGCAATCCTTTCCCAATACTCGAAGGTCATCTGACGATCGTTCATCGCGATCATCGCCCCCAGCGCATTGCCGGCTTTTTCGAGACGCTGCTGAGGCTCTCGGAAGCCCTGCCGGGATTCTTCGTCATCTACAACGGCCCGGAGTGCGGCGCTTCGGCGCCCGACCACCTGCACTTTCAGGCGTGTTCGCGGGCCCTCTTTCCGATTGAACGGGACTCCAAGGAAACGCCGGGACCTTGTATTCCTAACTACGCCCGGCAGGTTCTGTTGCTGCGTCACAATGACGGCGCGGCGCTTCAAGATCGCCTTCAATTTGCGGTCGATGCCATCGCCGAAGTCGCCGGCGCCGAGAGCGAGCCGTTGATCAATATCGCGGCGTTCCACGACGAAGGCCGTTGGACTGTAGTGCTCTTTCCTCGCCGCAAGCACCGTCCGCGCGTTTACGAAACGGGCGAACTGACCGTGAGCCCGGCTGCGATTGATTTGTGCGGCGTGTTCGTCGTTCCCGTTCTTTCGGATTACCGGCGGATTCGCGGCGCCGATATTGAAAGTATTTTTGAGGAAGTCACAATGCCATCGGATCTCTTCAACCGAGTCCTGGCGCGTCTTCAAGACGTCCTATGAATATATCGGTTGGCTTAGTTGAACACCGCAACTCCGTTGCAATTGAGCTGCAGACGCCATACAGAGACTCGGCCGGGCGCTTTTACCGTCCCGGCCGCTACGAGTTCAACACAGAGATCGAACTGACGCCGCAGGATCCAGCCGCTTCCTCTTTTGCGATTGATGACATTACGATTGGAATCGGCTTCCATTGGGAGAGGAAGGAACGGCAGATCTTCCGCGGCGGCGTGCGCATTCTGAAGCGCGACGCGCTGACCGTCATCAATGACGTCCCGCTTGAAGACTACGTCACAAGCGTGATCTCGTCGGAGATGAGTGCGTCCTGCCCGGTGGAATTATTGAAGGCGCATGCCGTCATTTCACGAAGCTGGCTCTGCTTTCCGCTGCTGAACCCTGCGGCCGCCGCTCGAGCCGGCTCAGGGAATGTATCGGCGCGCCGTAACGACGAAATCGTCCGCTGGTATGGGCGCGAGAAGCATCAGGACTTCGATGTCTGCGCCGACGATCATTGCCAGCGTTATCAAGGAATCACTAAGGCCTTTTCTTCGGCCGTCACCGAAGCAGTGCGCGCAACGTCCGGGGAGCTGCTCTTGTACAAAGGTCAGGTCTGCGATGCGCGGTTTTCGAAGTGCTGCGGCGGGATCACTGAAGAGTACCGCACGGCATGGGGCGACTCCGATGTTCCCTATCTTCGCGCCGTCTACGACGGCGCCGGCAATGTAGAGCCGGTCGCCGGCGAGAGCTGGATCCTGGACGTCAACGCGCCCGCCTACTGCAATACGCAGGACCGGCAGCTTCTCGCGCAAATACTTCCGGGATTCGATCAGGAAACGCGCGACTTCTACCGGTGGACGGTGAGATATTCGCCCGAAGAAATCCGAGAGCTCGTGAGAGCCAGGCTGGATGAAGATCTCGGCGCGATCATCAATCTCGCGCCGCTGCAGCGGGGCCCGTCCGGCCGGATCGTGCGTCTTCGCCTGGAAGGCGAAAAGAAGTCTTTAGTGATCGGCAAAGAGCTGGAGATCCGCCGCGCCCTGTCGAGGACTCACCTCTACAGTTCTGCGTTCGTCGTTCAACGCGACGGCCCCGACTTCGTGTTGAAAGGCGCCGGCTGGGGACACGGGGTCGGCCTTTGCCAGATCGGGGCCGCCGTCATGGCAAGCCGCGAAAAGACGTGCGACGAAATTCTCGAGCATTACTACCCCGGGGCGTCGGTGGGAAGGCTGATATAAAGTCTCGCGCGTTCTTATCTCTTTCTCGCGTACCTGTCGGGCTCTTCTCTGAACTTCTTGAGATCGGTTGCGGAGCAAAAGTAATAAGTCTGACCGTTGTGCCTGGCGGAAAGCTCAGGGTTCTTCTCCACGCAGAGACCACAGACCGGATCGGTCGCTTTGGGTTCCGTACATCGGTTCCCCTGTGAGTGTACGTCGGCTGCAATCAGCCCGACGCACATCACAAGCGCCAAAATAACGACAGCCCGTTTCATTATGGATCTACCTCCAGCCCAGCTATTCTGCGGTCTTTATCAAATAACTTTGATGATGCGCCAATTTCAACAACAATCTGGGCAAACGTTCCACACGGTGCATTGGACGGCCGATCCGGCCTTTTGGCGCCTTTGGGGGTTTATTTGGCCCTGCGCGTGCTTTATAGTCGAAGTTCTTTACGTTGACGCTCGTTCACTGGAGGACAGATGGGCATGTTCAAAGGTAGGACCGGCGGGTTGTGGCTGTTGGCCGCGGCCTTGCCCGTTGCGGGCGCGACCGGAGCTGCGATGCTGGCGTGGCAGTTCCAGATTGAGTCGATTCCACTTAAGGACCCTATCCCTCCTGCGCCTCCCGACGTCATGGTCATTGAAGGCACGATCCAGAAACGCTCGACGCTGGTGGAGACGCTCGTCGATTCCGATCTCCCGTCCACGCTTGCCAATCAACTTGCTGAACTTGTTCGACCTGTCTTTGATTTGCGCAAGATCCGCTCGGGCAATTCCTTCAAGCTGGAAAGGGAGCTTGACGGCGCGCTGCGGACGTTTGAATACAGGATCGACGACGAACGCGTCCTCAGAATCGAAAAGCAGGCTGAGCGTTACGAGGCGAAGGTTGAGACGCTCGAATTCGAGACTCAGGAGGCCGTCGTAACCGCCGAGATCACGACGTCTCTGTTTGAAGCGCTTGGCGACTATCCAAAAGGCGAATTCCTTGCGCTCGACCTCGATCAGATTTTTGCGTCCGACATCGATTTCAACAGCGACATTCAAAAAGGCGATCAGGTGCGCCTCGTCGTGACTCAGCAGTATCACGATGGGGCTTTTGTCAAGTACGGCAAGATCCTGGCGGCTCAGTTGGTCAATGCCGGCAAGACCTATCGGGCTTTCCTCTTCAGGGACGCCTACTACGATGAAAACGGAAACGCAACGAAGCGCGCGTTCCTGAAATCTCCGCTGGAATTTACGCGGATCAGCTCCCGTTTCACCTATCGCCGTATGCATCCGATACTCGGCAGCGCACGTCCACATCTTGCTGTGGATTACGCCGCGCCAACCGGAACGCCTGTTCGAGCAGTTGCAAATGGGACGGTCACATTTGCGGGCTGGAGCGGCGGCTATGGCCGTTTGGTTCAGATTCGGCATGCCAGTGGTCTCGCCACGGGCTATGCGCATCTTTCCAGCATTGCGCCGGGGATCCGGCCGGGCCGGGCAATCAAGCAGGGAGATCGCATCGGCGCCGTCGGCGCCACCGGGCTTGCAACGGGGCCGCATCTGCATTTCATGATGACGAGAGGCGGCAAACCCATCAACCCGCTTTCGATCAAATCTGAGCCGGCCCCGCCGATTGACGTCAAGCTGAAGCCCGAATTCCTTTCGCAGATTGCCGCGCGAAGGGACCAACTTGCCGGCGGCGTGCAGTTTGCTTCAGGACCGCTTGCGGGGACAGCTCGGTGAGATGAAACGGCTTGGATATCTCGACTGGATGCGGGGGCTGGCTGCGGCGATCATGCTCCAAGGCCATGTTTTCGAAGGTTGGGTGCGGGCCGATGATCGCGCCCATGTGTTGTACTGGTTCAGTCAGTTTCTTGGCGGCATGCCAGCGCCGATCTTTTTCTTTCTGGTGGGCGCGTCGTTGGCGCTCATTATCGACAAGATGCGGAACCGGCAAACCCCGGGAGTTGAGATGGCGCGGACCATCATCCGCCGGTCTTTATGGATTCTGGTTGCCGCGTATGTATTCCGGTTGCAGCAGTTCCTCTTTTGGTATCCGCATTCGCGCTGGACCGATATTTCGAAAGTCGATACATTGAACCTCATCGGCGCAAGCATGCTGCTGCTCGGTCTGGCGTCTCTCGTGTTTTCCGGCCGTAGGCTCAATGCCGCGCTCGCACTGACAGCGGCGGCGCTGGTCGTTTTCCTGACGCCTTTTATCTACACGCTGAGGGTTGGCGCTCCGGTCGTGCTTCAGAGCTACCTTAACGGCGGAGGCCGTCCGGACTATTTCGGGCTGATTCCATGGATTGGGTTTCCACTGTGCGGCCTGGCGTTCGGTCACTCCCTGGTCGATGCGCGGCGCCGTCAGGCGGAGAGTCGCTTCTTTGCGGCCGTTGCGATCATCGGGCTGCTGGCGGCAAGCGCCGGCGTGATCATGTCGCGCTATCCGCGCTTGCGGTACGGTTTCTTTGATGATTCGCTCACAAGCCCCTACTTCTTCCTTGCGCGGCTTGGCTGGCTGCTGCTTCTCCTGTGCGGCGCTTACCTCTGGTCGCGCCGTTCCACGGCGCATCGCTGGAGTCCGTTAATAACGTTAGGTCAGGCTTCCTTGCTCGTGTATTGGCTTCATATCGAAATCGTTTACGGCCGGCTGGGCGGAATATTTGGACGTGCGTTGACCTTGCAGCAGGCGGCGCTCCAGCTCATCTGGCTCTTTCCCCTGATGGTGCTGCTGGCTCACACAGCGCCGTCCTGGCGTCGAACCGGCGCACGGATAGTCACGGGATTATCCGCCTTCTTTCCCCGAGAGCGGGCGGCGCGAAGCGCCGGGTGACCGTGGTTCTGTTATCTGTCGTTCAAACTCCTCCACATCGGTTGTTGGCGTCCGGCACACGAAATTTTCGCAAACGTAAGCAGTAGGCTTGTCGCCTATCGGCGGGCGGTCTCGCAGCAAAGCAACCGCATTGGAAGCGCCCGCCGCAATCACTGTTCGCGGCAGATAGTGCTTGCGGAAGACGGACGCGAACGGCTCTGGGCCGCCTGCGAGAGCGATTTCCTGCGACGGGCCAAGAAAGAAGTCGAGGGCCGAAAGCATGCGTCCGAAGCCCGATGGATATTGGGCTAACAGACCGGCGACTGATGCGAATAACCGTTCGGCTTTTTCGTAGTAGTCGCGCCGGCCCAGCAGCGCTCCCAGGCGCAGCAGGACGTCGGCGCTGACAGAGTTGCCGGAAGGAGTGGCGTTGTCGAAAAAATCTTTCGTGCGGGCGATCAACTGTTCGTGATCGCGCGCAGTGAAGTAAAACGCGTCCTGAGCTGAGTCCCAAAACTGGTCAAGGATCCGATCCGCAAGAGTCTGCGCCTGGGTCAGCCGGCGCTCATCGAATGTAAGCTGGTACAACGAAAGAAGACCGTCGGCCGTGTTTGCGTAATCGTCGAGATATCCGTTGAATCGCGCCCTTCCGTCTTTGAAGCTGTGGAGAAGCCTCTGGCCGTCCCACAGCTTCGTCAGCAGAAAGTCCGCGTTTGCTTCGGCGATCCGGCGGTAATCGTCGCGACCCAGGAAAGCTGCAGCGTCGGCGAACGCGCGGAGCGCGAGTCCATTCCAGTCGGTCAATATCTTTTCATCCCGGCCGGGTTTGACGCGGGTTTCACGCACGTTGTAGAGCTTTGTACGCACGGCGGAGACGGTTTTTTCAAGCTCTTCTTCGGAGATCTTCTCAAGTTTGCAAAACAGAGCCGGCGGCCGCGGAACATTGAGGATGTTCCGGCGCTCCCAGTTGCCGGATTCGGTCACGTCGAAGTAGCGCGCCAACAGTTCGCCGTCCGGGCCGGCGGCTTCCAGAAATTCAGGCTGGTCCCAAACGTAGAACTTGCCCTCTTCGCCTTCGCTGTCGGCGTCCTGCGTGGAGTAGAAGCCGCCATTGGCGTCTCGCATCTCGCGCGCCATCCAGTCGAGAGTCTCCTCAGTAATCCTTCGGTACAGCGGATTCCGCGTAAGCCGCCAAGCGTCCAGATACGCCCGCGCCAACAGCGCATTGTCGTAGAGCATCTTTTCGAAATGCGGAACGAGCCAGCGCTCGTCGGTCGAGTAGCGGTGGAAGCCGCCCCCAATCTGGTCGTAGAGTCCGCCGTACGCCATCTTGTCGAGCGTAAGCGCGGCCATGTGCAGCGCCTGCTCGTCGCCCGTGCGGTAGTGGTAGCGCAGGAGGAAATCGATGGTCATGCTTGGAGGAAATTTCGGCGCGCGGCCGAACCCGCCGTCGCGGGGATCGAAGCGGCTGCGGAGCGCGCCGGCCGCGAGGTCCAGGATTTCCGAGTCCGGCGCGCGTGACTCTGCGCTTCCGGTCGAAGCCTGCATCGCTTGATCCAGATGCTGGCGGAGCAATTGCGCGTTGCCGACGACGTCCTGGCGTTTCGTTTTGTACGCCTCTGCCATGGCCTCCAGCAGCCTTGGGAATCCCGGCCTTCCGTACCTGTCTTCGGGAGGAAAATATGTGCCTCCGTAGAAGGGCTCGCCGCTCGGAAGCAAAAAGACCGTCATGGGCCATCCGCCGCTTCCGGTCATGATCTGCACTGCGTTCATGTAGAGCTGGTCGATGTCCGGGCGCTCCTCGCGATCAACCTTGATGTTGATGAAGTTCTCGTTCATCAGCTTCGCGATAGCTTCGTTCTCGAAGGATTCGTGCTCCATCACATGGCACCAGTGACAGGCGGAGTAGCCGATGCTCAGCAGGATCGGTTTATCCTCATTCCTCGCGCGTTCGAAGGCCTCATCCGACCAGGGATGCCAGTCGACGGGATTGTGGGCGTGTTGGAGAAGGTACGGGCTGGTTTCATGAATGAGCCGGTTTGGTTTTACCATAGGTTCAGGGTAGCAAATCATTGCAGGGACGAGGAGGCGCGAATTTGCCCGGCAAAGAAATCACGGACGATCTGGACCTGCTTCTGCACGTGATGCCTCCGCATCTTCGGGAAGCGCTGTATCGTCAATCCGACATCAAAAATCTCATCGAAATTGTCATGGACTTAGGCAGGCGGCCTGAAGCTCGCTTTCCGGGCCGCGCTGCGTATTTGAGCGAGTCCGCCATCACGCGCGAAGACATCGACTACGTCACGCATCGCGTCGGGTCCTTCACGCTCGACAACCGGGCCGGCATCGAGCGGACGCTGCACCGAATTTCTGCGATCCGCAACCGGCGGGAAACTGTCGTCGGTCTCACGTGCCGCGTCGGGCGCGCTGTATATGGCACAGTGGACATCTTGCGCGACGTGGTGGAGTCTGGAAAGAGCTTGCTCTTGTTAGGAAGGCCCGGGATTGGAAAGACCACCTTGCTGCGCGAAAGCGCGCGCGTGCTCTCCACCGAGTCGACCAAACGAGTGATCGTGGTCGACACCTCGAACGAAATTGCGGGCGATGGCGACATTCCTCATCCTGGAATCGGGACAAGCCGGCGCATGCAGGTGCCGCGGCCCGACCTGCAGCATGCCGTCATGATCGAGGCGGTGGAGAATCACATGCCGGAAGTCATCGTCATCGATGAAATTGGAACCGAGCCTGAAGCTGCTGCCGCCCGTACGATCGCCGAGCGCGGCGTCCAACTGATTGCAACGGCGCACGGCAATTCGCTCGACAATCTGCTGATGAACCCGACGCTCTCGGATTTGTTGGGCGGCATCCATGCCGTGACGCTCAGCGATGAGGAAGCCCGCCGGCGCGGCACCCAGAAGACCGTTCTGGAACGTAAGGCGCCGCCGACGTTCGATACGCTGGTCGAGATCCGCACGCGAGACGAATTTGCCGTCTTTCACGACACGGCGTCCGTCGTTGACGCCTTCCTGCGCGGTCGAAGCATCCGTCCCGAGGTGCGCGTCCGAAAGGCCGGCGGATTTGATGTCGTGGAAGTCGAGACGCGTGCGCCCGAAGAGGCGCGGCGTTTCCGCAAGGAACGGCCCTCGCGCCGGGAGCCGGAAGCGGGCTTGCCGAAGTCGGTGCGCATCTATCCGTATGGCGTCAGCAAGGACCGGCTTGCTCGCGCCATCAACGATCTTCAGCTTCCTGCAACCATCGCGCGCACGCCCAAGGATTCCGACGTCGTGCTGACGCTAAAGGCCCATGAGAAACGACAGCCGCGGACGTTGAAGGACCTGGAGGATCAGGGCCTCCAGATCGCGGTCATCCGCAGCAACACCGTCAGCCAGATGAAATACTTCCTGCAGCAGGCGTTCGGACTCGAAGACCATAAGAGTGAGGAGGAAGAGGCTCTGCAAGAGGTTGAAGAAGCCGTTAGCAAGGTCATGTCTTACGGTAAACCGGTCGAGCTCTCGCCACAGTCGGCGCACGTGCGGCGCTTGCAGCACATGCTGATCGAAGAACGGGGACTCGGATCAGAAAGCCGCGGCGAAGTTCCCTGGCGCCGGGTCATCGTGCTGCCGACTAGGGGGTAAGGGCCTTGAATTTCGCGGCAGCGGCTCAGATAGGGATTCGGTCCGCGGATTGCCCATAACGTCTGTGACCGCCAAATTACTGCCGGCGAAACTCCGCTTCCAGATTAGGGCGATAACATACTCGGGGAATCATTAGGCGGACAGCGTGGGGAATTTGAAATTGGACGAATCCTGCATCTCAGATCCGAAATCCGAAATTGTAGATTGGACTGTTTCGCCGCAGCGCCAGTCCAGTCAGAAATTTCGGATTTCGGATCTGAGATGCAGGATTCGTCCAATTTCAAATTCCCGTTGCCTGGTTGCACGGATTCTCCGGGATGTTTACCCGGAAGCAGCGGAGTTTCGTCCTTAATTGATACGGGGGCGACTATGATCAGTCCGATGCTTTTTCTCTTAGCTTTCCTTCAGCTTGAGGCAGCGCCCCCGCCGCAGCCGCCTTTGCAAGCGGTGCAGGCGGGCGTTGTAGTTTTGGGCGCCGAGGTCAACGCCGCGCGCCGGCTAGATCCGCCCAGCGTCATCTATGGCGCCGCTCCGTTCGTTGGCCCCTCCGTGGACTCCCTCCGGGCTTGGGAGTTCGGTCCGTACACGCCGGCCGGCGAGAACATGAGCATTACATTTCTCTATCGATCTCGGACGGTTCTGCCGGATCAGCCTTACGAATTTGATCTCGAGACAGAGTGCTGTCCCGGGCCGGATCGTCCGCCGCTCCCGACGAAGATTGTCGATCCTGGTTATCCTGTTAATTCCGTCGGTGAAGGCGCGGTCGTCCTTCATCTCTGGATTGACGCCGCCGGCAGGATCGAACACGTGATGGTCGTGCGTCCGGAGCCGTCGTTGACCGAGGCCGCTTACCGCGCCGTGTGGAATTGGGAGTTCACGCCGGCAATCGTGAATGGCCGGGCGGTTCGATCGTCGGCGGCTGTTGTTGTTTCCTTTCTGCGTCCGGTGCTTTAAGAAGCCGGCTTCAGCAGAGGCTGCAGATACTTGAACACGGTCGCTGTGATGATCCGGTATCCTTCTTCATTCGGATGGATGCCGTCATCGAGCGACAGTCGCGGATTGCCCGCCGCCCCTTCAAGAAAGAATGGAATCAACGTGACGCCATGCTTTGCGGCCAGGTCGGGAAAAATCTTTTCGAAGGCTGCGATGTAGTCGGCGCCGTAATTCCGCGGCAGGGTCATGCCTGCAAGGAGAACCACGATCCCGGCATTCTTGAAAGTCGTGATCATCTCGTCGAGATTCGCGCGGATCTGATCCACCGGGAGGCCGCGCAGGCCGTCATTGGCGCCCAGCTCCAGAATCACGATCGAGGGCTTGTGCTGGAGCCCTTCGTGAATCCGGCTCAGCCCTCCACTGGTCGTGTCGCCGCTGATGCCGGCGTTGACCACGCGATAATGGAATCCCTTCGAGTCCAGCAGGCGCTGCAGCCTCTCGGGGTAACCGGAACCGGGCGGTACGCCGTAGCCGGCGGTGAGACTGTCTCCGAATGCGAGAATAATCGGGCGCGCATCTGCAGCCTCGCGGGTCGGCTGCTCCTGCGCCGGCGGATCGGGAGAAGGGGCTGATGATGGCTGTTCTGGGTCCGACGTTCCGCAAGTTGCGGTCAAGATTGTGAAGGTCATCAAAAGCAAAACCTTATGCATACACCCAAGCCTGCATTTGAATCATGATTGTCGTACGAAATCTGGTCAAGACGATCCGGAACGGCGCGCGAAGCGTCGAGATTATTCGTGACATCAGCTTTGAGATTCCCGATCGCCAGTTCGTGGCAATCATGGGACCGTCGGGAAGCGGCAAGAGCACTCTTCTGGGTCTTCTGGCCGGACTGGACTGGCCGACATCGGGAGAGATCGAGATCGACGGAATTGCAATTACTGCGCTCAATGAGAACGAAATGGCGCGGCTTCGCGGACGCAAGCTGGGCTTCGTTTTTCAGGCCTATCATCTCGTACCGACGTTAACGGCGTTGGAAAACGTCATGCTCCCAATGGAAATGCTGGCCGAGGCGACCGATGGCGCCCAAAGTCGAGCGGCGAGTTTGTTGGAAAGCGTGGGTTTGCTCGAACGTCAGGACCACTATCCGGCTCAACTGTCCGGCGGCGAGCAGCAACGCGTGGCGCTGGCCCGCGCGTTCATGATGAAGCCGTCGGTGCTGTTTGCAGACGAGCCCACGGGGAATCTCGACAGCGCCAACGGACAGCATGTCCTCGAATTGCTTCTCCAATTGAATCGGGAACAAGGCGCGACGTTGATTCTGGTCACGCACGATCAGGCCCTCGCGGTCCACGCCGACCGGCGCCTTTTGCTGCGCGACGGCCGCATCGTTGGGGATGAATCGTGAGCGCGCTTTTCCGGAGAGTCGGGTTCGCGATGCGAATGGCCTGGCGGGAGACGCGCGCCGCCCCAGGCAAATTTGCGTTTCTCGTGACGGCGGTTGCGCTGGGGACCGGCGCCTTGACCGCCGTGACGGGTTTTAATGAATCCGTGAGAGTGACGCTGGCCCGCGAGGCGCGCACGCTCATGGCTGCCGACGTTTCCATCCGGCTTCCCCTTCGTCCGCTGGACGCAGATCTTCAGTACATCGATTCCCTCGCGTCGCAGGGCGTCCAGGTCACGCGCGTCACGGAAACGGTGAGCATGGCGTCGGCAGGAAGACAGGCGCCGGCTCTGGTCTCGATCAAGGGCGCGGATTTCAGCCAATATCCGTTCTACGGGCGTCTGGAGCTGGATCCGCCGGGCGCCCGATTGGACGAAAGCTCCGTGGCCGCGTCGGATGATCTGCTGATCCGGCTGAAAATCCGGCTCGGCGACGCCATTCGGGTCGGCGCCGGGGAGTATAAGATCGTGGCGAGAATCGCGGCCGAGCCGGACCGCATGACGACGGGTTTTACGCTCGGCCCGCGCGTTCTCTTCACGCGCGAAGGCTTGGATCGTTCGCAGATTGTCACCCCCGTCAGCCGCATAACCGAACGCGTCCTTCTGAAGCTGCCCGACGGCGCCGATATCGAGCAGGTGCGCCATGAACTGGAAACGAAGTTTGCGCGGCGCGCTCGAATTTCCGATTACACCGAAACCAATCCGACGCTGACGCGCGCGCTGAATCGCGCGACTCGCTTCTTAAGCATGGTAAGCCTGATTGCCTTGATCGTTGGAGGGCTTGGCGTCGGCGCAGCGATGCAGAGTCACCTTCGCCAGAAAATCAACAACATTGCCTTCATGAAATGCGTGGGCGGGCGCTCCGAGACCATCGTGAGCATCTATCTGGTTCAGGCGCTGTGGCTGGGACTCGCGGGAAGCGCCGCCGGGGCCGTGTTGGGGGCCTTTGCGCAAGCTGCATTTGCCCGGCTAGTGGCGAACTACTTCGATGTCGAGGTAATTCTGGTGTGGCCGGTCGCTGCAATGTTGAAAGGGACAGTCGTGGGCGTGTTGACGGCAATCCTGTTTACTCTCCCCGCCTTACTCTCCGTTCGCAACGTTCGTCCCGCGCTGTTGCTTCGCAGAGATTTTTCCGACGACTCGCACGCGCCTGTGGACCGCGGCGCCTTGGTTGCAGCAGTCGTAGTGGTGGTTGGGTTGTGGGCAATTGCGGTCTGGGTGGGGTCGTCGATCGTATATGCCAGCGTTTTTGCAGGCAGCCTTATCGGCAGCCTTCTTTTCTTAGGCCTTTGCGGCGCAGGTCTGCTGCGCCTGCTCAAAGCCGTTTCGCGCCGCGGCGTCATTCGCCGGCGCCGGGCATGGCGGCACGGAATCGCCAATCTTTACCGCCCGGGAGCTCATACTGCAGCAACGCTGGCAAGCGTCGGCATCGGCGTGATGTTCACGTTAAGCGTATATTTTGTTCAGTATTCCCTTGTGGACGAAATCCGGCTTACGGCGCCGCCCGATGCGCCGAATGTATTCTTGATCAACATAACCGAGCGCGAGCGCGCCGGCGTTACGCGCATTATCGAGAGCGATCCTGCAGTCTGGAACAGACAGCCTCTCGCGCCGGCTGTTTCGGCGCAGTTGCTCTCGGTCGATGGAACTCCCCTGGAGCGGATCCCCTTGGCCGACGGCGCGCGGCGCTTTCTGAATACACAATTCGTGCTGACGTGGGCGGACGTCATGCCGCCTGCAACGCAGATTCTCGACGGCGCCTGGTGGCGCCCTCCCGTGAATGAACCGATGGTTTCCGTCCAGGAGTCGGCGGCGGAAGCGTTGGGCGTGAAGGTTGGGAGCGTCATCGAGTGGACCGCGTTTGGAAAGACGATTCGGGCGAGGACCGCCAATATCCGGCGGACGGACGGAGTTCGAATCGGCGCCAATAATCAATTCATCCTGTCGCCCGGCGCGTTAGACGGTTTCGGAACCGTCTACTATGGCGCGATCCGCGTGGATCCCTCCGAGATTGGGCGCCTGCAGACAGTGATCTTCGAGAGTTTTCCAACGGTAACGGTCGTGAATGCCGCGGACATATTGTCGGTCGTCCAGGAAGTCGTCGATCGCACAAGTCTGGCGGTCCGGTTTGTAGGCGGCTTCGCGATTCTAGGCGGCTTGATCGTGCTGGCCTCCAGCGTAGCCGGCGCGCGGTACCGGCGCATGCGCGAAGCGGCGATTCTCAAGACCGCCGGCGCAACGCGAGGCGCATTGATTCGAATCTTTTCTGCGGAATTCGCCGTCATCGGCCTGACAGCCGGCGTCGTGGGATCGATTCTGGGGACCGCTCTGTCTGCCGTGCTCGTCGGCGAATTGCTCGATGCTCCCTATCGCTTTATGTGGTTTCCAGCCGCGGTCGCAACAGCCGGGGCGGCCGCCTTAACCGTTGCTACAGGCTGGATCGCCAGCTATGGCGTGCTGAGCCGCAAGCCGCTTGAGATCCTGAGGAGCGTGGATGGATAGAGCGGCGCCCCATACCACCAAAGCCGGCCTGTGACGTGGAATCCCTTAACTGATATTCTTTTTATTCTGCTGGCCTACTGGCTCTACCGCACATTCCTTGAGCCTTATCCGAGATTTGTTCTCGAAGAGCCCATCGATCTCGATGATCCAAACGCGATGGAACGGATTGCGGCGGTGGCGGACGCGGCGGTTTCGCGCGGCAATTCGATTGAAGTGTTGAGGGACGGTGAGGCGTTCTATCCCGCCATTCTGGACGCAATGCGTGCGGCCCAGCGGAGCATCAATATCGAAGTGTTCACGTTTCGGCAAGGTCGAATAGCGAACGAGTTCGCAGAGGTCCTGTGTGAACGCGCCCACGCGGGCGTGCGCGTTCGGCTGCTGCCGGACGGGTTTGGCGCCGCGCGCATGGCGATTCAGCGCGGTCTGCTGAACCGGTTGCGGAAGGCGGGCTGTGAAGTGCGCTTCTATCATCCGCCCTCGTTGCTGCACCTGGAGCTTCTGAATACCAGGACTCACCGCGAGATCTTTGTGATCGACGGCGAAGTGGCGTTCACCGGAGGCGCTGGAGTCGCCGACCAATGGATGACGAGAACGAGAAGGGGCGGGCCCAGATGGCGGGACACGATGTTCAGAATCCGGGGGCCGGCGGCGGCGGCGCTCCAAGGAATTTTTGTGGAGAACTGGATGGCGGCTTCCGGCACGATTCTGACGGGACGGCGTGAGTTTCCCGAGATTCCTCCCGCGGGATCGCAATCCTGCGCCGTTATCAACAGCTATGCTCGCTCCGGCGCCAGCGACGCGCGCATCGTGCATCACGTGTTGCTGGGCAGCGCAAAACGGAAGATCACGATTGCGTCTCCCTACTTCCTGCCGGACCCGTCAGTCTGCGAGCAACTGGAGACCGCTGCGGCTCGAGGCGTTGAGGTCATGGTTGTGACGACGGGCAAGAAGACCGATCACGCGCTCACCCGCGCGGGGAGCCGGCGGCTGTACGGACGTTTACTGGCGGCGGGCGTGAGGATCTACGAATATCAGCGGTCCATGTATCACGTGAAGGTGCTCGCCGTCGATGATCGATGGGTTGTTTTCGGCACGGCGAATTTCGACAACCGTTCGCTCGCAATCGACGACCAGGTCTGCGTTGTCGCCGACGAATCGGCCATTGTCGTCCGACTCCAGGAAGACCTCCGGCGCGATCTCAAACATAGCCGCGAAATCACTCTGGAAGAGTGGAAGCGGCGGCCTTTGCTCGAGCGCGTCCACGCCCAGTTGAGCCGTATGCTCGAACGGCAGCAGTAAGCAATGAAGATTGTGACGTACAACATTCACAAGGGCAGAGGAATGGATGGGCGCATTAGCATCCGCCGCATCGCGACGGTGTTAAGCGCGATTCGCGCTGATATCATCGCCCTTCAGGAGATCTATGGGAAGTGCAGCGGCTATCACGGCCAGGTCGAGCGGCTGGCGGCAGACCTCGGCCTGCACGCTTCATTCGGATGCACGCGCCATCATCACTTGCGTCCCTACGGCAACGCCATCCTCAGCCGATGGCCGATTCTGGAATCTCACGACATGGACATATCCGATGGAGGGCGGGAGCGCCGTGGATGCATCCGCGCGGACCTGAAGACGCCGAAAGGCCCTCTTCATGTGTTCAACATTCACATGGGTACAAACTATTTCGAACGGCGCCGCCAGATACGGACGTTCATTTCCTCGGAAAAGCTTCATCAAAATCTGTCGGGGCCTCGCGTACTGGTCGGAGACTTCAACGAATGGATACGCGGCCTGACCACCCGTTTGTTGTCGGAACAGTTTGAGAGCCTGAATCTCGAGCTGCACATCCGGAGGAAACGCAGTTATCCCGGAATGCTGCCGCTGCTGCATCTGGACCACATCTACTTCGAGAGGCCGCTCCACGTGGAAAAGGCGGAGCTTGTGCTGACGCCTCTATCCCTGGTCGCTTCCGACCATCTGCCTCTGGCTGCCACGTTCAAATGGTGAGTTGACGATTACTTCGCGTAATACCCGTCGCGGGACTGCGATACGCGGTAGTTCCGGTCGCGAACCTGAACCTCGATACGGCGGTAGCGGCCGTCGTTTTCAGGCGAGGCCGGCGTGTATCCCAGGCTGTAGGCCGTCCCCAGGTCGCGGGCGATCCGCTCATAAAGCGGAATAACGTCCTCGGGCGTCTTGGGAAACACAACGCGTCCCCCGGAGATTTCAGCTAACGCCTGCATCCGCGGCGGGCCCGGCGAAGCTGCGCCCGGAAGGCGAGAGAGTGTACGGGGACTCGGACTCACTGCAACGAAATAGAAGGGCGCCCGGCTTTGCCAGACGGTGCGGAGGATCCGCTGGAATTCTCGATCCTCTTCTGGGCTGATGTACTGCTGAACCCTCTCGCCGGCTACGCGGACCATCTTCGTCGGAATCCCTTCATGGATGCCGTCGGTCAACACGACCGCGCCCTTTCTGCCATTCACGTTTCGCAGTTCGCGCGCGGCCCATTCCACCGCGCGATAGAAGTCCGTGCCCCCCGTCGAAGGCCGCCGCAACGTGATAACCTGCCGCGATCCGACCCACACGCTGCGAAACGGCATCAACCTTTCGACGATGCTGTCGAACGTGGCGAGCGCGATCATGTCCTGGGGGCGTACGCTCTTGAAGAATCGGTTGACGGCCTGCACAATCAGCGGACGCTGGCCGCGCGTACTGCCGCTCAGATCCACGAGAAGGACGATGTGGTATGGCGACTCGACCGGAGAGAAGTTTTGGATCTCCTGGCGCACGCCGTCCTGATACAGCACAAAGTCGTCCTTGCTCAGGGTCGTCACCGGTTTTCCGTCGAGATCGGACACGCCGACGTCTACCGAGACGACCGGCACGTCGACTCTCAGCGTGTACACAGGCTCCTGTGCGAGCAGTCCCCTTGTCAGGACTGTGAAGAGGACTACGAAGAGCGCCCCGGCGACAATTGTCACTTTGTCCGCATGCATGACTGCTTGGGTTTAGATTTTAGGCAGGCTGGGGAAGCAGCGTCAATATTTGGCAGGGCGCGAACAATTGTCGTCCGGGATTATGTACAATAAGGCCGCCTACACTGTCAGCTGGAGTAGCACCCATTTCGAAAGCGCCGAGGACCCAGAATCTCAACGAGCTCTTACGTGAAATATTGACGAGCCGAGTTTACGAGGTTGCGCGTGAGACGCCCCTGGATTTCGCTCCGCGTCTGTCAAGACGATTCGAAAACGAAATCTGGCTGAAGCGCGAAGATCAACAGCCGGTCTTCAGCTTCAAACTGCGAGGCGCCTACAACCGGATGTCCCGGCTTTCGTCCGCGGAGCGAAGCCGCGGCGTCATCGCCGCGAGCGCCGGCAACCATGCGCAAGGAGTCGCTCTTTCTGCGCGGAAGCTTGGCATACGGGCCGTGATCGTTATGCCGAAGACGACGCCGGAGATCAAGGTGGAAGCGGTCCGCGCGCTGGACGCCGAGGTAATTCTGTTCGGAGACCATTACTCCGAGGCGCAGCAACACTGCGATGAGCTTGCAGCCAAGAGAGGATTGATCTTTGTTCATCCTTTCGACGATCCGCTCGTGATCGCCGGCCAAGGCACAATCGGCGACGAGATTCTGCGCCAGCGTCCGGAGGAACTCTCCGGGATTTTCGTTCCAATCGGTGGAGGAGGACTGATTGCCGGCGTCGGCGCCTACGTAAAGGCGCTGCTTCCCGAGATCAAAGTGATCGGCGTACAGCCGCTGGATGCGGACGCCATGTATCGCTCGGTAGCCGCGGGCCGCCTGGTGGAGCTGGACCACGTCGGACTTTTTGCCGATGGCGTCGCTGTGCGCCAGGTCGGAAGGCACACGCTCCCGCTTGTCCAGGCGACGGTGGACGAAATCGTACTGGTCAGCAACGATGAAATCTGCGCCGCCATCAAAGACGTCTTCGACGATACGCGAGCGATCGTCGAACCTGCGGGAGCGCTGGCGGTCGCCGGCCTGAAGTCCTATATCGAACGCACCGAGGTTCGCGGACGCAATTTCGTCGGGCTGCTCAGCGGCGCCAACATGAATTTCGACCGACTGCGCTTCGTGGCGGAGCGCGCGGAGCTTGGCGAAGCGCGTGAAGCCCTTTTTGCGGTGACGATTCCTGAGCGCCCCGGCGCCTTCCGAGAATTTTGCGCCGCCATCGGTCCGCGTGTGATTACGGAATTCAACTACCGGTTGAGCGGAAGGGAACGGGCCGAAATCTTCGTCGGCATGGGCATTCAAAGCCGAGACGACGCCCACGAAGTGCAGGCGAACCTGAACGCAAAGGGTTACGAGACCATCGACCTCACCGACAGCGAAATGGCAAAACTCCACGTCCGCTACATGGTTGGCGGCCGCGCCCAAGGAGTCCGGAACGAACGCCTCTGCCGGTTCGAGTTTCCCGAACGGCCGGGGGCCCTGCTTCGCTTTCTGGACACCCTCGGCGGCAGATGGAACATCAGCCTTTTCCACTACAGGAATCACGGCGCCGACTTCGGCCGGGTCCTTGCGGCTTTCGAAGTGCCGGAGACGGACATGGCGGCCTTTGAAGGGTTCCTCGCAGCGCTGGGGTATCAATATCAGATGGAAGACAACGACGAGGCTTATGGACGATTTCTGGCCCCGTTGAATGGTCAATAACAATGGCGCAAACGATCCTAATACTCGGTACGGACCCCGAGAAGTGCCAGGAGCTGCGCCGCATCCTGCAGGAAAAGGTATCTGATACAGTCGTGACGACGGCTGTAGGCGAACAGATCCCGCAGCAGGAACTCTCCGATACCATCATCATCACCGCCGAAGAGCGAAGCACTGGGGTGTTGTATCGGCATCTGCTGGGCCGGCTCGAGGATCAGGTGCGCCGGGCCGAGTTCCTTGGCGACCTTATCCGGCTTTTCTCGTCATCAATGGAAGTTGACGAAATTCTGGAGCGGGTGGCGGTGAAATCGACGGAGGTATTAGGGGACACGGCCTTCATCATTCTCAATAGCGAAGGACGCCTGCGTTTGGAGGCGGCTTTCTCAACCAGCCAGGATCGCCTCGTCAAGGTTCTCATGTCGGCGATGAACGAAGGATCCGAAGCAATCGGCGGGCCGTTGCTGCGAGGCGTTCTCGAGAATGGGTCGCGGGTTGTGATAGAGAACGTGCACGAATCCCCAGTCGCTTCAGAGATGCAGTCCTTCTTTGAGAAGCACGGGTATCGATCTCTCATTGCCACTCCAATCCGCACGAAGGAAAAGATCCTGGGCGCGTTCGTTTCCCTGTCGGCGGGGCCCCGCACGCTTGGAGAACAGGATGTGCAGACTGCTACGGCGTTATCGGACTTGAGCGCCGTGGCGCTGGAGCACGCCCGCATGGTTTCTGAGATGCAGCGATCGGCGATCACGGACTCGCTCACTGGCGCCTACAACACGCGATTCTTTCACGAAGTTCTCGCCAGAGAAGCGGCGAGGGCGCAACGTTACGGCTCGCCTCTTTCGCTGCTGATGATCGATGTCGACGGTTTCAAGCTGGTGAATGACACATTCGGCCACCTCGTCGGAAACAAGGTGCTGACGCAAGTCAGCCGGATTATTGAGAAGACCGTGCGGAATACGGACTTTGTGTTTCGATGCGGCGGAGACGAATTTGGCGTCGTATTGCCGGGAACGTCCCTGGAGGGCGCGATGCACACCGCCGACAAGATAGTTCAGAAAGTAGAATTAAGCCGCATCCTTCAGGCGCTTGGCTACAACGGCTCATTGACGGTGAGCATCGGAGCCTCGGAGTACAGAAAAGGAAGCCACTTCGAGACGCTGGTCGCGGAAGCCGACCAGGCTCTTTACGCTTCAAAGCGGTCCACTAAAAACACCGCGCGGGCGAAGGGGAAATAGCGGCGCTCTACGGTTCTTCGCCTTCCACGCGGATCAACACCGGTTTTTCCGATACGCACGACAACTTCTCGATTCGAACAAGGGCTTCCTGCACGTCCCGCTCGAGCGCCGTGTGCGTCAGGATCACTAGCGGGACGGCGCCGCCCTGTTTACGGCCCCGCTGGATTACCTGCGCGATGCTGATTCTGTGTTGGCCGAGAATCCCCGAGATTTGCGACAGAACCCCAGGCTGATCGAGCGCCATGACGCGCATGTAATAGATGCTCTGAATCGCGTCCATAGGCTGAACCGCGGCGAGCGCCTGGTCGTCGGCCGGCGGCAAATGCCGCGACGGAGACAGCAGAATGTAGCGCCCGATGTCCATGATGTCGCCCACGACGGCGCTGCCGGTGGGCGCGGCGCCGGCGCCCCGGCCATACAGCATGATGTCCCCGCAGGCGTCGCCAACGATCTGAATCGCGTTGTAAACGCCGCCGACTTGCGCGATGGGGTAATCCTCGGGAACCATTGTGGGATGGACGCGGGCCTCGACTTTGCCGTCGCGATGCTTCGCAATGGCGAGAAGCTTCACGCGGTATCCGAATTCACGCCCAAAGTCGATGTCCGTCGGAGTCACCCGGCGGATGCCTTCCGTGTAAATGTCTTTCAACTCGACGTACGCGCCGAAGGCGAGATGAGCCAGAATCGCGAGCTTGTGCGACGTGTCGATTCCATCGACGTCGAATGAAGGATCGGCTTCGGCGTAGCCCGCGCGTTGAGCTTCTGCCAGTACGTCCGGAAAAGGCCGCTCCTCCTCGGTCATCTTCGTCAGGATGTAGTTGCATGTTCCGTTGATGATCCCATACACGGAAATGATGCGGTTGCCGGCCAGCGACTCGCACAACGCCTTCACCACCGGTATGCCGCCGCCGACGCTGCCTTCATATGCGATGCGAAGGCCGGACCGGCGCGCCGCGGCGTGAAGCTCCGCGCCGTCGGCGGCGAGCAGGGCTTTATTGGCCGTGACAACGTGCTTGCCTCGAGCCATGGCCGCCAGGATGAATTCCTTCGCCGGCTGATGTCCTCCGATCAGTTCGACCACGATGTCGATGTCCGGATCTTCGATGACTTTTCGAGGATCATCCACCAGCACGCCTGGAGGCAGCATGAGACCGCGGTCTCGCCGGAGATTGCGAACGGCTGCCGTCTTAACCACGACCGGCGCGCCGAGGCGGCGCTTGATGAGATCTGCATTCTCCTGCAAAAGTCGCACGGCGCCCGTGCCCACGACGCCGAGACCGATAAATCCGACGGTGATGCGGTCTTTCATTCGCCCTCAGTATACATCTGCGTTTCGCCGCCAAGTTGATGCACGGCCCACCGCGCATGCGACCGCACGTGTTCGTTTTCGTGGCTCAAGAACCGCTTGAGAAGCGGCGTCAGAGAGCGGTCGCCGGAGTTGCCTGCCACCACCATCAAGTTCCTGAGCAACCCGTGAACCTTGGCCCGTTGCAGCGCAGTCCCTCGAATGAGGTCGCGCCATCCGTCATCCGACAACCCGAGCAGCGTCCGGATCTCCGGCCGGAACAGCCCTCTCTTAGGCTGAAAAGAAGATTCCGTTGAAAAAGGCGCCTTGCGGTTCCACGGACAGACGTCCTGGCAGATGTCGCAGCCGAACAGGTGGTGTCCTACGCCTGCGCGGTCGGCTTCGGGAATCGGACCACGCAGCTCGATGGTCGTATAGGAAATGCACTTTCGGCTGTCGAGGACGTATGGGGCGAGGATTGCGCCCGTAGGACAGGCGTCCAGGCAGCGGCGGCATGAGCCGCACCGGTCGGGGGCGGGAGCGTCGGGGTCGAGTTCGAGGTCGGTCAGAATGCAGCCGAGAAACAGCCAGGATCCGGCCTTCTCATTGATGATGCACGTATTCTTGCCGAACCAGCCGACGCCGGCATACTTCGCGAATACGCGCTCGACAACCGGACCGGTGTCCACGTAGGTTCGAGTCCGGGCTGGGCCGCACGTTTCCAGCCAGGATGCCAGCTCCCTCAGTTTCGCCGACACTGTCCGGTGGTAATCCACCCCCCAGGCGTAGCGAGAGATCCATGCGCGGAGTTTGTCGAAGGTCGTGAGCGGTCGATCCACGTTGTAGTTGACTGCGCAGACGATCATGGACCGTGCGCCCGGCAGCAACGACTGCGGATCCATGCGGGCGGACTTTTGCCGTTCGAGGTAATGCATCTCGCCGGCGTAGCCGCGTTCGAGCCATTGGGGATAAAACAACAACTCTGGCGAGGGGCCGAGAGGCGCTATGCCGACAAGCGTGAATCCCAGGGATTTTGCGTGGTCCTTGATGCGCGCGGCGTCCATGGGCGGGGGCTGGGAAATGGTACCACTGCGCGGTGATAGACCAGGGGCTAAAGTCTGACCCCCTGCCGCCTTCGGCGGCTCTCCCCCTCAAAGGGGGAGTAAACGCTCCCAAGCGAGGCCTTTTCTCCCCCTTCGAGGGGGAGAGCCGCCGAAGGCGGCAGGGGGTCAGACTGCGTCGTGCCAATTTGGTCACGCGCAGAGATTCAGAAGACGTCCGCTACGACGTCCAGGATCATATTTCTCCGCTCATCAAGCAGAACGACGCTGCCGGAAATCACGACGCGGCGCCGGCCGTCAGGCAGTCGAGGCAGACGGACGTCGAGGTCTCGGGGGAGAGGTTGGATTTTCTTCTGCAGGCCCGGCGGCAAACTCCCATTCCTGCGCAGATGCTTTTGAAGACCCGGAGGCAGGCTTTCTTTCTTGGCCAGACCTGGGGGCAGACCTCGTAGATTGGACGGGCTGGAGAACCAGTCTCGAATGATTCGGATCTCGACGCTGCCGAAGTGCAGTCCTGCGTCTTTGTCGTGGCCTTCACTCCGGACAGGCTGAGCATTGGAATTGCCTCGGCCATTGCTCTTTCCCTGCCCTGGCGCGGCGAACAACGAACCGCCCGACATTACGAAGACCGTCGTCAACACTAAACCGGCTAGCTTCATAAGGCTCCTCCGTGAAAACGCGTCCTTGGCGCCGGACAAAGATCGCTCCGCGCCATGGATTTTGCAAGCAATCTGCCTAAGCCTATTTCCTGCTGATATTGGTAAATGGCGCGGTCCGTCCGGACTTCAGATCATGACCGGCCGAGATCGAAAAAGTGAGCATAGAGGCAATGGAAACGCGAAGTTCGAGCCCGGCGTCCGTGAAACATTCGCCCATGCGGGCGGCGTCGAGAAAAGGGACAAGCTGCAGGCTGAAGACGCCGCGGTCCATGATGGTCTTGGCGATCTCGGAATTCAGCAGGACATAGCGGCGGCCAATGAGGCCGGCGCCCTTTCGGCCGTCGCGCGTCCCCGGGTGTGCGCGCAACCACAGGTCGTGGTCACGATCGAGGCCGATTGAAAACAGTTCGTCAAAAGGCACATCCCCGAATATGCGGCCGGCCCGCAGCTTTAGAGTGGTTTTGTAGTCCGCGCCCCGAGCCTGCGGAAACCACCGAATTGTTACGCCCGGTTGAGCGGCAGCAAAGCGGCGGTCTGCGGCAAACAATTTGCCGGCCTGCGCCTGCAACGCCACGCCGACGGAAAAGCGCTTTTCCGGGATGGTCCAGAGATCGTAGTCCAAGCCGCCGTCGTATCGGAGCGACGCCCCGGAGGAACGCCGGGAAACGATCGCGCCGCTTGTCCACGCCAACTTCGAGGTCGCAACAGTCCGGACGCCCGCATGGACTTCCTGGCGCCACAGACGAAAGCGCTGATTGTTCCATTCCCAATCTTCGTCACGCACGTCGATGGAAACGTAGTAACGGGCGGTGATTCCGGCAGGCGCGGAAAATAACGCCAACGCGCGTTGTTTCTGCGGGTCCCAGCGCCACATTGTTTCGACGTTGATGGTTTTGCCGCCAAGATTCACAAGTTCGGGACTCAATGTTTGGTACGGCAGACCGCGAAGCCATGAAACCGGAAACGGTCGCATCGAGCCGCGGTCCGCGGCTCGGAGGCCCAAGTCGAAGTTGTCGCCTTCGGCCGGCTTCAAGTCCAAGGCGAAACGAGAGAAGGCGCCGGCGGCTTCGAGCCGTTTTTGTGTCAGTCGGTACTCATCCAACTGGAGGATGCTCGCCCTGGAAACGGCGACCGTTCGGTCGAGCAGAACGGGATTCCAGCGCGTTTCAGCTTCCACGTGGATATCACGAATACGGGGTTCGTTGATCCGGTTCCAATACTTCAGCGCCGCCTCGACGTTGTCCTGCAGGAGATACGTGGTCGCCAGAAGATCATTGACGAGCGGATCAGCTCCGCCGGCGTCGGCGACGCGGTGGGCAAGCCGCGACGCAAGGGTGTAGTCTCCGTTGCGAAAGGCTTGGCTGGCGGCTTCCAGATCGGGACTTGAAGGTGCGTCAGCGGATGATTCGGCGGGCGCCGCGGGATCCAGGGTTAGATTGACGCCCGGGCGTGGCTCGCGAGGCGTTGCCAGAAGGGTCCAGCGATTCATGCGATCCCAGGATTTCTCGAACTCGGAGCGGGTGAGGGGCCAGAGCTTGCGCCGGGCCGGGTCGTTCAGGAGGACGGCTTGTTGATCCTCGTGGATGCCGGCGACGACCACGTAGTGCAGCGGGGCGCCGCCGGGACTTGCTTCCAGGACCACGATCAGAGGGCGGCCTTCCGAGACGTTTTGGACCAGGTCTTCCCACTTCCCCGTGAACGCCAGCGTCCTGAAGCCGCGCTGGTTCAGGTAGCGTTCCATGTCGGATGCGAAGACGCCGCCGGCCTCGTCGGAGTAGAGGGCCTGATGAATCTCTTCCAGGGGCGGCGCGGCCCTGTCCCAGTACTGCATGACCATCCACACCGCCGCCGGCCCGCAGCCATTCTTGCTCTGCTTGACGAAGGGGACGTCGATCCACAAGCCGCCTAAGGCGGCCAGCAGAGCAATCGCCCCAAGAGTCATGCAGCCACTACGATCAACACAAGAACAGCCGCCGCGAGAGCAATGATAATGTAGGTAAGTTCCTGATTTGTGAGAGCGCCCGCGGCGAAGTCCGCTTGAATGCGGGAAGTTTGGGACGCGATCTTCGCGAGGTCGTCAGCGTCGAGGGCCGCTATCGTTTTTTGGACCTGCTCATAGTCCACGCCCGCGCTGGACAGGGCGGCGCGAGCTTGAGGCTCGGCGAAAAACGAGCGGATTTGCTGAAGATTCCTATCTTTTTCGGCGGCCGCCTTTCGGAGGGCCTCGCGCAGTTCGGTCCGCGTGACCGTATTTTCCTGCGCCTGCGCCGGTGCACTTAGGAAGCCGGCCGTCAAAAGGAGCGACAACAGGGCGCTGCAGAATTTACGAATCGTCGACGACATTCAAAATCCTCCTCCAAGCAATTGAACTCCTTCGAAATCCAACTTGCGGACTCGATGGTACCGCCGGAGACCGAAAGCCGCGTCTAAAAATTTAGGGAGTGACGCTTATGCCGACCGAACTTCGCCGTAAGGACGTGAAATCATTGGTCCAGCAAGGACGAGCCCAGCTCGTGGAAGTGCTGCCCGCACGAGAATACAAACGGGAGCACCTGCCGAAGGCGATCAACATTCCATTGAGTGAGCTGAATCCCGAGACGGCCAAGGAATTGAAAAAGGACCTTGCCATTATTGTGTACGGTGCGGATTACGCCTGCGACATTAGCGCAAGGGCGGCGTGGCGTCTGGAGAGCATGGGGTTCCAGGAGGTCTATCGCTACACGGCGGGGAAAGCGGATTGGCTGGCCGCAGGGTTCGACACAGAAGGAACTGATGCGAGGAAACCGCGTCTGAAACAGATCTTGAAGCGAAACGTGTTGACCTGTACGCCCAAAGACCGTCTCGGAACCATCAAGAACCGTCGTCCATCGCCGACAGACATCTGCGTCGTCCTCAACGACCGTGGAATTGTTTTGGGTCTGATCGAAGGAGAGACTTGGGACGAGGATCCGCTGAAAACCGCCGCCCAAGTCATGGCGCCTGCGCCGCTGACGTTTCGGCCGGATAGCGACGCGAGGGAAGTCATGAAGACCATGCGCAAGGAAGACGCCGTGAATGCGCTGGTGACGACCTCCGACGGCGAATTGCTCGGGTTCGTTCAGAGAAGAGAAAGGAAGGTCCAGCGACCGAAGAAAGCTGCATGAAGCGCCTGCCAGGCGTCTCCTTTCAGAGGGGTTGGTCCGCGCGCCCTCCGAATGCGCTGTTGACAGACACTTTCACCGTCCGCAAAATCAAAAACTGAACTCGTGAATCTGCGAAAGTGGCGGAATTGGTAGACGCGCTGGACTTAGGATCCAGTGGGGCGACCCATGAGGGTTCGAGTCCCTCCTTTCGCACTCTGCACGGAAGTCAGGAACGATGAAAGCCGAACTGACCGACATCTCAGAATGCAAGAAGTCTCTCCAGATCGAGATTCCGGAAGAAGTCGTCGACAACGAAATCACCCAGATCGCTCTTGAATTCGCCCGTCGTGCGCGCGTGCCAGGATTCAGGCCGGGTAAGGCGCCCGCGCCAGTGGTGAAAGCCCGGTATCGGGATGAGATCGTTTCCGAAATGATGCAGCACCTGCTTCCAAAGTATTTTTCGGAAGCTGCCAGCGAGCGGAATCTCGACCTCGTGGAGCCTCCGCGCTTCGACCACGTGGATTACCAGAGTGGCCGGCCGTTGAAGTTCGTCGCTCGGTTCGAAGTCTATCCACAACTCAAAATCTCGAATTACACCGGCGTTCCCGCCGCCCCAATTCCAACAGACGTCGCAGATTCGGAGGTCGAGGCGGCGCTCGCGAAGCTGCAGGAGGACATGTCGGAGTTGACGCCCATTGAAGAGGATCGACCGATACGGGAAGGAGATTTTGCTGAAATCACATATCAAGGATTCATTCAGGGCGCCGAAGCCGAACCTTTCGCCGACAAGGCCGTCGTCGAGGTGGGCGGCCGGAATACTCTGAGGGAGTTTACCGAACACCTGATAGGCGCTCGGCCGAATGACCAAGTGGAGTTTTCGGTCACCTATCGCCGGGACTACCTGGAACAACGTCTCGCCGGTCAAACCGTCAAGTACGCGGTTAAAGTGGAAGGCGTTAAAGAGAAGAAGGTCCCCGAGCTCAATGACGACTTCGCCCAGAATCTCGGGAATTACAAAACGCTGGATGAAGTCCGCGCGAAGATCCGGTCGGATCTGGAAAAACATAAGCAGGAACACGCCAACGAACAGCTTCGCGACCGCCTGCTGGAGTGGTTGGAAGACAACAACGTTTTTGAAGCTCCGGAAGCTCTCGTGGAACGCCAGGTGCAGATCCGCATGCAGCGCCTCATCAGAGACCTTGCGCGCCAGGGCGTCAATCCTCAGCGGCTGGACGTCGATTGGGCCAAAATTCGCGAAGACCAGCGGCAGCAAGCCGTCCGAGACGTCAAAGGGTCGCTGATCCTCGACTACATTGCGGCGCAGGAAAGCCTCCTGCCTTCCGACCAGGAAGTCGAGGCGGAAATCGACAGGATTGCGCGAGAGACAAATCGACCCAAAGAGAAAGTCCGCGAAGTTTTGAGCCGCGATTCCGGTCTCGAACGATTGAAGACCCAGATCCGGCACAAGAAGACCCTTGACTTTGTTCAGGCTCGTGCGCGCATCGAGCCGGGACTGTCGAGGGCGCCGTCCCCTTGACCCCTGTACGCGCCGGTTTGAGAATTAAACTAGAAGTTACGGGTTCTGAGTGACCACAAACTCAGAGCCAAAGAGTGAGGAATGATCCATGACCCTGGTTCCGATGGTTGTCGAACAGACCAATCGCGGGGAACGTGCGTACGACATCTATTCAAGGCTGTTGCGGGACAGCATCATTTTCATCGGCACGCCAATTGACGACACCGTTTCCAATCTCGTGGTGGCTCAGCTTCTGTTTCTCGAGGCCGAGGACCCCGAACGCGACATTTCGCTCTATATCAACAGTCCGGGCGGTTCGATCACGGCCGGTCTCGCGATCTACGATACGATTCAGTTCATCAAGAACGACGTCACCACCATTTGCGTCGGGCAGGCGGCAAGCTTCGCGGCTGTTCTGCTGGCCGCCGGATCGCCGAAGAAACGGTTTGCTCTTCCGAATTCCCGGATACTGATTCACCAGCCTTGGACCGGCGGAATTCAAGGGCAGGCGACCGACATCGACATCCAGGCGAGAGAGATCCTGCGCATGCGCGCGATTTTGAATAAAATTCTCGCGTCGCACACGGGACAGCCGTTGGAGCGAATCGAAAAGGACGTCGAGAGGGACTACATCATGACCGCAGCCGCCGCAAAGGAGTATGGTATTATCGACGAGGTCATCTCACACAGGACATGAAGCGACTTGAAACTTCCGCCACGCGTGGGTTCCAGCCGATACAGGCGCCGAAAGGAAGAGTGCTTTGAAAAAGAACAACGACGATGTTGTCCTGCGATGTTCATTTTGCAACAAGAGTCAGAATGACGTCCGAAAGCTGATCGCCGGCCCGACGGTTTTCATCTGCGACGAATGCGTCGGAGTTTGCCAGGACATCATCGACGAGGACCAAAGCTACGAAGCTACTTCCAAAAGCGTTCATCTGCCGAAGCCTCCGGAAATCAAAGCCTTCCTCGACCAATACGTCATCGGGCAGGAAAAATCGAAGAAGAAACTGGCGGTGGCGGTTTACAACCACTACAAACGCATCGAGCTGTCCCGCAAAAAGTCTGACGTCGAGCTCCAGAAGTCCAACATCCTCCTGATTGGGCCGACGGGCACGGGCAAGACGCTTCTGGCTCAAACGCTGGCTCGTTTGTTGAGCGTGCCGTTTGCAATCGTCGACGCGACGACGCTGACGGAAGCAGGATACGTTGGCGAGGACGTCGAAAACATCATCCTGCGACTGATTCAAAACGCCGGCGGAGATGTTGAACGCGCCCAGACCGGCATCATCTATATCGACGAAATCGACAAGATCGGACGTAAAGACGAAAACCCTTCCATTACCCGAGACGTTTCAGGAGAAGGCGTCCAGCAGGCCCTCCTGAAGATGCTCGAAGGCACGATCGCGAACGTGCCCCCGCAGGGAGGGCGCAAGCACCCTCACCAGGAATTCACGCAGGTCGATACGACCAACATTTTGTTTATCTGCGGAGGCGCCTTTGTCGGCCTTGACAAGATGGTCGATCGAAGGCTGGCGGTCCGCAGCAGCATGGGCTTCCAAGGCGAGGTCCGGGTGAAGAACCCCCAGCAGCGGTCGGAGTTGCTGGAACAGATTGAGCCGGAAGATCTGATCAAGTTTGGAATGATTCCGGAATTCGTCGGGCGCGTGCCCGTCGTTGCGACGCTGCACGATCTGGATCAGAAGGCGCTTGTCGATATTCTGACGAGGCCGAAGAACGCGCTGGTTAAGCAGTATCAGAAGCTCTTCGACTACGAAAACGTCAAGCTGCGTTTTGCAGATGATGCGCTGGAAGCCATCGCCGACGAAGCCATCAAGCGTAACGTCGGCGCCCGGGGACTCCGTATTATCCTTGAAGAGTTGATGCTGGATTTGATGTACCTCCTTCCCCAACAGAAGGACCATCGGGAACTCACCATCACGAAGGAAATGGTTTTGAAGAAAGAGATCCACCTGCCCTTCGAAAAAGCCGGTTAGTTTTTCTGTTCCATGAGCGCGAAAGAGAAATACGAGCAAACCCAGCTGCCCATGATTCCGATACGGGATATCGTCATCTTCCCCTACATGATGGTTCCCTTCGTCATCGGCCGCGCGGCTTCCGTCAACGCTCTTGAAGCGGCGCTCAAATCCGACAAGCGAATCTTTCTGGCGACGCAGCACGACGCGACCGTCGACAACCCCAAGCCGGGAGAGATCCATCAGGTCGGCGCAGTCGCCAATGTCGTACAGTCCTTGAAGCTGCCGGACGGCAATACCAAGGTCCTCGTCGAGGGCCTCGAACGGGCCCGCATCGTGCAATTGATCGAGGAAGACGGTTACTGGAAAGCGACGCTGCGGCTATCGTCATTTCGACGTCAATCCTTCAGCAATGAAGCGCTCGCTTCTCGTTTGAGCCAGCAGTTCGAGCAGTATCTGAAGATGAGCCAGAACGCAAACGCCGACCAGATTCTATCGGCGATCCGCGTCGAGGAGATTGGGCGGCTCACCGACCTCATCGCCGCTCATCTGGCGCTTCCCATCGACGAAAAGCAGGAGCTGATGGAGATCTTCAATCCTGTCGAGCGCGCCAAACGGCTCGCCGACGTTCTGGATCTGGAGGTCGAAAAGCTGCAGGTCGACCGGTCCGTCCAAAACCGCGTCAAGCGTCAGATGGAGCGCGCCCAGAAAGAGTACTACCTCAACGAGAAGATCAAGGCGATCCAACGCGAACTCGGCAAGAAGGATGAGAAGTCCGAGATCGAGGAGCTTCGAAAGAAAGTGGAAGCGGCCGGCATGCCCAAAGACGCCTACGACAAGGCGATGCAGGAGCTCCGCCGGTTGGAAATGATGCCTCCCATGTCGGCGGAGTCGTCCGTATCTCGAAACTACCTCGACTGGCTGCTGTCGGCGCCTTGGAAAAAGAGAACGCGCGAAATTCGCGATATCGAGCTCGCCGAGCGAATCTTGAATGAAGACCACTACGGTCTGGAAAAGGTCAAAGAACGGATTCTCGAGTTTCTGTCCGTTCGCCAGCTCGTAAAGAAGCCCAAGGGGTCGATCCTTTGCTTTGTTGGGCCGCCGGGCGTCGGAAAGACTTCGTTGGGAATGTCGATTGCGAGAGCCACGGGACGTAAATTTGTCCGGCTGGCCCTCGGAGGAGTCCGCGACGAAGCCGAGATTCGAGGTCACCGGCGTACGTATATCGGCGCGCTTCCCGGCCAAATCATACAGATGATGAAGAAGGCGGGCGTCGTCAACCCGGTGTTCCTTCTTGACGAAGTCGACAAGATGAGCATGGATTTCCGCGGAGATCCGTCGGCGGCCTTGCTGGAAGTCCTCGACCCGGAACAGAACTCCACGTTTCAAGACCATTACCTGGACGTCGAATACGATCTGTCTCAGGTGATGTTCATCGCCACTGCCAATGTGCTGCACACGATTCCGCAGCCGCTGCAGGATAGAATGGAAATTCTGCGGCTCCCTGGCTACACCGAACAGGAAAAGGTGGAGATCGCTCGCCGGTTTCTCGTTCCGAAACAGATGGAGGCCACGGGCCTCAAGGCCCAACACCTCTCGTTCACCGATGAAGGTTTGCTCACGATCATTCGAAACTACACCCGAGAGGCGGGCGTTCGAAATCTGGAGCGCGAAGTCGCTTCAATTTGCAGAAAAGTTACGCGGTCCGTGGTGAAGAACGGTTCCCAAGGAGCAGTTTCGATCACTCCCGACAATGTGGCCGACTATGCCGGCCCGTCGAAATATCGCACCAATGGTCGCGAGGGGCAAAACGAGATCGGTTTTGCGACCGGCCTGGCATGGACCGAGGTGGGCGGCGAAATACTCGCGGCTGAGGCCACCGTGATGTCCGGCAAGGGCCGCCTGAAGTTGACGGGAAAGCTTGGCGATGTCATGCAGGAATCCGCTCAGACGGCCATGAGTTATGTACGCTCGCGCGCTCACCTGTTTGGAATCCCCAAGGATTTCTATCGCCAGATCGATCTTCACATCCATGTTCCCGAAGGCGCGATTCCTAAGGACGGCCCCTCGGCTGGAATCACCATGGCAACATCCCTGGTGAGCACGCTCACGCAAATTCCGGTGCGCGCCGATGTCGCAATGACCGGAGAGATTACGCTGCGCGGCAAAATTCTGCCGATCGGAGGCGTCAAAGAAAAACTCTTGGCCGCGCACCGGGCGGGAATCCGGACAATCATTCTCCCGAAGGACAATCAAAAAGATTTAGGCGAGATCCCAACAAACATTCGAGAGGATTTCCAGGTGCACCTCGTCGAAAGCATGGATGAAGTTTTGAGAATCGCCCTGACGAGGCCGCCCACGCCGCTGCCGGAAGAGAAGTCCGGCGACGTGACGAAGGAGCGTGAAGAGGAAAACAGCGGTGAATTCCGTCCTGAAATCGACAAGGGGCCGGACTTTCAGCCGGAGTCGATCACGCACTGAAACTCCGGTGGAACTGCGCTCGTCTACTTGTTAGAATGAATTCAGTCGGATCAACGACGGGCCTCCCATTGCGCTGTAGGTCGTGAGAGTCCGTTCCGCCTGGTTCGTCAAGAGCGCAAAGCGATCTGATGATTTCCCCAGCGATTATCGAAGTGAGATAGCTTTTTGTGGACGTTCTAATGTTGGCAAATCTAGTTTGCTGAATGTGCTCACGAACTCCCAAGGATTGGCGCGAACAAGTTCTTCGCCGGGACGAACTCAGACGATCAATTTCTTTCTTGTCAATGGGTCTGTCTATTTCGTCGATCTTCCGGGGTATGGATACGCCAAAGTCGCCAAGAACATTCGCGATAGCTGGGGCCCCATGGTTGAAGGTTATTTGCGAAATCGCCGGCAGCTGAGACTGGCCTTGATGTTGGTGGATGCAAGGATGCCGCCGACGGAATCCGACGTCACGATGAAGCACTGGTTGGACTATTACGGCATACCAAATGCAATCGTTCTGACAAAGGCCGACAAGATTTCTCGAAACCAGTTGACCAAGGCGCTTCTTGCGGGCGCCGAGATGCTACAAACCAAGGAGATAATCGCTTTTTCGGCAGTAACGGGTTTTGGCAAGGAGTCCATCCTGGGCAGAATCCGTGAGGCCATTGAAATCCCACAGAGTGAGTAAAACCCACCTATGAGCAAAAAATTCGTTGCCACAGATCGCCCGGAAGGGGCGCCGACCATGGATATTGCGCAGTTGAAGGAGATGAATATCGCTTCACTGACGCAGGTTGCCAAAGATCTCAACATTCAGGGAGCGTCCGGAATGCGCAAGCAGGAGCTGATTTTCAAGATCCTGCAGGCGCAGACCGAAAAGAGCGGCTTCATCTTCAGCGAAGGCGTGCTTGAGACGCTTCCCGATGGCTTTGGATTTCTCCGGGCGCCGGACTACAACTATTTGCCGGGTCCGGATGACATCTACGTTTCGCCGTCGCAAATCCGCAAGTTCGATCTGCGAACCGGCGATACGGTATCGGGACAGGTCCGCCCGCCGAAGGATGGGGAGCGCTACTTCGCGCTGATCAAAGTTGAGGCTGTCAATTTCGAGCACCCCGACGAAGCGCGCAGCAAGATTTTCTTCGACAACCTGACGCCGCTTTATCCCAACGATCGGTTGAAACTCGAAACGACAAAGGACAACCTTTCGGCCCGAGTGCTCGATTTGCTCACGCCCATCGGCAAGGGGCAGCGCGGTCTGATTGTGGCGCCGCCGCGCGCCGGCAAAACGATGCTCCTTCAGACGATCGCAAATTCGATCACGCAGAACCATCCCGAAGTGATCCTGATCGTGCTGCTCATCGATGAACGCCCGGAAGAAGTGACCGACATGCAGCGTTCGGTCAACGGTGAAGTTATCAGCTCGACCTTCGACGAACCCGCGTCGCGCCACGTACAGGTCGCCGAGATGGTGATCGAAAAGGCGAAGCGCCTCGTGGAACACAAGCGAGACGTCATCATTCTGCTCGATTCCATTACTCGGCTTGCGCGGGCCTACAACACGATCGTTCCGCCCTCCGGCAAAGTGCTGTCGGGAGGCGTCGACTCCAACGCGCTCCAGCGGCCAAAACGATTTTTCGGCGCCGCCAGGAACATCGAAGAAGGCGGCAGCCTCACCATTATCGCCACCGCCCTGATTGATACCGGCAGCCGCATGGACGACGTAATCTTTGAAGAGTTCAAAGGCACCGGCAACATGGAAATCAACCTGGACCGCAAGCTCATGGACAAGCGCGTATTCCCCGCCATCGATATCAACCGCTCGGCAACGCGCAAGGAGGAATTGCTGGTTCCTAAGGACGAGCTCAACCGCATCTGGATTCTGCGAAAAGTCCTCAACCCGCTTTCTACAGTTGAAGCAATGGAGCTTCTGCTGGAAAAAATGGGTAAAACCAAAACGAACGCCGAGTTTCTGGCCTCAATGAGCGGCGGAGGCCGATAGCCTTCCAGTTATCACGGGCCGCAGCAGGGCGGCGGGACGGGGGAGCGGCAAGCTCTTGAGCAGTTCCCCCGGGGCGTCGATGACCACGGTGAGGGACGCCTCTTGAGAGTCGATCTGGACGCTGTCCAGGAATTTTACCATCTCCGGTTGCGCCTGCTGGCCGGCGGCTTGAGCCCTGAACACGGCAATCAGCCCGCGAAGCAGATCGGCCGCTGTCCTGGCGGACTCAGCATGCTGAAATTCTCCGACGGCCTTCACGTGGATGTCCTGGTCGATGCGCATTTGATAGACGCCGGCCGTTAACGATTTCATTAAATCGCTCAATGGTTGTACAACCGAGAGAGGCGTCGATTGCAGAAGCGATGCGTCGGCCTGTCCCACCGCCCATATCTGTGAGTCGGGCTCGATCGTACGGACTCTCGCCATGAGCGAGGCGTTGTCCGTCGCGTTCGGCGCCGGCGCTGTCATGCGGTCCAGGACCTGCTTGACGGTCTCGGTATCGCCGCCCAATATGAATCGATCGACGAAGCTAAAGCTCGAAGCGCGGTCTGGCCCACCATACAACGTATGACCGCGATAGGTTTCGATAGCCGCATTCCTTTCGCGAACATATCGTTCCAGGGCGGCCCGGTCGTAACTCGCTTCGGCGATCATTGCCACCCGTCCCTTTCCTGTCTGCGCAAATGTGACCCGATCCGCGTCCCTTTCAGGCTGAAAGCCCGTGGCGGCGGAAAGGGCCTTCAGATCCGATGAATAGCCTCGGGTCTGGATGAGCTCCTGAACTAAGGGCACGCTCCGCAGAGCCTTTACATCGATCGCCGCGACGGAGTTCGTCTCGGCGGGAAGGAGCTTCAGGATGCCTTCGGCTGTTACGGCCGTTGTCTGGGCCGAGGCTGACGCGGCCATCGCGATCACGCCGGCGGCAATTGCCATCACTTTCCACGTTTGTCTCATCATGTCTTCCTTTCGTGAATTATAGACGCTGCACGCCGGCTTCCCGACACCACGCTCCCCGACCTGGCCAAGGAACCGACACTTGCCTCAGAGTGCAAACGCCGCGTCAAAGAAAGCCCATAGTCATGGGACTGAAGGAAAGTTGCTGAAAACAGAGGCGTCTCGCCGCTGCGTCGGGGTCAAGACTGCGCGGCGTGTTCGAGAGTGAAATTCTGGCAGTCCGGTTGCATTTTGGGCGCGCGGATAGGAGGCCCCAAAGACCATGCAAAGCTCGACAGTCGAAATGAATTCCGCACGAACCAAGACGTTCCTCGACATTCCCACGGCGGCCGAACTGGCTGGGTTCTCGATTCGCCATTTCCGCAGAATCATTGAAGAAGATCAGATTCCAATCGTGCAGATTGGACGAAAATTCTTCATCCTCGGACGCGACTTCAACACCTGGGAAGCCACAAAGAAGTCCAAGCGGAATTAGGACGCAGCCGGCGGGCGGCCGCGTTTCCGGGCAAGCGCCCTCGGAGAAGATGCGATTGTCGCGGTAATCACGATCAATTCTTCGACAAAGACGCGGACAATTCAGGGAAGGATGCGGGTTTTGGGAGTCAGCCGCAGATGACGCAGATGGGACATTCCACCTGCGGCTAATCTCCTACTTCTTGGCGGCGCCCAACACTGCATCCTTGGCGGCCTTGGCGACGCGAAATTTAAGAACAGTCTTCGCAGGGATCTTGATTTCTTCGCCAGTCGCAGGATTGCGGCCGATGCGGGCCTTTCGTTTCTGTTTGACGAGTTTTCCCAGACCGGGAACCGCGAATTCGCCCTTCTTTGCTTCCCGGTAGGCGAGCTCCACAAACGACGTCATGAAATCTTTCACCTGTTTTTTGCTGATACCACTTTTGTTGGCCATTTCGTTGATGATCTGAGTTTGGGTCATTTTCGCCATCGATCTCCTCCATGTTCGGGTCGCATTGAGAGCTGCAGCGCGAACTACCAATAAATAAAGGGCGCCGCGCTATATGTCAATTGCTAAGCACGCCGGAACGCCTTTTCGATTTCACGCAGGTCGTAACGAAGAAGGATCGGGCGTCCGTGCGGGCACACTGTCGGAACATCGGTCTTCATCAATTCCGCGACCAGCCATCGCATCTTGGTTTCGTCAAGCGGCGTGTTGATCTTGATCGCGGCATGACACGAAACCGTGGCGGCTATTTTCCGCTTCAGCGCTTCGATGTTCATTACTTGCGTCTCACGCTCCAGCCCGTCGAGCAGCTCGAGCAGCAGCTTTTCAATAGCGACGGACTTCAGAATGCCGGGCGCCGTCTTGATGGCGATGGTGCGCGGTCCAAAGGGCTCGACTTCGAATCCGTTCCGAGCGAGTTCAGGAATGATGTTCTCCAGAATCGCAAGCTGCCGGGGCGGCAGTTCAACCACTATCGGCATCAGCAGACGTTGAACTTCGAGCTTTCCCGCAAGCTTTTGCCGAAGATACGCTTCGAACAAAACGCGCTCGTGCGCCACATGCTGGTCAATCAGCAGCACGCCTGAAGAATCCGTGGCGACAATGTAACTGTCGCGGAGTTGTCCGAGCGGCCGCAGCTCTCGTTTGACGCGATCAAAATCGGCGTAAATCGGCTCATAAGCCTGCTCGGACGCCGCGCCCGGGGTCGCGGAGTCGATTCCCCCGAATGCTAAAGGCAGCGGCCGCTCTTCGCCCCCTAGGGTTGCAGGAGGAGGCTGCAATGAAAACGACGTTCTGACGATCGGGTCATATCCCGTCCAGGAGTCCGGTATGCGTGGTTGAGGTTCCGGCGGCCGAAACGGCGACTCCGGTGAGGCCGCAGCCTCCATCGCGACAATGGTCTTGTCCTGGGTCAAGCCGGAGAGGACCGCGTCGCGTATCGCGTCGTGGATGAAGCTTTGATGCTTGAACCGCACTTCTGTTTTTGCAGGGTGGACGTTGACGTCTACGTCCTCAAACGGGACTGCCAGGAACATGATCGTCACCGGAAAAGTCCCCGACGGAAGCACATTCCGGTAGGCCTCGCTGACGGCGTGTAGGATGATTCTGTCGCGCACCAGCCGCCGGTTCACGAAGAAAAACATGGAGCTTCGGTTGTATTTCTGAATGTGCGGCCGTGAAGTGAACAAATGAATCTTGACGCCGGATCGCCCGAGGTCTTTGCGGTACTCCACGAGCTGTTCGAGAAGATCTCGTCCAAAAATCTGAAAGATTCGTTCTCGGAAGTTTGCCGCGGAGGGCGCTGCGAGGATTTCGAAAGTTCCGCTTCTGAGCGTGAAGTGCACTTCGGGAAAGGCCAGCGCGTAATGCGTTGTATACGTCGTGATCTGACTCAGCTCATACGATTCCGACCTCAGGAATTTGCGGCGCGCCGGAACATTGTAGAAAAGATCTTCTACGGTGATTTGGACGCCGCGAGGATATGCGCCGTCGCGGCGCGCGACAATCGTCCCGCCGGCGACTTCAACTGCGGCGCCGGCGGCGCCTTCGGCCTGAGTTTCAAGAGTCAGTCTGGAAACCGAGGCGATTGACGGCAATGCTTCGCCGCGGAATCCCAGGGTCTTGATCGAGAAAAGATCGTCAGGCGTCGCCAGTTTGCTCGTCGCATGCCGGAGGAGGCACGCCGCGGCGTCTTCGGGCGTCATGCCTTCTCCGTTGTCGGTGACGCGGATTCTGCGCCGGCCCCCTTCCTCGACGTCGATCGCAATGCGCGTCGCGCCTGCATCCAGAGCGTTCTCGATCAGTTCTTTTACAACCGACGCAGGACGCTCCACGACTTCGCCGGCGGCGATTCGGTTGGCAATCTCGTCTGGAAGTACGCGGATTTTCGACATTCCGTGGGTCAGGTCCTGCGAATCTGAAGACCCAGATCCCTCAGTTGCTGTTCGGAAACGGCGGAAGGGGAACCGCTCATCACATCGACGGCGCGCGCGGTTTTCGGGAACGCAATCACGTCGCGAATCGAAGCCTGGCCGGCCAGGATCATGATAATGCGGTCCAAACCGAGGGCGATGCCTCCGTGAGGCGGAGCGCCGTACTCCAGCGCCTCCAGGAAAAACCCAAACTTCTCGCGCGCTTCCTCTTCAGTCAATCCTAAGACTCTGAAAACGCGCGACTGGACGTCGCGCCGGTGAATTCGGATCGATCCTCCACCGATCTCGGTCCCATTCAAGACAAGATCGTACGCCTTTGCGCGAACGCGCTGCGGTTGTTCCTCCAGCAGATCCAGATCTGCATCAACGGGAGAAGTGAAGGGATGATGCCGTGAAACCCAACGATTCTCCTCTGTGGAAAACTCCAGCAACGGGAAATCCACCACCCAGAGCATGTTCCACTGGTCGCGGGGAATCCAGCTTTCTCGGCGCGCCAGCTCGAGGCGCAGCGCTCCCAGCGAATTCAATACCGCTTCCTTCTCCCCACCCATGAGGAGCAGCGTGTCGTTCCGGCCGGCCTGCGACGCGCGGAACACCGCCTCCATCGCCCGTTGACCCGCGTTCTTCACGACAGGCGCAGCGGTGAGCCCATCGTCGCCTTGTTTGATCCACGCGACGCCCGCCGCTCCGAGCTGCTTGACGAAGTTGTTGATTTCATCAAGAGCCTTCCGCGAGTACGCCGTGTTGGGCGCCACGAGCCCGCGTACGGAGCGGCCCGTCTCAGCCAATTCGCGAAAGACCGAGGGGTCGGCGTCTTTAAAGATTTCGGTGAAGTCCTGAATGCAGACGTCGAAACGCGTGTCCGGCTTGTCGCTGCCGTACCGGTTCATGGCTTCGTCGTAAGTCATGCGCGGCAGCGGCGTCGGGATGCGGATTTCCCTAATTGCAAACACGTCGGCCATCAGGCCTTCGATCAGCGAAAACAGATCGTCCTGAGACGGAAAGGACATTTCGATGTCCACCTGTGTGAATTCCGGCTGGCGGTCCGCGCGGAGGTCTTCGTCGCGGAAACACCGCACGATCTGGAAATACCGTTCGAACCCGGAAATCATCAGGATTTGCTTGAACAACTGGGGCGACTGTGGCAGCGCATAGAAGCTGCCGTGGTGCAGACGACTGGGAACGAGGTAATCGCGCGCCCCTTCCGGCGTGGATTTCGTCAGGATCGGCGTTTCCACTTCCCAGAAGCCGTGGCGGTCCATGTAATTGCGAATCGCCATCGACGCGCGGTGGCGGAGCCGAAAGTTTTCTTGCAGCCGGGGGCGGCGGAGGTCGAGATAGCGGTACTTGAGCCGTAGGTCTTCAGACGTTGCGATGTCGTCTTCGATCGGGAACGGAGTGGTCTTGGCTTCGCTCAGTACGGTCAACTCCTCGGCCGCAACCTCGATCTCGCCGGTTTTGAGATTCTGATTCTCCAGGCCCGCGGCGCGCCGCCGCACTACGCCCTTGACGGCGATGACGAATTCAGACCGCAGCATCTTCGCGCGTTCGTGGACGCCGCCGCGGGCCGCGTCGAAAACGATCTGCGTTACGCCCTCGCGATCGCGCAGATCGACGAAAATGAGTTGACCATGGTCCCGTCTTCGGTCCACCCAGCCCATTAGAGTTACCGCCTGCCCGTCGTCGGACGCAGCCAGCGCGCCGCAGCTGTGAGTACGCTTCAAAGTAGTTCTTCCTCTCTGACGGCGCGCTGCTCTTTTGTCGCCATGTCGCGCAGAAGTATGGCGCCGGATTTCAGTTCATCCTCCCCGATAATCAGAACATGCCGCGCCTTGAGTTTGTCCGCCAGACGCATTTGGCTCTTCAGGCTGCGCGAGTCGAAATCCAGATAGACCCGCTTCCCGCTCGCCCGCATCTTTCGGGCCAGCCCTGTCGCGTGATCGAAAGCCGCGTCGCCGATCGGGGCTATGAAATATTCGGGAGTGTAATCCGCGGCAAGACGCTCGGGGTTCGGGATGGAAAGAATCAACCGCTCCAACCCCATACCGAATCCGAAGCCTTTCGTCGGCGGACCGCCCAGGTCCTCAGAAAGGCCGTCATAGCGGCCTCCGCCTGCGACGACGTTTTGAGCCCCTAAACGTTGCGAAGTGATTTCAAACGTCGTGCGAGTGTAGTAGTCCAGACCGCGGACAAGCCGCGGATTGATCCGGAAAGCGACGCCTCTCGCGGACAGATAGGACTGGAACTTTTCAAAGTGCATCCGGCACGCATCGCACAAACGATCCGTGATCGTCGGGAGCTCCGCCAGCACCGGCTGGCACGATGGAATCTTGCAGTCGAAAACGCGCAGCGGGTTCCTCTCGCCGCGGCGCACGCAGTCCTCGCACAGACGGCCGGCGCGAGCGCGAATCTCGTTCCGCAGCAATTCCACGAACGGAGGCCTGCACTCGCGGCAGCCGATCGAGTTGACGAAGACGTCCACGTCTGTGAGACCGACTCCGTCGAGAAACAGCAGAAGCATCTCGATCACTTCCGCTTCGATCGCCGGATTGTCCGTGCTCGACAGCACTTCGGCGCCGGCCTGTACGTGTTGCCGATACCGCCCCTTTTGCGGACGCTCCCGCCGAAACATCGGAGCAATGTAGTAGAGCTTGATCATGCGCGCTTCGTTGTGCAGCCCGTGCTCAATGTAGGCGCGCAGCACGGGCGCCGTTCCTTCAGGCCGGAGCGTAATCGATTTGGTCTCGCTGCGGTCGGTGAACGTGTACATTTCTTTTGAAACGATGTCGGTTTCTTCGCCTACTCCGCGAACGAAGAGTTCGGTCGCTTCAAGCACAGGCGTGCGTATTTCCTCGAAGCCGTAGGCGTGGAACACGCTTCGGATTCGCGCTTCGACGGCGTGCCAGACTCGCACGTCGCCGGGGAGAAGGTCGTATGTTCCGCGAATCGCCTGAATCATAAACGATGGCCGGGCTATTTCATGGCCAGGTAAGTTTCTTTGTATTCGTAGTATCGGCGCGCGTACTCGTCGATGCCCGCGATCTCCGCGTCCGTCAGGCTGCGCTTCACCTTTGCGGGCATGCCGAGCGCCAGGCTGCGGCTGGGGATGACCGCGCCTTCCGTAACCACTGCGCCGGCGCCGACGATCGAATAAGCGCCGATCCTGGCATCGTTCAGGATGGTCGCCCGCATTCCGATGAGGCAGTGCGATTCGATAACGCACCCGTGCAGCATGGCCCCGTGCCCGACCGTCACATAATCGCCCAACAGCAGCGGGTATTGGTCCTTCATGACGTGAAGGATGCTGCCGTCTTGAATATTGGTGTGATTGCCAATCCGGATGTAATGCACATCGCCGCGCACGACCGAATTGAACCAGACGCTGGAGTGATCCCCGATCTCGACGTCGCCGATGATCTTTGCGCCTTCCGCGACGAAAACGCGGTCCCCCAGTTTGGGTCGTTTGTTCTTGTACTCGAACAGCATCTCAGCAGACTCCGGCCTCCGCAGGCTAAAACGTCAACGCTAACAGAAGCCGGAGCGGGAATTCAAGGAAGGCGGGATTTCGCTACCCGTGGCCGGACCCCAGGAAATAGTCATCCCTAGTCTGTTTTCCAACCGCGTAATCTATTCATTTCACAGAGCTAATTCTGGCATTGGGGATGCACCTCGTTTTCAAGAGGAGGAAGCAAAATGTGGTCTCCCGTTATGAGTAGTCGGAGCCTCGTGATTCGCGGTATTGCCGCTTTGGTCTTCGGGGCCATTGCGCTGCTTCTGCCGGCTGAGATGTTGTTGGGTCTGGTCATCCTGTTCGGCGCTTATGCGCTGGTGACCGGCGTGTCCGCGCTCATTGCAGCAATGAAGCGCAACGTCGACGGCCGCGGTTGGCTGTTGATTGAAGGGCTGGCCGGAGTTGCTGCGGGTCTTATTACCTTCGTGTGGCCGGGTTTGACGGCGCTGTCGCTGACCTACATCATTGCGGCCTGGGCCGTTGTGACAGGAGTTCTCGAAATTGCAGGATCGATACGCCTGCGGAGATACATCCGCAACGAGTGGATGTATCTGGTAGGTGGAGCGCTCTCGGTCATTTTCGGCGTTCTCGTGATGATGCGGCCGCTGGCCGGCGCGATAGCGATTACCTGGCTGCTGGGCGTCTACGGCATTCTGTTCGGCGCGCTCCTGCTTGCGTTGAGCGGCCAGGTGCGCCAGGTCGAGCGCAGTATCGCAGGGCCGCGGTTGCACCGGGCTGCGTAGTTTTATCATTTCGGAGCTTTACGCTGCCGTCGCACGGCCGTATAGTGGGTTGTTTATGCCGCGACCCAAAAAGCTTCGTGTGGTGATCGTCAAACCCAGCAAGTACGGCGTTACAGGCCATGTCGAGCGATTTCGGCGGGGGTTCATGCCCAACAGCACTGTTACGCACATGAACAGCATGACCCCCGCGCAGATGGATGGCTGCGCAATTGAGACTGTGGTTGTAGACGAATACGTTCAAACCGATCTCGACTATCTGTCATTTCTGGCCAAGGACAGTAATCCGACGCTGCTGGCGCTGGTTGGCGTGCAATCGCACCAGTTCCACCGGAGTCTGGACCTGGCGGCTTACGCCCTATCGAACGGCGTGGAGCATTGCATCATCGGCGGACCTCACCCCATGACGTGCGACACCCAGGCCGTCCAGAACCGCGGCGTGAGCATCGCGCTGGCGGAGGCGGAAGTCATTTGGCCGTCAGTGTTGCGGGACGCGATTCGAGGCGAGCTCCGGCCTGCGTACGGACGAGATCAACGTTGGCAGCAAGAGCTGGAAGCTCCCGTACTGACCCCTCCATCACGCCGTGATCTCCGTCGATACGTGATTCCGATGATGGGAATCTATCCGGCTCGCGGTTGTCCCTTCACCTGCAATTTCTGCTCGGTCATAAAAATTGCAGGACGCCAGATCCGCAGCCAGTCCGTAGAAACGACCATGGCCAGCCTCAGAGCGGCAAAAAAGGCCGGCGTTCGGATGGTCATGTTCACGTCGGATAATTTCAACAAGTATCCTGAAGCGCCGGAACTGATGCAGCGGATGATCGAGGAGAAAATCGAGATTCCCTTCTTTGTGCAGTGCGACACGCAGGTCGCCAGGGACGAAGCATTCATCGAGTTGTTGGGCCGCGCGCGCTGCTTCGGAATGTTCGTCGGCGTTGAATCGTTCAAGCGAAAGACCCTGCTGACGGTGCACAAGGCGCAGAATCACCCCGAAACCTATGGAGAAATCATTCGGCTGTGTAGACGCTACGGAGTCCTGAGCCATTTCTCCAACATCATCGGATTTCCGGGCGACTCCGCTTCGGATGTTCGCGAACACGCCGGCATCCTCAGCGAACTCGCCCCCGACAAAGCGGATTTCTACATTCTTACGCCCATTCCAGGCACAGATCAGTACCGGGACTTTCTTGCAGCTGGCCGCATTTCAGAGCCCAATCTTGACAGGTATGACGGGACGAACTCCACTTGGCGGCATGACGTGATGGATGCCCGCGAACTGAGTGGTCTGCTATTTGAATGTTACCGCCGGTTCTATTCATGCAAGAGAGCTGCGCGCCGGGTCGTGAGCGTCTTACGGCCGTGGAAAACACCATTGGGGCTGATCCACGAAGCCGCCGTAACGGGCTTTTATCGCTTCTGCGCCTGGAAGCAGATTCACCCCATGTCGGGTGGAGTCGGCAGGGTCTGGCGGGACAGCAGCTCCGACTACGTGCACCTCCGCAGAAAACGCTACGGCTTCGACGTGGCGCCGCTGCCAGGCAATCTGGAACTCTCGGAATCCGATGCGGAGTTCAACCGCAAAGCTAAAATGGTGTTGTAACGTTTTCGAAGGTAGCGCTTATGAACAGCTTTGGCGCGCGATCGACTCTTACTGTGGGCGATGCCAAGTTTGAGTACTTTTCCCTCGAGAAGGCGGAGAAATCCGGGGCCGGATCTCTTTCGAAGCTGCCGTTTTCCTTGAAGGTCATGCTGGAAAACCTGCTTCGCTTCGAAGACGGCTCCACGGTCACGGCCGACGACGTCGCCGCGCTCGTTCAATCCGTCCGGCGGCCCGTTGAGAGGGAAATCGCTTTCCGGCCCGCGCGCGTACTGATGCAGGATTTCACGGGCGTCCCGGCGATCGTCGATCTGGCGACGATGCGGGACGTCATCAAAGCGATGGGCGGCGATCCCGCCAAGATCAATCCGCTGCAGCAAGTTGATCTGGTGATCGATCACTCGGTGCAGGTGGACAAATTCGGCTCTCCAGACGCGTTTGCTTACAACGCGGATCGCGAGCTGGAGCGCAACCGTGAGCGCTATCTCTTCCTCAAGTGGGGGCAGAAAGCATTTCAGAACTGCCGCGTCGTACCGCCCGATACCGGCATCGTTCACCAAGTCAACATCGAGTACATCGCCCCCGTCGTCTTTGTAGAACAAACCGGCGGAGGCCGTCGCGCTTATCCGGATACGCTGGTCGGAACCGATTCTCATACGACGATGGTCAATGGCATGGGCGTCGTGGGGTGGGGCGTCGGCGGAATCGAGGCCGAGGGCGCCATGCTGGGGCAGCCTCTGTCGATGCTCATTCCGCAGGTCGTGGGTTTCAAGCTCTATGGGCAATTGCGGGAAGGCGTGACCGCCACCGATGCGGTCTTGACGGTCACGCAGATGCTGCGCGCCAAAGGCGTCGTGGGAAAGTTCGTGGAGTTCTACGGTCCGGGCGTTTCTAGCTTGAGCGTCGCTGATCGCGCCACCATCGCCAACATGGCGCCCGAGTACGGCGCAACGATCGGCTTCTTTCCCATTGATGATGAGACCCTCAACTACATGCGACTGACGGGACGTTCTTCAGAACAGATCGCTGTGGTCGAAGCCTATGCCAAAGCCCAGGCGCTTTTTCGCACCGCGGGCAGCCCGGACCCGGCGTTCTCCGACGCCATCGAACTCGACCTCGCATCGGTCGAACCCAGCCTTGCGGGACCGCGCCGGCCGCAGGACCGGGTTCCGTTGTCGAAATCGAAGCAGGTATTTCGGGATGCGTTGCCCACGATGATGGCGAAACTTAAGCCCGCCGCCGGTCAGGACGCCGGTCGCGTTTCTGTCGCCGACAACGGCGGCGCATATGATCTCAGCCACGGTTCGGTGGTCATCGCAGCGATTACAAGTTGCACGAATACATCGAATCCTTCCGTGATGATGGCCGCAGGCTTGTTGGCAAAGAAGGCGGCCGAGCGCGGCCTGCAGGTTAAGCCATGGGTGAAGACGAGCCTTGCGCCGGGTTCGCGGGTCGTGACCGACTATCTCCGCGAGACGGGTTTGATGGCGTCACTTGAAAAGCTCCGATTCCATCTTGTCGGATATGGCTGTACGACGTGCATCGGCAACAGCGGGCCTCTGCCGGACAAGATTGCCGCTGCGGTAAAGGAAGGCGGGCTGGTCGTGGCCGCGGTTCTGAGCGGGAATCGCAACTTCGAAGGACGCATCAATCCTCTAGTGCGAGCGAATTATCTCGCCTCTCCGCCGCTGGTGGTCGCATATGCCATCGCCGGCCACATGGACGTCGACCTGACTGTTGAACCGCTCGGCCGCGATGCCGGCGGCCGGCCAGTGTATTTGCGCGATGTCTGGCCAAGCGGAGAGGAGATTCAGACCGCTATCCGTTCGACCGTGCGTCCCGACATGTTTCGAAAGGCGTATGAAGAATCCCTGCAGGGAGACGCGCGGTGGAAAGCGTTGCAAGCGCCCGCCGGGAGCCTCTACGCGTGGGAAGAATCATCGACCTATGTGAAGCGTCCTCCCTTCTTCGACGGCATGCCTCGCGAGGCGCCGCCCCTGCGAGACGTCGTCGGCGCCAGAGTCTTGGCTGTGCTCGGAGATTCGGTTACGACGGATCATATTTCCCCAGCGGGTTCTATACAGCCCGACAGCCCCGCCGGCCGGTATCTCATGGCTCAGGGCGTCTCGCCCGAAGATTTCAACTCCTACGGCGCGCGGCGCGGCAACCATGAGGTCATGATGCGCGGCACATTTGCAAATGTTCGGTTGCGGAACCTCATGGTTCCGGGACTGGAAGGAGGCTGGACAGTCCACCTTCCCGACAAGACGCAGATGAGCATCTACGACGCCGCCATGCAATACGCCGCCGAAGGTCTGCCGTTAATGCTCATCGCGGGCAAAGAATACGGCTCGGGTTCGTCTCGAGATTGGGCTGCGAAAGGCCCCCGGCTGCTGGGAGTCCGGGCCGTCCTCGCAGAGAGCTTCGAAAGAATTCATCGCAGCAATCTTGTCGGCGTGGGCGTCCTGCCGCTTCAGTTCCTGCCGGGAGAGAATGCCCAAACGCTCGGAATTACCGGATTCGAGACTTTCGATATCGAGGACATTTCGAAAGGACTCGCGCCGGCGCAGAGACTCACGCTTCGGATGCGTGCAGACGGCGGCGAGACAAAACGCTTCCAGGCGGTCTGCCGCATTGATACGCCGTACGAGCTGCAGTACTACCGACACGGCGGAATCCTGCAGTACGTCCTGAGGCAACTCCTGAAATAAACGGCGCCTGAAGTGCTGCCTATGTGACGAAATGGCGAACGAAAGAGATGAACAGGCATTCCTCTCGAGTCTCGCGGAATTCACACAGGCGGCGCACAAGTACATCGAGGATCTCCATGACCCCGGCGCCAAGCGGTTTGCCCTGCGATACACCGTTTATCTACAAGCAAAAGCCCGGCGGATGCCTCAGTCGGAGCCCGGCGCCGAGCCGGGCCTTTCCGGACCGGATCGCAGCCTGATCCGTATCTTCCTGCGCCGTTTGTATCAAGAACACCTCCGGAAGGGGAAGCGCCGCAATCGCGCAGCATAGAAAGAAATCCACGCGGAGGTGGCGGCTATCAACGCGTTCTCTTTATGGGGCGTCCGGATCCGTATAGATCCCTCGTGGTTCATCGCCTTCCTTTTGTTTGCGTGGACGCTCTCTACCGGTTATTTCCCACTCCAGGCGCCCGACTATCCGGCATCGGCGTATTGGATTGCGGGGACGCTCAGCGCTTTGGCGCTTTTCGGATCGGTTCTCATTCACGAGCTTGGGCATTGCGTGGCCGCGCGGCGTCTCGGAATTCCTGTCCGCCGGATCACCCTTTTTATCTTCGGCGGCGTTTCCGAGATGGCTCAGACGCACTCGACATCGCCCGGCGCCGAGTTTCGTACTTCCGTTGCAGGCCCCCTCGTGAGTTTTGCGGCGGCGGGACTCTTCGGGCTGATGACGCTTCTGGTCGGCGGCGCCGCATCCAGCATCGTTGTAGAAACGATTCGTTATCTTTACTTCGTCAATTTTCTTCTGGCCGTCTTCAATCTGATTCCCGGATTTCCTCTCGACGGAGGACGTATTCTCCGATCGATCGTGTGGCGCCGGACCGGGGATATCCGCCGCGCAACACGACTCGCCGCGCGCGCAGGCGTGTTCATGGCCGTGGGGATGATCGGACTTGGCCTCGTAAATCTGTTTGCGATGCATTTTGTCGCCGGAGTTTGGCTTCTTTTGATCGGTCTGTTTTTGAAACGATCCGCCGAGATGGAGCGGAAAGCGTTCGAGCTGCAGTTCACCTTGAAGGACTTTGCTCTGCGTCAGATCATGTCGCCGTCCATCGCGGTAGAAGCTTCAACGCCCGTCTCCGATTTCGTGAATAACTATGTCTTCCGCTATCACGATCGTGCGTTTCCAGTTGTCGCCAACGGCCGCTTTATCGGCATGACCGACATCCGGTCCATCAAGAGAATTCCGGCGTCCGAATGGTCCTCCGCCCGCATCGGCGAGTGTTTGTCTGACGCGTCGACGTATTGCGTTCTAGATCCTGACGTCGACGCCGGCGAAGCCATGCAACTGCTTTCGGCAGGGAAGCGCACTCATGCACCCGTCGTTCGAGAAGGGATTCTTCTGGGAATGCTTACGCGCGACGATCTGTTCAAGCTGGTTTCTCTGAAGAACGATCTCGCGGCGTGATTACGCGCGGGGTTTGTCCCAATCCTTCTTTCCTTCGTCCTTGCCGGCGACAGAATAGAGCACCTGCGCGTTGCGGGTCTTTTGAAAGTCAGCAAGCGACTGGCCGCGCATAGCCGCGTAGATGTGGAGATTGCTTGTGCCAACGACAGCGCCAAGCTTTTCAAGCATGAAGAAGATCACCCCATAGTGAATCATCGCCCGCCAGTCGCGCCGGCGCACCATGTCGCGTTCCTGTTCAGTGAGCTTCGCTTCTTCGAACAGCGGCTCGGGATCCGCAAGAAAACGCCTGCGGTATTCAGGCTCGATGAGCCTGTGAAGGAATTCGTTCAGGCGGTACGCCTTGACGCTGCGGTCGAGCGTGAACGGATACGTCCCCTCGAGCTTCTCGATGCCGGCCAACTCGCGAGCGGCGTGCGCGCGATGTCGCTTGGCGGTTTCCTCAGTTTCCTCGATGGGATCGATTGAATCGTCTTCGAAGATCAGCGTTGCGATCGGGGTCATTGATGGCAGGTAATAGGCCTCGTGGAGCTTTTTGACTCTGCGTGCGAGCGCGCCCCTCATGATGAGCCACATGATGACTTCGGAGCCCTCAAGTCCGCCGCGCGTCGCGTATTCTGCAATGGTAATCCCGGCAAGCTTCTCTGGATCGTTCTCCAGAAGCTGCATGAACTCTTTGTCCCAGGGCGTGTTGTTGAAGCCTGCACGTTCGCCGTGCACCTGATGCGACAACCCGCCGGTGCCGACGATGGCGACCTTTATATCCTCCGGGTAGCTGTGAATGGCCTTGCGGAGCGCCTTTCCAAGCTTGTAGCAACGTCGCGCGGTTGGAATCGGGAACTGGAGCACGCCGACTTGCAGGGGAACGATCGCGCCGGGCCACGTGGGCTCGTGCGGCCAGAGGAGGGATAACGGCGAGAACGCGCCGTGATCGAGTCCCTTATTCTGGAAGTACGACAGATCAAACTCGTCTGCGACCAGGCACGCCGCAATATGTTGCGCGAGTTTTGGATGTCCTTGAATCGGCGGCAGGGCTCGCGGCCCGCCGCCTTCATCGGCTACCGGGTAGCTGTCGCCGACGCCCAGGGCGAAATGCGAATAATGATCGAAGAAGAAGGAAGTGACGTGATCGTTGTAGATGAAGAACAACACATCGGGCTTTTTGTGCGCCAGCCAGTGCTGAACCGGCTTGTATCCCTCGAAAATTGGGGCCCACACGGGGTCGTTTTGTTTTCCCGTGTCCAGCGCGAACCCGATCGTCGGTGTGTGCGACGTTGCAACGCCGCCAACTATTCTTGCCACTGCGAGGCGCTCCTTGCGGATTTTTGGCCGCGGCGCTTCAGAAACCGCCGCCGCGTCCCATTGTAGTATGTCTTCCCCCGTGACGCGCGTTCACTTCCTCAAGTTGCCAGCATCTCCTCGAGAAGACTCACGATGACGGCCACCGCCGCAACCGGCCCGGCGCGTCTCCGGGATCCGCATTATGCTTTGTCGTTCGCCAGGCGTGCACGGCCTCTTCGATTTCGTTGTCTGAATCTTCCGGCCTCTCGCGGCGCAAACGTTGTCGCAGCATCTTCTCGCCGAGTTCGAATAGATCGAGCGTTGTCCTCATTCTTTGAATGATTTCGCTTGGGTTGCCTTTCACGAGTCCAGTATAACGCCTCATTCGGCGCCCTCCGGAAATCTGCTAGGATAGGGGCTTTTCTAACCGCCAATGCGACGCGTATACAAGTACTACGATTTCGTCATGGCCGCCTTCGTCACCATATTGCTGTGCTCGAACGTCATTGGAGCAGCGAAGGTGGCGACCGTCGGCGGATTCACATTCGGCGCCGGCGTTCTATTCTTCCCTGTCAGCTACATCTTCAACGACGTCCTCACGGAAGTTTATGGATATGCCAGGGCGCGAAAGGTGGTCTGGGCCGGTTTTGCGGCGATCGTGTTCGCGTCGTTCATGAGTTGGGTTGTAGTCGCTCTGCCTCCGGCGGCGGGTTGGAACGATCAACGCTCCTACGAAGTCGTGTTCGGCCAGACGCCGCGCATTGTCTTCGCTTCGCTCGTGGCGTTCTTTGCGGGCGAGTTCACCAACTCGTACGTCCTGGCGAAAATGAAGGTCGCCACACAGGGCAAGTTCCTGTGGATGCGGACCATCGGCTCAACGCTGGTGGGAGAGGGCGTCGACTCGGTCGTCTTCTATCCTGTCGCGTTCATGGGCGTCTGGGCGCCGGATGTGCTGTTGACGGTCATGTTTAACAACTATGCCATCAAAGTCCTGTGGGAAGCTCTGATCACACCGGTCACCTATAAGGTCGTCAATTTCCTCAAACGGTCGGAAGACGAGGACTACTTCGACCGGGACACCAACTTCACGCCGTTTTCGATTCAGGTCTAGCTGCGGGTTATAATGTGACGCGAGTCCAATCACCCTGGAGGTAAGACATGCTCATCAGGCGGCCTGCGGACATACCGTCATCCGAGATTACAGACGAAAAGCTGTACAGGAGGAGACGAGAGTTTCTCAAGACGCTCTCGGCCGCGGCCGGAGCATCTGCTCTTGGAACTCTCCTGCCGGGATGCGATTCGGCAGCGTCGCCGGCGGCGCAAGGCGTGAAGCGCGGAAAGTATGACACCACCGAACAGCTCACGCCCGAACGGCATGTGACGACTTACAACAACTATTACGAATTCGGAACCGGTAAAGACGAGCCGGCTAGAAACGCCAAGAATTTTCGGACGCGGCCGTGGACCGTGGCTGTGGAGGGATTCGTCAAAAAGCCGGCGGTCTATAACCTGGAAGACCTGCTGAAGGGCGTGACGATGGAAGACCGGATCTACCGAATGCGGTGCGTTGAAGCGTGGTCCATGGTGATCCCCTGGCGCGGCTTCCCATTGTCCTGGCTCATCAACAAGCTCGAGCCGACGTCTCAGGCGAAATATATCGAACTTCAGACGCTCTACGCTCCCGACCGGATGCCCTATCAGAAATACCGCGATCTCTTGAACTGGCCGTATACGGAAGGCTTGCGCATGGATGAAGCAATGAACGAATTGACGCTATTGGCTATCGGCGTCTACGGCAAGGAAGGACCGAACCAGAATGGCGCGCCGCTGCGTCTCGTCGTGCCGTGGAAGTACGGTTTCAAGAGCGTCAAGGCGATTACCAAGATCCGGTTCGTGGAAAAGCAGCCTTTGACCGCATGGATGGAACAGGCGCCACACGAATACGGCTTCTACGCCAATGTCAATCCACAGGTCGATCATCCCCGCTGGAGCCAGGCGACGGAGCGCCGGCTGACGGGCGGAATCTTTGACCAGATTGCGCGGCATAAGACTCAGATGTTCAACGGCTACGGCGAGTACGTCGCAAAGCTTTACGAAGGAATGGACCTGCGCAAAAACTATTGAATGAAGTTTTTGAAGACGGCGGTTTTCCTCCTGTGCCTCGCGCCCTTCGGGTGGCTGATTTGGGCGATTTTTACAGGGAGCTTAAGCGCCAATCCGCTGGACGATATCACGGACGTCACCGGCCGGTGGACGTTGCGTTTCCTACTCATCACGCTGGCGGTCTCGCCGCTGAGACAGTTGACCAGGCGGCACGCCCTCATCCGGTTCCGCCGGATGTTGGGGCTGTTTGCTTTCTTCTACGGCTTCCTGCACTTCGTCACGTACATCGTCTTCAATCACTTCTTCGACTTTGACGGAATCGTCATTGACGTTGCCAAGCGTCCATACATCACCGTGGGATTCACGGGTTTCGTCCTCATGATTCCGCTCGCGGTCACGTCGACAAAGAAGTGGATCGTGCGGCTCGGAGGCAGGCGATGGCAATTGCTGCATCGTGCAATCTACGTCAGCGCGCTCGCGGGGGTTGTGCACTACCTCTGGCTGGTCAAGTTGGACACGCGGTATCCGGTGAGATATGCGTTGGTCCTCAGCGCCTTGCTGGGATTCCGCTTATGGCATGTCATCCATCCCAAGGTTTCAGCTAAACTGAGCCCATGACTAAAGCCATTCTGCTGCCGGCGGCGATTGTTTTGGCCCTCTGCACGGCTTCGGCCCAGACGCCGGGTGAAGCGCAGGGGACGCGAAGCGAACGTCTGCATGCTGACTCCGAAGATTCCTTCAAGTTGACTGTAGACGTCGACCTGGTGCTGTTCAATGTCACCGTGTTCGATCACAAGAACCGCGTGGTATCCGGACTAGGCCGGGAAAACTTCCGCCTCTATGAAGAGGGCCAGCTTCAGGACGTCAACTTTTTCCGGGCGGAGGACAGCCCGGCTACAATCGGCCTGGTTATCGACAACAGCGCCAGCATGAGCCGCAAGCGCGACCGCGTCCTCAGCGCCGCAATGACGTTTACCGACGCCAGCAATCCCCAAGACGAATTGTTCATCGTGGGCTTCAACGAGCGCGCCACGCTGGCGCTGCCGCGCTCGATGAGTTTTACGAGCGATATCGATCAACTCCACCGCGCGCTCGTCGGGACGCGGATGATGGGCAGAACGGCGCTCTACGACGCGATTGCCATGGCGCTGGATCACCTGGAACTGGGCCGGCAGCAGCGAAAAGCGCTCGTGGTTTTGAGCGACGGCGCCGACAATGCGAGCGCCGTTACTTTGGACAATCTCCTTAAAAGGATTCAGCAGTCGAACGCCAGCGTCTTCACAATCGGCATCTACGATTCCAACGACAACAACAAAAATCCCGGCGTGTTGAAGAAGATTGCGAAGGCGGGCGGGACCGAGGCCTACTTTCCGGACGATCTCGATGAATTGTCGGAAGTCTGGAGCAAAATCGCCGGCGGTATTCGAAGCCAGTACACGCTAGGCTTCACCTCCCGGAATCCTCCCCGCATGGATGAATACCGGCGGGTTTCGATCGTCGCGACCGGCAAGGATGGAAAGGTTCTGCGAGTCCGCGCCCGGGACGGCTACAGAGCCCGCGGCGCTGTGGTACCATGACGGCATGCCATATCCTGAAGTGCTTATCAAACCAATGCGGGAAGATCTCACGCGACACGGCGTGGAAGAAACTCGAACAGCGGCGGAGGTCGATGCGGCCATCCAAAATACGGCCGGCAGCGTCATGGTGGTGGTCAATTCCATTTGCGGATGCGCCGCAGGAAAGGCGCGTCCTGGCGTTGCGATAGCCCTTCAGCACTCGAAGATCCCGGATAAGGTGGTCACCGTATTCGCCGGCGCAGATATCGAAGCCACGGAGCGCGCCCGAAGCTACTTCAAAGGCTATCCGCCCTCGTCGCCTTCCATCGGCATTCTCCGGAACGGCGAGCTCGTGTTCATGATGGAACGGCATCAAATCGAAGGACGTGAAGCGCCGGAGATTGCGCAGGAACTGAAGGCGGCGTTCGACCGGTACTGTACGGCTCGGGGCTGTTAAATGTGAGATGGCTGTTGTGCGATGTGTAATGTAGTTGGCTAAACGACCAAGTGACCCAATTTAGAACCATCGATCGATTGGGTTAGTAGGTCAGTTCGCCGAGTTCATTACACATCGCACAACAGCCATCTCACATTTGACAACTTTTCTTACGTTCACATCCCACGAGGCCTCTCCCCCAACAAATAATCCAGCCACAAATTGCTAAGCTTTTCCTGCACCGTGTTCTGCTGCAGCCGCGCACTGAGGTTTTTGAAATCGACATGGTCCATCGGCTGGTCCTGGTTCAGGCAAGAGAAGACGATCGTCTCTTTACCCGAGACGGGATCGACGTGCCGTTGCAGGCACTGTGCGCAAACTTCCTTCATCATGCATTGCATCGGCGAATTGATGCTGGCAATCGCGACGTGACGCGGATTCAATAACGGCAGCAGGACGCCATGACGCGCTTCTTTCACGGCCGCCATCATACGGTCTGAGCCGATGGCGATGATGCGGTGCACCTCTGAAAGCGGGACTAGCGGCGGGCCCATCGCGCCTTGCCCGTACGCAAGAATCGCCTGGACGATGTTGCCGCGGAAGTGCCGGTCCTGGGGCCGCCGCGGCTCGATCGAAGAATCCATGTCCGTGCTCCAGACAACCTGGTCGGTTCCTGCTTCGATCTCTTCCCTTTTGAAGAGATCTTCGCCGCGTTTGTAACCCGCGAAGTAAACGACTCGATTTCCAGCTTCGCGCATCGTCTTGGCGATCGAGAAGAGGACGGCATTACCCAGGCCGCCGCCGGCGAGCAGCACGTTTTCGGAGCGTCCGATCTCGCTAGGGGCGCCCGTCGGCCCCATCACGACGACGGGTTCGCCGGGCTTCAGGCGCGACACGAGCCGCGACGAAGCGCCCAATTCGAGGGCGATCAGAGACAGCAGGCCCTTTTCCGGATCGACCCAGGCGCCGGTCAAAGCAAGCCCTTCCATCAGGAGCCGCGTTCCGCCTACCTTCGCGGCATGCGTTTCGTAATTTTGCAGACGGTAAAATTGGCCCGGCCTGAATTTGCGCGCGGCCGCGGGCGCGTGAATGACCGCCTCGACAATCGTAGGCGTAAGGCGCCGTACTTCGAATACGTGCGCGATCAGATCCGCGTCCAATTTCTGCGTCAAAGCTTTCCACTGAAGATCGCGTTCGCCTTGCGCCGCCGGGTCGAGAGCTGCAAGGTCGGCTTCGAACAGGGCCGTTACATGCGGATAGCCGTCCCGCGCCGACGCCATCGCTTTCACGACGTTGCCGGCATAGAGTGGATGATTGTCGCCGTAATAGGTGATGAAACGGCCATGCTTGGAATACGAGGTGAAGAATCCGGATTCATCCGAGGATGGCTCTAGCGTAAAACCACCGCCGCGCGCCGGAACGACGCGATGCGGGGCGAAGAATTTTTTCTTAGCGTCGAGTTGGAACGAGCCCGCATGCTCCTTCTCATAGGTAATGTTTGGAGTCGTTCCTGCCGCAACCATCACGGAGCGCGCCGCGAATTCCATGGAACGGCCGGGGGCTTTGAAGCGCACCGCTGCAACGTGTCCGTGTTCGTCGACGACGATTTCTTCCGGGTTGACGTTTTCGATGAACGCAATCCCTTCCTCGAGGGCTTTGATGACTTCTTCGTGATTCAGCCGGTATGCCGGAGAGTCGACGAGCCGCTTCCGATACGCAATGGAGACGCCGCCCCATGATCGAACCAGCTTGAGGAAATCCGGATTCTCGCCCGACTTCGAGGCCCGTTTGCGCTCCTGACGGACTGCGGCCCCGTGTTCCAGGAACTCCTCCAGAATTTTCCGTTCCCACGGATTGAAAGGGGCCAGAACCGCGTCTTCGCCAAACTCGCGCTTGAGACTTTCGTAACGCTCCAGCGTCTTCTCGACCTGGATCGGATAATACGCCGCCAGTTCGGTCGCCGTATCGATGGCCGTCAAGCCTCCTCCGATCACAATCGCGGGCAGTCGCACCTGCAGGTTGGCCAGGGCGTCGCGCTTGAAAGCCCCGGTGAGCTGCAACGCCATCAGGAAATCGGACGCCTTCCGGACGCCGCACGCAAGATTGTTCTTGATGTCGATGATCGTCGGCCGCCCGGCGCCGGCGGCGATCGCGATGTGGTGGAAGCCGTAGGCCCAGGCGTCTTCGATCGTCAGCGCGCCTCCGAAGCGCACGCCGCCGTAGATGCGAAGGGTATCGCGGCGGGCCAGCGTCAGATGCAGGAGCGTCAGGAAATTCTTATCCCAGCGCACAGTAATGCCGTATTCGGAAACGCCGCCGAAGCCCTCGAGGATGCGATTGTCGAGTTCCCGATAGATTTCGTTCCACGACCGTATCGGCCGCGGCGTCGCGCCAGCAGCCCCCGTCAGGGCGGGATCCAAAGGTTCGATCTTGAGTCCATCCACTCCGACGACGCCGAAGCCTTCGTTTGTCAGGTAGTGCGCGAGCGTGTAACCGGCCGGCCCCATGCCCACGACAAGAATGTTCTTCCCGTTATAAGGCAGCGCATAAGGCCGAGCGATATTTAACGGATTCCAGCGCGTCAAAAGCCCATAGATTTCCACTCCCCACGGCAGGTTCAATACGTCCGTCAGAACGGCGGTTTCAATCTGTGGGATATTGACCGGCGCCTGCTTCTGGTAAATGCAGGCTTTCATGCAGTCGTTGCAGATCCTGTGTCCCGTGCCGGGACACATCGGATTGCTGATCATGACCAGCGCAAGCGCCCCGATGGCGTCGCCTTGCTTGCGCAGGAAATGCATCTCGGAAATGTTTTCGTCCAAGGGACAGCCTGCAAGCGGGATGTCCAGCGGATTCGCTGCAATCGCGCCGCCTGCTGTTTTGAGGCCCTTCGAGCAACTGTCTTTGTCACGCTCGTGACAAAGAATGCAGTAATGGATTTCGCTCAAGATTTCTCTGGGCTCCATTCGGCTGTCTGTCAATGCAAAGCCGTCGCGTCGCCGCAGACGCGCATCCGGACCGCTCATGGATTCTGGAACGTCCGGAACCGGGCGCTGCACCTGAACCAGGTTGAAATAATCCAAAGATTCAGGAAATCGAAAACTGACCCAATGCCGATACGCGGGATCATGAAGCCGCCAGGCGCACCACTGCTTCAACCTTTCCGTCCACTCGTTAATCGTGTCAATCGAAGGCGCCCCGAGGTTCTTAAGAAATGTCTGCGCAGCAGTCCGTTCCTCTGCGCGGCCTTTGTCGGAGAACGCCTTTTCGGCCTCCAATAGCTTTAAAGCGGCGCGCGCCGTCTCAAGTTCAAGATCGGCGCCGGGATGCATCGATCCGCGGGCCGCCTCGCGCAGACGTGCAATTTGCGATTCGAGATGAGCGGGGTCGGGCGGAGGGGAGATTTTGTTGAGGGCGGGCAGCACTCGCCGCCGTACGAAATCGACCTTGAATCGAAAAATCGGATTCTGATCCGCCGTCTTTTCCGCCAAGGCAGCTGCCTCGGATTCGACATTGAAGAGACCGGCGATAAAGCGGCTGACGTGTCCGGCGACGCTAATTAGAAGCGCAGAAACCTCCGCCGGCGAACGCTTGTTACCGGGGTTCTGCCGATACCGATCCCACGCGGCGAAGAGCTGGGGATCGGACGTTGCGAACCGCTCTTCGAATGCATCGAACAGGTCTTTCAGGCGCTCGGGCCTGAAGAGATCCCGGTACTCGAATGTTGCAATTCCAAGGCGAAGCTCGACAGGAGCTTCGGTCTTGCCGTTTTCCAATAATTTCACGCCTAATTTTAGCAGTCCGCCATCAAGAGGACGGCCGGAAAATCAGCTTGTCGCTGATCACGAAGTTCAATATGGAACACGCTGCGACAGCAACGACATTCGCCGCCAGATAGTTGACATGCAGTCGTGAAACAAGAACCCACATCAACACAAGATTACCAGCAAGCGATATCGCTCCGTTGGCCGCGTTGAAACGCAAGAGACGCCTCACGGCGCCCGCCCAGCCCAAACCTCTGTGCGCCCACGTCCAACGTTCATGCCAGATGAAATTGTGTAGAATGGCGGCCTCGACCCCCAGAAATGTTGCAACCAGATAGTGGACGCCGAGGAGACTCTTGAGAATCGCCAGAACCGCAAGTTGGACGCAGACGCCGGCGATTCCCACTGCGTTGAACTTCAACCACGTAGCAAGACGTATCGTCACGGCAGCCGTTCTTCCCTATATAGCTTTGCCGTGTTGCGAATCGTATTCACAAGCACCATGACAGCCATGCCGGCGATCGCTACGAGCGCTGCGACATCGCACAACAGACGACTGTTTCCAGCGATCACAACTTCGGGCTTCACTAACAGCACGAGGTTCCCGGCCATCATGACGATGCGCAGCTCCGTCGGGCCCCAGATCCCGAAAGACAGCCGGAAGACGCCGATCGCATATGTCGCGAGATAGAGCTCGATGTTGAGAAGGAAATAGGTGATCAGCAGGATCATTGCGATCACCGGCGTCATATATCCCGACAGGCCAAGACCGCCGATCAAAAAGAGCGTCCCGAACGCGTCGATGATGTGATCCACATAGAAGCCGTAGCGCGGCCGCTGCCGCTGCCGAACGCGGGCCAAGGTGCCGTCCAGACTATCGCCAAACCAATTGACGGCCAGGAAGCCCGAAGCGGCCACAAGAAAAGCTGGGTTGACGCGCGCCAGGTAGTAGGACGCGCCGGTGAGGATCATGCCGGCGAACCCAAGAAGCGTGAGGTGGTCGGAGTTCACCCAGGGCGGCATCCGGTGCGCAAGCCACGCCAATACGCGCTTCTCGAGCGGCGCCAGGATGTTCTGCTGTTCGCGTGCGGCGGTCTTGAAAGTAGTCGGCCCGCTCACCTGCGGCTGAACGAATCTCTCCTTTCAACAGGGCGCGCTTCGTTCACAGTCAGCGCCCGGCCGTTGAATTGCGTTCCATTGAGTTGCGCGATTGCCTTATCGGCGTCCGCGCTGGCCATCGACACAAATCCAAAACCCTTGGACCGGCCTGTTTCCCGATCGGTAATAATGCTCACGGATTCGACGGGTCCCACCTGTTCAAACAGATTGGCTAGTTCTTGTTCCGTCGTTCTAAACGGCAGATTTCCAACGTAAACTTTCTTTGTCATCCAAACTTTCCTTGAACTAATGAAGGAACTTCTTCAAAGGCTTGACGAAAGGGGACGGAATCACGGCGGTAAATCGCGGATCCAGACTGTCCAAGCTCTCCCGGCAGGCTAGAGGCTCCTGAGTCAACAAACGTTGCGATCCTACAGACACACGGCTGTGAAGGATAGCATGGAGATGTCCGGCTTCAAGCGTTTTTAAGCGGACGTCAAAAATGGCCCGGACTGCGGCTATTTCACGGTTTCTGCGCTCCGCAGGCCGTCGAGCTGCTTTACAAGATCGTGATGAACCGCGAACATGGCAAGCTCGACTCTGTTTGTGACGCCAAGCTTGTCGAAGATGCGGGTGAGGTGATGCTTGACAGTGTATTCGCTGATGTTGAATGCCTGTGCGATGTCCTTGTTGACGCGTCCTCCTACAACCGCCGCTATCACTTCCAGCTCACGGCGCGTCAAGCCGAGAGCCTTCGGGCCGGAGCGGTTGGACATGGCCGGGCTGCGCATGGAGTCGACGAGGTCGGAAACCATGTCACGGCTGATCCACAGCTCACCCGCCATCACGGTGCGAATGCTCTTAAACAGAATGTGAGATGCAGATTGCTTGGGCACTACCCCATGAGCGCCGAGGAGAAGGGCTTCGACGATTTCCGATCTGCGGATGTCAGAGGTTAGCAGGATAGTGTGGAGCGTCGGAGAGGCCGGCGGGAGCCTCTTGAGCACGTCGATTCCGGTTAGATCCGGCATCGAATCGTCCAGCAGCAGCATGTCCGGCTGAAGCTCTTGGACCAGTACCGACGCCTCCTCCCCAGTCGCGGCTTCGCCAATCACGCGAAAACCCGCTTCTGCTTCCAGGAGCCTTCTGAGGCCGTCCCGAAAAATCGAGTGATCATCTGCAACGAGTATCCGGATATTCGATTGCGGCGCAGCGTGTCGCACAGGCTTCGAGCCTCCTCAATGGTGTGAGAGGGTGCATTCTATATGTCTTTGGTAGGAAATAAAAATTGTCGCGAAGTGAAAATCGGCCGAAGGTGGGGGCCCCTTTTACGTCTGCGAGCTAGTGGTCTTGACGTCGCTGTGCAAGTCGTGATGGATGGCAAACATTGCGAGTTCGAGCCGGCTGAAAACGCCAACCTTATCAAAAATCCGGGTGAGATGGTGTTTGACGGTGTATTCACTGATGCCGTAGGTCATAGCGATATCCCGATTACTCTGGCCATCCACAATGGCGCTGACGATCTCCAGCTCGCGAGCCGTCAGGCCGAACTTTGAACCGCCGCTGTTTGAGTTCTTGGCGGGAACGGCAGTCCCCGCTTGGGATGGCGTCGCCGATGCAGCGTCGCCGCCTGCTGTCATCTTTCTGAGAACGCTCACGAGATCTCGAACCGACTCGCGGCTGATCCATACCTGATCGTCCATGACGCACTGGATGCTTTTGAAAAGGATCTCAGCCGGCGACCCCTTTGGCACAACCCCCCGAGCGCCGAGCCGCAGCGCCTCAACGATTTGCGAGCGATCGATGCCGGCGGCCAGCAGAATGACGCGGATACGGGACGTGACGTCTGAAAGCTGCCGAAGAACCTCGAAGCCGTTCAATCCGGGCATGGACGCATCGAGCAGAAGAATATCTGGAGCAGTCTGCCGGGCAAGAGTAACAGCCTCGGCGCCGCTTGTTGCTTCCCCCACGATGGTGAAGCTCTTACTTGCCTCGAGCAATCCGCTCAACCCTTTGCGAACCGCGGGCTGCGAATCTGCAATGAGAATGCGGATCACATCCTTGTTACTCATGTTTCCTCCCCGGAAGCTATAGCACGCATCCGCCGGATGAGCCATTCCTACCACAACCACCCGGGTAAAAGCAGCAGTTACGTGCAAAACGGCGCCTGACCGATACAAATTGCCTTTCGGTCATGCAAAGTGCAAGTGGCGCGGCTGACCTAGCTGACCTATGCGTCGACCAGAGTGGCTTCCAACAACGGCGAGTTGCACGAGGGACATCGTGCGATCTTCGGCAGGACATAGGAGGATGGCGCGGCGGCCCCGGTGATTCGATCCAGCAACCGCTCAAATCGTATAGTCGCTCGATTCGGACTGCACGCAGCGCAGCCCAGAACTCGAGATTCCGCAAGAAAAACGCTTTGCTGGGAGACGGCTATCAGGGGGGCGTCCATTTTCCGCTCACTGGCCGGGAGCATACACATAAATCCGCCCGCCTTGAAATGCCACTTCCGTAGTAACACAGTCTCGCATCTCGTAGAATGATTCAAATGGGCCGGCAATCCCACTGAAGTGCCAGGCACACATCACTTCCGCGAACAGAATCTGACTTTTGGGCGATATAAGGGTCGGAGGGCCGGCGCATAGAATGCTTTAGAAAACGCATCACGAGGAGTGCAGACGCGTTCGATTTCGATTGGACTGCCCGAAATTGACGTTCAGGTCCAAGGAGGACGTTGCATGAGTTTTGAAGCAGTAAGCGCGGCGGTCGATTCACAGTTCAGCGCGGCAGCCCAGTCCGGGCCAATCCCCCTTGAGTCGCCTCTCGCAGCGCTCGGGCTGTTCACCCTTCTCTGCCGCTGGAATGCCGAAGCCGGAAGGGTAGAGTGCGGAGATATCGAGTGGATATCCATGGAAATGCTGCTTCGCGGCCAGCGCGCTAATCCGGAGATTCAAGAGCTTTATCGTAACTGCCGCAATAATCTTTCGTCCCGTTGGGATTTCTGGCTGTTGGTGCTGCGTTCTTGCGGAGGACGGCGGCCGAACTATGACGAAGTACAGATTCGAATCGCCTGGCAGGCCTTAAACGAACCGGAAACGATACAGTCCGCCCAATGGGCCTGGAAAACAGCCGGCTTTCTGACCGAGCCGGAGCCCAAAAAATTCTTTCAAATTCTCTCCATGTATTACCTGCTTGTCGGTCAACGGCACAGCGCGGACACGATGCAACTCTACCGCGCATGCTTCCGGCAGGATCCGGAAGAGCTTTTTCGCCGCGTCGAGATGATTACGCCGATTGATTTGGAGGAAATCGCCCTCGAACTGGAAAGCAGCCGCCGGCCGCATTAGCGCTGGTTGATCGGAACCCATTTCCGATCCGGCGCGAAGCCGGTATATTCGGCGCGCGGCCGGATCAGCCGGTTGTTGGAATACTGTTCGAGAATGTGGGCGGTCCATCCTGACATGCGGCTGACGGCGAAGAACGGCGTAAACAGGTCGATTGGCATTCCGATCACGTAGTACGTGCTTGCCGAATAAAAATCGACATTGGCGTTGAGGCGCTTCTCGACCTTAACCAGTTCTTCGATACGTACGGACATGTCGTACCACTTGCGTTGTCCTTCCCGGTCGCCGGCCTCGCGCGACATTCGTTTCAAATGCGTCGCCCGTGGATCTTCAGTCCGATACACGCGATGACCGAACCCCGGAATCTTCTTCTTCCTGGCGAGCATGTCATGGATGAAGGCGTCGATTTTCGACGGCTCGCCAATCTCCAGAAGCATGCGTATCACTGCTTCATTGGCGCCGCCATGCAACGGGCCCTTCAGCGCTCCAATCGCGGAAGTGACCGCCGAATAGATGTCGGACTCTGTTGCAGCCGTAACGCGGGCCGCAAACGTCGAGGCGTTCAGTTCATGATCTGCGTGCAGGATCAGGGCTATGTCCAAGGCGCGAACGACGGTGTCGTTCGGAGACTTTCCCGTCAGCATGTAATAGAAATTTCCGGCCTCATTGAGGTCCTTGCGCGGTTCGAGCGGCGGCTTGCCGTTCCGTATGCGGTCGAACGCCGCGACAATCGTTCCACAGCGAGCCGTGAGCCGGATCGCTTTGCGGACGTTGGCTTCCGGCGACATGTCTTCCGCCTCGGGGTCGTATAGAGACAACGCCGAAACGACCGTCCTGAGAACTTCCATCGGCAAGGCGGTCTTCGGAAAACTCTTCATGAGATCGATAATCGGCTGCGGTAGAGCGCGGCTCGCTGCGAGCTTCGCCGTTGTATCCTGAAGCTCGGCGGCATTCGGGAGCTTGTTGAACCAAAGCAAATGGCAGGTTTCTTCGAATGTGGAATTGGCGGCCAATTCATGGATGTTGTAACCGCGGTACGCCAGAATTCCTTTGACGCCGTCGATATAGCAGATCTCGGATTCCCCAGCGATAACGTCCTCTAGGCCCGCCTTCATGTCCAATCTCCCCGTGAACAAACCAGCGTCACATTCTAGGTGATTTACTATAATCAAAACAATGCGGCGAGTGTATTTGGACAGCAATGCGACGACTCCATTACGCCCGGAAGTGTTGAGCGCGATGATGCCGGCCCTGACGGGCGATTTTGGCAATCCCTCGTCCATCCACTGGTTCGGACAGCAGGCCAAGACGTTGCTCGATCAGGCGCGCCAGCACGTCGCCAGGCTCATCAACGCCGAAACGGGCGAAATCGTTTTTGTGAGCGGCGGGACCGAGGCCGACAATCTCGCGATCCGTGGCATCGTCGAGTCTCAAAAGTCCAAAGGGCGCCACATCATCACATCGAAAATCGAGCACCACGCCGTCTTGCATACATGCAAGGACCTGGAGAAGCAGGGCTGCGACGTGACCTGGGTCCCGGTTTCTTCGGACGGAATCGTCGATCCCGACGATGTGCGCCGGGCTCTCCGGCCCGACACTATTCTGATTTCGATCATGCATGCCAACAACGAAATCGGAACCATTCAGCCGATTGAAGAGATTGCCAAGATCGCCGCAGAAGCCGACGTCTATTTCCATTCCGACGGAGTTCAGTCGACCGGCAAGATTCCAGTGGATGTAAAGCGCCTTAACCTCGATCTGTACTCCATTTCCGCGCACAAAATTCACGGTCCAAAGGGAGTCGGCGCCCTGTTTGTCAAAAGGGGAACAGCCTTGAAGCCGCTTCAGACCGGCGGAGGCCATGAGCGCAACCGCCGCTCGGGCACCGAAAACGTGGCCGGCGTCGTCGGTTTCGGGGAAGCCGCCAGGATTGCGCGCGAAACGCTCGCCGAAGAAATGACCCGGGTGCGGGCGCTGCGGGACCGGCTGGAAGGCGGACTTCAGAGGAGAATCGACGCGATTCATGTGAATGGCGGAAACGCCCCGCGTTTGCCGAATACCTCCAACATCATGGTGGATTACGCGGAAGGGGAAGGGCTGGTGATCTCGCTGGACCTCAAGAATGTCGCGGTTTCAACGGGGTCGGCGTGCTCCTCCGGTTCGCTTGAACCCTCGCATGTACTGATAGCCATCGGAAAGACGCCGGACGAAGCTCACGGCAGCCTTCGCTTCAGCCTGAATGCGATGAACACAGAGGAAGACGTCGATTACGTGCTCGACGTTCTCCCGGGAATCGTGGAGCGTCTGCGGGAGTTGTCGCCGTACTACAGAAAGGCATAACCCTGAGATATTCAGACATCCTGCTCGATTATTTCGAAAACCCTCGATGCGCCGGCGAAATTCCGGAAGCTGACGCTGTCGCCGAAGCGTCGAATCCTGTCTGCGGCGACGTCATGAAGCTCTGGCTCAAGCTCGACGGAGATCGCATCGTCGACGCGAAATTCAAAGCTCAGGGCTGCAGCGCGGCTATCGCCACAAGTTCCTATGCCACCGAAATGCTCATCGGGATGACGCTGGACCAGGCTCGCGCCGTCACAAAGGAAGAAATCGCCCGCGCTCTCGGAGGACTTCCTCCTTCGAAGATGCATTGCAGCGTGCTGGCCTGTGACGCGATCCGGATGGCGCTCGGGGGGCGGACATGATCGCCGTCGCCATGAGCGGGGGCGTGGACTCCTCCACAGCGGCGCTGCTTCTCCGCGACCAGGGCCATGCGATCGTCGGCCTCTCCATGCAGCTGTGGAACCGGCGCCGGGATCTCAACGGCGCGAATGACGATGCAGAAGCATCGATTCAGCGAAACAGCCGCTGTTGCTCTCTGGATGACATTTGGGACGCGCGGCGCGTCGCCGTGCATCTGGGAATACCGTTCTACGTCCTGAATCTCGAAGAAGCGTTTGAGGAAACGGTTGTTGCACCCTTTGTCGCCAGCTATCTTCGAGGGGAAACGCCCAGCCCGTGCATTCAGTGCAACAATTTCGTCAAGTTCCGCCGGCTCGTCGACCGCGCGGCGCAGATCGGCGCCGACCGCGTCGCCACCGGTCATTATGCGCGAGTCCGATACGACGCGGACCGCGGGCGGTGGCTGTTGCTGCGTGGCAGGGATCGCAACAAGGATCAGTCGTACTTTCTGTTCGGCCTGACGCAGGATCAGCTCTCCAAAACGCTGTTTCCTCTCGGAGAATTGACCAAGGAAGAGGTTCGCGACATTGCGCACCGGGCGGGTCTTCCTACCTACGCCAAGGCGGAATCCCAGGAGATCTGTTTCGTAGAAGGCCGATCCTACGCGCAGTTTGTGGAAGACTATGCGGGCTTCGCCCCCGCGGCGGGTCCGATTGTGTCTTCAAACGGTTCGGTCGCCGGCGCACACTTCGGTATTCATAAGTACACGGTCGGCCAGCGGAAGGGGCTAGGCGCCGCCGGGCGCCCGCAGTATGTGGTTAGAATTGAGCCGAATTTGAATCGCATCGTCGTGGGATCCGACGCCGACCTTCACAAGACGCGATTCGAAGTGCGAAATCTAAACTGGATCGCCATCGAGAACACGGACCGGCCGTTTCGCTGTCATGTCCAGATCCGGCATCGGTTTGAACCGCAGCCCGCCACGGTTGCCGCACAAGACGGCCGGGTTTTTGTCGAGTTCGACGCCCCGCAGCGCGCAGTCACGCCCGGTCAGGCGGCCGTCTTCTACCACGAAGACGTCGTCGTAGGCGGCGGCTGGATTGCGTCCTGATTGGCGCCGATCATGGACTCCCCGGAACTGAACTACTTCAACTACTTTACCGAGATCGAACGCTTCTACCAGCGCAAACGCGAAAGCTTCACCCTCCTTTCTTCTCTAGATTGGGTGCTCGTAGAGAATTGGAAAGAGCAGGGGATTCCGCTCGAAATCGTGTTGAAAGGCATCGACCGCGCCTTTTCCCAGGCAAAACGAAAAGTAAACTCGCTCGCCTACTGCCTGGGGCCGGTTGCAGATGTTTTGGCGGAACACAAGGACGCCCATGTCGCGAAGCCGGACGCCGAAGATGTACCGGCGGAAGAGGTCCGGCAGTACCTGGAAAGCCTGGCCGAAAAAACGCGGGCCGTCGCTGTAGCGCTGCCGGAATTCTCGACGAAGATTGCTTCCATCGCTGATGCAGTGTGCGCCGTGGACCCTTCCCGGTTTCGCGACGCAGAGCAGTCGCTTGCGGCCCTCGAAGAGCGGCTGATCGCCATCCTCAAGGTTGGCGCCGACGAGAGCGTCCTAATAGAGGTTCAACGGGGCGTCCAGAGCGAACTTGCTCCGTTTCGATCCACGATGACCGCCGCGCAGCTTGCGATGTTGGAACAGCAGTTGTGGCGGCGAAAGCTTTTGGAGAGGTTCAACGCGCCGAGGCTGAGCTTGTTCTACTTGATCTAGCCCATGCGCCTCACCATCGAAAAACTGGTTTACGGCGGGGACGGGTTGGCGCGCACCGAGCAAGGCGTCGTATTCGTGCATCGCGCCGCTCCCGGAGACGTTCTCGATGTGGAGATCGCCGAACGGAAATCGGATTACGCAATAGGCCGCATCCGATCGATTCTCGAACCCTCCCAGGACCGTCAAACGCCGTCCTGTCCGAATTACGACGCTGCAGGTTGTTGCCATTGGCAGCACATCCAATATCCTCGCCAACTGGAGATCAAGCAGGAAATCGTCCGGGAAACGTTGCGCCGCATCGGACGGATGTCTTGGGACCGTCCTATTCCCATCATCAGCGGTCCCGATCGCCGCTACAGGTTTCGCGCAAGGTTCCACGTCCGGAGAGGAGAAGTGGGGTTCCTTCAAGAGCGAAGCCATACGTTCGCGCCGATTCGGAGCTGCGACGCTCTGACCGAAAGCCTCAATCAATTCGTTTCTGAGGCGCCCGCGTTTCTGCGCGAGGCGAAGATGGCGGGAGCGGAAGAGATTCACGCCGTTTCGGGCCCGCCGACAGCGGCTACGTTCACGTCAGCAAGCGGACGGATCCTCGGCCGCTTTGGCTCCGGCAATCCGCACATCATGGTCAACGGCTTTACGTATGAACTGAACCCCGACGCTTTTTTTCAATCCAATCAGTTCCTGCTCGGTGACTTCATGAACGAGGTCGTTGCGCTTGCGGGTCCTGAGCCCGGCCATACGTTGGATCTGTTCTGCGGAAGCGGCTTCTTTTCGATTCCTATGGCGCGCCGCGCTGTTGAGGTAATCGGAGTCGATTCGAATGCCGCGGGGATACGGCAGGCGCGGATCAATGCAAAACTCAATGACGTCCGAAACGCGGAGTTCTTCTCAAAGGACGTGGAAGGCGCCCTGCGTTCCTCCGATCTGCAGCCTACCGTCGTGCTGCTCAATCCTCCAAGAACAGGCTGCGGCCGCCAAGCCGCCGAACGCATCGCCGATCTGGGAGCTCGACGGATTGTCTACGCGTCATGCAATCCGAGCACGTTCGCCCGCGAGGCCGAAATCTTCGTCCGCCGGGGCTACGCTTGCGAAACTCTGATCATGGTGGATCAGTTTCCAAACACGTATCACATTGAGCTCGTCGCGGCGTTCATTGCCGGTCCTGCGCGGTCATAGAAAGATGTGAACGAACGCCGAGTAGCGGAGTTCTGACCCCCCTGCCGCCTTCGGCGGCTCAAAGGCATTTTCTCCCCCTTCGAGGGGGAGAGCCGCCGAAGGCGGCAGCGGCGGCAGGGGGTCAGAATGCGTCGTGCCGATTTTGCTGTAAAATGCTGTGGCCCTTTGCGGTTCTCACACCGAGGACTGCATGTTCCCTCTGTTTCGTCCCCTTGTTGCTTTTGTCGCCGGCATTCTCTTGTCGCCTTGCGTGGATCCACTGTCGGTCTGGCTGTGCGCGCCTCTGGCGGCGCTGCTCGGGCTCGCGCGCCGCTGGTGTCTTTGGCTCGCAGTGTTTCTCACGGGGGCTGGGCTTGCGGCGCGTCAGGACGCGGGGCCGGCCGACCTCGGGCCCGAGCCCGTGCGCCTGATCGGCCGTGTGCTGCGGCCGCCGGAGCGGCGCGGCCTGGGCGTGTACCTGGACATCCAGCTTCAGAGCGTCGATGCACGTCCAGTCCATGGGCGCGTGCGCTTGACGGAATTTCTCGAAGATCCTGAACTGCGAGATTTGTTCAACGCTCTGGATCTCGGGACCGGCGACCAGGTCGAGATTGTGGTGAAGCTTCACCGTCCTGCCGTATACCGGAATCCCGGCGTCTTCGACTATCGTCGCTATCTGGCTCGTCAAGGCGTCTATTGGACCGGAACGATACGAAATCCGCGCCTGATCACTGTTCTCAAACGCGGAGGACATCACGTCGATCATTTCCGCGAATGGATCTATTCCCGGCTCGATCGCGGTTTCCAATCCGACCCGAACACGCGAGGCCTGGTGATGGGCATGGTCCTGGGTCTCAAGCACAATCTCACCGGAAGGGTCGAGGAATCGATGCGAGACGGCGGCCTGTATCACCTGGTCGTCGCATCCGGATTCAATCTCGCTGTCATCGCGGCTGCGGCGGCGCGGCTAACACGTTTGATTACGGGGAATCTGCGAATACGGCTCGCGGTCGTGACGCTCAGCATCCTCGTGTATGTCCTGGTTGTTGGCGGACAGACGCCGATCATTCGCGCCGCCGTTATGGCGCTCATCTTCCTTGCCGCCAAAGCGCTGGATCGCGGCTATGCGCCTTTGAACGCCGCCGCCCTCGCGGCGTTGATGCTGCTCGCGGCGGATCCTTCGCTGATCGAGGACTCGAGCTTTCGCATGACCTTCGCCGCAGTTGGAGCCGTCGTCGGATTTGGCGTTCCCGCTTCGCGGTGGTTTCTCGGCCATATCGAAGCAAGACTGCGCGCATTCGACGATGCGTCTCGAGACGGTCGCCTCGACCCGTCAATCGCAGACTGGCGAGTCGAGCGCCGCATGTGGTGCGAGCTTCACGGCCTGCCGTATTGGGCCGTGACAATTCCGTGGAGGCTGAGGCAACTCGCGGGCCAAGCGTTCATCGTTTCGGTGTGCGTGGAGATGGTCTTCGTTTACTTCATGGTCGAGTCCTTCCATATGCTGTCGCCCATCTCGCCTCTCCTCAATATTCCCGCCGGACTTATCGCTGCTGTGATCACGACGATCGGCTTCCTGTTGATACCGGCGCCCGGCTTCATTGCAGATTCAGGCGCGTGGATCATCGATCGTTTTGCGGGAGCTCTGTTGATGCTCCTCGACTTCGGTCTCTCTATGCCGCTCGCGACGCTGCGCGTCCCATCGGCGCCGCCGGAGCTCTGGCTCCTCTATGCACTGGCATTGAGCGCCGCGGCGGCTGCGGTTCACAGGAGAAAACGATCGTTGTGCATCGGCAGCTTCCTCGCGATTGTCGCCCTGCAGGCGACGATTGCCGTGATGGATTTCTCTCCACCGGCGCCCAACGCCACGGTCTTGACGTTTCTGGACGTCGGACAGGGCGACTCCACGCTCGTGGAATTTCCTGATGGAAAGCGCATGTTGATCGACGGCGGCGGCGCGGCCGCAGGACGCTTCCTGTCGTTGCGCGACGAAAGCACATTTTCGATCGGCGAGGACGTGGTGAGTTCGCATCTGTTTTCACGCCGGCTGCGCCGGGTAGATGCGCTTGTGCTGACGCACGCCCATCACGATCACCTGGACGGCTTGCTCGACGTCATTGAGAACTTTAAGGTCGGCGAGTTGTGGCTGGGCCGCAACCCGATGATCCCAGCCTATCGCTCACTGATTGAACGAGCCCAGGAAAGACAAATTCCCATCCGATGGATGCATCGCGGCGACGCTGCCGGTTCTATTTCCGTGTTGCACCCGCCGCGCGACTGGAGAACCCGGACGACTGCACAAAACAACGATTCTCTGGTCCTGCTCCTGGCAGCCGGCGGGCAGACCGCCCTTCTCACGGGCGACCTCGAAATTCCAATCGTGGCGCCTGACCGTGTAGACGTTCTGAAGGTTCCGCACCACGGCAGCGGCGGAAGCCGGCTGCGAACTCAATCTGGAATTCGTGTAATTTCGGTAGGAGCGAGCAATCCTTTTGGACATCCGCACTCCACGAAGCTTCCCGCCCTGCGCACGGATGAACTGGGCGCCATTCGAGTGGTTATGGACGGCGCCGGCCCGCCGAAGATTTCTTCATCGTTGACTCGACCGTGTCCGGCGTGTAAGCTGGCGCTTCTTTTTTGACAGCCACTAAGGCGGCCTCAGAAACCTGTTTTAGTGGCTTTCGATTTTTCTGGAGGCATTTTGATTCGACGCCGCAAAGGATGGCAGCGTTTTCTACTGTTGGCTCTGGGCGTTTTCGTTGTGGCTGGAGCATGTACTCGGGCGCCGCGGGGGCAAGCCCGCACCGTTGCTCCGTCTGCGCCGCCGCCGCGCGTAGTCCGGAAGCCGGTCGAACCTCAACCCTCTCCGGTCCCTGCAAGCCTGCCGCCCGAAAAGAGCGGTTTGTCCGACGATGTGGGCGCCACGCCGGCAGAGGAACGGCTGCGCATGCTCGCGCTCGAACTTGCGGCGAATCGGGATGGATCCACAGAACCGCCGGTTGACCGCGCGGTCATCGACGATCTTAGGGGAATCGAGCCCGCCGTTCCGTCGGATCCCAAATTGAAGGAGTCCGCTCAAAAGGACGTCCGCGAGGCCGTCCACGACCTTCCGATTGAGCTCAACAATCGCGTCCTGGCGCTCCTCGAGTACTACCAGAACGGCCGAGGGCGCAGCACGATAGCTGTCGGTTTGGAGCGCGCCGGGCGATACCGGCCCATGATCGAGCGGATTCTGGCGGAGGAAGAAGTCCCTCTCGACCTGATCTATCTCTGCCAGGCGGAAAGCGCCTTTCTTCCGCGCGCTTTGTCACGGGCTAAAGCGAAAGGTCTTTGGCAGTTCATTTCCTCTCGCGGCAAGGAATACGGGCTGCGCCAAAACTGGTGGATCGACGAACGGTCGGATCCAGAGAAGTCGACCCGCGCAGCCGCACGCCACCTGAAGGATCTCTACGAGCAGTTTGGCGACTGGTATCTCGCGATGGCGGCGTATAACGCCGGCCCGGCGCGCGTGACGCGGGCCCTCAACCGGACCGGAGCGAAAACGTTCTGGGCTCTGGCCGACAAGCGCGCGCTGCCGCGGGAAACGATCAATTACGTTCCGACAGTTCTGGCTCTCGCCATTATCGGCAAGAACCCGGAAAAGTATGGATTCACAATAACGCCGGCGGCGCCTGTGGAGACCGAGCGCGTGTTCGTGGACAAGGCGACCGATTTGAGGGTGATCGCCGACGCGATCGGCGTACCTGTCGATGAACTGCGGGATCTGAACAGCCATCTCCTTCGGTGGACCACGCCTCCGGACGATCCGGAATTCGAGTTGATTCTGCCGAAGGGGAAGCAGGATCTTTTCGAGCAGGAAGTGGCAAGCCTCCCGGAAAACCGGCGGCTCTTGTTCCGCGAACACCCGGTCAGGCGGGGCGAAACGCTGTCGGCCATTGCGCGAAAGTACGGCGCCAGCGTGTCCGATCTGGCGCGCGCCAACAAGCTGAACGTTCGGAAGCCGCTTCAGATCGGACAGACGCTCCTCATTCCCCTGAGCGGCGTGGCGCCGGCGACGGCCACGCCAAAGACGATTCTTGCCGCTGCGCGGCCGTCGACTTATACGGTGCGCCGGGGCGACACGCTGACGAAGATCGCGGATCGCTTTGACGTGACAGTTAACAATCTCAAGCGCTGGAACAACCTGACGTCGGCGCATCTCGTGGTCGGACAGCAATTGCTTGTCAGCGCTCCGCCGATGGCGTCGCTGGACCAACGCAAAGTACTTCACGAAGTGCGCCGAGGGGAAACGCTCTTCAAGATCGCCTCCGCCTATAAGACCACCGTGGATGCTATACTCTCCTGGAATAATGAGAACGACCTTACGATTCTACGTCCCGGCGAGCAGCTCACGATTTTTGTGAGCGCCGAAGACTGATCGTCGTTCTTTCCGACCTCGGGGTGTCGGTAATTTTCTGACGTCGCTACCTTTCCTCCTTACGGGCGTCTAAGACCCGTAATTATGGAAGCCATTTTGAAAAGGGCTGAACAACGATTTCACGACTCCGACCAGGAGAAGCTCCTTATTGAACAAGCGCAGGGCGGCGACCGAGAGGCTTTCGAAGAGCTCATTCGGAGGCATGACCGGGACATTTTACGGCTTGCCTTCCACATGCTTGGAAATCGCGAAGAGGCGCGTGAAGTTTTCCAGGAGACCTTCCTTAAAGCTTATCGTTCCCTGAATCGCTTTCGCTTCGAGTCGAGCTTCTACACGTGGATTTATCGAATCGCAACCAACGTGAGCCTGGATCACCTCCGAAAGCGTCAAACGCTCAAGGAAGAAATCTCCTACGAATCCGATGCTGAAGCGCATCCGGACCGGCCGGCATTGAAAGACACGCTGGCGGCGACGACCTACTACAGCAATCCGGAACGCCGTCTCTACGGCAAGGAAGTCGGCGAAAAGATCCAAGAAGCGCTAAAAACTCTTTCCGAAAAAGAGCGTCTTGTATTTGAATTAAGGCACTATCAAGGCCTGCGGCTCCGGATGATCGGAGAGATCATGGGCAGCACAGAAGAAACGGCCAAGAATTATCTATTCCGCGCCACGCAGAAATTGAGAGCGCACCTCAGCAAAGTATGACTTGTCAAGATTATCAGCATCAGATCATTCTCTATTTTTACGAAGAGCTGCCGGATTCCGAGAGAACGAAGCTGGACGCCCACCTGGGCGAATGCGGCGCATGCAAACAGCAGTTTGAAGAGCAGCAGGGTCTGCACAATCTGTTAGGCGAGCATCGGCCTTCTTGGGAAATTCCGTCGGACCTGCTGGTGGAGTCGCGGCGTTTGCTGGCTAACGAACTGGACCGCCTTGAACAAAGGCGTCCCTGGTGGAGAATCCCCGCATTCTCCGTCGTTCTTACGCCGATGCGAATGCTGGAATCGACCGCTCTCGTCGCCATGGGGCTTGCGGTCGGCGTCTACGTCAGCAGCCAGCGCGTTGCGGCGCCGGCGCCGGATTCGGGTCCTGGCGTGATTTCCACGATCCCCCAAAACGCTACCATCGAGGGGCTTCGCGTCGCCACGGTCGACAGCTCAACCGGTCACGTCACGCTGGTCGGAGAGGTTGTGCAGCCGCTGGAGCTCAACGGAAACATGGACAACGAGACTGTCCGCAACCTGACGCTCAGCGCGCTGGTCGGCGCCGCCAATCCCAGTTCGCGTCTCCGCGCCGCCGAAGCGCTGGCTCATAATCCGGACGACCAATTGGTGATCGATGCGCTTATTCATGCCCTTGTTAACGACGAAAATCCCGCAGTCCGTCAGAAAGCCGCTGAAGGACTGACGCCGTTTGCAGATCAGGAAAAGGTGAGTTCAGCTTTTATTCATGCACTGAAAAACGACCGCGTCGAAGCAATTCGCATTCAGGCCGTCGAGGCTCTCGGCGCGCGTTTCCCAAAGGATGATGCGATCGTCCGGACTGTTCAGGAAGTCACCAAAGACGACGACAATCCTTATGTCCGCATGAAATTTCTGCAGTTGGTAGGAGACCGCAGATGAGAAAGATTGCGAATTGCGAATCGCGAATTGCGAATTGGCGTCTTCCGGCGCAGTTTGCAGTCATTTTTGGCTTGCTGGGACTTCCAGCGCTTGCTCGATGTCCGATCTCGCCGAACGGCACGCTCAAAATTCAAGCGGCTGTCGGCAATCTGATTGTAGAACCGACCGGCGGCGATTCGGTCGACGTCGATGTGACCGACAACGCCGTCAAACTGCAAGAGACCTGCGCCGCCCCTGATTCCGTTCTGATTGAAAGCTCTGCATCGACTCAGCTAAGAAACGGCAAGATCCCCGACTGGAGAATCCGCGTTCCCAAATCCGTCAATCTCGACTTCGTTGCGCATGCCGGCGGCGTCACGCTTACGGGAGATTATGACGGCGCGGTGATTTTGCGCACGACCGGCGGCTCGGTTACAGTCCGCAACGTTCGCGGAAACACGACCATCGTGACGCAGGGCGGCTTCATTAAGGCCGGCAACATCGGCGGCGCCGCAGAGCTGCGCAGCCAAGGCAACCTGGAGGTCGGCAACGTGGGCGGCGCTGCAATGTTGAAGACAACCCATGGATTCATCAACGCAGGCGTCCTGGCCGGACCTGTCCGCGTCGAGACCGAAGGCGGCAGCATCCGCTTTCGCGAAACCCGCGGCGAAGTGCACATCTTGAACACGCGCGGCGGCGACATCTCGATCGGAACGGCCGCCAGCATCGACGCCAAGACCGACGGCGGAAACATTGTCAGCCGGCTCGTCCGTGAATGGTTCAAAGGGCGCACGGAAGCCGGAGACATTCGTATTTCTCAAGCTCACTGGGTGGAGGCGTCTACGGGCGCGGGCAACATCGAGGTGCACATTATTCCCGCTGATGGGAACCGTCCTCTTCATGTCGCGCTGCAGAGCGACCGCGGCGACGTGTTCCTTTACCTCGATGAACGAATCAAAGCCACTGTCGAAGCGATCGTCGACAAGAAGCCGATACGCAGCGACTCCCGTATTTATTCGGACTGGGACGTTGCCGAAGCGCGACGCCAAAAATCTCCAATCGTTGGCGTACCCTTGCTGGCGCCTCAGCGCGAATCCCGAAGGCTGAACATCAACGGCGGCGGCGACTTGATGAACGTCAAGACAAGCTTCGGAACGATTGAAATCCGTAAGAATTTCTGATTTGACGGCTCAGTTTTTGTCTGGTTTCGAAACTCCTCCCCGAACCACGGCGACTCTCAACAATTCCGGATTGAAGTACTGAAACGCCGCCGTCCGCACTCTCTCCGCCGTGACGGCGCGGAGCTGCTCACTGAATTTCGGAACCGCCTGCACTCCTGCGCCGGAATAGACCGCGCGCGCGTATTCCAGAACCTGGGCGCCACGCGTCTGGAGCGCGATCTCGCGCTCTCCAACTGAATACGCCGCCGCTTTCTTCAATTCTTCAGGAGTCACGCCTTCCTTACGCAGTCTGTCGATTTCCTGCTCAAGCGCGGCGCGGACTTCTGCTTCCTTCTCTGGAGAAAACGCTGTGTATGTGTAAACGGCGCCGCCCTTCACGAAGAATTCATTCGAGGTGCGAACTGTGTAGGCGAGGCCTTGCTTTTCACGTATGGCGTCAAAGAAGCGGCCGCCAAGGCCGGACACAACGTTCGCAACCACTACGAGCGCTGCGCGGTCCGGCGCTGTCAGGCTCACGCCTGGGAAGCCGTATACAAGAGCCGTCTGCTGCCGGCCCGTGGCTTCGACGGCCTCTCGCTTTTCTTTAGGCAGTTGAGGGGCGGCAAAAGCCGCCATGTCGCGCGTGCGCAGGTCTTCGTTGGTGAGTGGATCGGATATGGCAGCGATCAGTCCGGTTCCAGTTGTGTCGCCCACGATGACGATCGTGGGCGTCACCGGCCGCTGATGACGCTTGAACCAGTCCTGGAGATCTGCACTCTTCAGTTTCGAAACCGACTCCTCGGCGCCGACCGACGGCCAGGCGTAGCCGTGGTCGCCGAAGAGCGTCTTCATCATCAGGCTCACGGGGTACGCGGCATTGTTTTCGCGAAGATCCTTGATGCGCGCCGTTTGGATCGCCTTCTCGCTTTCCACTTCCGCGTCATCGAATCTCGGCTGCTGCAACACGTCCATCAAAGTTTCCAACGCCTCGCCGATCCTGGCGGAGAGACCCTCGACGATGTAGCCGAAGAAGTCCGGTTCGTTCACCACCCGGATCGTAGCGCCCGCGTTCTCCAAACGGCGGGAGATATCCTTCGAGCTCAACCGCTGCGTCCCGCGCAGCGCGGTCCGCAGCATCAGTTCGGTGATGCCGGCGTTCTTGGCCGACTCCAACAATCGGCCGCCTGGATAAAAGATGCCGAAAGAAACCAGAGGCAGGCGATGGTCTTCCACAATGTAGACGTCGGGTCCGCGCAGGATCGACCGCCGTTGAATCGGGCGAACGTAATCGACCGCCAGATTGCCGCCGCCAATCGAAACAGCCGGGATCGCCGCGGAAACAGGAAGCTCTACTTCCTCACGTTGGATTACGCCGGACGCCGCCTTCTGAAGCACCGCCTCGTATCCTCCAGCCTGTGCAGTGGGAGAGCCGGAAGCAGGCAGGTACTCGAACACGCTCATATTTTCGGGCGTCAGGTATTTCCTGGCAGCGCTCAGAACCCGCTGCGGAGTGACCTTCTGAATTTCCGCGAAGTATTCCCCTGATTTCGCCCAGCCGCCGAGGGCCTCGTAATAGGCCAATTCCTCTGCAATGCCATTGACGGTTTCGAGCCGCCGCAAATAGTCCTGAGCGATCTGCGCCTTGGCGCGCGCCACCGCTTCGTTGCTGACGCCGAACCGTTTGATCTGTTCCAGTTCCGCCAGCAGGCCGATGTGGGCTTCGCGCGGAGAGGCGGTTTCGACGGCAATTTCAAAGAAGCTCATGTCCTGAAAAGCGCGGAGTCCGGCGGCGCCGCTTGTAATCAGGCCTTTTTCATCACGGAGGTACTGGTTCAGCCGCGACGCCCGTCCATCGCTGAGGACGGACGCCAACACCTCCAGAGTTCGCGCTTCACCCGAGGCGATTCCCGGGCCGTGAAAACCGAAAGCGACATGGTTCTGTTCAATGGGTCCTTGTTGCGATGCGTAACGAACTCCCGCCTGGGGCGGTTCTGCCGGCGAACCGGGACGATCAACCGTCTGCTCCGGAACGCTGCCGTGCTGCTTCACGACCTCGGCCAGTATTTGTTCACGATCGACCTGCCCTGCGACGACGAGAATGACATTGGAGGGCCGATAGAAACGCTGGTAATAACCCACAACGTCGTCGCGGGTCAGCGCGCGCAATCCTTCGGGCGTGCCGATCCGCCACCGCCGCATAGGATGCTGCTCGAACGCAATCGAATAGAGTTTTTCCAAAGCGAATGCCGAGGGGTTGTCGAGCTTGCGGTTGTTTTCCTGAATGACGACCTCGATTTCTTTTGCAAGCTCGCCGGCGTCAAAGCTCGGCCTCCAGAGCGCGTCGGCTTGAATTTCGAGCGCCTTCAGCGCGTTTTCAGCGGGAACAACCGTATAGTAAACCGTTCGATCGTAGTAGGTGTACGCATTCAGGTGTCCGCCTAATGCCTTCGTTTCGCGCGCGATCTCTCCTACGGGCCGTTTCGTTGTGCCTTTGAAGAACATGTGTTCAATGACATGAGAGATTCCGCTCAGCCGGTCTTCTTCGTCGAAATATCCGGCCTTTACAAGGGTGGTGACGGCCGCGAGGGGAACGGCGTGCTGTTCGCGGACAATGACGGTGAGGCCGTTCCGGAGAACGACCTTCGTAGTCTGCCCTTGATCCTCACGGCACCTGTAAGGGCCGGCGATGTTGTCGTCAGCGGCAGGAAGATCCTGGCACTTTCTTTCCATGATCCGCGTCGCCTCTGTCTTTTGAGGGGGCGCTGCAGGCGCCGCCTGTATCAAGAGCATCAATGCGATGGTAAACATACTTGTATTCTCCGGGAATGTTCATCGAGGTACTCCAGGAATACCTTGACAGCGCCCCCAGTCTCGAAGCCGCCCAACCGTTCGGCCCATTCAACGATGACGGCGGCCTGTGGATCATCGAAGATTTCGTCCAGCCCCAAACCATCGAGTTTCCCTGTCTCAATGCGATACAGATCGATGTGGTAAATCCTGACGCGCCCTTTGTACTGGTTGATCAAGGTGAACGTGGGACTCGAGACTTCATCGGGATCTTCGAGTCCAAATCCAGCCGCGGCGCCCCGCGCGAAAGCTGTCTTACCGGCGCCTAATTCGCCGAACAGCAGGATGTGCGCGGGCGAGGGCAGGGATCGCGCCAGCTCGCATCCGATGCGAAACGTGTCGTTTTCGGAGCTGGAAACGATTTCAGTTGCGGATGTCATTCCACGCATCACTCAAAAAACGAAGGATGTCGGTCGCAACCAGCGTTTCTTCTCCAATCTTTTCCGCTCCGATGTCCCCAGCCAGCCCGTGCAGGTAAACTGCCAAACAAAGCCGCTCGAGAAAGCTTCCCAGATGAATTTGCGCAATGATGCCTGCAATGAGTCCCGTGAGTATGTCTCCGGCGCCGCCCGTCGCCATTCCGGGGTTGCCGGCAGCGCAAACGTAAACGCTGGAGTCCGGCGCGGCCACGATGGTCCTGAACCCTTTCAGGACGACATAGAGGTTGTGAGCGGCGGCAAAGTCCCGTGCAACGTCCATTCGGTTCGCGTTGATGTAGCCGGCGTCGCGCTCAATCAGGCGCGCCATTTCTCCGGGATGCGGCGTGATGATGACGCCGCGGCGGTCGCCGCCGCGAAGTGCGTCGGAATGGCCAGCGAACGCGTTGAGTCCGTCGGCGTCGATGATGGTTGGAAGGTCCGTCTGGCGGACAATGGTGCGGACGAATTCGAACGTTTCCGGATGCGCGCCCAGACCGGGCCCTATGGCGAGCACAGTTTTGCCTTCCAGCATCCGCATCGCGGGATCCATCGCGTGACGCGCAACGCCGCCCGATTCCGTTTCGGCCAGAGCTTCGGTCATCAATTCCGGCGTCGACGCAGCAATGATTGGCAGCACTCCGGCAGGCGCGGCCACGGTTACAAGGCCGGCGCCGGCGCGAAGCGCGGCCTGTCCCGCCATCACTGCGGCGCCGCTTTTCCCGCGCGACCCGCCGATGATCATGACCCGGCCGTAATCGCCCTTGTGCGTGTCCTCTGAGCGAGCGCGCCGCGCCGCCGGGAAATCTTCGGGAGAGATCAGATGCACCGATAGATCCGGCGATTCGAGCAACTCGCGCGGGTTTCCAATATCGGCGAGCAGAACGTCCCCTGCATTCTCATGGTTGGGCGGAAACACAAGGCAGTGCTTCAGCGCCGTGAATGTGACCGTCAAGTCTGCTTGCACGGCCGGCCCGATCGGACTGGCGCTGTCGGCGGGGAGGCCCGAAGGAACGTCGATGGAAACGATCATGGCGCCGGGGAAATCCGACTCGAGTCCTTCGATCACTGCGCGATACAAGCCGTCAACGGACTTCGTCAGCCCCGTCCCTAACAGCGCGTCAACGATAACGTCGGCGTCGACTAGTTCCACCTTCTCCCGCATCCAGTCGCTTTCGGTGAGAATGGCGGTTGGCGGGCATCCGATCGCCTTCAAGATATCCAGATTCCTTCTCGCGTCTCCCCGCACGTCTTCATCGCGGCCAAAGAGGAACACGAAGGGAGCATGACCGCGTTGAATAAGCTGTCGGGCGACTACCATGCCGTCGCCTCCGTTATTACCTTTGCCGCAAAGTATGCCGATGACCGCGTCTTCAAGATCTTCGATGCGTTCTTCAATGGCCTCAAGCACGCGCATGCCGGCGTTCTCCATCAGAAGAAGGCTGGGGATGCCGTATTTTTCAGTCGACAGACGATCGATTTCGCGGATTTGAGCAGCGGTTAGAATTTTCATGGGCGTACGCGAACGGTGCGACCCCGAATGCGTCGAGCGTATGCTAAGCTTTTCAACCGATGCAACTCACGCACGTCAAGGAACTTGAAAGCAAATACATTCTTGGAACCTACGCGCGCTACGACGTCCTCGTTGAACGCGGCAGCGGCGCGTATCTGGTGGACCGCTCGAACAAGCGGTACCTCGATCTGTTGACAGGCATCGGAGTCAATGCGCTTGGGCACAACCACCCTAGGGTCAAACAGTTGCTTCGCAAGCAGATCAAGCGGCCTCTTCACGTCTCGAATTTGTTCTATCACGAATATCAGGGCCGGCTTGCCGAGAAACTTTCGAACATTTCGGGTTTGGATCGCGCGTTCTTCACGAACAGCGGGGCCGAGTCCATTGAGGGTTGTTTGAAGTTCGCCCGCGCGTATGCCGGGCGGGTCTCCACGAACGGGAGCGGCCGAAAGTACCGCATTCTGGCGCTGGAAAATTCGTTTCATGGAAGAACGCTGGGCGCCCTGTCGGCGACGTCTCAGAAGAAGTACCGGGATCCGTTCGAGCCGCTCGTGCCGGGCTTCGAGTTCGTGGAGTTCAATAACGTCGAAGACTTGCAGCGCAAATTCACCGACGACGTCTGCGCCGTCATGATCGAAACAATTCAGGGCGAAGGCGGAATCCGTCTCTTGTCGGAGGAGTTCTACCACGCCGCCCGGCGGCTGACCGCTGAACGTGGGGCGCTGCTCATCGCCGATGAGATCCAATGCGGTCTCGGACGCACCGGAAGATGGTTTGCTTTCCAGGAATTCGTATCGCCGACCGATAAGGATGCGCTTCCCGACATCATCGCGTGCGCCAAGCCGCTGGGGTTGGGAATACCTCTCGGCGCCGTCTTGCTGAAGGAACGCGTCGCCGCCGCCATCCGGGCGGGCGAGCACGGAACCACGTTTGGCGGAGGCCCGCTGGCTTGCCGCGTCAGCATCGAGTATTTCCGAATCATTGAAGACGACGGACTCCTTGGCTACATCGCCGACACGGGCGCGTATTTCAAGAGCCGGCTGGAAGAACTCCGCAGTTTGCCGGTCGTCAAGGATGTCCGCGGACGTGGACTGATGCTTGCCGTCGAGCTGAACGTTCCGGGCAAAGAGATTGTCAAAAAGCTGCTGGCAGAAGGGTTCGTGACCAACTGCACACACGACACCGTGCTGCGGTTTCTTCCGCCGTTCGTCATTACCCGCAAACAGATCGACAAGTTCATACGCGCACTGCAGGCAGTGTTGGCGGCCGAGCCAATCGGTCCTGAGGCCGAAACGGCCCCAAACTGATGCCCGAACCGAAAATCCTTTCTCAGGACGTCGTATTCAAGGGGCGCGTGATCCAACTGCGCGTCGACCGCGTCGTCGAAGCGTCAGGACGGGAAGTTACACGGGAAATCGTTGTGCATCCGGGCGCGGTCTGCATTGTGGCGCGCCCGACGCCGCGCGAAGTGATCCTCATCCGCCAGTATCGCCATGCGACGGGAAAAGAGCTCCTCGAGCTTCCCGCCGGCGGGCTTCACGACGGAGAACCTCCGCTCGAGGCTGCGCGCCGCGAGCTGGAAGAAGAGACGGGATACCGCGCCGGCTCGCTCCTAGAACTGGCGGCGTTTTGGACGACCCCCGGCTTCACTACGGAGTACATGTATCTGTATGAAGCGTCGGATCTCGAGAAGACTGAAGTGCGGCCCGACGAGGACGAAGTCATCGAAGTGGAAATTGTCCGCGCTGAAGAAGCGCTGCGCATGATTGAAGACGGCCGCATTCAGGACGCGAAATCCATCCTTGGGCTGCTGCGTGTTCTTAGGCCGCTGTGATTAAGGGACTTCCCGAGCACGGCCATTTCTCCCCCTTCGAAGGGGAGAGCCGCCGAAGGCGGCAGGGGGTCAAACTCCGACGCATTTCACCTGGTTCGCATTTCCGATGACCTTCCACCTCCATCTGGAACAATGGCGCAAAAACCAGATCGCAGTCACGGCGTCGGCCGCGCTCATTTTCTTTGGCTACACGCTGGTGATGCCGTTCCTTCCGATCTATGTCCGGGATCTCGGCGTGAAATCCACGGCCGGCGTGGCATTCTGGAGCGGCCTCATCCTGAGCATCAGCCCGCTGGCCGCCTCCCTGACGGGTCCGCTGTGGGGACGCCTCGGGGACCGTGTGGGTCTGCGCCTGATGGCGCAGCGGGCGACAGCCGCTAACGCGCTTTTTGGGTTTCTAATGGGCTTTGCGCAGGATGTCTATCAATTGTTTGCCCTGCGAGCCATTCTCGGACTGCTTGGCGGGTTCAACACGGTCTCCGTCGCGCTGATCACTCAGTCTTGTCCTCGCGAAAAGGCGTCGCAGGTGATCGGAACGCTCCACGCGGTTCAGATCATGAGCGCCGCGATCGGTCCTTTCTTTGGAGGCGTGCTGGCAGAAACCATCGGCATCCCTGCCACGTTCCACGTGACCGGAATTGTGATGCTCGGCTCAGTCTTCAGCGTCTTTTTTCTCTATCGCGATCCGGACGGCGCCGCCGACGCCCGGACGAAAGCGCGCGTGGAACCGGTCCGCAGCAAAACGGCATTCTGGAAGCAGCCTGAATACTGGGCGGCAATGCTGATTCTGTTTTTCGTCAATCTCGCGGATCGAACCTTCGGTCCGATCCTGCCCCTGTTTCTCGAGGAACTAGGGACGCCGTCTTCTCGCCTCGAGTTTGTTTCTGGGACATTGATTTCCGCGGCGGCGTTCGGCGAAGCGTTTTCGGCGTGGCTGTCGGGCAAGCTGGCGTCTCGAATCGCGCTGCGGCGTCTGATCATGGGGAGATTGCTGTTCAGCGCAGCCGTCGTGTTTCCGATGATTGCGGCTCGCTCGACAGGTCAGTTTTCTGTTTTGCGCGTGCTGCTCGCAGTATTGGCCGGAGGCACCTTAACGCTAACGCTGACCGCCGCGAGCCACATTATTCCGGCAGAAAGCCGCGGCGCCGGATTTGCGCTGCTTTCAAGCACAAGCATGTTTGGCGGCGCCGTCGGCCCTCTGATCGCGGGCGCCTTGGCCGGGCTGAGCATTCGTTCGGTATTTGTGTTCGACGCGGCTGTGTACGTCTTAATGATGGCCGTGGTTTATCGAAACATTCCTCTGGAAAGGATAGCCAAGGCAACATAGGATCAGATTGCGAATTACGAAATGCGAATTGCGAAATGCGAATTGGAGCGTGAGGCGCCTGTAATTCGCAATTCACAATTGCGGAAGAATCCATGCAAGTCATGTCTCCCGAGGATCTCTACCAACTCACCGGCGCCATCAACCCGCGGCTGTCTCCAGACGGACGCTCCATTGTTTACGTTGTCTGGAAGCTCGATGAGAAGGCGAACTGCCTCAAGTCCGCGCTCTGGCTGACGTCCTTCGACGGATCCGCCTCGCCTCGCCAGTTCACCTTGGGCGAATCGGCGGATGGCGATCCGGCTTGGTCTCCGAACGGCGCCATGATCGCCTTTACTTCGAAGCGCGGCGGCGCCGCTGCGCAGCTCCATGTCATTCCAGTCGACGGCGGCGAGGCGCGCCGGTTGACGGACCTGAAGGAGGACGTGGAAGACCCGGCGTGGTCTCCGGACAGCGCGCATATCGTCTTCTCATCACGCGTACGCAGCGCCGACTATGATGAGACTGACGACAAAAGGCGCGCGCCGCGCCGCATCATGCGGCTTCAATACAAACTGGACAACGAAGGCTGGACCATTGACCGGCCGCATCATCTTTTTGTCGCGCGGGCCGACGGATCGAACCCGCCTGTGCAGATCACGTTTGGCGACTTCGAAGACGCCGAGCCGGCGTGGTCTCCCGACGGATCACGCATTGTATTTGCCTCCGCACGCCATCAGGATTGGGATATCACGCCGGTGCGCGACCTCTACGCCGTGTCGGCGAGCGGAGGCGAGCCCGAGGCTCTGACCGGCGGCGACGGTTCGTGCGCGTATCCCGCCTGGTCGCCCGACGGCGCGAAGATTGCCTATCAATTCTATCCGGCGGTGTTCGATGATCCTCGGCACACCCAGATCGCCGTCCTCGATCTTGCGACGCGGCGGCGCCGCATTCTCACCACCGCGCTCGACCGCAATTGCGGTCCATATCCGCCGATGCGCAGTCCTGTTTGGGACGGCCCGGACGCGCTTGTCTTCGCCGTCGAGGATCGGGGCAATGTGCATTTGTATCGCGTCCTCGCAGACGGATCTGCGCCGCCGGAACTCGTGCAGGGAGGCGATCTCACCGTTAACGGCTACGACGTCGCCGCCGGCCGGATGGTGCACACGCACAGCAAGCCCGCGGTTCTCTCCGAGCTTTACGCCGGCGATCGGAGACTGACCGCGGTCGGCAGGGCGTTCACGGAAACGCGCCGGCTCGGGACTCCGGAGCGCTTCACAGCCGTTTCACGCGACGGGACCGAAGTAGAAGCCTGGATGTTGCGGCCTGCCGGGTTCCAGCAAGGCAGGAAGTACGCCGCCCTCCTGAACATTCATGGCGGACCATTCACGCAGTACGGCAACAAATTCTTCGACGAGTTCCACATCTACAGCGGCGCGGGTTATGCGGTCATTTATTCGAACCCGCGAGGGTCTTCGGGATACAGCGAAGCATGGGGCCGGGCCATTCGTGGTCCGGTCGAAGGCGGCCCGGGTTGGGGAAGCGTTGACTACGAAGATCTCATGGCCGTGGTGGATGAAAGCATTCGGCGATTCAATTTTATCGATCCGGAGCGGCTGGCCGTCATGGGTGGATCCTACGGCGGATTTATGACGTCATGGATCTTGGGCCGCACAACTCGGTTCCGCACCGCCATTTCCGAACGCGCCGTGAATAATCTCATCGCCGAAGGCGGTTCCAGCGATATCGGCATTTTCTGGAAAGGATACGTCGGCGCCCATATGTGGGAAGCGCCCGAAGCGTATCGCGCGATGTCGCCGTCCACGTACGCCGCGAATATCACAACGCCGCTTCTCATCCTGCATTCCGAAGAGGATCTCCGGTGTCCCGTCGGTCAGGGTGAGGATCTGTTCCTTATTCTGAGAGCGCTCCGCCGGGAGGTCGAGTTCGTCCGGTTTCCGGCGGAAGGACACGAGCTCTCGCGTTCCGGCTCGCCGATCCATCGCGTCATGCGCTTCCGCATCATCCTGGATTGGCTGGCCCGCTATTTGAGTTGATTGAGAGGAGAGGGAATGATGCAACGAGAACATCGAATCACCGCGATCATGCTGGCGGCCGCGCTGCTGACAGTTTTTGCCGCGATGGCTATGACCATGGGATTCCAGGCGCCCGCCGGTGCATCGAAACGGCAGAGCTTGCAAGACTGGCCGTTCGGTCCATATCAGGCGGTTGAGAACTGGCCGAAGCCGTTGCCCGATACGCGTCACTCTCACGATGGATGGACGTGGGGATCGATGGGCGGCGTCTATGCGGAGAGCCCTGACCGCATCTGGATTGCACAGCGCGGCGAACTACCGCTGCCGGCGGGGGCCAAGCCGTGGACGCCGTATGTGGCGCTCAACCCGGCGCGCGTCTCCAACAGCAATACGGACGGGCTTTCGGCGACGTGCGAGAAGACCGCGCTGCGCGGCTGGGAACGCCGATTCGAGCACGTGATCTTCGTGGTCGACCGGAACGGCAATCTTGTGGACGAGTGGCCGCAACACGACAAGCTCTTCGCCGCTCAGCCGTGTGGGCGCGGACCGCATACCATCAAGATGAGCCCATACGATCCCGAGAAGCACGTGTGGGTGATCGATGATCAGCTTCACGTGATTTATCGGTTCACGTATGACGGGAAGCTTGTAAAAACGCTCGGTCAGCTTGGAGTTCGAGGCCGCGGCCCGAACACGTTTGACCGGCCGACCGACATCGCCTGGCTGCCTGACGGGACGTACTTCATCAGCGACGGCTACGGCGGCAAGCGCGTCGCGAAATTCGACCGGAACGACAATTTCCTGCTCGATTGGGGGCAGGCGCCGAAAGACCCGGCGCGGCCCGGTCCTTCAGAATTCAACACGCCCCACAGCATCGCTGTCAGCGCCGACCGGCGCGTGTTTGTGATCGATCGAGGCCACGAACGGATGCAGGTGTTCGACGAAAACGGCAAGTTTCTTGACATGTGGCCGCTCCGCTCGCCGAACTGGCCGGCCAGCATTACAACGTTGATGACGAATCACATCATCACCCAAGATCAGTATGTCTGGGTCGGCGACGCCGGCACCGATCGAATTCTCAAGTACGACCTGAACGGAAACTTCCTCTATAGTTGGGGCGCGCCCGGCCCGCAGCCCGGACGATTCGACTGCCCGCACGGACTCTCAACGGACCAGGAAGGAAATTTCTATGTCGCCGATTGCTTTGCCGGCCGCGTTCAAAAGTTCACGCCCATGCCCGGCGCCGATCCGGCGAAGCTCGTAGGGCAGATTCTGCGCTATCCCGTTCGAAAGTAAGCCTGCAAGCCCTCTCCTCCGGGCCCTCCGGGAGAGGGCGGCGCAGCCGCCTGGCGCCTTCGTTCGCCGCTGCTAACACCAAAGTCCTGTTCCACTACGACACTATCGACTTCGTAGAATAACCGTACTTCAATTGTGGACAATTTCCGGTTTTGGAGTTGTCGAGTGAGGCGCTTTGCTGCGAATTGCGCAGATTCCGTTCCCAATCCACGACAGGCGAGTACAAATTCCTGAGGTCGGGGGGTATGAGCAGCCTTGCGCACTGGAGTTTCCGGAGCGCGACACGACCATCGATCTCCGGCTTGCCCTTCCCGACGCGCGATATCGCGCCGCTTTCCTCGCAATGGTGGAAGCGCGCGGCAGGCTT
>Ga0073934_10000426_pt1 | contig 123200 bp, 100 predicted proteins | sample LarsenN4metaG_FD_76834 | JGI IMG/M metagenome (GOLD analysis project Ga0073934, IMG submission 76834) | Hot spring sediment bacterial and archeal communities from British Columbia, Canada, to study Microbial Dark Matter (Phase II) - Larsen... ... | reverse complement strand
GTACCCGTATCTGCTGCGGGCGTTTGAGCAAGCCGCGCCGGGCTCGGTGCATGTGATCTCCCGGTACCGCAGCCCGAATGCGAACCTGCGTACCCAGCTGACCAAGATCATCAAGCGAGCAGGCCTGACGCCCTGGCCGCGCCTGTTCCACAACCTTCGAGCTTCACGGCAGACGGAGCTGGCCCGCAAGTACGCGCTCAAGTCGGCGTGTGAATGGCTGGGCAACACCAAGGGCATCGCCATGGACTATTACTTGCAGTCACCCGAGTCCGATTTCGCGTTGGCCGCAGGGCTGACCGGGCCCGGAAAAGAGCCCGCAAAAGAGCCAGCAAAAAGGCCAGTAGTCAGCGGCGGAATGGGCGTGTCAGCCGTTGACAGCGCTCCGGGCAAAAACGACGGAAGCCTTGAAACGACGGGCACTTGTCAGCCACTGTCATCTCAAGGCTTCGGGGGTCAAAACGACCCCATGGGCAGAGCCGGAATCGAACCGGCGACACATGGATTTTCAATCCATTGCTCTACCAGCTGAGCTATCTGCCCGCTTAATCGAGACACGTCAGAATACGCGATTTGGGCCCGAACTTCAATAGCCGCGGACTCTCAAATCATCCGTCCCACCCACCGCACCAAACTCCCCACATCCATCAACACTTCCGCCTGCTCGGTACGCTCACGCAGGTCATCCACCAGCGTGCGCCGTCCCTCCCACTGCGCCATTGCCGTCGCCAGTTTCTCCCGCCGCCGCACGATGTCCGGATCGTCCGTCGTCATCAGCTCCGCATACAGCTTCCGCAGCAGGTTCATCTCGCCGGGGTTCAGAAACAAATCGTCGCACGGCTTGCACCGGTCCACCATCACCGGAATCATCGCGTGAAACTTCTCTCGCACCATCGGCTTGGCACAATCCGGGCAACGCAACTGCTCCTTCGTGTCCGATTCGCTCACCAACGTCGCCAAATCCGACAGATTCGCCTCCGCCAACACCGGGTCAGGCGTGCCCGCCGCCAACAGTTGCGCATCCTGCCGCACCATGCGGGTCATCGCCGAATTCGCAATCACCACGCCAAAACAGTTCGAACACGTAAACTGCCGGAACGACCGCTCTTCCACGCGGGTCATCGGCGAACGGCAAACAGGGCAGCGGGGCATCGATCCTCCTTCACCAACAGCACCACAGCAGCATCGCGCCGCTTTGCGAACTTTCCCGCAACCTCTTGCGGACACGGCTACAATTCGTCGCGTACAGCTTATCATCATGCTTCTTTAACACTAAGATATAAATCATTAGCGGAAAATGTTCGCGAGTGACCTATGAAAACTCATCTGTATCTCTGTGCAGCCGCAACCCTACTGGCCGTCGGTCTCCTCTCCGGCTGCGGCAAAGGCAATGAAGCCGCCGCCACCGCCCCCGCCACCCAACGCGCTGTCCGCAAAGTCCCCGTCACCGTTGAGCCCGCCAAGGTCATGGACCTCCAACGCTCCGTCAACATCGTTGGCACCCTGATGCCCCTGGAGAAGGTCAACATCTCCAACCGCGTCGTTGGCAACGCCGAAAAAGTCCACGTCGATCTCTCCGATCGCATCAAGCCTGGGCAAAAGCTCCTCGAGATCGACGCCCGCCGCTTCGAACTCGCCGTTCAACAAGCCGAAAACCAGCTCGCTGAGGCTCTCGCCCGCCTGGGCTTTGCCGAACTGCCCGACGAATCCACCACCAAGCTCGACGACACCGCCCCCGTACGCAAGGCCCGCAGCGAACACGATCTCGCCGTCTCCAAGCTCGAACGCTCCCGGCCCCTCTATGAGCAACGGGTCATGAAGGAGTTCGAGTACTTCGACGTGCAGTCAGCCGAGAAAGTCGCCGCCGCCGGCGTGCAAGCCGCGCGCGACGAAGCCCGCGCCCTCGTGGCCCAGGTCCGCCAGTACAAGACGCTGATCGAACTGCGCAAGAAAGACCTAAAAGATGCCATCATCACCGCGCCCGACGGCGCCACGCCTGACGGCACGCCCATCAAGTCGTACGTCGTCACCAAGCGCCACGTCTCCGTCGGCGAATTTCTCCGTGAAGGCACCGCCCTCTTTGAACTCATGGCCGATGAAACGCTTAAACTTCAGGCACGCGTACCCGAGCGCTTCCTTTCGCAGGTGAGCCTGAATAAGCCGGTAACGTTCCGTGTGGAGTCGTTCCCGGGCAAGACCTTCGAAGGCGTGGTCAAGCAGATCGACCCCAGCGTAGACATCCAAAGCCGGACCTTCCTGCTCGAAGCTTACGTCAACAACGAGCAGTATGCCGGTGCGCTCCGTCCCGGAAGTTTTGTCCAAGGCCAGGTCCAGACAATTGTCGAAAAAGACCGCGTCATGGTGCCCGTCGATGCCGTCACCAGTTTTGTCGGCGTCACCAAGGTCTACGTCGTGGGCGAGAAGAACGGCGAACCCGCCGCCAAAGCCATCGATGTTGAAACCGGCGTGCAGCAAGGCAAATGGGTCGAACTTACCCGCGGCACCGTGAAGGCCGGCGACCGTGTCATCGTGACCGGCGTGTACAAACTCGTCGATGGCACACCCATCGAAATCAAATGACCATCCGTGTGTTATGACCCTACCCGAACTGTGCATCCGTCGTCCCGTTTTCACCACCATGCTCATGGTGCTGCCCATCGTCATGGGCCTCATCGGCATGAGCCGCATGGGCGTCGACCAACTCCCCAATGTCGATTTCCCCTTCGTGGTCGTCACCGTCACCCGCCCCGGCGCCTCCGTTGAAGAAATGGAAGTCGGCGTCACCAAGCCCATCGAAGAAGCCATCAACACCGTCGGCGGCATCGACGAGATGATCTCCAACACCAAGGAGGGCATCACCCAGATCCGCACCGCCTTCGTCCTTGAAAAAGACGGCAACATCGCCCACCAGGAAGTGCAAGCCAAGATCAACGGCATCATTGCCATCCTGCCCACCGGCACCGACACCCCCATCGTCGATAAATTCGACCTCAACTCCGCCCCCATCATGACCCTCGCGGTCTCGGGCCAGCGCAACATCCGCGAAGTCACCGAAATCGCCGACAAGGTCATCCGCGAGGACCTCTCGCGTCTGCCCGGCGTCGGTTCCGTCACCCTGGCCGGCGGCGCCAAGCGCGCCATCCAGATCAAAGTCGATCCCGACCTCATGCGCGGGCTCGGTATCTCCATCGACCAGGTACAACGGGCCCTGGCGGAACAAAACATCGAAATTCCCGGCGGCCGCGTCGATCAGGCCACGCGCGAACTCTCCCTCCGCACCATGGGCCGGCTCAAGTCCGTTCGCGATTTCAACGAGCTCATCATCGCCAACATCGGCGAACAGCCCATCCGCCTCAAAGACATCGGCGAAGCACGCGATGATGTTGAAGAACCACGCTCCCTCGCCCGCCTCGATGGCAACCCCACCGTCTCCCTCACCGTCCTCAAACAGTCCGGTCAGAACACCATCGACGTCATCAAACGCGTCAAAACACGCATGGCCGAACTCAAGGAAGAGCTCGCCGTCGCCGGCCGCGGTGACATCGAGATCGCCACCATCCGCGACCAGTCCGCATTCATCGAAGGCTCCATCGAAGAAGTGCAGAAGCACCTGCTCCTCGGCGCCATCCTCGTGTCGCTCACCATCCTCTTCTTCCTGCGCGACTGGCGCACCATGATCATCGCCTCGATCTCCATCCCGGTGTCGATCATCGGCACCTTCCTCGCCATGTATTGGGCCGGCATCACCATCAACATCATCTCGATGGTCGCCCTCGTCATGGCCGTCGGCATCGTCATCGACGACGCCGTCGTCGTGCACGAAAACATCTTCCGCTGGATGGAAGAAAAGGGTTACTCCGCGTGGGACGCCGCCCTCGCCGCCACCAAAGAAATCGCCCTCGCCGTCCTCGCCACCACCTTCTCGCTCGTGGTCATCTTCGTCCCCATCGCGTTCATGTCCGGCATCGTGGGCCGCTTCTTCAAATCCTTCGGCCTCACCATGGCCTTCGCCATCATGGTCTCACTGCTCGTCAGCTTCACGCTCACACCCATGTTGTGCTCACGCTTCCTCAAGCTCAGCAAAAAAGCCAAAGACGCCGCCGCACGCGGCGATCACTCCCACCACTCCGGCGGCATCTACGGCTGGCTCGCCGAGAAACCCTACATGTGGTCGCTCCGCGTTGCCCTCCGGCACCGCTGGGCCGTCGTCCTCGCCGGCATCCTCGTCGTCATGTCCATGTTTCCCCTCCCCGTCGGCACTCTGATCGGCGGCAAAGACGACCAGGGACAACCCAAGCTCGCCTACCTCAACTGGCCCGGCCTCGTTGGCCTCGTTGGCCAGGACTTCCTCCCCAACGACGACTGGTCCGAATTCGACATCACCCTCTCCACCCCCGCCGGCTGGACGCTCGACAAAGTCTCCGCCATCACCAGCGACATCGAAGGCCGCCTCCGCCAGATGCCCAACTACGAAGTCAAACGCATCCTCACCACCATCGGCGACACCACGGGCCGCGCCTCCAAGGGCGCTTCCGGCGATGTCACCCAGGCCACCATTTACGTCCGCATCCCCGACCTCATCGACCGCACCGCCCTCGACAACTCCACCGGCTTCATGCATGCGGTGCAGCGTGTCCGTTACTGGCTGCACCCGCCCACCCGCAAGTACTCCTCCGACGATGTCATGACCGAAGCCCGCAAAGTGCTCGCCGACTATCCCGACCTCCGCGTCGCCGTCGCCACCCAGGGCGGCCAGACCGACGTCGAAGCGATCCTCGTCGGCCCACAAGCCGACAAACTCGGCGAATACGCCCAGCTCATCCTCGCTGAACTCCGCCAGGTCCCCGGTCTCACCGACGTCGACACCACCATGCCCCTCCGCAAACCCGAAATGCGCGTCGTCATCGACCGCAACCGCGCCCGCGACATGGGCCTCAACGTCACCGACATCGCCAACGCCTTGCGCACGTTCGTCGGCGGCCAGATCGTCTCAGACTTCAAGGACGACAGCGTCGGCGAACAATACGACGTCTGGCTCCGCGCCGATGCCGACATCCGCGCCACGCGCGAAGCCATCGAAACCATGACCGTCAACTCCCCCACCGTCGGCCTCGTGCAGCTCACCAGCGTCGCCCAGCTCGTCGAAGCCCAGGGCCCCGCCCAGATCGACCGCTACAACCGCCAACGCAAAATCACCATCGTCGCCAACACCGAAGCCCTCGTGCGCCAGCAGCAATTCCTCTTCTTCAAGTGGCTCCGCAAAGACAAGCTTCCCACCTCCGACGCCATCGCCCGCCTCCTCGAAATCGAAAAAGAACTCCACGCCTCCGGCAAACTCCCCCTCGATTACCGCATCACTTTCTCCGGCCGCGCCAAAGTCATGGCCGAATCCGTCATGGCCTTCTTCGGCGCTTTCGGCCTCTCGCTCATCCTCATGTACATGATCCTCGCCGCACAGTTTGAATCCTTCCTCCACCCCATCACCATTCTGCTGGCCGTGCCCATCACTGTCCCCTTCGCCTTCATGTCCGCACTGCTGCTCGATCAATCCATGAACCTTTACGCCATCCTCGGCGTCTTCCTCCTCTTCGGCGTCGTCAAAAAGAACGGCATTCTCCAAGTCGACTACGCCAACCAGATGCGCCGCGCCGGTCTCGGCCTGCGCGAGGCCGTCCTCGAAGCCAACAAGGTCCGCCTCCGCCCCATCCTCATGACCACCGTCATGCTCGTCGCCGGCATGATCCCCCTCGCCCTTGGCGTCGGACCCGGCGCCGGCACGCGCTCCTCCATGGCCAAAATCATCATCGGCGGCCAAGCCCTCTCCCTGCTCCTCACCCTCCTGATCACCCCCGTCGCCTACACCCTCTTCGACGACATCGGCCGCATCACCAAACGCATCTTCACCCGCAAGAAATCCATCCCACCAACCACCCCCGCCGAATCCCCCGAACTCGCCGAAACGCGCTGATCTGCCGCCCACTCCTCGCAAGAAATCCAAGTGCTCATCGGGTAACCTATGTCCCATGCGAGGTCACCATGTCCACTTGGCAAGAAGTGCCGCTTCCATCCATCTGTGAACGTGCGATTGCCGTTTCTATCCCACGCAGCAACCAGTTTCTTGTGGTCTCCTACGAAGGCGTGCACCTCGTCACGTACGCCCCATCCCCATCGGTTGAATCCGATCCCACTCTCCCCGAATACGCAGCGTATGACACCGAAACCTACACGGCCACCTTTCGCGACACCACTTACCCGATGATCGGACTCCATGGCGGTAATCCCCGCCTCTTCAGCCGCTTTCAAGAAACACTCGAAATCCGCGGCGATCAACTGGCCATTCGCAGCCAGGACGGAACGGTTCTGACTCGGCCCTTCAAGAACTTTTCCGGCGATTGGGCTGTGGCCACGTTTTCTGATGATGACGCGTACATTCTGATTGCCTGTCCTTACGATTTTGATTTCGTACTTCTTCGTCGCGCCACGGACGACGCGTCGTCACCAGCACCACCGCAACCGCCGTTACGCAGCCAACGCAACCAGCCCGGGTGTGCCAGCATTTTTGTAGCATTGGTCGCGGGCTTCTTCTGGCTTAGTGTACTGAACATGTTTCTCTGCCCCTCTCTCATGGTGCAGCCGCAGCCGCACGCCCCCGCCCAATGGTGGATCTCCTACGTTGTGTTTTTTGCCTTGCTGCTGACCGGCGCTCTCTTCTTTACCTATCTCGCGAGAAGGACTCATTCCCGTCGAGGCAAGTAGCATGTCGCCCCTTACTTCCTCCGCAGCTTCTCCTCCAACTTCCGCCGCACTTTCTCCGCCGGATCCCATTTACACTTCGGGCACACCTTCTGCGGCTGCTCGCTGATCGCCTTGAACGCCGGCGTGTTCTTCTCCGCGAACAACCGCGCCGCGATCTTCTCGCGAAACACCATCGTCCCATCATTCGGGCACTTCGCCACAAACGCCATCGACTTCTTCCCGCACTTCTCGCACGTCGCCCCCGGCGCAATCGGGTGCTGCTCGCTGGCCTCCCAGTTGTCACTCGCCCACTGCATCGTGGTCTCTTTGACAAACCCACACGCGGGGTCAACACACTGCACCAACACCGCATCAGCCATGCCCGGCGTCGGTGGTGTCCGCAAAGAATAGAACACCACCATCCCCGCCAGCACCACCGCCAAGATCGCCCCACCCGTCACCAGCCAACGCCCCGGTCCAGTCAACCACGCACGCACACCCATGCCGGCATCTCCATCATTCACTCGCCACGCTGCCACGCCGGCACGTCGATATAACTGATCACGCTCATGCGCTGCATCGGCACCAGGTCGCTGAGTTTCTTCCACTCCACGTGCCCGCCGCTATACAGCGTATTCTTCCCCGGCACCTGCTCATTCACCAGTGCCACATCGTAGATGAACATCCCCACATTCTCGCGCCCCGTGTTGCCCCACCGCGGCAAAACCGTCGCCGACGGCGTCCGCACATGGTTCGCCACACCAAAGCCCGGCGCCGGGATGATCGTTGAATCCGTACCCATGTTGCTCATCACTGCATCTTGTGCGATCGGCACGTCCGCCGGATCCCGCTGCGGCGACTTGGCCGCCTTGAACTGCGTTGGCAACGTCGCCGGCGACACTGGCACAAACATATTGTTCACTGGCGAACCGCCCCGCAGTTCGCCATTCCACGGATCGCTGAACAACAACTCATAGCTTGTCCCCCCGTAACTGGTGTAACCACCGGTCCGGTCCGCCTCGGCATACGGCAACTTCGCCGGCGCCGGCCCCGGGCAGGCCCAGATCTTCGCGCTGCCCCACATGTTGCCGCCCACCGCGTTGGACCCGGAAAAATTGCCATGCCCGCCCAGAATGCGCCGCAGGTCATAACTCGCCCCGCCATCCCGCAAGTAGAGGATGTGATGAAAACCAGTCTGGCCAAACACGTCCCGGTAGTTCGGCGGAAAACGCCCGTAGTCCGCCGCGTAAATGTGCACCACCCGCCCAATCGCACTCAAATTCGCCCCACACGATGTGCGAATACTGATCTCCTTCGCCCGCGCCAAGCTCGGCAACAGGATCGCAATCAGCAACGCAATGATCGCCACCACCACCAGCAACTCAATAAGCGTGAAACCGCGCACCCGTTTCATGGTTTTCCTCGCTCTTAATGATCAGCAACTGCGTCCGGCGGCCCAGATATGGCATGGAATTGCCACCGAATAAGCCCGATTTTACCTTTCGTCCGCGCGACGCACCAGACATTTTTGCGCAAAACACTAAAAATACCCATCGTTCGCGATCTCAAACCATGACGCCTACCGCCGCGCCGCCGCTGCCCTGTCGCGCCGAATAGAACTCGCCCCGCCCCAAACGCGTCCAAGTCTTGGACAAAAAAACTCGCCCCTCGCAACGGCCCCTTGCTATGCTTTGATCATGCCCAAGCGCACGCCAATGCTCGGCCTCCTCCTCGTGCTGCTCGCCCTGCCCGCAGTTGCCGAACGCCCCGCGCCACTCGCCGTGCCCGACCTCGCCAAGGCCCTCAGCAGCGCCAACTTCGCCGAGCGTGAGAAAGCGTACACCCAACTCCTCCGCCTGCCGCCCGCACGCCTCACCGAGATCGAAGAAGCCCTCCGCGCCACCAAGGACGACGAAACCATCGTGCGCCTCACCGCCGTCGCTCAGCATGTCTTCCTCAAACAACACACGCCCCTTAAGGGCGAGATCGGCCTCCTCGGCGTCTCCCTCAATCCCGAAATCATTCGCGACACCCAGGGCGAACCCCAACTCGTCATCACCATCCTCGACACCCAGCCCGGATTCCCCGCCGCCGAAGTCCTCCGCCCAGGCGATCGCCTCATCGCCATGAACGGCAAACGCTTCCCGCTCGAACTGACCATCGAAGACTTCCGCCGCATCATCAACGCCACGCCCCCCGGCACGCAGGTCCAACTCACCCTTCGCCGCGGCAACACCACCGAGGCCGTCAGCGTCACCGTCGCCGCCGTCGATGACGCCGGCACCATCGCGCTCTCCGAAGCCATCGCTCAACGCCGCGCGCTGGCCACCAGTTACGTCGCGCGCGTCCAAGCCAAAGCCAACCCCGCCACCGTCCCCCTCATCTTCAAATCCGACGACCCCGCAGAGTGAAATCTGTCCCACATCGGCAACAACAGCCCCCGCCTTTCCGACCCCCGAAAAAAAAATTTACCCCGCGAGCAAGATCGAGCAGTTCGCTGCGTAGTTCTTCCGGATGCACACGCAAAAGCATTCACAACACCGCTGACGGGCAGTCGTCAGGCCGTGCTGTCACAGTACGTCCGCACAACAACCTCAACCGATTTCGATGCGCATCAAGATCTCACTTATCGCGAATGCTCATAAGTACCCAAACACGAGGGACCAACCCAAAGTGCTCTGACTGAAGACGCAACGACATTCTCCGCAGGCATCCAGCCGCACCCCGGCGCACACCACGACTCCCACAACCCGTCGCGCAACACCACGACCACTCCGACTCACGCCCATGGCCCATCGCCCTGCGTCTCCATCAGAACCCTGACCGGCCTGCTGAGCGCCTCACCCTGACGCACACGCCCATCAGACGACGCCACAAGGTCTCGCAGGCCGGTCTTCTTTCGCCCCCTTCGCCGCGCACCACACCCGGCGCCACGATACACACCACCGCGCGAGTTCCACACCCATGGTTATAATCCCCGCATGGCGTATCACCCCTTCCCCAGCACACACTGGTCCCTCGTCGGCCGCGCCGGTCAGGCCAGCGACATCCCCGCACAACGTGCAGCCCTCACCGATTTGCTCCACCGTTATGAGCCCGCGTTGCGATCCTATCTCGAACACGCCCGCCGCCTCTCACCCGCTGATGCCGACGATGTCCTCCAAGGTTTCATCACCGACAAAATCCTCGACGCCGAGATCATCCGCCACGCCGATCGTCAGCGCGGCAAGTTCCGCTCCTTTCTCCTCACCGCGCTCCAGCACTTCATGGTCGATCAACATCGTCGCAACCACACCCAGCGCCGTGGCGCCACCGTTCCTGACGAAACCCTCAACAACACCGCTGCCGCCACAGCACCTGAACCCCTCGCCGCATTCGACATCGCCTGGGCACGCGAAGTCCTCCGCCACGCCCTCGCCCAAATGCAGCACACCTGTGAAACTTCCAACCGCCACGATGTCTGGCACGTCTTCGACGCACGCATCCTCCGCCCCATCCTCCAGAATCAACCGCCGGCCGCCACCAGCGACCTCGTCACCGCGCTCAACCTCGCCGATGCCACACAGGTCGCCAACCTCCTCGTCACCGCCAAGCGCATGTTCGGCCGCCACCTCCGCCAAGTCATCGGCGAATACGAACGCGACGAAGCCTCCATCGACGAAGAACTCCTGACCCTCCGTCAGATTCTCAGCAACGTTGGTGACCTATGAACAACCCGCAGCAACTGCTCGATCAAGCCAGCGCCCGCCAGCTCGCGACGCTCTTTGCCTGCGGTGATGAACCACTATCCGCCGCAGCCGGCGCAGCCGCCGACCGTCTCGCCGCCGTGCTGAATGCCATCGACGAACCCCCGCTCACCGCGCTCCTGCAGCACTCATCCGCCCGCACACTCGCCGACGCCCTACTCTCCCCCCAAACCAACCTCGCCACGCTGACCGCGATCAAAGACTACGCCAAGCACGGGCGCGCCAACATCGGCCACGCGCTCCACGGCGATGCCGGCGCCGCACTCTACTTCCTCGCCATCGCCGCCGCGCTAGTACACCATGGTGCAACAATCACCACGCGATCCGCCCGTGAACAGCAGCAAGGCTTCGCTTGGGCCGCCCGACTCGTGTGCGAACCCCATCTCGCCCAGCTGCTCAACCAAGCAGCCGCAACAACCACGCCCGCGCCTTTCGATGTACCCATTCAGCCAATCACGCCCACCGAGCAACAACACCTGCGTCCTTCATGGCTCCCGCTGCTCGCATACGTCCGCGACCTCCACCGCCGCAGCGTGCACCCCGCCCAGCCCCCCCTGCCCGAACCCTGGGAAGACATCGGCCCCGGTTACTGCTATGGCCCCGCCTTTGGCCACTGGGACATCGTCCACGCCATGCTCGATCAGGTCGATCTCGCCCCCGCCCACGTCGCCCGCCAACTCCGCAACAACTTCGCCAACCAACAGCCCGACGGTTATCTCCCCGGCTCCATCTGGATGCGCCGCGAACCCCTTCCCTGGCAGTCTCCCACCGAGTTCGCCAAACGCTTCAACACCAACGCCGGCCACCCACCCGTCTGGCCCGTCGCCGTCGACGCCTACTTCGCCCGCACCCAGGACGAAGCACTTCTATCCAAAGCCCTGGCTGTTGCCGAAAGACAAATCGGTTGGTTCGATCGCGAACGCCGCGTCGGCCCCGCCTATTTCTACAGCGACATCCTCAATCGCCGCTGGGAAAGCGGCGCCGACGAAAGCGTCCGTTTCGAAGATGCCCCGCGCGAAGCCGCAATCGGCTTCGATGCCACCTGCCATGTCTATCTGCTCATGGACGCAGCCGCACGCTGGGCCCAGCAGTTGGGCGCAGTCGACTTAGGTCTGCGCCAGCGCGCCGACGCACTCGCCGCATTCGTCCAGCGTGAACTCTTCAGCCCCGCCACCAATTTCTTCCACGACCACTGGGCCATGCACGATCCCGCGCGCCGCCGGCTCTGCTTCGAAGGCTTCTGGCCCCTCGTCGTCGGCGTCGCCACGCCCGCCCAGGCCGCCGCCCTCATCGATCAACACCTGCTCAACCCGCGCGAATTCCTCACCGCCCACCCGCTCCCCTCCGTGGCCCTCACCGATCCCGCCTTTGAACTTCGCATGTGGCGCGGCCCGGTCTGGAACAGCATCACCTACTGGGTCGCCCTCGGCTGCACACGCTACGGCCGGCACGACGCCGCCCTCACCTTGCTCGAGCGCGCCCTCGACAGCAGCGCAGCCGTCTTCGCCCACACCAACGCAATCTTCGAGTTCTACCATCCCCACGCCGGCGATCCCCTCAAATGCCAGCGCAAACCCCACACGCCCCACAACACCCCCTGCCGCGATTACCTCGGCCACAACCCCCTCTGGGCTATGGCCCGCCTTTATGCCGCCGCAAAAACAAAAACGGCCGCGAGTTGATCCCAACTCGCGGCCGCTCATGAATCAAGCACAACTTACTTCGTCGCCGCCGCAGGCTTCTCGCCCTCGGCCGGCTTGCCATCGCTCGCCACCTTGGTCTTGCCCCTCTCGTCAGCGCCCAACTTCACCAGCGCCTCCGGCAACTCAATCCCGCCAATGTCCTTCATCACGTGCAGCATCGGCGGCAGCGTGCGGGCCATGTTCTGAATGAAGTTGCTCGTCGCACCGCCCTTGCCGTCGCCGTTCGTTCCGCCCTGATCCCACACCACCACCTTGTCGAACTTGATATTGCTGATCGCCGTCGCGCTCGCCTGCGCCAGGTTGTCCAGGTGCTCCAGCATAAGCAGCTGAAACGCCTTGTCCGCGCCGCCGCAAGCGTCCACGATCATCTTCAAACCTTCACCCTTGCGGGCCAGGACCTCATACTGACCCTTCGCCTCGGCTTCCAACTTCGCAAAGATTGCCCGCGCTTCGCCCTCCGCCTCGATACGCCGCTTCTCGGCTTCAGCTTCAGCTTCAACAATCGTCCGGGCCTTCTCAGCCTTCGCCGGTGCCTCCACCGCCGCACGCCGCTCAGCCTCGATACGCTCCGCCTCCGCCAGCGCGGCCTTCGCCATTGCGCGGTTCTGCGCCTCCAGCACCGCCGCCTCGGCCTCACGCTTCTTCGTTTCGCCAAGCTGATAGCTCTCGGCCTGCTTCACCTGCAGCGTCGCCTGGGCCAGCACCACCCGCGCCTGCGCCTCTGATTCGCCGGCAATGGCCTTCGCGTTCGCATCGGCCACCTGAATACGCATCTGCTGTTCCGCAGCCTTAACCGCCGCATCCCGCTGAAACGCCGCCGCTTGCTCGGCAATCTTCCGTTCTTTTTCCAGCTCGGCCAGACGCACCGCCTGGTCGCGGGCCGCCGTCGATTCGCCGATCTTCTGTTCTTTGTCGAGTTCGGCCACGCGCACGGCCTGGTCGCGCGATGCCTCGCGCATGCCGATTTCCTTCGTGCGCTTCGCGTTGGCCACCTGGATCGCCTTGTCCCGATCCGCCTCGTTCACGCGAACTTCGCCCAGTTTCTCCTGCTCGGCCACGTCGCCGCGCGCTTGTTGGATCGCCTGGCTCGCCGCCTTCTGGCCGATCGCCTCGATATAACCACTCGCATCCGTGATGTCCGTGATGTTCACGTTGATCAGCACGAGGCCGACCTTCCGTAACTCCGGCTCGAGCGAGTTCTGAATGTTCTGCAAAAACTTTTCGCGGTCGCGGTTGATGTCTTCGATCCGCATTGACGCGATCACCTGCCGCAACTGACCAAAGATGATGTCCTGCGTCTGTTGCTTGATCCGGTTGAAGTCCAGCCCGAGCAAGCGAATCGACGCGTTCTGCATTACTTCCGGTTCGGTGCCGATCGCCACCGTGAACACGCTGGGCACGTTCACGCGAATGTTCTCAATCGACAATGCGTCGCGCAACGGTATTTCAATCTGCATCGGCTCAAGACTGAGCCACGCATAGTCCTGAATCAGGGGCAACACAAACCGCGCGCCACCGTGAATCGTCTTCGCGGTGTTGCCGCCCGCAACCTTGCCGTAGATCACCAGCACGCGGTTCGACGGGCAGCGTTTGTAATAACGCACCAGCGTGACAAACAAGCCGAACGCAAAGATCGCGATGAAGATGACCAGCAACGCCACCCATCCGAGTGATCCGAGCAATCCGGCGACATCGCTGTTCTGGGCCAACGTGGTGTGAGAAATCATGGGACGTCCTTTATGTGAATTGTGAACTTAGGCGAGCGGCTCAACTTCCGCCGTGTCTGCGCCTATGAAACGCTTGATCGTAACCACTTTGCCCGTGGCAATGTCCGCTTCTGCCGCGGTGCTGGCACGTAATTCCACCGTACGGTTCTGCAACGTCACTGTGATCTTGCCGAAGCCGCCGTTCTTCGCCGGCACCGTGAGATAAACCGTGGCCGATTTCCCCACCGCATCCTGAATGACAATTGTGCCGTCCGCATTCAGCCGCGACATCGACCGCATGATCAGTGCCACCGCGATCATCGCCGTCAGGCCGCTCGCCGAGGCCACCAGCAGGTCCACCCAGTCCGGCCAACCCGCCGCCTTCGTGGCCATCCCCACTAAGCCAAACACTGTGAGCGCCGCCACAATGCTGCGAAAACTCACCAGCGAAAACAGCATCGACGTGTCGGCGTGTGCCGTATCGACATGCGCATCGCCCGTGTCATGATCCCCAATACCGATCATGCTCAGCACAAACTGACCGAGAAACAGAACGCCGCCCAAGAGCGCGCACGAAAGAAAGATAAGCTGCAACACAGATATGTCCTTGTTGGCGTACGCGTCATCATGCGGCTGCATCCGCAAACGGTCAAGCGCGCAATTGCCAATTGCCACGCTGCCCTTCACAATGCGCGGGCGTTTTTCCGCCTCTCGCGAGTGTCCTATGCTGTTTCAGCCCTACCCGCATGCCCATCCCATCAACCACACGCCCGCGATCTGGGCGCCTCGCGTCCCGCGCAACCAATACGCCGTCGTCCACTTCCGCACACGCTTCACCACGCGCGCCCTCAAAAAACTTCCGCTCCTCGTCACCGCCTCCATGCGCTTCATCGCCTACCTTGACGGTCAACTCATCGCCCGCGGCCCCTCACGCTCCGACCCCCAGCGCTGGCACGTCCACGAAATCATTCTCAAAAATCTCACCCCCGGCCCGCACGTCCTCGCCTTCACCGTCCTGCACTACGGCCCCCTCGCCCCCTACGCCCAGATGGGCCCAAAAGCGTTCCTCCTCGTCCGCCCCGACACCAACGACCAGCCCCTTCGCACTGCCCTCACCACCGGCCCGCACTACCGCTGCTACCACGACCGCTCCATCTCCCCGATTAAACATCCCTACTGGGGCCAAGAGAAACGCTACTTCGTTGTCGGCCCCAGCGACCACGTCGACGCCGCCAAGCACCCCTGGTCCTGGCCCGACACCAACTTCAACGACCGCACCTGGCCCGCCGCCCAAGTCATTGCCGACGAAGCACAAGACATCTGGGGCAATCAAAAACTCCACTGCGAGCTCCGCCCCAACCCGCTGCCCCCCATGACCGAATCGCCCGAGCGTTTCACCCGCGCCATCGGCGAAAACATCTCCTGGCCCCTCAACATCAAGCCCCACACCAAGCGCACCATCCTCCTCGACCGCGGCACCATCACCAACGCCTATCCCCTCCTCTCCCTCCGTGGCGGCAAAAACGCCCGCATCGCCTGCGTCTGGTCCGAAGCCCCCTACAACGCCGACGGTTCCAAGCCCCAACGCCACGATGCCCTCGGCAAAAATTTCTTCGGCCAGCAAGACATCTTCCTCCCCGACGGCCCCGCGCGCACGTTCACCACCCTCTGGTTCCGCTCGTTCCGTTATCTCCACCTCACCATTGAAACCAAAGCCGCCCCGCTCACCCTCGATGAACCGCAACTCCGCGCCACCGGCCTCCCGCTGCCTAAGCCCGCCCCGCTTGCCATCGATGCGTCCCACGCCCCGCAAATCCAATCGATCGACGCCGCGATCTACCGCACCATCCAGCTCTGCGCCCACGAGACCTTCTTCGACTGCCCCCACTTTGAACAATGCCAATTCCCCGGCGACTCCGACATCCAGACCCTCTACCACTATCTCGTCCTCAACAGCGACACGCTCCCCCGCAAAGCCATCGACGACTTCCTCGCCTCGCGCGTCCCCGCCGGCATCGTCCAGTGCCGCTGGCCCACCAACAGCCACGTCCAAATCATTCCCACCTTCGGCCTGCTCACCGTCTCGCTCCTCCGCGACCTCCTCCTCTACCGCGGCCACGCCGAGTTCGTCCGCGACCGCCTCGCCGCCGCGCGCGATACCATCAACTACTACGAACGCCTCCTCCGCCCCGACGGCCTCCTCGCCCACGTCCCCTACGCCCCCTTCATCGACTGGTCCACCGGTTTCACCGCCGGCAATCCGCCGCAAGACCCCGCCGGCCGCTCCGCTATCCTCACCCTCCAGTTCGCCCGCACGCTCAACCACCTCGCCTGGCTCGAAACCCACGCCGGCATGCCCGAACTCGCCCCGCGCTGGCGCACCCTCGCCGCCCGCCTCAACAAATCCGTCGTCACCGCCTGCTGGTCCCCAAAACACAAACTCATCGCCGACACCCCTGCTAAAAGATCCTTCTCCGTCCACGCCCAGGTCATGGCCATCCTCGCCGGCGCAGTCTCCCCCGCGCGCGGTGCTCAACTCCTCAAACGCTCACTTGATCAACCCCACATCACCCAGCCCGGCACGCTCTACTTCCGCCATTATGTCATCGAAGCCTTCAAAGCCGCCAACCTCGCCCAAAAGTTCTACGACCTCCTCCCCGTCTGGTCCAACATCCTCACGAAGTTCGGCATGAACACCCTCCCCGAAAGCGACAAGACCCCACGCTCCGACTGCCACGCCTGGGGCGCTGCCCCCGCGTTTCAACTTCTGCAAATTGGCCTCGGTATCTCCCCCGACCCCGCCGCCCCCGCCTTCACCCGCGCCCGCTTCGCCCCCCATCTCGGCCCGCTCCAACACCTCGCCGGCACCATCCACACACCCCACGGCCCCATCCATGTCTCATTGCAGCGCCATGGCCAATACATCCAGGCCAAGATCAACTCGCCCGTCCCCATCCGCGTTGGTGCTCGCACATTCAAAGCTGGTACACATGATCTGCGATTCAGCCATTAAGCGATTGAGTGATTAAGCGATTCTCGTATGGGTCTAACTATGCCCGCGTGAGAAATCACTTAATCACTCAATCAACAATCACTCAATCAACCATCGGCGCCACCGCCTGCTCACGCGGCTTCACTTCCGCTAGCAGTTTCTTGGCCCAATCATCATCCGGTTTCGCTTCCAGCGCCCGTTCAAAATATTCCACCGCCGCATCCTTCTTGCCCAGGCTCGTCGCGTTCATGCCCAGCAGGCACAGCACCGTCGTGTCCTTCGGCGACAACTTCGCCGCACGCTCCAGCGTCACCTGCGCATCGGCAAAACGCTTCTGCTTCTGCTGCACAAAACCCATCAGCGTCAACGCATCCACGTTGTCCGGCTCCGCCCGCAGCACGCGCCGCGCCGCCGACGCCGCCATCGGCAGGTCGCCCGTCTCCACGCACGCCTTCCCCATGATCAAGAACGCCAGCATGTTGTTCGGGTACTCGCGCGACATCTCCTGCGTCACCGCCCGCGCATCGCTCGGACGCTTCATTTCCAAATAACTCTGCGCCAGCAGCAGCATCATGTTCTCGCGGTTCGGCGACTCCGGCTTCTTCCGCAATTCTTCAAACACCGCCACCGCATCGCTGTAACGCTTCACATAAAACAGCGCTTCGCCATACGCATAACGCACGTTCACATCGTCCGGCACCAGCGTGCTCGCCTCACGCAGCAAGCCCACCGCCCCATCGCGGTCGCCCTTCAGCGTCCGCACCTTCGCCAACGCCACGCGCACCGCGGCCGTCTGTTCAAAATACGTCCGCTTCTCCTCCAGCACCTTTTCCGCTTCGTCCAACTGCCCCAGCGTGATCTGCATCTCCACCATCGCCAGCATGTACAGCGGCTCCGACGGCTTATACGCCCACGCCTGCTTATACATGTCCAGCGCCACGTCGTTCTTCTGCCAACGCTGGTTCAATACGCCCAGCAAATACAGCGGCTCCGGGTTGCTGACCTCAATGTCCTTCGCTTCCGTCAGGTACTGCAGCGCCGCTTCCAGGTCGCCCGTCTCCAGGAAAACCTTCCCCGCCAACAGCTTCAACCCCGGCGCATCCGGCTTGAGCGCCAGCGCCTGGCCCAGCGTCTCTTTGCACTTGGCCATGTCCCCCACCGCGTATTGCTGCTGCGCCAGCTGCACCATCACGCCCACACGCGTCGCAATCCAGCGACTCGTCTGTTCCTGCTTGATGGTCGAATGCTGCTTGCCCGGCTCCATGGCCTCGCAGCCCGTCAGAATCAGCACGCAAGAAGCGGCCGCGGCAATGGTCAATGTACGAAGAAGACGGCGTGACATGGTCACCTCAATGTATCTGGCTCACAAACAACACAAGGGTGCTTCATCAGCACCCTTGTGTTATCGGTAGTTTCTCAAGACTGGTTTATCAGTCACTTCTCACTTTTACTTGCCTGCCGGCGCCGTCGTCGGAGCCGGTGCGGGGGCCGGGGCGTAGTGCCCCGATGAGCCCTTGTCCGGCACGTTCGGATTCGCATTCGCCACACCGCGGACAAAGTCCTTGATCGAGCTCTCGCTCGCCTCCGTCAGCTTCTTCTTCGACAGATCCTCACGCAGCTTGATCGCTTCGATGAACCGCGGATTCGCGTTCAGCGCCCAATCCGTGTACATCAACGCCTTCTCGCGGTTGCCCGCTTCAAGCTGCTCCTGTGCCTTGCTGAACCAGAGCTGCGCGATACGGTCGCGGCCCCACGGCTGCAGGCCAGCGCGGTTGCCCAGCATCATCTTGTTCACATCCTGGGCCGCCCGCTCCGACTCCGCATACATCGCGGTGTCATCGTTAATAATGTGCGGCGTGATCAACACCACCACTTCCTTGCGCTGCGTCTTGTCGTTCGTCCGGCGGAACAGCGGACCCATCACCGGCACGTTGCCCAGAATCGGCACCTGGCCGCGACCCGCCGTCGTCTGCTCTTTGAACAGACCGCCGATCACCACCGTTCGGCCATCCTTGATCATCAGGTTGCTCGTCACTTCCACCGTCGTCTTCTGCGGCAGGTTGTCCGAGTTAAACGCGCCCTGCGAACTTTCCGGGTGAATCTCCATCCGGATGTAACCGTCATCACCGATGAACGGCCGGAAGACCAGCTTCACACCAGTATCCAGGAACTGCACCGTCTCGGTCGCAATCGTCTGCGACTGCGTCGTCGTCTTATACGCCAGCTGATCGCCGACCAGCACTTCACCCTTGTGCTTGTTCAAAGCCAGCACCTTCGGGTTCGCCACGATCGTCGTATCACTCACTTCTTCCAGCGCCCGCAGGAAGAAGTTGATGTTGTTTGACAAGAAACCAATGCTCAACCCGCCGGTCGGCACCTTGCTCGCAAAGTCCGTCCCGCCAAAGCCCAGCGACTTGTCGCCGGTCTGCTGCTGCACCTGCGGATACACGTTGCTCGTCACCTTTGCGCCCGTCAGCGTGCTGAAATCGATGCCGCCGATGCTCACAAAGTCGATGCCCAACGCGTTGTCTTCCTGCAGCGTCGCTTCCAGGATCGTCGACTCGATCAGCACCTGCTTCGGCCGCACGTCCAGTTCCTTCAGCGTCTTTTCCACCTCAACGAGGTTCTCCGGAAAATCGCTGACCACCAGCGTGTCGTCCGTCGCGTAGTTCATGCCGCCCGTGTCGCTGATGCCCGTCGGCAGGCCCGAAATCGCCGCCGGTGTCAGGGCAATCGCGCCCGACGTGCTCATGATCGGCTTCACCAGCACCGAGGCGTCCGCCGCGCCCATGTACCGCAGGCGAAATACCTTCGTCGCCGTCTTGCGGTCGCGCTTGCGGATCTCTTCCAATTCCTTCGTGGTGTACACGTAGATGAAGTTGCCCTTCTCGATGTAGTCAAAACCGTTCGGATGCAGAATCGCATTCAGCGCATCCGTAAACGTCACGTTGTACAAATTCGCAGTAACCGAGCCCTTCACTTCCTTCGAAGCGATGATGTTCCGCTTCGTCTGCATGCTCAGGAAGTGCAATGCCGTGTTGATGTCCAGGTCCTGCACGTTCAGCTGTTCGACCGTGCCGTCGGCGCCCACGTTCACCGTCGCCGCATTCAGGTTCGTACCTTCCTGCGTCGCGGCCTTGTCCGCGGGCTTCGCCGCTGCCGGCGCCGCCACCGCGATCGGTGCCGCTGCCAGGGCGCCCGGCGTTGCCGCCTCGGCCACCGCCGCGTTGATCTTTACCTCGTTTGCCACGTCGGCCGCGATTGCCGAACCGCTATAAACCCACCCGCACGACAATAAAAAAAGACCGCCGGTGGTCAAAAGCTTCTTCGCGTGCCGCATGTGATAACTCCTTCAAGTTCTTCGGTGATCGCTGGTCGCCGTGCAGGGCTCATTGGCCGCGCGCATCGTCCGCCATTCGGATCACCACACTCACGCCTTCTTTGGTCAGTTCGACTTCACGTGCCCGGATCGATGTGATTTCAAAACCATTCACCCGCGCGCCATTCATGAAGATCTGTCCGTTGATGATCGCCACAGGTTTCGTGCCCAGCACGGTTGAGCGCAACGACAGGCCGCGTGCCTGCTCGCGAATCGTCGCGATACGCGCCTGTCGCGCAATCTCTTCGGCATTCCGGGGGGGCTGCTTTTCTACCGGTGTCTCAACCGTCGCCGTCGCGACATTATTAACCACCGGCCGTTTACTCGGGTCTAACGTGTAATAGCTCGTATCCAGCACAAACGCCGTCGCCGGGGCCGCGCCGCGTTTCTCACGCAGCCTGCCCCACAATTCCCGCGACAGCTTCACCTTCTCCTGCAGCGACTCGCCGCCCCCCGCCGTCGCCGGCGCCCCACTCACCTGCTCCTTCGCCGGCGCCACGCGGCTCTCCGCGCTCGCCGTCTTCGGCTGCATGTCAAAGTACATCTTGACCAGGAACAGCCCGAACACCGCGCTCAACACGCCAAGAATCGCCGCTTTCTTGCGGTTCTTCGCCATATCACGCTTCAGTCGTTCAGCAAATCCGGGCATCGCACACTCACTCGACTTTGACTCTCTTGGGTCTATCGGTGAGAACGCCCCCCTACTTTCGCGCGAGATTTGCCTTTTCTCATCCCCCAGAAAAATCACACCCCATAATGCAGGCCGCAATACCCCGCCAGCCCATTAGCCACAAAAGACACCAAAGACACGAAAAACTGTTTTCCTGCACTTTTGTGTCTTTTGTGTCTTTCGTGGCAATTTATCTAGGTTGCGTCATCGCCCCTGGCCGCGTCGTCGCCTCCACGCCGATCGCCTTCTCCGGCGCCAGCAGCCGCCCCTTCGCATCCACGCGCAACTGGTCCGTGTCCCGCAGGTACTGCAGCGTTGCCGTCTGCAGCGAGCTCACCGCGGTCGCAAAACGGTTCTGCGCATCCAGCAACGCCGTTTCCGCATCCAGGTAGTCGCGGTTATCAATCTTGCCGTTCTTAAACTGAATATCCGCAAACTCCTTACGCCGCTGGGCCAGCTCAATGTTGTTTCGCTGCAGACTCACGAGGTATTGCTGCTGCCGCACCCGGCGCAAACTCGACCGCACTTCCACCGCCACCGCGTCCTCGGTCAGCTCCACGCTCCGCCGCGACCGCTCCAAATTGATCTGGCTCACCCGGTAGGCATTCCGCTCCGCCAGCTTGTCCAGCGGCCAGTTCAGCACCACGCCCGCCGAATAATCCAGTTCCTCGCTGTTCACCGCCAACGTCTTTCGGTTCGGATCGCTCGCCAACACCGCGCGCGCATTCAGATCCAGATCCGGCAGCAGGTTGTTCCCCGCCAACTTCACGCCACGCTTCGCATCGTCCACGCGATCGCGCACCGTCTGCAAGTCCAACCGCAAGCGATCCGCCAACGCCACCGCCACCGCCTCGGTCACGTCCGGCGGCGTGATCGACAAATACTGCGGCGCCAGATCCAGCGGGTCTTCCACCGGCATCCCCAGCAGCAACTTAAAGTTGTCCACCGCCAGTTCGAACTGCTCGATCGTGTTCACCAAGTCGTTGCGCGCCTGAAATTCTGATTGCGCCGCACGCTGCACGTCCAGCAGCGTCACCCGCGGCCGCCCCGCTTCAAAGAGTGCCTGCGTCCGTTGCCGGATGAAGATGTAGCTGTTCACGCTGCGCAAACGGTTCAACACCTGCGCCCGCTGATTCACCAGGTTGAAATAGCTGCTCGCCACCTGCACCAAAAATGCCCGGCGATACCGCTCAAATTCACGCACCTCGTACACCAGGTCGCGCTCCGTCTGGATCAAATCCTCCTGCGCCACCATCCCCGCCCCACGCAGCAGCGGGATGTTCGCCGCCAGCACGGCCTCGGCATTCTGCGACTCGCTCACCACGCGCCGCAACTCCGTCACGTTCTGGGCCAGCACCGACGCCACCACCTCGCCGCCGTACGGCAGCCGCTGCCGCACGCCGAGCGTCTGGGTCACATTCAACGCCGACGCATAGTCCGACTTTTCCCCCGATCCCGAAACGCTCACCGCCGTTTGTGCGAACAGCCGCGGCTCAAACTGGTGCCGCTGCAACGTCACCGCCAATGCCGCAATATAAAGGTCTTCCTTCCGGCTCCGGTAATCGCGGCTGTTCCCCAACGCGTAGTTGAAGCAGTCATCCAGTGTAAACACCTGCCGCACTTTCCCCTTCGGCAGCGGTCGCGGAAACTGCGGCAACTCCGGCATGTTCTTCAGATCAACCGTGGGCGTCGCCGCCAGAATCGCATCCAGTGCATTGTTCGTCCCCGTCCCCGGCCGCGTCGCCGGCGCTGTTTCCGCAGGCCGCGTCGCAGTTTCCTCCACCGTGATCTGATTCGGAATACTGTTGCTCGTCCGCGGGGTTTTGTCATATGCCTCGGGCGTGATCGCCATCGGCAGCGGCTCGCGCGCAATGTGCACTTCCGACGCCCCACCCAGCGCCTGCCTTTGCCGTTGATCGATCAGCCGGTAGGCATCCCGGTCCGCGTAGTCCGCCATCGGCGACTCGCATCCACTCACCGCAGCCCCCATGATGGTCAGAACCAGCAACGATGCAATTTTCGTCCGCACGAACAACCTCCGCATTCAGACCCCGCATCCTACAACAACGCCCCACCCAAACGAAACTTACGCCCTACCCGCCCTCCCCTCATTTCGCCCCTTCCCTGCCGTTGCGTAAAAAACAGCAACTTTTTCCTTGACAAGATAGCCATATGTGTTAGGTTATTGTTTGCTAATCCAAATACGGGGGACGGGCCATGAATTCACCCATTATTCCCACCAACCAACTCGCCCATTGTGTCATGGGGTCTTGGTCATTGATTCGTCATTGCCATCGTGCTCGCTCTAGAGATGCCGGCATCTCCAGAGATACAGCCCCCTACGCACCACCGTGCATAGGGGCCACCCATGGCACTGCGAGGCCCGCCACCTGTGGCGTATCTCCCCTCTGGCGCTATCAAAAACGCCACTACCAGACCAACATAACCAAAACCCGCGCGACATCACCCATGATACAACCCCTGGGGGTTTCACCCTTAACTCTTCACTCTTCACTCTTCACCATTCCCCGCCTCCGCATTGCGTCGCCACACGCATCCGTTAAACTGCGCGGCTCATTTGTCCCTTTACTGGCGAAGGAAAAAATCATGCCCGCGAAAGACTTTCTTAAATCCAAAATCGACGCCATGGCCGACACCCCCATGCAACGCAAACTCCGCAAAATCGCCCCCATGCCCATCGGCTGCGTCTTCCTCCCCTGGCCCGGCATGACCGAACAGGATGCGCGCGAGCATTTTGGCCTCATGAAAAATCTCGGCTACACGTGTCTGAAGCAGACGATGCCGACGCCGGAGTGGCCTGCGACCAAGACTCTCGCCCTCGCACTCGAAGAAGGCATTGTGCCCTTCTGGTATGCCGAGGGCGGGTATGAGGACATCACGCCGGCGCTGCTCAAGAAGCTTGGCCTCTCGCCCAAGCTCTCCATCGATGAAGCCATGAAGCACCCGAAGATGATTGCTTACCAGACCAAAGTCTTCGCGGCACGCATCGACCGCACCAAGACCGGCATGGCCGGCCTGGGCGAATCCAAAAAGAAAAAAGGCGAAACCGAACAGAAAGACAAGTACTGGGTGCCCGGCATGGTCGGCGACGTCCGCGGCCATGAACTGCACCCGGACGCCCTCCCGGCCTTCGTCGAGTGGCTCAAGAAACAGTACCGCACCGTCGACAAGCTGAAAGATGCCTGGAACTACTGGCACGTCGGCATCGGCAGCAACAAGAACAACTGGCAGACTTGGGACGAAGTCCTCGCCGCGCTGAAAGCCGGCGTCGGCGGCGGCGAGTACCGCCGCACGCGCGACATGCTCGCCTTCCGCGCGGAGACCTTCACGCAGCAGCACATCACCGACCGCGTCGATGAACAGCAGGAACTCGATCCGCATGAACCGATTCGCGCCGGCGGCGAGATGGGGCTGTTCCTGTCCTTCGCCAGCCGCGGCACCGACATGGAACTTATCGCCAAAGAAATGGCCCGCGGCGGCAGCTTCTATCCGTCGATTCACCTGGCCTGGCATTTTGAAGAAGTCGATTTCGAAGTCGCCCGACCCGTCTACATGCAGGCCCAGATCGCCCACGATTGGGCCAAGGGCATCTGGTCGGCCACGTGGGAATCCACCGGCGGGCCGCAGTACTTCTCCGGCGGCAAGTCCCCCTTCGTCAAAGAAGCCCAGGACAAGCAGCCCGGCTTCACCACCGACGAAAATACGATGACCCAGTTGATGCTTTCTTATCTCGCCGCCGGCTTTAAAGGCTTCGGCCTCTGGGCCTGGAACGCCCGCACCGCCGGCTGGGAAGCTGGCGAATACGCCCTTGTCGACCGCAACCGCAAGCCCACGCAGCGTGCCATCACCGTGGGCAAGATCGGGCAGGCCGCACGCAAGTGGAGCCGCGAGTTGTGGGCTGGTCAGAAGGAACCGGTGGTCGGCATTTTGCAGGACTGGGAGAACGAAGCCTATTGGGCGGCCATGGCCGTCACCGGCCGCGACTTCTACCGCTTCCTCCCGGTGCGTGCCCGCGTCGGCGCCAGCCGCGCCTTCATCAACGCCAACGTGCCGTGGGAATACGTCACCGCCCGCGACCTGCAGGCCGGTCTCGGCGATCGCTACGCCTGCATCTACGTCCCCGCGTTCATCTCAATCTCCAGTACATTGCAGAAGAATCTGCACAACTTCGTGAAAAACGGCGGGCGGCTCGTGCTTGACATGCCCGGCGCTTACTACGACGAATTCGGCCGCGTCTTCCTCACGGACGAAGGCACGTGGTTCGAGAAAACCTTCGGCTGCGTGCTCAACGAATTTTCGTACTCAACGCAGCTCAACGTGCCCTACTCGATCGACAACGTGAACATCAACGGCTTCACCTGCGTGCTCACGCCCACCAAGGGGAAGGTTGTCCGCAACTACGACCAGCAACCGCGCCCGGCGATCACCGAGCACAAGCTCGGCAAAGGCACGGCGGTCGTCCTCGCCGCCGAGGCGAGTTTGAATTGCTGGAAGCCCGGCAACACCGGCATGGAAAATCTGATCGTGAAGACAACGCTGGGCGATCTTGAAAGCCCCTACGCCTGCGACGGCGCGCTCTGCTACCGCTACGCCACGCCGACGGCAGACCATTACTTCCTGATCAACGACGGCCCCGCCGGCAGCGCGAAGCTCAATACCAAGCAATTCAAATACAAGCAGTTGCAGGACGCCGTGACGGGCGAAACGCTGGTTGCCGGCAAACCGATCAACATCCCCGGCTACAGCGGCCGCTGGGTGCGTGCGGTGAAGTGAGGACGGGTATTGGGGTATTGGGTATTGGGTGTTGACGCGTCCTACGTGATGCGTCTCACCACGATACTGTGACTGGTGCGGCGTTGGGTTCAACATTGATCAGCAGCGTGTTCTTGCGCACGGTGAACGGCAACGGCTTGTCATCCTGCATCACGGTGGGCGTGGCGTCGGGCGGCAGGTTGATCACCGCGGTAAGCGGCATGGGGGTGACGGCATTGGGGACATCGACGCGCAGCGAGAAGGTCAGGCCGCGCTCGGTTGCGTCCGTGACCTCGACCTCGGCATTCTGCCGCAGCGCCCGGTAAGCGTTGACGCGTTCATAGGTGTCGATCCAGAACTTGTCGCGGTGGGCGTTCAGGTAGGCGAGGTGTTCGCGGAAGACGCTTGTCGACAGGGGCAGGAAGCCGCCATCGATACCGTGGATCATCGGCACCAGCCAGCGGCGTTCGCGTGCGGCATCATCGGCCATGGTGTTGGCATCGCGGGTGGTGAAAGTTTTGCCACCAAAGTCGGTCCAGTTTTCGCGCACGGCGGCGTGGGCCATCAGCACAGCGTCCTTTAGCCCGTCGTTGTACTCGTTGTAGGGGAAGGCAAAGGTGGTGGGCGCGTGGCCGATTTCTTTTTCGATGCGTTGGCGTGATTCTTCGATTTCGCGGGCGGCGAGTTTCGCATCGGTCAGCCTGGTGAACATGAAGTGGCTGAGGGAGTGGTTGCCGATCTCGTGGCCATCGGCCGCGAGTTGACGCACTTCGTCCCAGCAGAGGGTGGCCTCGCCGAAGCGGAAGCGCGGTTCAACAGGGAGGGGGTCGGACTTGTGCTGGCGCATCTTGCCGGCCACGACGTAGAAGGTTGCGGGCATGTGGAATTGGTTGAGCAGGGGTGCGGCCCGCTCCACATGGGAGGCGATGCCATCGTCGAAGGTGAAGCTGATGGCCGCGGGCTTGTCATCCATGAAGGGCGCAATGGCCACGGGCGGACTCGCCGGTCGCGGCGAATCAGCATCGAGATACTGGGTTACGAGCGCAGCGCCGACAAGCAGGACGCTGGCCGTGAAAGCACGTTTCAACACGCAATCACCACGGACAGGAAATCGGAAGCGAGTCCGCCATTGTATTTGGATCGGCACGCGCGGCAAGCATGATGAGGGCAATCACGGGCAAAGGCCCGCGTTGGATTGTCAGCAACTCACTTTCTCAGGGCGAGATCATGATGCGCAAGCTTCAAGTTGTATTCGCAGTGTGTCTCACGATCGCCACAACGGCATTCGGCCAGACGAAAAAACGTTGGGAGGAAGGCCCGCCGTGGCCCGGCGAAGTGCCCGGCTTTGTTGCGCCGGCGGCGGGCGAGCATCCACGGCTGTTCTTCCGCAAGGTTGATCTGGAGGCGATGCGCGAGCGTGCCAAGACTCCCGAAGGGCAGGCGATTGTCGCGCGGCTGCGGGCGCTGCTCACGGACGGCGAGCGCATGCCGACGTGGTATAACGGCTCGCTGAAGGCCTACGCCGGCAATTTCCCCATCACCGAGAAGGAGGCGTGGGAGCGGGTGGCGAAGTTCGGGCAGCCGGCGGAGGAAGTGAGGAAGCCGGATGCAACCAAGAGCGGACTTGACCTGGACAAGGAACTTGGCGGGCCGGTCAAGGCGCCTAACGCGGTTAAGAAGGATGAAGAGGAGGACAAGGGGGAAAGCGAAACGCCAAAGAAGAGCGCGAAGGAGATGCCGGTTGGCGATACGTACACGATCGGCCATGCCGCGGGCTTTGGCATGCTCTACCAGCTCACCGGTGAGAAGAAATATGCGGACCTCGGCCGCAAGTGCATGGAACTGGCGCTCGGCGGCATTCGCGACAAGGACGACCGCTACAGTTTTCGTGCGCCTGGCGGCGCTCTGCGTGCGGGCCCGTCGCTGGGTGTGTATGCGATGGCTTACGACCTGTGCTATGACGGCTGGGACGAGGCGTTTCGCACCAAGGTCGCCAGCGAAATCGCCAACTACAACGAAGGCAGTTGGTGCAGCCTGCCTGAACTCGCCCGCGGCGCACGGCACGAGCCGGGCAAGAACCACTGGGGCGGCCAGGTGGGCGGCGCGGCGTTGGCGTTGCTTGCAGTCTATGGCGACAAGGGCGTCGACAACGCCAAGCTTGATCCGCTGCTCAAGGTGAACGCCGAGGCCATGATCCGCCACCTCACGGAAGGCTATGGCGACGGCGGCTGGTACAGCGAAGGCCAGGGCCCCGGCGGAATAGCCTCGGACACGGCCTTCGTGCCGGCCCTGCAAGCGTGGAAGGTCGCGGGCGGGAAGGACTTTGTCACGCCGCGTCCGCACGCCTCGGGCATAACGCTGATCAAGATGTACCAGCTCAACGCACGCAAGGGCTTGCCCCACTACACGTTTCACGTCGGCGACTACGGTCCCAGTTATGGTCTCGAATTCTTCGCCCGCGCCGGCATGAGTCGGTCCGGGCATTTTGCGCAGGGCTTCGGCGTGCTCGACCGCAAGTATGTGCCGGCGGTGCTGTGGGTATATGAGAATATTGTTGAGCCGTGCGAAGCGAATGGTTTTCTTTCAACCGATGGCCGCAAGGAAAGCCGCGAGAAGTATGCGCTGAAGCCAGGCGAGAAGACGTGGGACGCTTTGGATTATCCGCACCGGGCCGTGCTGGCGTTGATCAATTGGCCGATCGGCGTGAAAGCCCAGAACCCGGCGACCGTGTTGCCGAAGCTGCACAAGGACACGTACCGCGGCTATTGGTGTATGCGCAACCGCTGGCAGGATGAGGACGACATCATCGTGTCGGTTAAAGTGGACGCGAAGCGGGCGAGCAACGTCATCTGGGGGCCGGGCGGCATGCGTTTCATGTATGGCCAGTTGCCGGGGATGACCTTTACGCACAAGATCGAAGAGGAGAACCTGTTTGTCGTGTCGAATCCCAAGGGTCAGACGTACCTCGCCGTCGACATGACGCGGCGCAGCGGCGCGGACCTGCTGATGGTGGTCGTGGGCAAGAGCGTACCCGCCAACCCGCCGAAGGATTTGGCCGGGCCCAAGGGCGAAAGCACGAAGTTCTACAACTTCGAACTCAGCGGGCAGAAGGTTGGCCTGTTCACCATGCAGCAAAGTGGCGATCCGGTGAAGGTCGAAAAACTTGGCGAAGGTATCCGCGTCGGCGGCGCCAACGTCACGTTTGACGGACAGAAGATCGACATCAAGTAAACCCACGCCGGGCACGCAAGCGATGGCCTCCCGCGGCGTTGAACCGATGCGAAAATGGAGGACGCACATGCTGAAAACTGCACGATTGGCGCTGTGGACTGCCGTGGCGCTGGCGGTACTGCCGGCAGGAAGTCTTTTGGCGCAGATGCGCGATGCATCCCGTCCATTCCTGCTGTGGTCGAAGGACGAAGCGGCGGCAATCAAGAAGCGGCTCGACAGCGACCCGGTGGCCCAGAAGCAGCTGGCGGAGATGACGGCGCGAGAAACAGCGGGCAGCAAGGCCCGGCCGGCCAACCGCACGCTCTACAACTTGTTTCTGTATTCCGTAAACGGCGATGAGCGGGCGGCCGCGACGGAGAAGGCGGAGTTGCTGAAGTTCATCGGCCGCGTACCGGAGCCGCTTACGCAGGAGTTTCAGGAGAAGGCGAAGACGGCGGAGTGGCAGCGCGGGATGGCGAGTTTTGCGGATCGCCACATGCGTGACGAGCAGACGTTGAATACGCTGCGCTACGATGTGCTTTACGACCTGCTGACGCCGGAGGAGCGGGCGGGCGTTGAGAAGTCGATGCGGACGTATATCAAGTTCCACCTCGACGGCCACCAGCCGTGGCACCCGGATTTTCGCTATGGCAAGATGAGCTGGCTGCCGAATATGAGCTGGCCCCGGACGATCGGCACACACATCATGGCCGTCGCACTCAAGGATGAGAAACTGATCGAAGCGATGTTCAGCTCGCAGGGCGGCTTCAAATATTACCTCGACGACTACATCTCGGACGGGCGTTTTTACAACGAAGAATTCGCCAAGTACTACTCGAACATCGGCTCAATGCTGACCTACTGCGAGGGGCTGGAACGGCTGGGGCTGGGCAAATTTGGCTATGGCTACACCGGGAAAAACGGGGCCACGATGAAGAGCTACATGCAGATGCAGCAGTGGCTCGCTTATCCCTACACCACGGTGCCGGGCGGCATGGGGCCTTATCGCCTTGTAACGATGGGCGACGCGAAGGGGCGGGCCGACCAGTTGCCGCTGTTTGGTGATTACGATTTGAACGACGGGATTCTGCCGGGGGAAAAGCTGGGCGATCGTTGGTGGACACAGAACAACATGAATGGCCCGTTGCCGAAGATGGCGCCGCCGATGTGGCTGGAAGTGGCGCATCGCCGCTGGCCCGAGGCGGGGTTTGATTTCTTCCTCGCGGCGATGCGTCGACCGGGAGAAAACGTTTACCTGCCGAGCCTGTATTTCGGATTGGGTCCGATTGATGCGGCGCAGGTGAAACCGCCGGCGGACACGACGAAGAGCTACTTGGCGATGGAGCGGGGGTTTGCGTTTCTGCGGGCGCAGGAGGGATCGGCCTACTGGCAAAGCCCGGCGCCCGCGGTGGCGATGCAGTTCGGCATGTATTACGCCCACTATGCCCACGATTGTTTTTCGCTGCTGGGACTGCATGCATTCAACCGGCCGATCTACGTGAACGCCGGCGGCGGCGACGTCAAGGGGCATTACGTCAACGAGCACATTCGGTCTGGCCCGCCTACCGGCTACATCGCCCGCCATCCGTGGAAGGACACCAACCGCGGGCATGCGGGCATCACGGTGGACAACCTACAGCCGCGACCGGTGAACTCCGGCGAGAACGGCCTCGAGAAGCACCGCATGCGTTCGCAGTTTGCGAATACGGTGAAGTTTGTGGCCGGACAGGCGGAGGGTGTTTTTCCAAATACCAATCTTGAGCGTGCGGGCTTTCTGACACGCGAGTACTTTTTTGATGTGCTGTGGGCGAAGAGCAACCAGCCGCGGCAATTTGACTGGACTGTCATCGGGCCGGGGCATGCGCAGCCTGATAGCCAGTGGTCGAAGACGAGCGAACTGAACGGCTCGATGCTGTACCGCGAATTTGACCCGAGCCACCCGGAGAGCAAGCAACCGGCGGGTTACGAAGAGAAGTACGATGCGAACGACCTACAGAACGTGCATAAACTGATCGCTGAAAACAAGCCGTGGACGGCGACGATTTTGCAGAGCGCGGTAAATGTGGATTTCGCCAAGAGCAAGTTGGGGCAGGCGTGGTACGACCGCGGCGTGGGGGTGCGTGTGAGCATGCTGCCGGAGCCGGGCACGACGGTTTTCTCCGGTGCAGCGCCGGGCTGGAACACTGAAGCTGGCGGCAGCGCGATTATTGTTCGCCGCAAAGCTCCGGCAACCGTTTTCGCCACGCTGCACGAGCCTTTTGAAGGCGGGATGGGCAAGCACAAGATCGAGACGTTTGAACGGTTCGCACAGAATGAAAACGGCGTGGCGGCGCGGATTGCCGCGAAGGACTTCAGCGACCGCGTGCTGTTTGCCTATGGTGAGACAGTGGATGCGCCGATCACGCTGCGAGGCGGTGAGGAGGCGTTCACGTTTGTCTCGCATGGCTTTGTGCGGCAGCGCGGTGAGAGCGTCGAAGTCGTCGGTGATGTGCGGGCCATCACGATGAAAGTTGCGGGCACGCCGAAGCTGACGGTCAACGGGGCGGCCGCTAAGGCGACGGTTGCGGGTGGCGTGCTGAACTGGAGCAAGTAGCAGCGGCAGCGTTTATACTCGTGACCTCTTAAATGAGGATGCGATGCGACAGTTGCTGATTGCGACGAGTAACGCGGGCAAGATTAAAGAGATTGCCCACGAGATTGACCTGGCGGGTCTGCACGATGCGGTGAAAGTCATCGGGCTGAAGGATTTGCCGACCGCCCCACCGCAGGCGGTTGAGGACCGGCCGACGTTTATCGGCAATGCGAGCAAGAAGGCGCTGCACTATGCACAGCAAAGCGGCGTGCTGACGCTGGCCGATGATTCGGGCTTGTGTGTTGATGCACTCAAAGGGGCGCCGGGGGTGATCTCAGCACGCTATGCGGGCATTGAAGGGGGCGGGCACGCGGCGGATGCGGCGAACAATGCGAAGGTGCTGCAGGAATTGGAGAACGTGCCGGACGATCAGCGCCAGGCCAAGTTCGTGTGCGCGATGGCGCTGGCCTCGCCGCAAGCGGTGTTGTCGGTGATGGTGGATGATGTGCACGGCATGATGCTGCGTGCGCCGCGCGGGGAGAATGGTTTTGGCTATGACCCGCTGTTTTATTTTCCAGAGTTCAAGAAGACGACGGCCGAGCTCGACATGGCGACAAAGAGCAGGATCAGCCATCGCGGGAAGGCGCTGCGACGTATGCTGGTATGGCTGAAAGAGAACCTCGCACTCATCACCTGAGCACGGTGTGGTTATGACCAACATGCTGAATTATGCCGGCCCGATGACGGAACCCGCGCGCTACAACCGCGCCGCGTGGTGGTGGGCGCGGGTGTGGTATTTCGTCGCGGGTATTGCCGTGCCGGCGACATGCTGGATCACGTCTTTCGCGACGATGGACCCGCCGCACCCGGATTGGCAGTCGGGGCAGATCAACGACATCGCCGGGCTGTTTCTGATGGGCCAGGTTTCGTTTCCAATGTTTTTCCTCATCACGTACGCGATGGCAGCGCTGATGCTTCTGCTGGTGAACCGGGAGTTTTTCAGCCGATGGTTTGCGGTGCGACTGGGCATCTATACGGGACTGATCCTCGCGGCGATTTATACGGTTGTCCATGCGATCGGGTCAGAGGGCCTGGGCTTGATGGTTGGCGGCGCGGCGGTCGTGTGCGGGGGCGGGTCGACCACGGCGCTGTGGTGGCTGGTGCGCAAGCTACGGCCGAAGTGGACGATCATTGGCCTGTCCAGCATCGCGGGCATCGGCGTATTGGTACAACTGGCGGCGATGGCTATCGAGGGGCCTGAGACCCTCATCGCGGTGCCGGCGACGGCTTGGATGCTGTCGATCATGGGTGGCCCTGCAGTAACTTTCTACACCCTGCTGCTGATGAGCATCTGGCTGCTGCGCAACGCGCCGACGGCAACGCCGCTGGTGGTGCTCAGTGGTGCGGGCGCCTGGGGCGTGACGTTTCTTGGCAGTGCGTGGCTGACGGCGGTCATGGCGATGCGGCAATATGCCTCGCTGCCAACGGAAGCGCCATCGAAGTGCTACATCGCCACGGCGGCAGCGCGGGGGCATGCGGGGTTTGTCGGCGCTGATGGTGATGTGCCGGTCAACACGCAGTTGCGGGTGCTGAAGGCGGGGGAGATTCTTATTCGAACCTTTGCGCCGCGTACGCATGGGCTTATGCGGGCGATCTATGATTGGCTGGGGCCGAAGTTGGCAGCGCGGATTCGCGGGCCGGTGGCGGCGGATGCGACGTATGTGGCACTCAAAGTGTTTGAGTGGCCGACGGCGATGGTGCTGAAGGCGGCGGGGTTGTGGCCAATGGCAATGAGACTTTATCGAGAGAAGGCATGTTGAAGCTGATTCGTGAAACGCCGTGGGTGAAGGAATGGCAGACGCCGATCGGCAACTTTGTCGACAGCAAGCTGCGCTGGCTGGGGGTTGAGCCCAATGCGCAGGCGTTTCTGGTGGCGTGGCGGCGCGCTGATGGCGCGGGGCGGCAAGACCTTGAAGCGGCGTTTGAGTTTTGGCCGTATGAACTGCACGAGGACATCGAAGAGATTCTGCGGGAGATTGCCAGCGAAGATCCGGCGCGGGCTGAGCGAATGCGGAAGCGGCTCTTTGGGCCAGGGTCGATTTTGCCGGATGAACAGCAGCGGTTTTTGTCGCTGCTTGGGGAACACCTGCAGCGGACCAATGCGCCGATGCGGATGATCGGCGAGAACAAGTTCTTCGCGGCGTATGCGAATGATGCGGGGTTTCACATCGAGACCAAGGTGACCGGGCCGTTCGACATGCCGACGGATGAAGAACTGCAGGACCAGATTGATGCGGCGTTGTCGATCGCGTGGCGGCGAATTCTCATCACGGTACGTGAGAACCGCTGGCTCATTGAAGCGCGGCCGGGGGAGAATGCGCTGCCGATGTAAGCGACGGGGCGAGGAACAAAAAACCCACGCTTGCGCGTGGGTTTTTCGTTATTCCGTCAATTGGATGGCTTCGTCACACTTTGGCGATCAGCAGGCTGGTGTTGTGGCCGCCGAAGCCGAAGCTGTTGCTCATGGCGTACTTCACGTCGGCCTTGCGGGCGACGTTGGGGACGTAGTCGAGGTCGCAGCCGGCTTCGATGTCGGGCTCTTCGAGGTTGATCGTCGGGGGCAGTACGCCACGGTGCATCGCCAGGGCGGTGATGACCATTTCAATGCCGCCGGAAGCGCCGAGGCCGTGGCCGAGGGCGCTCTTGGTGGAACTGATGGCGAGGGTTCTGGCGGCGGGGCCGAAGACCGTTTTGACGGCCATGGTTTCGGCGGCGTCACCTTTGTCGGTGCTGGTGCCGTGGGCGTTGATGTAGTTGATCTGGCCGGGGTTGATCTTGGCTTCGCGGATGGCCTTGTCCATGGCGGCGGCAGCGCCAGCGCCATTTTCATCGGGGGCGGTGATGTGGCAGCCGTCGCCAGTAGCGCCGACGCCGATCAATTCGCCGTAGATGCGTGCGCCGCGGGCCTTGGCGTGTTCGTACTCTTCGAGGACGACAATGCCAGCGCCTTCGGACATGACGAAGCCGTCGCGACCTTTGTCGAACGGACGGCTGGCCTTGGTCGGGGCATCATTGCGGGTGGACAGAGCGCGGAGCGCACAGAAGGAGGCGAGGCCGAGACGCGTGAGGGCGGCTTCAGAACCGCCGGCAAGCATGATGTCGGCATCGTCGTACTGGATGGTCTTGTAGGCATCGATGATCGCGTTGCCCGAGGTGGCGCAAGCCGTGGCAGTGGCGCTGATGGGACCTTTGAGGCCAAACTGAATGGAGAGGTTGCCAGCGCCGGCGTTGACCATGAGTTTCGGCACGGTGAAGGGGCTGACGCGTTTAACGCCCTTGTTAAGCAGGACGTCGTATTCCTGTTCCATGGTCTCGATGCCGCCGATACCGGAGCCGACGATGGCGCCGGCGCGGTGGGGATTTTCCTTGGAGAAATCGAGGCCGGAATCGCGGACGGCGTAGATGCCAGCGCAGAGGGCATAGACGCAGAAGCGGTCGAGGCGGCGGATTTCTTTGGGATCGAGAGTCTTGGTGGGGTCAAAGTCGGCGGGGGTTACTTCGCCGCCAAAACGCACGGGGAAGTTCTCGAGGCCGACGATGCGGGAAAGGGGCTTAATGCCGCTGTGGCCTTCGAGCAATCTCGTCCAGAAGGTTTCGAGATTGTCGCCCAGCGGCGTAACGACGCCCAACCCGGTAACAACGACACGACGTTTGCTCATAGAAAAAGAGGGGTCAGGGGTCTGGGGTCAGGGGTGAGCAAAAAAGCTGCGCCCTGGCCTGTGACCCCTGACCCCTAGCCTTTACTCTTGGGTTTTCTGCTTGTTGATGACGTTCTTGATGTAGTCGATGGCCTGGCCGACGGTCTGAATTTTTTCAGCCTCTTCGTCCGGGATCGACATCTCGAACTCGTCTTCAAATTCCATGACCAGCTCGACGGTGTCGAGGCTGTCCGCGTTCAGGTCATTGATGAAGTTGGTGTCGCGGGTGATTTCGGCCTTATCGACACCCATCTGTTCGGCGACAATGTCAATGACCTTCTGTTCTACTTCGTCGATTTCGGCCATGAAAGACCTCCGGAAAACATGACAATCTGATTAAGCGACTCACCCGTGTGAGAGCGAAAAGATTAACGAAAAACGGTCTGATAAGCAAACGCCCCGCGTTGCGGGGAATGACGAATGAATGCGGTGCTACACTCGTCATTTATCATTTGTCATTCGTCATTGGCTACATGCTCATGCCGCCGTCGACGGCGAGCACCTGGCCGGTGATGTAGCCGGCCTTGTCAGAAGCGAGGAACGCGACGGCGTTGGCGATGTCGGCCGGCTGGCCGAAGCGCTTCAGCGGGATCAGGTTCTCGCGGATTTTTTCCTGGTAGTCGGGGGGCAGCACAGCAGTCATCTCGGTGGTGGTGAAGCCCGGGGCGACACAATTGGCGGTGACCTGCTTGCCGGCGAGTTCGCGGGCGATGGACTTGGTCATGCCGATGAGGCCCGATTTGCTGGCGGCGTAGTTGGCCTGCCCGGCGGTGCCGAGGATGCCCGAGACGCTGGTGATGTTGATGATGCGGCCCCACTTGGCGCGGATCATGGTGCGGGCGGCGGAGCGGCAGGCGATGAAGGCGGCCTTGAGGTTGGTGTTGATGACGTCGTCGAAGTCCTTGTCTTCCATTCGCATGAAGAGGCCGTCACGCGTGATGCCGGCGTTGTTGACGAGGATGTCGAGGCGGCCGTGCTTCTCGATCACGCCTTCAATGGAGGCGGTGAGGGCGGCGCCATCGGCGATGTCCACGGCGGCGGCTTCGACGGACAGGCCCTTCTCGGCGGCGGCTTTGACGACGCTGTCGAGCTTGTCCTTGCTGCGGGCAACGGCGATGACATGCACGCCATCAGCGGCGAGCGCCATCACGATGGCCTCGCCAATACCGCGAGAACCGCCGGTCACGTACGCAACTCGTTTTTCGTTGGGCATGTTTGTTTCCGTTCTAGACGCCTGTGAACTGGGCTAATGATCGGGTTTTAAGCAGATTAATCAAGCTGGGGCCACGAGGCCTTCGGTGGTGCTGTAGTTGGTGACGTTGGCCTTGCGGTCGATTTTCTTCATCATGCCGACGATGCTGCGGCCGGGGCCGACCTCGAGCCACTGATCGACGCCGAGAGACCGGAGCGTTTCGATGCTCTGGTACCAGCGGACGGGGGCGACGATCTGCTGGACGAGCAGGGACCGAATGCCGTCGATGCTGTCGTGTGGCTTGGCGGTGACGTTGCTGATCACGGGGATCTTCGGCTGGTCGATGCGGACATCACGCAGGACGTTGGCCATCTGGTCGGCAGCGCTCTGCATGAAGGGCGAGTGGAACGCGCCGGCGACCTGCAGCGGGATCGACTTGAAGCCCTTGGCCTCAGCGACCTTCTGGGCGCGGGCACAGGCCGGGACGCTGCCGGAGAGGACAATCTGGCCGGGGGTGTTGAAGTTGGCAGGGACGAGGATGTCGCCTTCGCGGGCTTCGTCGCAGACGGCATTCGCGCCGGGTTCATCCGCGCCGAGGAGGGCGAGCATGGTGCTGGGGGCGGCTTCGGCGGCGGCCTGCATCAACTGGCCACGGGCGCGGACGACTTTGAGGCCATCTTCAAAGGAGAAAGCGCCGGCGATGTGGAGGGCGGTGTATTCGCCAAGGCTGAGGCCGGCGGCGAACTGGGGCGCGGTGGTTTTGCCGAGCTCGAGGAGGGTTTCGTAGATGGCGACGCTGGTGACGTAGATGGCGACCTGGGCGTTGTCGGTTTGATTGAGTTTTTCCTGGGGGCCTTCGAAGCAGAGCTTGGTAAGGGGGAAGCCGAGGGCTTTGTCGGCCTGGTCGAAGACCCGGCGTGCGACGCCAAAGGCGTTGTAGAAATCACGACCCATGCCAACGGTTTGAGCGCCCTGGCCGGGACAAAGTAAAGCGAGCGTCATAAGAGCACCATGCACGCCAAGCGTGCGGAAAGCCGCCTGAATTTGGACAAGGGGCAAATAGTGTAGGGGTTTGCGGCGGGGATGCAAGGCGGCGGGTTAGTTGTTTAGATGTTTGGTTGATCAGTTGTTCAGTTCTTGAGGTGAAGCGAGGGCGCGGCGAATGAAGTCGCCGGCTACGCGGGCACACTGGCACTCGCTTACGCTCGTGGTACTGAAGGGGCGATCACATTCTCAGCGTTGCGCCGGCCCAAGTTAGGCCGGCGCCGAAGCCGACCATGATGAGCCAGTCGCCTTGTTGGTAGCGGTTGGCGCGGTGGGCTTCGTCGAGGGCGAGGGGGACACTGGCGGCGGACGTGTTGCCGTAGTGGTGGATGTTGACGAAGACTTTGTCTTTGGGGAAGCCCATCTTCTCAGTGGCGGAGTCGATGATGCGCTGGTTGACCTGGTGCGGGACGACGAGGCGGACGTCGGCGGCGGTGAGGCCGCAGTCGGTCATGCACTTGCCGATGGCTTCGGTCATTTGATGGACGGCGAACTTGTAGACTTCGCGGCCGTTCATTTTGAGGTAGTGCATTTTCTCGGCGATGGTGTTGGCGCAGGCGGGGTGCTTGGAGCCGCCGCCGGGGATGGTGATGAGTTGAGCGCCTTCGCCGTTGGCGCCGAGGTGGAAGGCCTGGAGGCCGCGCTTGGGGTCGTCGGAGGCTTTCATGACGACAGCGCCGGCGCCGTCGCCGAAGAGGATGCAGGTGTTGCGGTCGGTGTAATCGACCACGCGGGAGAGTGTCTCCGCGCCGACGACGAGGACGGTCTTGTAATCGCCGGTCTGGATGAACTGGGCGGCGGTGGCGACCGCATAGACGAAGCCGGAGCAGGCAGCGTTGAGGTCGAAGCAGCCGATGTGGCGTTTGATGCCGAGCATGTGCTGGAGGAGGCAGGAGGTGGCGGGCGTCTGCATTTCAGGGGTGAGGGTGGCGACGATGATGAGGTCGATGTCCTGGGCGCTGGTGTGGGAATTTTCGAGGGCGCGCTGGGCGGCGGCGAGGGCGAGGGAACCGGTGGAGTCGTTGGGGCCGCAGATGCGACGTTCGCGCATGCCGGTGCGCTGGAAGATCCAGTCATCGGTGGTGTCGACCATTTTTTCGAGGTCGGTGTTGGTCAGTTTACGTTCAGGCACAGCTGAGCCAGTGCCGGCGATGTACGCGCCAAAACGAGGCATAGGACGTCTTTCGCAAAAACTACAAGATAGACCGGACAACGTATAAGAATCGGGGGGGTAAATCAACGCTTCAAAATGCAAAACCCAAAACTCGAAACTCAAAACGACCGCCAAGGCACGGCGTTTTGCGTTTCGAGTTTTGCGTTTTGCGTTTTTTATGTGCTTTGGTTTTCGTATTGGTGTTCGAGGACGGGGTATTTGACGGGTTCGCCCTTGATGTAGCGTTCGACTTCGTCGACGCAGGCGTCGCCCATCATGGGCCAGCCTTCGACCGTGGGGCCGGCGATGTGCGGCGTGATGACCACGTTGTTCATGTGGCGAAGGGGGTGGTCGTCGGGCAGACGCTCAGGGCGGGTGACGTCGAGGTAGACGCCGATCTTGCCTTCTTTGGCCACGGCGACGAGGGCGTCGTTGTCGATGAGGATGCCGCGGGCGGTGTTGACGAGGATTGCGCCGGGCTTGAGGCGGCGGAGCATGGGTTCGTTGATGATGTGCTCGGTCTTCTTGGTGCCGGGGGCGTGGAGCGAGACGATATCGCTGGTGCTCATGAGGGATTCGAGGTCGACCTTGGTAGCGCCGAGGGCACGGATGGCTTGTTCATTAATGAAGGGGTCGTAGACCTGGAAGTTGCAGCCGAAGGGGCGGAGGAGGTCGAGTGTCTGGCGGCCGATGATGCCGAGGCCAACCATGCCGACGGTTTTTCCGCGGAGCATGAAGCCGACCTTGGGGACGGAGAAGAAGGGGTTGGCGTCGAATTTGGCGGGGTTGAGGAGGGCATCGAAGCGGCGAAGGCCGGAGAGGATGCAAGTGACGGTGAACTCGGCGACGCCCATGGCCATGATGGGCATGACGTTGGTGACGGTGATGCCGCGTTTCCAGGCGGCGATGTCGATGAAGGAGACGGAGCCGGCGGCGTAGGCGATGAGTTTGAGTTGTTTGGCGGCGGCGAGGATGTCGGCGGTGAGGCGCGGGGTGCCCCAACCGGTGACGAGGATGTCGGCGTTCTTAATGGCATCGGCGACGAGGGCGTTGTCGGTTTCGCGACGGCCAATGTCGATGACCTCGTGGTAGTCGCCCAGCGACTTAAGGCGAGTAATGGCCTGAGGGGTGAAGCAGCGGTTGTGGGCGTAGGATGAAAGAAGGGCGACGATCTGCACAAACAATTCCTCTGGCACCACCGGTAACGGGGATGTTGTACAGGATGGGGGTGAAAAGGCCAAGCGACAAAATGGTCAGGCCAGCGCGGGTTTTGGCGTAGATGCGATAAGCTTTTTGACAATCAGGATGAATACGCCGGTTAAAAGGAGGTTGAGGGCGAGGGAAAGGACGGCGACGGTGAGTGCGGGCCCGGAGATGCCGTAGCTGATGGAGATGACGAGGACGCCGGCGCCGACTTCGCCGCGGGGAAACATGCCGATGGCGACGGCGAGGCGTTCTTTCCAGTGGGCTTCTTTGCGGTAACAGAAGGCGGGGAACATTTTTCCGATGTTGGAGACGAGGGTGATCATGAGGACGTGAAAGGCGATCATGCCCCAGCCGGGGAACTGGTCTTTGGCGGCGACGTCCGCGGGCGAAGCGCCGGCGTAGTCGAGGATTTTCTTGGGGGTTTCGTCGGCGAAGGCCTCGGGGAGGAGGCCGATGGCGGCGGCACCTTCTTCGACTTCTTCCGCGACGGCGGCAATGGCGGGTTGGGTGTCCACGACGGGGCCGGTAGCGCCGACGATGGCGGGCATGGAAAGACCGACGAAGATCATGAAGCAGGCGGAGATGATGGTGGAGACGCGTTGTTCGCCGGGGGATTCGGGGCCTTCTTCGTGGCCTTCGCGGTGGTCGTCGGCGTGGGGGTTAGCCCCGGCAGGGCGTGCGAGCATGCAGCCAAGGACGAAGGCGGGGAGGAGCACTTCGAGGTGGATGGGGACGGATTTGTCGATGGCCTTGGAGCCGAGGTAGATGGCTTCGCAGATGAGGACGAGTGCGGCGGCGTAGAGGAAGACGAAGGGCCAGCTGACGGGGATCTTGAGGACGTGGAGGTAGCGCCAGGCCATCCAGAGGAGGATGACGATGACGATGATGATGACGGCGAGTTGCCACTTGAAGCCGACCATCATGATTTTGAGGGGGATCATGAGGAGGATGGTGTCGAGGTCGTCGAAGATGGCGAGGATGCGGGCTTTTTTGAAGACCCAGGTGGCGGCGAGTCCGGCGGCGGCGAGCATGGAGAAGAGGACGCCGGCACTGGTGGGCGAGGAGAAGCGGCCGGTGAGGAGGGCTTCTTTCCAGGCGTCGGGGTGGCCCCAGAGGCCGGAGGGCATCATGACGTAAACAAAGTAGAGGGCGCAGAAAATCCAGGGGAAGGCGGCGGCGGTGGCGGCGACGCCGTAGTCGACGGCGTAGATCTTGGGGCGGGACTTGTCGATTTCGAATTCATAGCCGACGTGGATCATGATGAAAGAGAGGCAGAACATGGTGGCGAGCTTGATGAAGTCGCCGCCGGCGCCTGCGAGGAATTGGGACACGATGAGGCCGGCAATGAGCAGCAGCGAATAGATGAGAACTTTGCGCATGTCACGCACCCACGTCAGAGCAAATTGCTTCTACCCCGCACCGATTCCCACGAGGCCGCGGATTCTAGCGGTGAAACGTGCGTTTGTCCCAGCGAGGTGGCTAGATCCTCAAAAAAATAAACCAGACCAGGATGAACGTGGGCAAGAGGACGGGGATGGTGTAGTAAAGGATGTAGCCGAAGAATGATGGGCAGGCGACGCCGTTGTGTTCCGCGATGGATTTGACCATGAAGTTGGGGCCATTGCCGATGTAGGTGCACGCGCCGAAGAAGACCGCGCCCATGGAGATGGCCATGAGGATTTGGTAGTAAGGGAAGGCGGGCGTGTGGCGTGTTTCGACGAGTTTGCCGGTGTCGTCGAGGAGCATGCCGAGGGCAACTTCCGTGGCGGGCACTTTGCCGGCGAGGATGTCGCTGCCGTGGTAACGCACGAGCGCGGCGTGAAGGGCCTTGAGGCGTTCGGTCTGCTCAGGGGTGAGGTCTTTGAGGTCATCGGGGGTGAGTTCAAGCGAGCGGCGGGCGATGACAGCGCGTTCGTGTTCGATGACGGGGCGATCGTCTTTGTTGTCGAACTTGCCGAGCTCGACTTCGAGGAAGGTGAGGTAGGTGGGCGCGTTGTCGAGGACGGCGGAGAGGGAACCGGAAGCGAAGAAAAATTGGCCGGGGGTGGCGAGGTATTTTTGGAAGGCTTCGTCACTGGCGTGTTTGTTGAGGTAGTTCAGGGCGGGGACCATGGTGGCGAAGATGCCAATGAAGAGGAAGGCGACTTCTTTGATGGGGGCATAGTTGAAGGAGTTTTCGCCGTGGACGCGGCGCGGGGTGGTGGCGAGGCTGCCGAAGGCGGCGACGGCCATGAGGATCTCGCGGTACGGCGGATCGATGAAGACGGCGGCAAGGACGAGGGCGATGAAGATGATGTTGGCGCCGCCGTAGATGGAGATGGCGGGGCCGAGGTCGTCGGCGTCGCTGGCCTCGGCGGGCTTGGCGTTCTTGCGGGCGTAGATGGTGTCGACGACGAAGAAGATGGCCAGGACGATGCCGAGGGCGGTGAGCCAGATGGGCAGGCAGTGGTCCATGACCCACCAGAAGGGGACGCCCTTGATGAAGCCGAGGAAGAGGGGCGGATCGCCGATGGGCGTGAGCGCCCCACCGATGTTGGCGACGGAGAAGATGAAGAAGACGATGTGGTAGGGCTTGATGTTGCCCTTGTTGATGCGGAGGTAAGGACGAATGAGGAGCATCGCCGCGCCAGTGGTGCCGAAGAGATTAGCGATGACCGCGCCGATGAGCAGGATGGAGGTGTTGACGAGGGGTGTGGAACGTTTGCGCACGCGGATGAGGATGCCGCCGGAGACGATGAAGAGCGAGCCGAGGAGGAAGATGAAGGAGATGTATTCGGACATGCTGGCGGCGATATTTTTGCCAGCGCTGAGGGCGAAGATGTAATACCCGGCGACGATAGCGCCCAGGACCATCGAGATATGGTGGTAATGATGCTCCCAGAAATGCTTGGCGATGAAGGGCATGGTGGCGATGCCGGCGAGGAGGAGCGCAAAGGGGAGGACCCAGGGGAGCGGAACGTCGGGGGCGGTCATGCCCTCGCTGGCGTGGTGGAGGAAATAGGCGGTGAATGCCAGCGCGACGGCGATGAGGAAGCCGAGGAGGAGTTGCCATTTTTTAAGCGGCGGGCTGGCGGAATCGGGCATTTCGTAGCCGGGGACATGATGTTCAGGATGGCGCAGGTGCAGCATCGGCGCGCGTTTGGCCGGATCAACGACGGGCGTGGTCACAACAGAATCTCGTACAAAAAACCTTTTCCCAGCGCGGAACGGGCAGCACCCTTTGCTGCCACCGCGACGACTCGTCTCAACATCACGCCGGCAGCCACAATATCCAGTAAAAGACTTGGCGACAAGGTGCGGTTATAGTGTGGTCATTCAAAAGCAGGGCGAAGTCTTATGAACCAGCGCATTTCGTCGGTCGGCGTGGATGTTTTACGATTCTTGCTGAACGTGCTGGGACTGCTGGTATTGCTCGGCGGCGGCCTGGCGGGCGTGCTGGCGGCGCTGGCCCCCTCCACGGTGGAGGGATCGCGTCTGCCGTCAGTGCTGACGGGCGTGGCGATGCTGGTGGGCGCGGCCACGGTCGCGGTGCTGCTGTTTTCGCTGAGCACTATGCTGCGACTGCTCACCCGGCAGGTGCAGACGGCACAACTGACCCACGGATCGATTGAGAATCTGCAGGCGGCGGTGCTGCTGGTGGAGAAGGCTGTGCGCGAACAACCGGCGCCAGCAGCGTTGGCCGTTTCGGCGGCACCGGTGGTGGCCGCGACCACGGCCGCACCGGCCGTGGATGAAGCGGCACGCAGCGAGATGCTGGACCTGCTGAAGCAACTGCGCGATACGTCGCTGATGTCTGAAAGCCAGCGTGCCGCGGCCGCAGCAGCACACTGGGCGAAGCGGAAAGACTTTATCACGCGGCTGATCGACCGCGACATGGCGATGGCCAACTGGGCCAGCGCGTTTGCGCACCTGGCAGAACTGCAGGCGGTAGCGCCGGGCGATGCGGACGTGGCAGCCCTCGAGGCCAAGCTGAAGAACGCACAGGCCCAGCGGCTGACGGACGACCTGGCGGCGGCACGCACACATCTGCGCCACCTCATGAGCATCACGGCGTGGACGCAAGCCGAAGAGGTGGCGCGCGGCATGCTGGCGAAGTACCCGCACGAGTCCGAGGCGCAGGCACTCGCCCATGACGTGCAGCGTGAACGCCAAGCCTTTGAGAAGGAACATTTGGATCGCATGCTGCTGGACCTGGCGGACGCCACGGAGCACCGCAACTGGCGGCGGGCGTTACAGATCGCGGAAGAGGCGACGGCCCGTTATGCCGGCGAACCGCGCGTGGAAAAACTGCGGCGCGATTTGCCGACGATCAAGCAGAATGCCGAATCCGCGGAACGCAAAGAGCAGGAAGAGTTGTTCCGCGATCTGCTGAAGCGGCAGCGCTACGACGAAGCGGCAAACGTGGCCAAGGGCGTGATCAACAAGTACCCGGCCAGCGCCACGGCAGTGGAGCTGAACAAGCTGCTGCCCAAGGTGGAAGAGCTGATTAAGCAGGAAAAGCTGAAGAAGCAGCAGGCCGGTGCGGCGACCGAAGCGCCGCGGGCCTGACATCACTTAAGCGTCACATCGACCAAGGTCATCCGCACGCGGAAGGGCCGGCGTGCATCACCTTCATAGGCATTGAGGTCTGAAATCTTGCCGGTCACCTGACCGCGGGAACCCTCGCGCAACTTGAGGATGAGGGGCATCAGTTTCTCATCACAGTAGGCGATGATCTGGATTTCAAACTCAAGGCCCTGCACAACAACTTTCGCCGGAACCATCTGGGCGGGTATCAGGGTTTTAAGCTCGCCCTTCTCTTCGGCTTCGCGTTGCTGGGCCCTGGTCATGCGCACGACATGCGATATTGGCACGGGACGTCCGGCTGCATCAAATACCACGGGCAGATTAACCAGATGGCCGTCAAAGTTTTTCTCCCAAAACTCTGAGAGCAGCGTCGCCTTGAGGCGGTCGAGGTTCTGGCCGCGCATGGGCAGTTGCTCGCGCGGGTAGTCCTTGAACAGCATGTCATAGGAAGTAACGGTCTTGGCCGCCGGCGCGGTTGCGGCGATTCGCGATTCAACTTCCGCCAGACGTTTTTTGAGCAAGTCCGGCGAATTCAAAATGCGATTCGCCTCATTCAGCTTGGCTTCCAGCAGCGCCATCTGACGCCGCAGCGAAGCGATCTCGGCCGGGACGGACTCCATCGTGGCTGGTGCGGTTGCAGCGGATTGAGTTGCTGGTCCAGCCATCTCCGCTGTGACCATGCCGGCCGCGGCCAGCAGGATCCCAGCGCCAAGCAATCGAATTCCCCGCATGGCCTGTCCTCACGCAAGCGCCTTCACTCCTACGAACGACGCAGGCCGGAGCGTTATTGCCGCTTTGGCGTGGGTGGGTGTCGCGCAAAAAAAGGCGAGGCACGCGTGGGCCGCGTGCCTCGCACCGTTTTCGCCATGTCCGCATGGCGTTTACTCAATAACGCTGCCCTTCGCGGGCACTGCTCGAACGGCCGCCGGAATTGCGGTTGCTGGTGATGCGATTCCAGGAATCCCGGATTGCATCCTTGGCCCGTTCCCACGTCATGCGAGCGCCGCCCTTGCTCTTCTCCCAACCACTGCGGATGTCGCTCTCGGCATCGGCCCATTCGCGATGGCCGTACTCCTTATGGGCAGTCCAGCCGTATTCGTAGGCATCGCTGTACTCGTCGTAGGTGTCGCCTTCATTCACATAAGGACGGTCGCGGTAGTTGTTGCGCCAGTAGTCGTGCTCGGCGGTGGGATTGACGGCTTCGGCGATGCCTTTGCCGGCATAACCACCAGCGATCGCGCCGACCGCCGTGCCAATGGCCGCCCCGACCGCGGTTCCGACCGGACCAGCGACGGTGCCGATCACAGCGCCGGTGGCCGCGCCGCTGGCGGCGCCGCCTGCGGCCGCACCCAGGCCAACACCCACCGGGTGTGCGCCCGGAGCGCCCGAGAGCGGGTCGCGGTTTTCATCGCGGCCAGCGTCGGCGTCCGCATCCCGATTGCCTGTGCCCGACGGGTTGTTGGTGTTCGCACTGGCCATGCCGGCGCCGGGTTTGGCGGTGGGCATGCCGGCGTAATCATCGTGGGCGGCGTCGCTGGGGCTGCCGATGGGATCGATCGAGCTGCCGGTGTTGCCCGCGCTCATGCCCGCGGTATTGCCGACGCCGCCGACGGAGCGTTGACGTCCCGGATCGCCGGTGACCGAGTCGTCGAAGATCTGCTGGTTGCCCGTGGCATCCTTGTTCTTCTCTAGCGAGATATCGCGCACATCGCGCCGCGTGTTCGCAGGATTGTTGAGGTTGGTTTTTGGATTGCGTGTCTCGTCCGCCATGGTATGGCCCTTTCGATTTACAGTTTTTAAGTTTGAGTCGCGGCACAACACCGCGCCCCAACCCCCGCATTGCATGCGGGGATTCCGTTGTTGTTACAAACTCAATGCCGCGTGGGCGCAATTAGTCACGGGCGTTCTTGCGGCGGCCACTGCCGAGCTTCTCCTGCACCTTGCCCACCGCTTGCTGGGCTTTGCCCTTGATCTGCTGACCCACATCGCCACGGGCAGCGCCGGCGATGTCGTTGGCTTTGCCCTTCAACTGCTTGGCTTTTCCGGCCAGTTTGTCTTCGGTTCCCATGTTTAGCTCCTTAAAAGACATTACCAAACCGTAAACAAAGCCAATGCCGGGCTGTATTTGACTTTGTTAGATAGTTATCTAACAATTGAATAATGGAAACACAGCAGATCAACCTCGTGGCCAAAGCGCTTGCCGACGCCCAGCGGTTTGCCATCCTGCAGCAGATCGCGGCGGGTGCGCCGGAGGAAGTCGCCTGCAAAGCGATCGTGGCGAAGTTCAAGCTCACCCCGGCGACGATCTCGCACCACCTGAAGGAACTGAGCACGGCCGGATTGATTGTGGGCCGCAGGGAAGGCCAGTGCATGCACTTCAAGGCGCAGTCGCGGGTTTTTTCCGCGTACATGCGCGAGCTGAAACGGCGGCTGCGACCGTCGGCCAGATCCAAAGACGAGTGATTCCCCGCAGCGATACTCACTGCGAGACGCTGCGGCAATTTTTTCAAGAAGGAGCCAGACATGTCCAACAAAACACCCAGCCGTCTTGCCGGCAAGACGGCTCTAGTGACTGGTGCGAGCCGCGGTATCGGCCGTGGTATTGCGCTGCGACTTGCCGCCGATGGTGCACTGGTGGCGGTGCATTACGGCAAGAACAAGGCGGCAGCGGACGACGTGGTGCAGGCGATCGCGGCAGCCGGCGGGCAAGCGTTTGCCATCAGCGCGGATCTTTCGCATGGCAAGGCCGTGGCGAGCGCCAAGGTGCTGGGCGAAGCGATTGCCGCGGAACTGCAGGCACGCACCGGCAAGAAGCAACTGGACATACTGGTGAACAATGCCGGCGTGGCGCCGATGGCCGATGTGACGAACACGACGGAGGCAACGTTTGACGAGATCTTCTCGGTGAATGTCAAAGCGCCGCTGTTCATCACGCAGGCGGTGCTGGGGCTGATTCCGGATGGCGGGCGGATTATCAATATCTCGTCAGGGCTCGATCGCTTCGCGTTTCCGCCGGTGACGACGTATGCGATGACGAAGGGCGCGATCGATATTTTGACGATCAACCTGGCGAAGCAACTTGGGCCGCGGGGGATCACGGTGAACTCGCTCTCGCCGGGCATTATTGATACCGACATGAACGCAGGCATGCTGGCGGATGACAACAGCGCGAAGTTCGCGGCGTCGGTGTCGGTGTTCAACCGCGTCGGAAAGCCCGATGACATCGCCGATGTGGCGGCGTTCCTGGCGTCAGATGATGCGCGGTGGATCACCGGGCAGATCGTGGATGCCACGGGCGGCTCGCTGATCGGCATCGGCTGACGATTGCACGCGTGCAAAAATGAAAAGGGCTCGACCGATCGGTCGAGCCCTTTTTTGTTTTTGTTGAAGAGGGTTACACGTCCAGGTTCTTCACTTCAAGGGCGTGGCGTTCGATGAAGTCGCGGCGGCGTTCGACGTCTTCGCCCATCAGCGTGCTGAACATCGCCTCAGCGTTGCTGGCGCCTTCGAGCGTCACACGCAGCAGCGTGCGGCGGGCCGGGTCCATCGTGGTGGTCCAAAGTTCTTCGGCGTTCATTTCGCCCAGACCTTTGAACCGGCCGATCTCGAGGCCCTTCTTGCCGATCTCGTGGACTTCGCGAACGATGTCGCCCACGCCGGCGATGTCTTTCTTGATGTTCTCGCCGCTTTCGATCTGGTAGCGGGTCATCACCTTTTCGCCCGAGTCGGTTTCTTCCTGCCGCAGGTACCAGTCGTAAATAGACAGGTCCACCTCATCGAGTTTGGTGATGAGCTCTTCGATCTTCTTGGTCTCGTGGAGCTCTTCGTTCTTCTCGAGGCGACGCTGGGCGGCACGCTTGGCTTCTTCCAGCTCAGCCTTGGTTTTCTTCTTGGCCTTGGCGTCTTCCTTCTCAGCTTCGCCGTTGCCGTTGCCATTGGTTGCGCCGATCACGGCATGAGCCGCGGCCTGAAGCTCATCGACCTTGTTCTTCTCGACAAAGGTTTCGTACTCTTCGCCGTCGAAGAAGAGGTTTTCCTTGCCATCAAGCACGATGCGATGCGTGGGCAGTTTCTTGGCGGTCTTGCGAAGTTCCAGCAGGCGGCCAAACGGCAGGCCGCGACGTTCGATGATGTGAATGCTTTCTTCGATCTGTTCAAGGATGCCCAGGACCTTGCGAAGGTCAGCGCCCTTGAAGCGGGTCTTCTCCTTGCCCTTGGCGTCGCGAATGATCAGCGATGTGCCATCGAGGCCGAGGTCGGTGAGCGTCTTGCGGAGGGTCGCTTCGTTCTTCACGTACTCGACGCGCTTGCCGCGGCTCATCTTGAACAGCGGCGGCTGGGCGATATACACGCGGCCCTGCTTGATCAATTCATTCATCTGGCGGAAGAAGAACGTCAGCAGCAGCGTGCGGATGTGCGAACCGTCGACGTCGGCGTCGGTCATGATCACGACCTTGCCGTAGCGCAGCTTGCTGATATCGAAGTCCGACGCGCCGATGCCGCAGGAAAGGGCCTGCACGATCGTGCGGATTTCTTCGTGGCCGAGCATCTTGTCGACGCGGGCCTTTTCGACGTTCAGAATTTTACCCTTGATGGGCAGGATGGCCTGGAACACGCGATCGCGGCCGCCCTTGGCGGTGCCGCCTGCAGATTGACCTTCGACGATGTAGAGCTCGGTGGTTTCCATATCGCGCGAGGAGCAATCCCAGAGCTTGCCGGGGAGGCCGCCGCTGTTGAGCGCGCCCTTACGGGTGAGTTCGCGGGCCTTGCGGGCCGCTTCACGCGCCTGCTTGGCGAGAATGCCCTTCTGGATGATGCGCTTGGCGTCGGCCGGGTGTTCTTCGAGCCAGATCGAGAGTTGTTCGTTCACCGCCGCCGCGACGAAGCCTTCGACTTCGCCGTTGCCCAGCTTGTCTTTGGTCTGGCCTTCGAACTGCGGGTTGGGCACCTTGACGGTGACGACGGCGGAGAGGCCTTCGCGGAGGTCGTCGCCGTTCGGCAGGTCCTTCTCATCCTTCACCACGTTGTTCTTGGCGTATTGATTAAGCGTGCGGGTGAGGGCAGTCTTGAAACCCGAGAGGTGCGTGCCGCCACCCGGGGTATTGATGGCGTTAGCAAACGAGTGGAGATTTTCGTTGTAACCATCGTTGTATTGCAGGGCGATGGCCATGGACATGGGGCTTTCTTTGCCGGACTCTTCCTTCTCGAGGTAGATCACGCTGTGCAGCGTTTCCTTGGATTCGTTGAGCTGCTTGACGAACTGGATGATGCCCTTGTTGTAGCGGAACTCGTCCTTCTTGCCGTTGCGTTCGTCTTCCATGAAGAAGCCGAGGCCTTCGTTGAGGTAGGCCAGTTCGCGGCAACGGGTGACGATGCGGTCGAAATCAAACGTGCAATCCGGAAACATCTCGGGGTCGGGCTTGAAGGTGATCTTGGTGCCGGTCTTGGCGCGCTTGCCGATGACTTTGATTTTTTGTTTCACTTCGCCGCGTTCAAACTTCATCAGGTAGACATTGCCGCCGCGGGAGACTTCGACCTCGGTCCATTCGGAGAGGGCGTTGACGACCGAAGCACCGACGCCGTGCAGACCGCCGGAGACCTTATAGCCGCCGCCGCCGAACTTGCCGCCGGCGTGCACGTCGCACATGACGACTTCGAGGGTTTCGCGTTTTTCGGTGGGGTGCATGCCGACGGGAATGCCGCGGCCGTCGTCGGTGACGCTGACGGAGCCGTCGGCGTTGACTTTGACGGTGATATTTTCGGCGTAGCCGGCCATGGCTTCGTCGACGGAGTTGTTAACGATTTCCCAGACCAAGTGGTGGAGACCGCGGGTGGTGGTGTCGCCGATGTACATGCCGGGGCGTTTGCGCACGGCTTCGAGGCCCTTCAGCGCCTGAATGGCGGTGGCATCATACTCCTTGGTGACTTTTTGATTGGAGACTTTTGGCGCTTCCGTGGCCATGAACCAACTCCTCAGCCGAACTGATTGTGAACGCAACACCCGCCGTATTGGCACGTCCGGGACCGGTAGGTTGGCGGGCGGCAGATGGGACTCGACGAGAGGCCATCAAAACAGCGGAAATTATAGGCTATAGCGGGTCTTAGGTAAAGGCACCGGGACCCCGAAATAGTACCAAACGGATTGCAAACAAACAAGATTTCGCCATAAATTTTTTGGCGGCGGGGCGAATGGCGGGATGTTACGTAACTGCGGGTTATTGCTCAGGTTGGCAAAACCGGACAAAGGGGCGTTTTATCTCATTATCAAGGCAAGACTTACGGCATATTTGCAAGCCGGCGGGTTGGCTCTATAATCGACCCCGATCGTCGTCAAGCGAGGGGCTTGCGACTTTATTCACAAGGCGCTGCGGACCCTGTCGGTCCGGGCGCGTCGGAGCCTTATCATGCCGCATGTCATCGCTGAACCTTGCATTGGTACCAAAGACACCGCCTGCGTCACCGTTTGCCCCGTCGATTGCATCCACCCCCGCAAGGATGAAACCGAAAAGTTCGAAGCCGAAAAAATGCTGTTCATCGACCCCGATACCTGCATCGACTGCGGCCTCTGCGTGGACGAATGCCCCGTCAAGGCGATCTTCACGGAAGACGACGTCCCGGCGGAGTGGAAGAATTACATCCAGTTGAATGCTGAATACTACAAGAAGTAAGACTGTGCTCCGCTTCGGCGGATTTAAACCGATTCACGGGGAGCAGACGCATCGTCAATCGAGATGCGTCTTCCTTTTTTCCTACCGCATTGCGAGTGGAATCCACAGCCACAAGCAGATAATGGCGGCGAGCGCGGTCAGTCCGCCGATAGGCCGCTCATAACGTGCGCTCGGAGCAATAAGCTGCCGCACCCCATGCACGAGAGCAATCGAGGGGAGCGCCCACAGGCCAATCAGCATCAATACGCCAGCAGGACGCGAAACCAGGAATGCCTTCTGTAGACCGATAGAGAGCAGAAGAAAGCCCACGAAAGGGAGCGTGAGTCCAATCCACATCCTCCACGTTTTGAGAATCATCAGCATAGTGCCACGAGTGCTCAGATTGCTTCCACCAAAAGACCTGCTGCACGCCTAATCATCAAGGCGTCTTGATCTCAACAACGACGTCTGGGGCGTCAATCGTCTCCCATGACACGACCTTGGAATCTAGCGGCTGCACGAAACCTCCTTGTTGCTTCCAAAAGGCCCATTTACACTTGATTCGATATCTCCCTGGTTGGGACATGTCAAAGTATGCCGTCAGGTCCACCTCCATCGACTCGTCGGAGTTTGCATGCAATGTCCGCTCGACGATTCGGGAGCGATGTGCCGGCTTCCAGCGTTGATCAAATAGCGTTGTGCCGGGGATTGATTTGCCGGATCCGTCGAACACAAGTACCTGTACTCCCAAGGGGTTGTAATCTCCTCGGGTATAGTAAACAGGTGCTGGTCCTTGGTTCTTTACATGAAATGTCGTTCGCAGGGCCTCGCCACGGACAGCCGTGGGGACAGCTCGCACCTCAAATGTGATAGCACTGCCTGCAGTCTGTTTTAAGTTACGGAGAGAACCTTGCGTTGATTTAGCCTGCGACGAATCCCCGTGGTGCATACATGTCAGCAAGCCACCACAAACAAAAAACAAGGGCGATGGATAGAACCTTGTGCTTCACCCTATAGCCCCAATCAATCTTGATTCCGGCAGGCGCGAACCGATCCGCGATGCTTACTGATGGTTTACAATAGCCTATCGCCCAAGACACCTCTGCCGCAATCACAAAAATGCGTCGCCAAGTTGCTCGTGGCCAGAATCCGTCGGGGACGGCTTACTCAGATGGCCGCACTTGTTTTTCGACCCGTTTTCGGTACACTTTCCGGTCTGTCATCACGTGGCCGAAGGGCTAACCATCCGTTCGCAGAGGTGCGGACGTGCGTGATGAGCATACAACATTCAAGAGGTAACCATGCCCCCTCCCGCACGTAAGCCGCGTTTCCAGACCTTCCAGCGTCCCAAGGTTCGCATCGCCAAGATCTCGAGCCTCGGCAAGGTCTACATCGACTACAAGGACACCGAGACGCTCAAGAAGTTCATCTCGATCAACGGCAAGATCCTGTCGCGCAAGCGCACCGGCGCCTCGGCGGCCGAACAGCGCATGATCACCGACGCGGTGAAGCGGGCACGCTTCTTGGGCCTGCTGCCCTACGTCGGCGGCACGGCTGTATAAAAAACTCGAAACGCGAAACTCAAAACTCAGAAAAACGCCGCGAGCATCTCGCGGCGTTTTTTCTTGCGCCATGGAATTCAGCCTGGCAGGAGTAGGGTGGCGATGCTGTTGGGGGCAATCGCTGTGCGCACGTGGTGCTTGGGGTGATGCACTTCCAGTTCGGCCTCAACGGGGCGGGCGGTGGGATTTAGCAGACGGGCTTGTAGCGCGGTGCCCACGCGGCGTAGGGACAGGAGCTGCGCGCCGTTCACACGCAGCAGCGACGTCGCGGTTGTAATGGGTGCCTTTACAACAGGGTGAACCACTGGCCGCTCTGCGCTGGCGGCAAACTGGGCAGCGCTCAGCGGGTCAAACTGCGCAGCACTCGTCAGCACAAAACGAAACGCCTGCGCGCCCGCCTGCGTCGCATTAAAGTTCGTGTCCCAGTAGTTGTTATACAGCCAGGGCAACAGCAGGCAGCGGCCGCTGCGGTCGATCGCCAGCCGCCCTCGGCCAAATTGAAATTCGCCGATCTGCGCCAGCGGCGTATCGGGTGTGGCCACCATGATGCACGATTGTGCATCGCTCACGGCAAGCCATGCACCGCAGTTCGCAAAATCCCGCGTGGCCGTCGGCAACTGCCCCGCATCCAGTTCCACCGGCACGCCGTCACCGCCCCACCACGCGCGCCAGCCTTGCAGCGCCAGCGGCAATGCGAGGTAGATCGCTTCAGCCGTGTAGCATGAGTCCTTCAAGAACCGCACGTTCACTTCCACCTGCGGATGAAACGCGTGGAGTTTGATCTCGATCGACAGATCGCGCATGCCGCAGTTGGGGGCGAAGTTGCGCACCAGCGATACGCCATCCGCCTCATGGCGAACAACATGCGTCGCCACCTGCGGCTGCGCGCGAGTCGCACGCCAGTCGTTTCTCCAACCAGATTGATCCGCACATACCAGCGCGAAGTCCGGATTGAAAATCGCATCACGACCGCGGTACTTCGAGGGCTTGTACTGGTCCGCGGCCGGCGCTTCGTGAATCAGCGACAACGCCTCCCAACCTGAGGACACATCCAGCAACTCGCGCCGCAGACGCAAATCCTTCAGCGATGTCACGCGGCCAGTCTGCTCATCAAAAGTGAGTTCATAGTACGGCGAGGCAATGCAGCCCGGCGCAACGCGGCACGCTGCGGCCGGCGCCGGTTCGGCCTGCCATTCGGAGCGCGGGATGAAACGCATCGACCACGGCGGAAGCGAGAAGACGCCGATCGCCTTGCCGCCGAAACGCGTGTCCAACTGCTGCACCGAACTGAGATGATGGTGCCACGTGTTGTCGAAGACCGCGTCCGGCACGTGCAACGCGTGCGTGCTGGCCAGCGGCGAGGCATTCACCGCCAGTACGCCCTCAACGCCCACGGCCATGGCCGGGTTGTTCGCGACCGACTCCAGCACATCGCGCAGCGTCAGCGTGCCGAGTGCCAGCGCCTCGCACGCATAGTTTTCCTTTGTGATGCGACCGAGCTCCACGCGCAGCGAATCGGGGTCATACACCGTCGCGGCATGGCCAAACGTGTGCTCCTGATAGAGCGCCACGGCATGTCGCGCCTGCGCGGCCACCTCGGCCAACGTCGGCGTCTTGGCGTTTGTGGTTGCATCAATGAGCTCCGCCGTCCGCAACGCGTTGCGGCCGGTCGTGGTCATCTGCGCGTGCCGCGGCCCAGCGCCCAGGCCATAGCCCCACGCGTCGGACCAATCGCCCGTGTGCGTCGCGATCTCCGTCGGCGCCACCGCGGCCAGGCGCACCGCAAGTTCATTGCTCGTCACGATGCGCATCACCGGCGTGCGTCCCTCGCGGTTCCACTGCTGCACAAAATCTGACAGCGCCTTCACCGGCGGGTTGTTGTCGCTGAACTTCAGATGCGTTGCCGTGAGATACAAGAATCGATGCGGGTAGCCGCGCTGTTGCAGCGTGGCGATATAGGCCGCAAGGTTCTGCGCGCCCTTGGCAAAATCGCCCAGCTCCGGCTGCACAATCCGGCTGAACGAATGATAGATGTCGCCGCTGAGCGCGCGGATGGCCGGGGATTTTTCATGCAGCCGCCAGTTCACCAGCGCTAGCCGCGGAAAGGGCACCGTGCCGAAGTAACGGTTGATCGCCATGATCACAAGGTCCACGCCCATGTCGCGCAGCAGTTGGTTGGTCGATGCGGCGATGCCGTTGACATCATGCTGAATGCACGTGCGTATCGGCGTTTGAAATTCCTGCCGCAGCGCGACCGCATCCGCCAGGCCCGTGGCCCAGTCCTCCGCATCCGCCAGCGGCGAGTAATGCCATGGCGCCGCGCCAATGCTGATCAGCCCCGCACGGCAGAGCGATGCAAAGCGTTCCACCTGCCGCGCCGGGCGATGGCGCAGCCAGTCGCGCACAGGGCCGGTCACTTCGCAAGTCCATTTGAAGCGTGCCCGCTCATCGCGCTCAGCGCATTGTTCGCACAGATCAATCGCCGCATCCAAAAAACGCCGGCTCAGATGCCACCACGCCGGCGGATGATGCGTGTAACCCACATCCGTGTGCGTGTGATGCAGGATCAGCACTTCATCAACAACGGTTGCGGCTGCGGGCATATCATCCTCATTCGATCACGTTAGATCGCTGAACAGAAACGGGCGGTGTGGAATTATCACGCTCGCCCCATTGGCTGACCAGAGGCGTGCGCAATATCGCCATTCTGCTGTCGCGTTTTGTATTTCGCTGTTCCGCTCTTACCATGCGGACATGAGAGAAGCCTACCTCTATCGTCTCTGGGAACTGGGCCAGCAGCACCTCGCGGCCGGTCGCTATGTCACCGCCAGGCAGTTGCTTGAATCCGCCGAACAAATCGCCTGGCGCGACCGCAACCTGCAGGCCCTCGCGCGGCTTTATCTGCCCCTGCTCGAGGCCCGCCGCCAGATCCGCCACAACGCCGTCGACGGTGTCATCGCCATCGGCCATGAGGCCAACCCCGACCGCACCGCGCGCGAGCTCAAAGAATTTCTCCACCAAGCGGAGCGGAACGAATCTGGAGCAGGGATTATCCTGCTCGCCTGCAACAAGCTGCACTCCGCGTGCAAACTCGCCGGCTCCGTCGCCTATGAATCGCGCCGCATCGGCCGCCCGCTCGAGGCGCTCATCCTTCTCGACCATCACGGCGAATGGCGCATCACCTCCCCCGCCGATGTCACCTTTGCCGCCGGCCTGCCCGTGCGTTTCACCAGCGACATCAACGATCACATTGTGCCCACCGACGTAGACAAACTCATTGTGCCGCTGCCGCCGCCGGGGTTGTACGACCCGCGCGATGCCAAGGCCCAAGGCCTGCACGCCATTGCCCGCGAATCCCTGCTGATCGCCACCGAAGCGCTCGCCCTCAAGTGGCAATCGCGGCATCCCATTCGCCCGCAAGCCGATGAAGAACTCGCCTGGTGCCGCCTCGCCCTGCGCATCGACCCCGCCTGCGAACCCGTCGCAATGCGCATCATCGCGCTGTGCGAAGCCCTGCTGCGCCAGCGTTAACGCAATGCCGCCGGGGCTTCCGGCAGCGACTGCAAAAACGCCTCCCCCGCACCCGTGAGATAAAAAACATTGCCGCGCACCTTGTGCACCTTGAGGCCGATCGGCTTGCGCAGCGCGAACGGCACCAGCGCCGCCGTGCAGAACGTAAGCACGCCCAGCAGCACAAACGGGTTGAGCTGCACTCGTTCCGGCAACATGATAATCGTCGCGAAGCCTCCGCCACCAAGGCCACACACCGTCAATGCAAAAACGCACCCCATCCGCACATCGCGGCGATGCTGCGCGAAATGCTCCCAGCAAAAGTGCGCCCGCACCGTCGTCACCGGCGTCACCACATGTAAGCGAAAGGCTCGCTGGTTGTGCAGGATAAACAGCGCCGAATCACTCGCCGGCGCATTGCACACCAGGCATCGCGCCGGCAAATCCGCCGTGTGACCCACCACCAAAAAACGCCCCGCCCGCGCCGGCTCATCCAGCACCGGCTCGTCCACAGATGTGTAGTTCAGCAGTGGAGGTTCAGCCATGCGTGAGTCTCAAAAGAAAAACCCACGCCGGAGCGTGGGTTTGATTCGTTGCATCTCACTTAAACCGTTCACACCTTCATCGGCCGAACCGTAATCTCCGGTTCGTGCGGCACCGCCACATGGCCGGCACGTTCTTCGATCGCCGCGCGAACGCTGCGAGCAATCCCGGCCGGATCCAAGCCGACTTCCTTCAGCTGCTCGCCACGGCTCGCATGCTTGATGAAGCGATCGGGCAGGCCCAAACGCGTCACCAGCCGCGCATCGTAGCGATGCTCCGTCGCGTGCTCGATCACCGCCGTGCCGAAGCCATTGATGATCGAGTGGTCTTCCACCGTCAGGATCGGCTTGCCCGCGGCAAATACCTTCTTCAGCATCACCGCGTCGAGCGGCTTGCAGAAGCGGGCATCAATCACGCCCACGCTCAGGCCTTCGTTCTCGAGCAGCTTGGCCGCGTCGAGCGCCTGCCACGCCACCGAGCCGAACGCCACCAGCGTCGCGTCGGTGCCTTCCTTCAGCACGCGGCTGTTGCCGCCGGTCTTCGTGATCGCCCACGCCGTGTCTTCGCCCAGCGGCGCCGGCGGACAGTTGTCGCGCGGATAACGAATCTCGCTCGCGTGATCAATCGCCAAGCCCAAGTCCATCGAGCGGCGCAGTTCGCGCTCATCCGATGGCGCCATCAGCACCATGCCGGGCTGGCTCTTCAAAAATGCCAAATCGCAGAAGCCGTGGTGCACCGCGCCATCATCACCGACAAGGCCCGCGCGGTCGACGCAGAACATCACCGGCAAACCTTGCAGACACACTTCCTGGAAAATCTGGTCAAACGCCCGCTGCAAAAACGTCGAATACACCGCCACCACCGGCCGCAGACCAGCCTTGGTCATGCCCGCCGCCATCACCGTGGCGTGGCTTTCGCAAATGCCCGTATCAAAATAACGTTCAGGCTGCGCCGGCTTCAGCTTGATCATGCCCGTGCCGTCGGGCATCGCCGCGGTGATGCCCACCACGCGCTCGTCACGCTTGGCCAGGTCCACCATTGCATCCGCAAACGCGCTCGTCCAGCTGCGCCCGCTGCCCTTCTCAATCGTCACGCGGCAGCCTTCCACACGGAACGGCTTGGGCGAGTGAAACGTCGTCGGATCTTCGCACGCCCATTCATAGCCCTTACCCTTCACGGTCTTCACGTGCAGCACGGCCGGCGCGTCCAAATCCTTCAACTCATTCAACTTCGTGATCAGCCCGGGCAGGTCATGCCCATCCACCGGGCCAAAATACTTCAGGCCCAGATCTTCAAAGATGTGTCCCGGCGCGATCGAATTCTTGATGCCCTGCTTCACGTGGTAGCCAATGTCCGAAATCTTCTGCCCGTACGGAATCTGCTCCAGCAGGTGCAGCACCTTCTTCTTCACTTCATCATAGGTGGCCGTAACGCGCAGGTGCTCCAGGTAATTCGCAAACGCGCCCTGCGGCTCGCTGATGCTCATCGAGTTGTCATTCAAAATGATCAGCATCTGCCGCTTCAGCGTGCCGGCGTTGTTCAACCCTTCAAACGACAGGCCGTTCACAATCGACGCATCGCCGACCAGCACCACGACCTTCGTGTCTTTCTTCTGCAGATAATCCGCGCGGGCCATGCCCACCGCCGTCGAAATGCCCGTGCCGGCATGGCCGACCGCAAACAAATCAAACGGCGATTCCGTCGGATCAGGAAAACCGCACACGCCGCCCTTCTTACGCAGCGACGAAAAGTTCCTGAACCGCCCCGTCAGCAGCTTGTGCGGGTAGCACTGGTGCCCCACGTCCCACAGCATGCGGTCGGTCGGAAAATTGAACACAACATTCAGCGCAATGCATGTTTCCACCGTGCCGAGGTTCGGCGCCAAATGGCCGCCGTTCACCGACACCGTGTTCATGATCACTTCACGCATTTCATTGGCAAGCTGCGGCAATTTATCCAGGGGAATCTTCTTGAGGTCTGCCGGCGTGTTGATCGTTTCGAGCAACTTGGTCATCTAAAAATCCTGATTAGCGTTAACCCCACCATAATATGCGGGTTTAACCCAAAATGTAAGTACAAAATGCCCCCGCGCCGCCACCCCGATTAGACGCCAATCTCTGGCTCATTAACGCCAGCGCGCACTGCTCAGCCCGCGCCGCTTCAGTTCCGCATTGATCTGCCCCGTGTGGTGCTGCACATGGCGAATCGTGTACACCACATGATCCAGCCCCGTCGGGAAGAAACCCGCATAATCGCTCGCCACTAGCCCCGCATCGCCCAGCTCATCCAGCCGCCGGTTCACCTTCGCCTCCACCTCGTCCAGGTACGCCAGCACCTCCTGCTGCCCCGGCAACGCCGAAGCCCCGGCCTGCTCCCAGTCAAAACCGAACCGGTCCCACCGATACGCCTTCCCATCCGCATCCAGGTGATAGTCCGTCGCCTGAATCACATGAAACGCCAACCGCGCCGGGACGAAAAAATCATGCCCCGCCTGCCGCCACTCTTCCGGCGAAAACTTCCCAATCGCCTCGCGCAGCATCTTGTGCACGCATCCAAACTGCCGCTTCATCGCTCCAACCAGCACCTGCTCCGCCATGGCATTCCCCTTTGCTCAACTCACCACATTCACCGGCTTACCCGCGGCAAATGCCGCCACATTCTGCACCGTGATCGCCATGCACCGCTGCCGCGCCTCAAAACTCGCCCACGCAATGTGTGGCGTGATCACGCAATTCTTCGCCGTCAGCAGCGGATTACTCGCCGGCGGCGGCTCCACGCTCAGCACATCCAACCCCGCCCCCGCAATGCGCCCGCTGTTCAGCGCCGCCGCCAAATCCGCCTCGTTCACCAACCCGCCCCGCGCGGTATTCAAAAAAATCGCCGTCGACTTCATCGTGTTGATCAACGCCGCATTCACAAACCCCGCATTCTCCGCCGTCAGCGGACAATGCAGCGACACCACATCCGATTCTTTAAACAACGTCGCCCGATCCACCGCCCGCACCGCATACCCCGCCGCCGGCAACGGCCCCGCGCTCCGCCGCATCGCCACCACGTTCATTCCCAGCGCACTCGCCACCGCCCCCACGCGCTGCCCGATCGTGCCAAACCCCACGATGCCGATCGTCTTCGCCGCCAGCTCCACCAGCGGCCCCTTCACAAACGAAAAATCCTGACACCCCGCCCACTCCCCCGCCGCCACCGCCCGCGCATGTGCCCCCACCCGGCTCGTCAACTCCAGCAGCAGCCCCAGCGTCAGCTGCGCCACCGAGTCCGTCGAATACGCCGGCACATTGCTCACAACGACTCCCCGCCCCCGCGCCGCCGCCACATCCACAATGTTGTACCCCGTCGCCGTCACCGCGATGAACTTCAACTTCGGCAACGCCGCAATCGTCGCCGCATTGAGCGCCACCTTGTTCGTCACCACCACGTCCGCATCCGCCGCCCGCGCCACAATCTGCTCCGCCGGCGTGCGTTCATGCACCGTCACCTCACCGCTCGCCCGCACCCCATCCCACGACAGATCCCCCGGGTTCAACGTAAAACCATCCAGCACCACAATCCGCATCACATTCTCCAACCACCCGAACCCTTTTCGCCGTCGATCACCTAGATCGGCGTGCCGCCAATCAACAGCAGTCTATCCGCGCCTCGTCACCATGCAAAAACAGAAAGGGCGTCCACGCACCCGCGCAGACGCCCTTTGACGGAGAAGCCAGAGATCCGCAACCCGACTTACGCATGCCGCCGGCGCCGCATCAACAACGCCGCCGCCCCCAACCCGACGATTGACAATGACGCCGGTTCCGGAATCGTCGTGTTCGAGACCACGACATCCTCGAAATAGAAACCGTTGCCGGTCGTCCCCGTCGCCGCGGTGCCCGATAGGCGAAACAGCATCGAGTCCACCGCCTGCAACCGCGGCTGCCCAGCCGTGATGCGTTCATAGTTGTAGTAATACCCCTCCCACGTTGATCCGGTATGAATCAGTGCCCCATCCAGGTACACCTTCAATTCGTCATTGCCATACACGTCCGTGCCCACCGTGGTCACGCCATCACGAAACACAATCTGCGTCTCGATGGTGTGCAGCGCCGTGTACGAGAGCCCGCTGGCGATCGTCATATACGTCGCCGGAAATCCGCCGTTGGCAATCAGGTCATACACCCGCAGATCGAAGCCCGAGCCCGTGTCCGCAATCTGCAGCCAGCTCATGCGAACCGTCGACTGCTTGGCGCTCGCCGACATAACGACGCCCAGCCCCGTCTGCGCCGCGCCTGTTGCCGAACGGAACGACACCTTGGAATAGAACGTATCCGTCGTCGCCGTTCCACCCGGAAGCGCCGGCGAAATCGGCGAAGCGCCGTTGGTCCCCTTGTCATTCCACAAGCTGGCGCCCGACTCCCCCGCAACTTCCGCCGCTTTGTACGAGAACGGCTGCGACGCATACGTGCTGCCCGTCACCGCATTGGACAAACGCCACACCTTCCGGTCGCCCAGGTTCACAATGCCCTGGTCCCAGTTCCCAACCGTCGTCGAGGTGAGAAACGCATCCCGCGTCGTCCACCCCTGCTGCTGATCGATACTGCCAACGTTGTACGTATCAAACGTGCCCGCGTGCGCCACCGTGCCCAGCCCCGCCACGCACACGCCCAGCAACACAACCAATCCGCTCTTACACGTCATGACAACACTCCATGCGGCGCTTGAAATCGGTGCGCCCAACCCACTCTCTTGGGCTTACCAAACACCGGCTGCGACGCCCGACCGCACCACCGGCTCTTCTCGCCTTTACAAGCAGCCCCCTGCTTGCTCAGCCCTCTCGTCCCAAGTCCTGTGCGTGTGGGGCCTCGTCTCATCCCACCGAGGCCCACGCACGGCACAGGTCTCACCTGCCAGACCCAGGGCTCACTTGGCGGCGCGCCGACGCCCGTACAGCAGCATCGCACTGACACCCAGACCGAGGAGCCCGAGCGATGCGGGTTCGGGGATAATCGTGTCGAAGGCTTGGATGTTGTCGATGGCGACCTGGTTGGCGGAGCCGGATTCACCGTTGAAGTAAATGAACAGTTCGCTGGTTGTGGAGTTGCCGACCATGGGTCCGGTTCGTGAGGGGTAGCCGCTGTAGCCCAGGACGCCATCGACATAGGCATCGACGGTGCCGGTGGTGTAGTTGGTGGTAATTGCGATGTTGTGCTTCTCGCCTTCAACGTATGTGCCGAAGGAGGTGAGCTGTGTATTGGTGATATCGCGGAGCGCAAATACGCCACCCGTTTCGCTGGTAGGCGTGACCGCAAAGCTGAACGCCCACTGGTTCGCGGTACTGTTGTAGGCACGAACGCCAAAGAGCACGCCAGTGTTGTTAAGCGACCCGTCCAGCACGTATGGGGCCTGACTGGTGGCGCTGGCGGGCGCAGCCAGCACGGCGATGTCAAACTTGACCGAAAGCTGTGAGGACACGACACCCAAGCCCGTGTCCATGAACAGTGCGCCAACCGCTGGGTTGGCGCTATTGGTGGTCAAGACGGCGGCTTTCGTCATACCCGCAACGTTGTCCACAACAATCGTTCCATTGTCGGCATTGGGCGGAACGTTAAATGCTGAAGGCGTATATCCGCCGAGCGCGCCGATCTTCGTGATGGGCGAGGATGTCACACCCGTCGATGGCGCAGCACCAAGCCCGTCTGCATCGAAATCAATGTCCAGGAACTGGGCGGCAGTGGCCGCTCTCGCTGCCAAAAGGACGGCAACCGCGCAAACCGAAAGAGCTGAATAACGCTTCATACAGAACACTCCAAGCCGGATCTGGACGAGGTACCGGCAAACCCCACTCTCTCGGGCTTACCAAACACCGGCTGCGACGCCCGACCGCACCACCGGCTCTTCTCACCTTTACAAGCAGTCCCCGCTTGCACGGCCCTCTCAGCCCCCATCTCCTGTGTGTGGGGCCTCGTCTCATCCCACCGAGGCCCACACATCACAGCCCCCACCTGCCAGACCCAGGGCTTACTTCCCCGCACGCCGGCGACGCATCAACAACGCCGCCGCGCCGAGGCCGACGATCGACAACGAGGCCGGTTCGGGCACGACCGAAATCGAAGCGTCAGCAACAATGTAGCCCTCGCCACCACTGACATAATTGCTCAGCGTGTCACCGAAAACCCAATTGACACCATAAGCCTCGTTGGTCCCCAGTTCGCGCGGCGCACCACCGCCAAGACCTGCCCAACCGGCCGCAATCTCAGTCGGGGTCGGAGCCTTGATCGTGAAACTCGCAACATCATTGAAAGTCAAACCAACACCATTGTTGGGCAACCAGCTTTTGTCGCTGTTCTCGTAAACCTTCAGCGTCTTGGTCTTCAAAATGTTCCACGTCATGTCCCACTGCAGACCGCCTGCCCACTCCGCATTCGAAGGCTCGTTCGCGATCACGGCGTATTTCGTACCATTCGTAATCCAGATATTGAGATACGGAGCTACCGCTTGGCCGCTTCCCGGCGTAAACCGCGACGTATCATCCAGTCGGTCGATCGACAGCGCCAAGATCTGGCTGACCTTCGCGCCATCGGCCGCACTCGTGCCCAAGCCTGCCTTCTGACCTCCAAGACTCGTGACGATCTCGGTCTGGTTTCCAGAAACACTAATGGTTGGCGCAATATTGCCCGACGTTGAATTGCGAATGACGAAAGGTTCCCACGGTGCTGCAAACGCAATGCTGTTCAGAAGTGAAACGGTAACCGCTGCCATCAGGTATGAAGACTTCATAAAACACTCCACTTGCGGCGCATCAGATTGGGTGCGCCAAAACCCCACTCTCTCGGGCTTACCAAACACCGGCTGCGACGCCCGACCGCACCACCGGCTCTTCTCACCTTTTTACAAGCTGTCCCGCTTGCACGGTCCCGCACCCCATCCGGCCCGAGTTCTCTTGTTTATCTAGATATCTACACATCTAGACACATAAGAACCGCAATGGCCTGCGCTGAACACATCGCCCCGGTCACCCGGCGCCGATGCCAGGCATCAACGCCGGCCGATCGTCACGACGAACGCGTCACGCGGCCTTGCAGCCAACACAATGTCAAAGCGAAACCCACTACCACCCCCGCCACGACCGTCGATAACATCAAAAAAGCTTCCCGCTGCATGGTACACACCTTGTGAGAGCCCACTCGTGCCGCCTACCTGGCGGCATCGCGAAGCCTCGGTCACCCCACAGCGACCAGGGCCTCTCCACCCTTTTAGCTCTCGACCCTTTTTTCTCTCAACTTCCCACCAACCATCTCGTCCCCATCCTCGCCGCTCTCCCCCCATCTCACTCCCGCTGGCTCTTAACTCCGCACCCGCAGGTCCACAATCTCTGCGAGCCGCTTCCCAGTGTCAGCGCCTGGCCCACTTGTCCTCTATCCCCCTCACTGTCCACCCACCCAAATCTCAATTTTTCTTATGTCACTACTATGCCACACATTTCTCGCCTCGCAACCCCCACGAATATGGGGTGTTTTGTCTTTTATTACAGCGCAACAAAATTTTCCAACCTGCGTTTTCACACTCAAAACCCCGATGGCGCTCCCGTCCCGTACCCCATCCGGGTTAATACGCCGTTCAGGCGGGCAAAAATGGAAATAAAAAAATTTGCATTGCTACGTCCTGTCCTTCCACAAAGCAGCGCTTCGCACGTTGGCCACCACGCCTCCAGCACGCGCACCCCCAGCCAGATCTGTAGCGCCCCATCGCGTTCCACCCTTTTCCAGGTCCGCTCCTTTCCCAGTCGCCATCCATCCGATCATCATTTGCATAGCCATACATGCTTCGCCCGCGCCCACGATTTGAAAAAAATGCAACCCCGCACCAGCCGCCGCGCAATCTCAGCAAAACTCCTGCGTATAGAACGGTATACACCCAATTCACTGCCGCATGCAGCGCACCGTGCCCACCATCACGTTCGCCGTCACCCGTGCCACAACCGAACATCTCGGCCCTACACCCACGCGCAGCCTGACAACACCGTGTCAGCACAACACGCCCCCCATGTTCATGGGGGGTTGCGAATATGCCAACATAGCGCTAACTTGGTATGGGTCAGATGGCATATGCTCCCGCACGCCACCTAGCCTCTCACGGTGGCCGACATTCCCTTCCTGTTTGGTCGGCCCCCGGCAAGGGCACGGTCGAGACGAAGCGACCACCGGCGCGTCGGGCATCCAGGACCGGCACATGTGGGCACGAGTGCTGCAAAAGGCACATCATGCTGGCGGGTCGCGTGGGGCTCCCGCCAGCAAACTACCGCAGGAAGTTCTCCCTGAACTTCCTGCGCCCGCTCCACTTCCTCTCACCGCGCTTAGCAGCCAACGTGTGCGTTCCAGGCATTCAGCGCGGCAGGACTTGAACCAACGTCCCTGTCCCCCTCTGCCGCAGCGGAGTCGTGTGTGATGAAGTTACAGCTGCACGTCGATGATCTTCGCGGTCTCTGTGCCCTGCTCGGACAACTCGCCGGCAAGTGCGACCACGGCCTCGCCGAACGCCGCGCGCGCTACTTCGACGGCCTCGCCAACCTCATCGCCGCCGACCGCTGGTACTTCTCCCACATGCGCGGAAGCATCCACGTCGGCTTAACCCAGTTCACACGCCAGTTCGGTGGCGCCTGGCGCGAAGAATCCCAAACCCGCAACGTCGAAGCCCTCGCCGAAGACCGCGACTTTCAACACTACATGGTCAAAGCCGTCAAAGGCCTCTACGAACGCCACTGCACCGTCTGCCGCGCCGACTACGTCTCCGCCGAAGCCTGGCAGAAGTTCTCCCTCTACGAAAACCTCCTCAAACCCGTCGGCATCGCCGACCTCATGTACAGCCTCTACCCCGCGGGCGACGACTTCTTCAGCGTCCTCGTCGTCTATCGCCCCACCCTGCGCACACCCTTTGGCCCGCGTGAGCGCGACCTCATGCACTTTGCCATGCAACTCGTCGACTACCTCCTCGTCGACGGCGCCAAGGTCGACGGCGCTGAAACCGTCATTGACCTCTCCCCGCGCGAACGCGCCGTCCTCATCCGTCTCCTCGCCGGCGACTCCGTCAAGCAAATCGCCACCTCGCTCGATGTCTCCCACCACACCGTCAACGATCACCTCAAGAGCCTCCACAGGCGTTTCAAAGTAAACTCCCGCGCCGAGCTCCTCGCCAAATTCATCGCCCGCGAACACCGCCTCAAATCCACGTACCCCCCCCCGCCCCCCAAAGCCCCCTGACGCCGTCAGGGGGACCGAACACCTCTCCCAACCCGCGCAAGCGCTCCACCGCGCCGTGATTCCCGCTCCTTGTTTCCCAATACCCAAAACCTCGCCCCCAACCCCGTCGTGTCTCCGCGTTCAATATTCCAAAAGGTTTCCCATCAAAACCCCGCCCCATGTACTATGCATATTGCACGTACGCATTAAGCCAAGCGGGTTCTTCCATGAAGATAACGAGCCTACCGGCAGTCTTTACCCTCTTCTGCATCGCGAGCGCGATCGGCCTGTATCTGCCCTGGTACCACGACACGCGTCCTTCAGTCGTCGCCAGCCCGTCGGCCATCTCCGTCCTCTTTCTCTATCTCCCCTGGGTATTCTCCGAGCAGCTAAGCACCCCGACAACGTTTGGTGTTGCCTGGGTACTAAGCGTTGTCACAACCATGGTCTCAATGCTGCTCGTGATACCTGCAGCCTTCTCGGCACCCGCCGGCAAGTTCTCCATGGTTTCACTCCTGCTGGCCCTGTTCGTGATCCTCTGCATTGTCTCGACATCCATTACCTACTTTGGCCGGCCGGTGTATTACCACATGGGCTCGGGACAGATGGTCTGTGTCGCAGCCTGCATTCTCGCCGCGATTCTTTCATTGATGGCTGTCGCTCGAACACCACCTCAAAATCAACCGCCCAAGCTAGCCGAGACGCTCTAGGACCAATCGCAGTCTGACATCGCAGCCCCATCTACAACCATGCACCAGCCTCCCGCCCCCTATCTCGCTGACGACATCAGTCGCCCCATCAGCACCACGAGCGTAAGCGCGTGCCAGCGGGCCCTTCTCAAATCTCAAATCTGAAATTCCAGATCCTCCGCCCCACAACGCGTCTCAACCTCGTCGCGTTCTAGTGCCGTGGCGTCTTCGCGACTTCGCTTAGAAACTCAAAAGTTTTCCCTTGACAATCGCGTTAAATATGTTAGGTTATTGTTCGAACACATCAGTACGGGGGCTGGGCCATGAATTCACCTATTGTTCCGATCAAATCACTCGCCCATTGCCATGGCTTCTACGCCCCTCTGGCTACTGGATTCTGGCTTCTCCGCTCGATTCGTCATTTGTCATTTATCATTCGTCATTGCCCCCGTTCACTCCGATACCCCGATACTCCCCTACTCCGATACTCCTCGGTCGGCATCTCCAGAGATACCGACCCCCACGCACCACCATGCGTAGTGGCCACCCATGTCTCCCCTAGGCCCGCCACCGGTGTCTCCCACCCCGCGCCGCGCTACCAAAAACGCCACTCAAAGCGCAACATAACCAAAACCCGCGCTGTATCACTGGTGATACAACCCTCCCCCTCTGTGCCTTTGTGCCTGTGTGCCTCTGTGCCTCGAGTTTCCACCCTCCGCCTTTCGCATTCCCCCTTCCCTTCCCGCTACAATGCCCCCATGCCCAAAGGCTACCCCCTCTTCCTCAACCTCCACGGCCGGCCCGTGCTCATCGTCGGCGGCGGCAACGTCGCCCTGCGCAAAGCCACCGGCCTCGCCGCCGCGGGCGCTCGCCTCACCGTCGTCAGCCCCGACATCCTCCCCGACTTCACCCCCCTGCCCAACCTCACTCACCTCAAGTCCCCCTACGCCTCCGCCATCGTCCGCCAGCAGCCCTGGCGGCTCATCTTCGCCGCCACCAACATCCCCGCCGTCAACGAGCAAGTCGCTCGCGATGCCGCCGCCGCCAACATCCTCTGCTGCCGCTGCGACGAGCCCGACACCGGCGACTGCTGGGGCGGCGCCACCGTCGACCGTGATCCGATCACCATCGCCATCGCCACTGGCGGCGCATCCCCCGTCCTCGCCGGCAAAGTCCGCGACGCCTGCGCCGCCGCCATCGCCCCCCACTGGCCGCAGTGGGCCGAGCTGCTCGCCGCCTGGCGCGACACCATCCTCCGCGAAGTTTCCGACCCCGCCGCCCGCCGTGACTTGCTCAAACGCGTCGCAGGTGATGAAATCGAGGCTCATTTGAAATCTGGCGATCTCGCCGCAGCCCAGGCCCTCGTCGGCCGCTGGCTGCTCGCCGCACGCAACCCTTCAACCAAAGGCCCCGCAGGTGAATGAAACCATTCAAATGATCCTGCTCGTTCTGAGCGCCGTGCTCTTCGGCGCTGCCTTCTGGGCGGCACTCGGCCACATGCGCCGCGCCGGCCAGACCGAAGGCGGCCCCACCCTCAACACCCAGGCCCTCGGCCCCACCGCCTGGCTCTTCACCATCGCCGGCCTCGTCCTCACCGTCGCCAACCTCATCTGGCGCACCGCCCAGTTCGGCCACCTCGTCGTCCTCAAAAGCCACCTCGATGCCTTCCTCCTCCTGGGCACCATGCTCGGCCTCCTCCTGCTCTACTTCCACTGGTCCAAGCACCTCCGCAGCCTCGCCTTCTTCTTCCTCCCCATGATCGCCACCGTCCTCCTTGTCGGCGGACTCCTCCAGGGCATGAGCCCCAGCGGCCACGAGTACGACTATCACAGCGTCTGGACCAAGATCCACGTCATCAGCGTCATGCTCGGCGCGCTCTGCCTCGCCGTCGGCTGCATCGGCGCCGGCGCCTACCTCATCGCCGCACGCCAACTCAAAAACCGCGGCAACTTGAACCCCTCGGCCCGCCCGCGCTTCCTCCTCCTCCCGCCGCTGGCCACCATTGAGCGTTTCAACCAAACCCTCGTCTATCTCGGCTTCCCCCTCCTCACCCTCTCCATGATCGCCGGCTTCGTCCGCACGCTCCAGGACACCAAGTTCACCCAAGCCGGTTTCAATCTCGGACCCAAAGTCGTCATCGCGATCGTCGCCTGGATCATCTACGCCGTGCTGATGCATGTGCCCCTGGCCCCCGCCATCCGCGGCCGCCGCGCCGCCTGGCTGAACGTCATCGGCTTCGTGCTTCTCATGCTGGTCTATGTGGCCATGATCTGGATGAAGTGAGCCAATCGTCGTGAATGCGCCGCTCGAACAACCTGTCCGCTTCCTCGTCGTCGGTATCAACCACCGCACGGCCCCGCTCGAAGTGCGCGAATCCCTCGCCTTCAACCACGACAAACTCTCCCTCGCCCTGCGCGATCTCAAATCACGCTACCCCGGCGGCGAGTTCGTCATCCTCTCCACCTGCAACCGCGTCGAGCTGTACGTCGCCCGCGGCCTCCATCAAGAACCGTCGGTCCACACCCTCATCAAATTCCTCGGCGAGTTTCACAAGGTCGCCCACGACCGCTACGCCGAACACATCTTCCAATACGAAGACCGCGCCGCGATCGAGCACCTCTACCACGTCGCCGCCTCGCTCGACTCCATGGTCCTCGGCGAAACGCAAATCCTCGCCCAGGTGAAGGCCGCCTATCAGGCCGCCGCGCAAGAGGCCACCGTCGGCAAGATTTTCCACGCGATGTTCCAGCGCGCCACCGCCGCCGCCAAAGAAGTCCACGACAAAACGCATCTCGCCTCGGGCCGGCTCTCGATCGCCTCCGTCGCCGTCGATCTCGTCAAGAGCGTATTCGATCGCTTCGACGACAAGACCGTGCTGTGCATCGGCGCCGGCAAGATGGCCACGCTCGTGCTCAAGCACCTCAGCGATCTCAAGCCCAAGCGCGTGCACATCGCCAACCGCTCCGTCGATCGCGCTGCCAAGCTCGCCGCCGAGTTTTCCGCGAGCGCATCCGGCCTTGAGCATCTCGATCAGCTCCTCGCCGAGGCCGACATCATTCTCACCTCGACCGGCGCGTCTGAACCGATCATCACCACGGCCCGTTTCCGCGGTCTGCTCAAGGCCCGCCGTTACCGCCCCGCCGTGATCGTCGACATCGCCGTGCCGCGCGACGTTGAGGCCGCCGTCGGCGAGCTCGACAACGTCTATCTCTACAACATCGACAACCTCGAATCCGTCGCCGCGGGCAACCGCTCCAAGCGCGACGCCCACGCCGCCGAGGCCCGCGGCCTGCTCACCCAGCACATCGAAGAATTTCTCCACTGGCACGCCGCCCGCGACGTCGGCCCGCTGGTCAAAGCCCTTTACGAGCAGTCCTACACCACCGCCCGCGGCGAGCTTGATGTCCTCTTTCAAAAACACGGCGAGCTCACCCCCGAGCAGCGCGCCGCCATCGAAAAGGCCGTCCATCGCCTCGTCGGCAAGATGCTCCACGAGCCGGTGAAACAACTCACCCAGCAGGCCGAGGCCACCGCCCGCCCGATGCTGACCACGGCTTTGCGCAAGTTGTTCGGCCTTGAGCCGCATGCCGCCGAGGCATCACCCCAGCCCCCCGCCGCCCCCGCCCCTGAAAAGGGTATAAACGCCTAGATATATTGATATGCAGAAACATCCATGTGACGGCCGATAACATGGGCGTGAAGGTTATTTACGACATCCTCGGCGACGTCATCGCCCGCCAGCCCGGCCACGTGGTCGACCGCCTCACCCCTTGGCTGCTGTTCCTCCTCGGCGGGCTCATGATCCTCCTCATGCTCTACGCCTTCATCTCCGCCCCCTCCCACCTGTGAGTTGCCACGCCCCCCTCGCCCCGCCACAATGCACCCATGAGTACGATTGATTTCTCGCGCCACCCGTTATTCGTCCCCCACCGCGACCCCAGCTCCGGCATCGTCAGCTATCTGCTCACCCCGCCGGGACATCCGCAGCGCCTCGCCCCGCTGATGCAGAACTTCTACTTCGTGAACAGCTCGATCACCCCCGACGAACGCTGGCTCTGGCTCACCTGCGCCTATCCGCCCAATCCGCTCAAGTCCCTCGCCGTGGTCTCCCTCGACCCCGACAACCCCGTCATCCGCCACTTTCCGCAATCCGCCGAACAGACCGGCAACTCCGGCGTCGCCCGCGACGGCGGCTGCTACTTCGCCATTGGCCCAAGCATTTACCACATCGACACCGACGGCCGCACCACCTGCCGCTTCACCTTGCCCGAGAGTTACATCAACGGTCGCCAAGTTGTCCGCCTGATCACGCACATCTCGCTGTCGGCCGATGGGCGCTTGATCCTGATCGACGGCCAAGTTGGCGACACATGGTTTGTCGGCACTGCCGATTTGCAGGCCGCGCCCGACCGCGCGTTCAGCCTCATCAAAGAGTTTCCCTTCAACCACAACCACGGCCAGTTCTCCCCCATCGACAACGACCTGTTCGTCCTCGCCCACGATCACACCCGCGTTGGCAACTCCGGCGCGTACTTCCATCACAATGTCCGCACCGTGCTCATGAACCGCGCCAACACCCGCTACGACTTTCTCACCCCGCACCGCTACAACGCCCATCACATCGGCCCATCGCACGAGTGGTGGTCGCCCGATGGCTGGCTGTGTTACGTCGATTACCAACTCGGCGCGTTTGAGATCTCACCGCAGAATCTCGCCAATGTGCACAACATCGCCCCGAGCGAACTCGCCACGCGCGTGTGGCCGACGGAATTGTGCCACGCCCACTGCAATCGCGATCGCACGCTGTGGGTCGCCGATGAAAGCCCCTACAAGTGGCACCTGAAGCCCTGCGAAGTGCGATTCTTTGATCGCCGCAGCGGTGTCACCAAACTGATCGCATCAATGCCTGAGCCAAACGCGCCGCGCCGCGGCTATCACCTTGACCCGCACCCGCAGTTCTCGCCGCAGGACAATTTCGTCTGTTACACCAGCACCGTGAGCGGTGGCTCACCAACCGTAGCTGTAGTGCCGGTGAGCACGCTCGTTTAGTTGAACAGCCCAAGCTGCTTGGCCGCCTGCAGAAAACGCGACATCATGTTTGGCGAGGCGATTGGCTTGGCGACTTTGGCCACGCGCACCTTGCGCGGCGGTGCCGGCGGCAGGTTCATGTAGAACTTCAGCTCGCCCTTGGCCAGCCCGCACGTGCGGCACGAGTACCGCGCCTTCTTGAGAGGCCGGCGGTGGCGTGAGAATTCTTTCTGACAACCCGGGCACTTCGCCACCCACTTGCCCTTGGGCATCTCGGCGGTGTTGTCGCAGCGTTCCGGCGTCGCTCCAATCTGTCGGCAGATTCTCTTCCACGCCGGTCCATGACCGGCCTTCTGCCCGGCAAGTGCGTGAGCGATTTCATGCAGAATCGTATCGCGCACCGCCGCTTCATCATTGCGCTGCACAAACGGCAACGAGAGTTCGATTTGCTTTTTGCCCCAGAAGCACATGCCGAGCGCGCGCTTGCGGCGGTTCCATGCGAAGGTCCAGTCGTGAAGGTGGTAATGCCTCATCAGTTGCTGCGCGAGCATCTTTGCATCATCGGGTTTCATAATCGAACTTCATTTGCTCCCTGTGCGATCGGTTGCATCGTGATGCTAACTAGGACTGTGCAATTTTGGAATTGAAGTGGTTTCGATCGCCGCGCATTGGCATAGACTGCGCTCTGTGTTGGCTACACGAGCTAGCATATTATGATGGCTTGGAATTGCAGTTCGGCACGCGAGGCAAAATCATGGAGCCACGTCACCAAGGAAGTTCTACATATGAGAACGCGTTGGTTGCCATGCACGAGTTGCTTGAGAAAACCAAGATCGCCGGCTGGGCAAGGCGTATCGAGGAGCACCTGCTGCTTTGGCGAAAGAAGAGGGACACATCAGCCCATCTGGGGATCTACGGCGGCATGGGCTCTTTCAACGATGTGATCATCTGCAAAGAGAATGGGCATGTTGTTTCCGATCTGCAGGAACCCTGGGTCAACGAATTGTTCACGTGGCTGAAAGCGGTCATCTTTGCTAGTGCACGAAAGCCGGAATCATGCCTCTCATTCGAGGAGCTATCTCACAGCGTTGGGCGCCATTCACCGTCCTTAGCGGCAACCGTCGGCGGCGAACGCGTGCCTGCCTCCATGCAGGGATTGGTCACTGACCGCGTACAGCTTCAGGGGTGGCGATGCATCAATTGTGGTCACTGCCGAGTCAACAGGCGCGATCTGCACTACCTGATAGCCGGTTCTGCACTGCCACAAATGGTGCTACAAGCCGCGGAGAAGCTTGCACTACCTGATCTTGTGGAGAAAGTGCTGTCCCTTGATTTTGGGTTTCTGCAGACGCAGCAAGCCGAGCTACGCGTGGCAATCGAAGCCGCTTCCATCCATTACATCGATGGGCCAGATCCCTGGCACTGGAACTGTCCGGAATGCCAAAGCCGTCATACTTCCGTATGTCGTTGGGATCTGACGTTCGCTCCGTCAGTGCTCTTCACTCTTGAGAAGGGCACGCCCCCGGTGGGGTCACCTGAACGAAAAACTGATCCTGCATTCGAGCAGGCAGTTGCAGACCTGAAGGCGCAGCGGTCTAAGTTGCAGAGAAAACCTTGGTGGCAGTTCTGGTGACAATGGTTGCTAAGCCACAGACCACGTGCCGTCGGCGCTGCGTTTGACGCGGCGGTAGAGGGTGTCGCGCTCGATGGGGACAAAGCCCGCTTCGACGATCAGGTGGCGAATGCTCTCGACGGTCTGCTCCTGGTGGTTGTTGCCGGCGCCGCCTTCGCGTTTGGTGATGTCGTACCACACGACGGTGCCGTCGAGATCGTCCACGCCCCAGCTCAAGCTGACCTGCGAGAGCTTCATGCTCTGCATGATCCAGAAGGCCTTCACGTGATCGAAGTTGGGCAGCATCAGGCGGCTGATCGCGAGCATCTTGAGATCTTCCAGGCCAGTCGGGCCGGGGAGGTGGCCGAGCTCGGAGCCGTCGGGAATGAAGCTGAGTGGAATGATTGTCTGGAAACCCGGGGCTTCGTCCTGCAGTTCGCGCAGTCTGAGCAGGTGGTTGATGCGTTCTTCGCGCGTTTCGACGTGGCCGTAGAGGATGGTGGCGTTGGACTTGATGCCAAGTTGGTGGGCCGTGCGATGGACGTCGAGCCAGCCGTCCGCGCGGAGTTTGCCTTTGAAGACTTCATCGTGCACGCGGTCATCGAAGACCTCAGCGCCGCCGCCGGGCAGTGAGCCGAGGCCGGCTTCTTTGAGGGCGATGAGCACATCGCGCACGCTGAGGCGCGAGATCTTAGAAAGGTGGTTGATCTCAATGGCGGTGAAGGCCTTGATGTGCAGCTGCGGGTGGCGGGCCTTGAGACCTTTGAGCAGATCGGTGTACCAATTGAACGGCAGCCAGGGGTGCAGTCCGCCAACGACGTGGACCTCGGTGGCGCCGCTGGCGACGGCTTGGCCGGCGATGCGGAAGATGTCTTCGTGGTCGTATTCGTAGGCGCCCTGCTCGCCGCGCTTGCGGTGAAACTCGCAGAACTTGCAGGAGAGGGCGCAGATGTTGGTGTAGTTGATGTGGCGGTTGATGTTGTAGTAGGCGACGTTGCCGTGCTTTTGGCGACGGACGAAATTGGCCATGGCGCCGACGGAGAAGATGTCGCGTGTGGCGAAAAGGGCCATGCCGTCGGCTTGGGAGAGGCGTTCGCCGGCAAGGATTTTTTCGCCGATGGGACGCAGGGCCGCATCGGTGAAATCTGCGGGATCGAAGCCCAGGACGGCGTGGTCCTCGCGCAGCCAGGGGGCGACATGGGTAGTTGGCGCATCAGCCAAGGTCATGGCGGTTCCTTTATGAGAAGCACGCCATTATAGCTTTCAAATATTTTTGAAACCAGAGAAACAGCCGAAAGAGGGGCTCCGGCCCGGCGGGTTAGATATCGGTGCCGGTGGTGATCGGCGGGTTCACGGCGGCGCCGTTGCCGCTGCGTTCGTGGCCGTTGCTGGAAGCCTCGGTCAGGGCGACGGTGAAATTGCAGGGGCCGTCGCAGAGCGGCTTGGAGCAGGAGCAATCGCCGATGATGTCGGCGATGGTGGCAGCGCGGAGCGAGCGTTCGACGGTTTGGAACGTATCGTCGAGGCGGCGGTGCAGCGCGCAGAGATTGTGTTCGGTGTGTGATTTGATGGAGAGCGGGCAGCTCTTGATACGCGGAGGCGAATCGACGGCGGCGATGACGTCAAACAGGGTGAGTTCAGTGGGGTTGCGGCCGAGGACGAAGCCGCCGTGCAGGCCGCGTTGCGAGAGGACCAGGCCTGTGTGGGCGAGGTTTTGGAGGACTTTGGCGAGGTAGCCTTCGGGGATGCGAGTGGCGGCGGCTATTTGGCGCGTGGTGGCGGGTGTGGTTTGCGTGGCGAGGTAGACGATCACGCGTAAGGCGTATTCAGCGGTCTGTGAAAACATAGCGCGTCCCCTTGGGTCGAAATGGGCATAGTGCCGCTATAGGCTCTATCGGCCCTTATTAAACGATAAAACGACCTAAAAGTCCATATTAAAGTTTGAAATGTGGGGAATTTTCGTAACCTAATTCGTTACAGTAGCTTACAGCGTATCTTCAGGGGTGGTTGCGGGGCTGTTTTTTAACCTCTAGTAGACCTACCAACACTCGGACTGTGAAATAACGCACGAACTGAATGGCGAAAGACACCTTGCAGACTGCACGATTTCATCTCATAATGACCCACCTGTATAGATGCTCATCTATACTGAAAAGATTTTTCTTGACAGCTTTTTGCACTTCGCTGCGCGACTGGCGTGGCACATTTTTGAGGGGTTTGTATGCAGTACACCAATCTTGGTCGGACGGGTTGTAAGGTCTCGCGGTTGTGCCTAGGCACGATGAACTTCGGGCCGCGGACGAGCGAGGCGGACAGCCACGCGATCATGACCGAGGCGCTGGAACTGGGGATGAATTTCTGGGACACGGCGGATGTGTACGGCGGGAAGCCGCACGCGGGGATCACCGAGGAGATCATCGGGCGGTGGTTTGAGGTGAACCGCGCGAAGCGCGAACAGGTGGTGATCGCCACGAAGTACCAGGGCGGCATGGGGAACGGCGTGAACGATCGCGGGGCGTCGGCCTATCACATCAAGGCGGCGTGCGAGGCGTCGCTGAAGCGGATGAAAATTGACTGCATTGATCTGTACCAGATGCATCATGTGAATCGCGACACGCCGTGGGAAGAGGTGTACGAGGCGCTCGATGTGCTGCGCAAGCAGGGCAAGATCATCTATGCCGGGACGAGCAACCACGCGGGCTGGCATATCGCGCAGGCGGTGGAGACGGCGAGGCGGTTGGGCGTGCTGGGCATTGTGTGCGAGCAGTCGAAGTACTCGCTGAACTGCCGGCATATTGAATTGGAAGTGATTCCGGCGTGCCGGCACTATGGCGTGGGCGTGATTGCGTGGTCGCCGCTGGATGGGGGTATGCTGGGCGGGACGCTGGAGGGTGTGGATGAGAAGGCACGCCGCGCGGGCGAGGGGAACGTGAAGAAGATTGCGGCGAAGAAGGAGCAGCTGGAGCGGTGGCACAAGTTGTGCGGCGAGATGGGTGAGAAGCCGGCGGATGTGGCGCTGGCGTTTACGCTGGCGACGCCGGGGATGACGGCGCCGATCATCGGGCCGCGGACGATTGAGCAGTTGAACGGCAGTTTGCGGGCGCTGGAGATCAAGATCACGCCGGAGATCATGGACAATCTGGATGATGTGTGGCCGAGCACCCGGCACTCGGATGTGGGTCACACGAGTAAGAGTGCGTTTAAGTATGAGTCGCCGGAAGCGTTTGCGTGGTGATCGGCTACAGACGTTAAACACGAAGACGCGAAGACACGAAGGTGCACGAAGAGGCTCGAACCTTTTTTGCCACAGACAGACACAGACAGAGTTTCAGGCGTTAAACACGAAGGCACGAAGACGCGAAGGCACTCGAAGAGAAATACCGGAAGGAAATAGCGTGAAGAATCGAATTTTTGGGAAGACGGGGTGGTCGGTGGGCGAGGTGGGGTTGGGGTGCTGGCAACTGGGCGGAAGCGACTGGGGGGATGTGTCGGATGAACAGGCGTTTGAGATTTTGCGCGCGGCGGTGGACAGCGGCTGCACGTTTTTGGATACGGCGGATGTGTATGGCGCGGGGCGAAGCGAGACGTTGATCGGGAAATTTTTGAAGCAGACCGGCAAGCCGCTGAAGGTGGCGACGAAGCTGGGGCGGATGGGGCTTTATCCGGACAAGTACACGGAGGCGACGCTGCGGCAAGCGACGGAGGCGTCGCTGCAACGGCTAGGCGTGTCGCGGTTGGATTTGACGCAGTTGCATTGCGTGCCGACGGCGGTGATGCAGCGGGGCGAGGTGTTTGAGTGGCTGCGCCGGCAGCAGCGCGAGGGGTTGATCGAGCAATTTGGTGCGAGCGTGGAGAGCATGGACGAGGCGCTGATGTGCGTGAAGCAGCCGGGGCTGGCGTCGCTGCAGATCATTTTCAATATTTTTCGGCAGAAGCCGATCGAGACGTTGTTTGCGGCGGCGAAGGCGAACGGGGTGGCGTTGATTGTTCGGTTGCCGCTGGCGAGTGGCTTGTTGAGCGGATCGCTACGTGCGGATCATGTTTTTGCGAAGAATGATCATCGGAACTACAACCGCGACGGGCAGTGCTTTAATGTGGGCGAGACGTTTGCGGGGTTGCCGTATGAGAAGGGCGTGACGTTGTCGCAAGAACTGGCGGGCTATGTGCCGGCGGGGATGACGATGGCGCAGATGGCGCTCAGGTGGGTGCTGGATCATGATGCGGTGTCGGTGATTATTCCGGGGGCGAGCAGGCCGGCGCAGGCGGTGGCGAACGCGGCGGTGTCGGCGATGCCGGGGTTGGGGGAGGAGTTGCATGCGAAGCTGCGGAAGTTTTATGTGGAGAAGGTGGCGGGGCATGTGCGGGGGCCGTATTGAGGGGAGGGCGCGGGGGAATTTTCTGCGGATGTTCAAAAAAATAGTTTTGCTGCGCAAGATTGGCGGATCACTTACGTAGCACTACTGAACGCGGATTCCTGAGACCGAGATTGGAGAAACGCGGCTCGCGGGGGAACAGGGCCAACCGCGAAACGCGCGGTTGACCGTGGCACACCTATACGAAATTTCGGCGAGGGGAGTAGGGCGTGGGCAGGCTTTCCAGATGACGTTTTGGCGCCGGTGCGGTGAAGCGGTGTGGAAGTGGTCGCGGGCAGGCGTGGGCGCTTGGGAGGGGTGGAGGGATTGGGGGTGGGAGCATGTGGCGTACACGAAGACGATGAAACGTTCTACCGCGATGGAGTGCCATGCGTGTTCGCCCGGCGATGCCATCGCCGGCTTTGCAGGTGCGCGGCGGGCATTCGTGGGTAGTTGTGGGGAAGTTGCGTTGGGAGTGCACAGCAGGCGTCACCCTATCGGGATGACGCTCCGGGGTTACTCGCGGGTAGCATCGCGGCTTGTTTCGCCCCGTGGGGGCTGGCGCTTTTCTGGGGAGAGGTCCGGCGGCTTACGCCACCGGCTACACTTGTTTCGGCCCTTTGGGCCTGGGGCGAGGCATCGCGTTCTGCGGGCGATGTGGGGATTAGCCCTGAAGCATTTCACCGCGATGGAGCGTCAGGCGTGTTCGACCGGCGATGCCATCGCCGGCTTTGCACGTCGGCAGCGCGGTGGCTTTTCTTGGATGGGTGTGGGGAGATTCGCGTTGGGAGTGCACAGTGGGCGTCACCCTTTCGGGATGACGCTCCGGGGTGATCCACGGGTAGCATCGCGGCTTGTTTCGCCCCGTTGGGGCTGGCGCTCATCGTGGGGGAAAGGTCCGGTGGCTTACGCCACCGGCTACACTTGTTTCGGCCCTTTGGGCCTGGGGGTTGGGCATTGTGTTTTGTGGGCGGTGTGGGGATTTGCGGTGGTGCACGTGGTTGGTGTTAGGAGTAGATGGCGTCGTAGAGCCAGTAGGCGGTGAGGGCGGCCAAGCCACCGTAGCTCGCGGCGTTGGTGAGCCAGGCGGCGAGGTTGAGGCGATAGGGTTCGATGTCGGGGAAGGTACGCCGGAGCAGCCAACGCTCGATGAAAATGGAGACGAGAAAGTAGGGCAGGAGCAGCACGAGCGTGGCGGCGGGAATGAGCCAGAACATGTGGCCATCGGAAGGGAAGAGCCAGGCGGCTTGGCGGATGAGGGATTCGAATGCGTCCCAGGGTGTGTCGTAACCATGGCGACGCGGGTCGATGGTGTTAAGAAGGATGTTGAAGATGAACATGACGACCCAGGCGATGGGGATGCCGACGAAGGTGGAGAGTGCGTTGGCTGCGAACACGCGGAGGAGGACGGGGCGGAAGGGCTGCTTGAGGATGAGAACGGCGATGAGCGATTCGAGAACAACGACGGGCAAAAGTGCGATTGCCGCGACGGGCATCTGCCAAAAGATCATGGGGAGGCCGACGTTGGCGAGATTGTCGATCATGAGCGACATGGTGTGACCGCGCGTGCTGTTTGTCAAAAACTTCGGGCGTCGGGCGCGTTTTATGCGGGTGGGTTGAGGGTGATTGTGGGGGCGAGGGTGGGGTCGCTGGGGGTGAGGTTTTTGCCGGTGAGGGTGAATTGGGCGTCGTTGGCCCAGGCGATGTGGTAGCCGACGCGCTTGGTGCCGTTGCGGATGGCTTCGAGGTCGCTTTGCCAGAAGGGGGAGATTTTGCGGTTGGTGTTTTCGGGGTCGAACATGTGCCAGTTGCCGACGGGGTACTCGGGCCAGCGGATGCGGAGGTCGTGGATTTCAATATCGCGGGCGTGCTGGAGGACGAAGGCGGCGTTGACGGCCTTGGCGTCGGGGTAATCGGCGGGAATGAAGCCGGTGGACATGGCGTTGCGGAAGGGGGTGGCATCATCGAGAACGGGGAAGCGGAGGCGGATGTCGCTGAAGCGGATGGACTCGACGGGTGCGTCGGGCTTGCCGATGACGATGATGCGGCCGTCGGTCACGATGTCGAGGCCGGTGAAGCTGACGTCGCGGATGCGGCTGGATTTTTTGAGGGGGCGGTCCTGGCCGAAGTGGGGATGATCGGGCGGGAGTGATCTCTTGAAGACGTTGGGGCAGTCGAGGGCGACGATCTCGATGGCGCGAGTGGCGGGCCAGCCGCCGTCGGTGATGGCGGTGATGTTGGAGAAGCGGACGCGTTCGATGGTGGCGCCTTCGACAGCGCGGAGATCGATAGCGCGGGTGCAGCGTGGAATAATGATGTTGGTGACGACGATGTCGCGGAAGTCTTCGCGAGATTCGAAGCCGAGGCGGATGCCGACGCAACTGGTGCGCAGGATGCAGTCGGAGATGGCGATGCGTTCGCAGGAGCGGGAGAGTTCGCTGGTTTTGAGGGCGATGGCATCGTCGCCGCAGGCGATGTCGCAGCCGTGGATGATGGCGTCCTGGCAGCCGGTGAGGTCGATGCCGTCGCCGTTGGGGGAGAAGAAGGAGTTGCGGATGGTGATGCCTTCGATGCGGAGGTGATCGCAGTCGTGGCCGTGGAGCGTCCAGCCGGGGGATTCTTCGATGCGGATGCCGTCGATGAGGACGTGGCGGCAGCGGACGATTTCGATCATGGGGCTGGGGCGGACGAATTTTTTAGCGGTAAAGAAGGACCACTCGCTGGCGCGGGTGGGTTCCCAGAAGGCGGGGCCGTTGCCGCGGATGGTGCCTCGGCCGGTGAGGGCGATGTTTTCGCAATCTTCGGCGACGATGAAGTGCCAGGGGGTGATGTCATCATGGTGGCCCCAAACGTGGCGGGTGTAGTGCTTGAGGTCGGGCGAGCCGAGGAGAATGGCGCCTTCTTCGAGATGAAGGGTGACGTTGCTGCGGAGGTGGATGGAGCCGGCGAGGAAGGTGCCGGTGGGGATGATGACTTTGCCGCCGCCGGCAGCAGAGACGTCGGCGATGGCGCGGTTGATGATGTCGTGGTTGAGGGTGCGGGCATCGGCGACGGCGCCGCGGTCGGTAATGAGGATGTTCATCGGGAATCCTTTGCGGGTTGGGCGAAAGCAATGGCAAGAATCTTGTGGACGAGCTTGGAGATTGGCAAGGGGGCGGGGCTGGGCAGCGGCCAGGCGACCCAGCGCTGGGCGATGTAGTCGGGGAATTGCGGGGGTGTGGCGGCGCTGGTGCCGACGAGGAGGCGGATCTCGTAGCGGCGATGCGTGAGGATGTGGACGACTTTTTGTTTGAGCGGTTTGAGATGGGAGAAGGGGGTTGCGTCTTCGACGAGAGGGACGTCCCACATGTGTTGCCAGAGGACGTCGGCGGGGCGTTGGGCGAGGAGGACTTCGCGTTGACCGTGGTGGTCGCGCAGCAGAACGATGGCGGTGCGTTTGACGGTGGGGCTTTTGGTTTTGGCGGATTTGACGGGGAAGTCGAGCTGGCGGCCGGTGTGGGCGGCGCGGCAGTGATCGCGCAGGGGGCACATGAGGCAGGCGGGGCGTGCTGGTGGAGGGACGCAGACGGTGGCGCCGAGTTCCATGAGGGATTGGTTGAGGTCGCCGTGCGGATGAAGGGGCAAAGCGTTGCGTGACCCGTTGCGAATCGAGAGCGGCGCGGCCCCCCTGACATAGTCAGGGGGCTTTGACGCGATGGCGTCGTGCAGTGATTGGGTGAAGGACCAGAAGAAGGTGTGGTTTTTGGGGTCGGCGATGTCGGCATCGTGGAGCGTGAGGCGGCTGACGACGCGCATGACGTTGCCATCAACGACGGGCGTGGCCTGGTTGAAGGCGATGGAGGCGACAGCGCCGGCGGTGTAGCGCCCGACGCCGGGGAGAGCGCGGAGGGCTTCGGCGGTTTTTGGGAATTGGCCGGCGTGCTGGGCGACGATTTGTTTGGCGGCTTCGTGGAGGTGCTTGGCGCGGCGGTAGTAGCCTAGGCCGGCCCAGAGGGCGAGGACGTCTTGAAGATCAGCGGCGGCGAGGGCGTGGACGGTGGGGAATTTTTGGAGGAAGCGGTGGTAGTAAGGGATGACGGTGGCGACCTGGGTTTGCTGGAGCATGGATTCGGAAAGCCAGATGGCGTAGGGGTCGCGGGTGTCTCGCCAGGGCATGGGGCGCTTGGCGCGGTCGAACCAGGCGAGGAGGTGGCGCACCATGGTGCGGCGCGTTTTGAGATCGAGGCTTGGCTCACGCATCGGATGCAATTGTCAATTGGCAATTGTCAATTATCAATTGTCAATTGCTCCCTCTTCCAGAATGGCCCGCAGCAGCGAACGGTGGCAGCGGCTTTCGCGCACGCAGGCGCTGGAGCAGAGGAGCGTAATGGTTTCGCCCTTGGCGAGGCGCGCGCGCAATTCGGCGAGGCGGGCTTGGGCGTCGGGCGATTTCATCTCGGCGTAGAACCTGCGGACGTAGATGGGCCAGGAGATTTTGAGGCCGCCTTTGCCGTAGGCGCCGGCGTGAAGTTCTTTGGAGGGGGCGAGTTCGGGCCACCAGTCGTGCCAGTTTTCGGCCCACTTGGGGAGGCCGCGGGGGCGGTAGCGTGTGATGAGCAGGCGCAAGCCGTCGTCGGGTTCGACGTCGTCGTCCCAGCGTTTTGTGCGAAGGGGCATGGGGCACCGGGGGATTGTAGGCGGGGCGGAACGCACTCTCACTTTCCCCGCTGTGCGGCGCGACTATAATCACCGCACGCTTTCACGGAGCCATTTATGCCATTGAGTGATGTTCAGAAGAATCGTTATGCGCGGCACATTTCGTTGCCGGAGATCGGTGAGGAAGGCCAGCAGAAGTTGCTGCAGTCGAAGGTGCTGATCATTGGTGCGGGTGGGCTGGGTTGCCCGATTGCGCTGTACCTGGCGGCGGCGGGCGTGGGCACGATCGGCATGGTGGAGTTCGACACGGTCGACCACTCGAACCTGCAGCGGCAGGTGCTTTACACGACGCACGATGTGGGGCAGAGCAAGCTCGACGCGGCGGAGAAGAAGCTCGTTGCGCTCAACCCCGATGTGAAAATTGTGAAGCACCAGGGGCGGATTGACTCCAGCAATGCGATGCAATTGATCGGCGCGTATGACGTGATCATCAACGGGACGGATAATTTTCCGACGCGGTATTTGGTGAATGATGCCTGCGTGCTGCTGAAGAAGATCAACGTGGATGGCTCGATCTTTAGGTTTGAGGGTTTGAATACGGTCTTCGCCCCGCACATCAAGGTGTGGCGCGGCAAGCCGGTGGAGAGCGGTTGCTATCGCTGCCAGTACCCCGAACCGCCGCCGCCGGGCATGGTGCCGAGCTGCGCGGAAGGTGGCGTGATGGGCGCGATGTGCGGCATCGTGGGCAGCGTGCAGGCGAATGAGACGATTAAGGCGCTTGCGGGCATCGGCACGCCGTTGTTTGGGCGACTGCAGGTGCTGAACGCTTTGGATATGCAGTTTCGCACGCTGCGGTTGCGGCGCGATCCGAAGTGCCCGATCTGCGGGGACAACCCGACGATCAAGGCGCTGATTGACTATCAGCAGTTCTGCGGGTTGCCCAGCGCGAATGCGAGCAAGCCGGTGATGACGGAGCGCGGCTTGTCGCTGAACATCAACCCGGAGTGGGAAGTGCACCCGGTGGATGTGAAGCGCATGCTGGACCAGAAGGAGGATGTGCTGATCCTGGATGTGCGGCGGCCGAATGAATATGCGACGACGAAGATTGAGGGCTCAACGCTGATTCCGCTGCAGGAGTTGGACCAGCGGGCGGGTGAGATCGCGGCTTGGAAGAACAAGAAGATTGTGGTGCATTGCCATCATGGCGTGCGGTCGATGAACGGCACGGCGATTCTGCGTAAGCAGGGCTTTGTGCATGTGCACAGCATGGCCGGCGGGATTGATGCATGGTCGATTCTGGTTGATCCGAATGTGCGGCGGTACTGAAACCGAAAATACAAAATGCGGAATGCGGAATGCTGAAAGCAAAAAGAAGAAAGCCCGGCTGCGATGTGCAGGCCGGGCTTTTTGTTGTGGCGTCGGATTTGGTTAGCGGCGACGACGGCGGGCGAGGAGGCCCATGGCGCCGAGGCCGAGGAGCGCGAGCGAGGTGGGTTCGGGGATGACGGCGACGGCATCGACGCCGGTGAGGCCCGTAAGGCCCGAGAATTCCCAGTTGAAGAACGGGCCGGGGTTACCGTTGAACTCAAAGAGGATGTCGAAGCCTGAGCCGAAGACGGATTCGACGTAGGCCCACTCGGCGCTGGTAACGTCGCCGGTTTCGCCGGCATCGTCGCTGCGGACCTTGTAGTTGGCGTTGCCGTCAAGTTCGAGGGCGAGGGCGTCGAAGGATGCGCCGGTGCCGTCGAGCCACATGGCGACATAGATGGAACCAGACGCAGAGGGCGTTGGGTTGACGAGTACGGAACCCTTGAGGGCATTGGCAGGCGTGGTGTTCAGGCCGTCTTTTTCGATGCCGTAGAGCACGCGTTGGTCATCGGAGCCGGTGTTGTTGTCGAGGTTGTCGGTGGGGTTGTCGGTGAAGTCATCACGACGGGCGTAGCCATCGGGGAGGGTGTTGGTGAAAGAAGCGTTGGCCGTTACCGTGGGCGCGGTGACATTGAGCACGAGCGAATTGGCATTGGTGGTCAAGGACAGGTCGTAGGTGACTGACGCGACCGTGATCGTCGAGTTCTGAAGCGAGAAGCTGCCCGCCCCGCTCAGGCTGTCGAAGGTCATGAAGGTGTAGGCGCCGGCAGCCAGGCTTGTTGCCGTGGAGATTGGGGTGAAAGCGATTTTTCCGCCAACCGCGTTGACGACGACAGCACCGTCCATGTTCAGCCGATCGATGTCAGACGTGTTTGCTCCGCCGATGTTGAAGGTTAACACTGGTGCGGTGCCAGTGGCTTCACCCACGGTCAAGTTGGTGAGTACCGTACCCGTACCAGTCTGCAGGAGATTCTGAGTTCGCACCAAATCGTCGAGCATGTCGAAGTTAGCACCGCTCTTGACGTTGATTGCCAATCCGTTATCGACGCCCGATGTGGTGCCGGAGCTGGTGTAGTTGGAGGTGCTCACCGATGGGCGAATAGAAAGAGTCGCACCACTATTGATCGTTAAGTTGTTCCCCGCTGTGCCATTGTAAATGTCGGTGCCGCCACGCAACACCAACGTGCCTGCCGTCGCGGTGAGGGGATTGTTCTGGCCACCCGATGCCGGGGTCATACTGTTAACAACGAGGGTGCCGTCGCCACTTTTAGCAAATGGGCGGCCGGTGCCGTTGAATGCAATGCCCGCCACCGTAACCGTGTTGTTGGCGTCGATGTTGAGCGTGCGATTGCCGCCACCGCTCCCACCCGAGGCCCAACTGCCGATCGAGAATGTGCCGCCACCGGTGAAACGAGCGGTCTGCCCCTGAGTGACGACAAAAGTGGTGAAGCTGAGAGTCCGCCCTGTAAGAACATTCAAAATCGCAGTATTGCCGGCCCCGGGCGCGATCGTCGCACTGTTTATGCTGAGATTCTGCGAGGCACTCGACATATCAATGACCGTGCCATTGTTGCCATTGTTGAGAGTGAAGCCATTGCCCGTGACGCTGACATTGCCGGATGGATTGGTGACGGTGATGGATTTGAGCGTGAGGCTGCTGATGTTGTTGTTGGTGGCAAGGTTTGCCGTAGAACTGCTGTCGAACACGATTTCGTTGTATGTCGTGTTATCCGGAACGTTGGTCGAGGGCAGCCAATTCGTTGAGACATTCCACAATGCGGACGTGGCACCCGTCCACGTAATGACGGCCGCCTGCGATTGACCTACGCCCCCAACCGCCAGCGCTGCTGCCGCGAACATTGCCTTCTTCGAGCCCTTCCAGAACCGATTTTCGTTTGCGCCACTCGCCATGTGTGAGACCCTCACGAGAGACCAATAAACATCCGCCGGCACACCGGTGCCGGGGGTCTCTCTCTCCATGCGATGGATCTCGCGCTCCTGGGCGAGAACCGGTCCGCCCCTGCGGTACCCAGACTCGCCCCGCGGCCGTGCTACCGCGGCCGCAAATACTGACTGCCTCTAACATAACCCGCCAAAGCGATCGTGCCATGCGAAATGGCGCAGATTTTCTGGCGAAATGCGCAAAGATGTGGTAGATAACATGGGAAGCAACCAAAGCAATTACCCAGGTCGCCACCCATGCATGCGAATCGACGTGTCGCCATTCTCATACCCGGGCAGTTTGGATACCTCGAAGGGGTGCTCCGCGGTGTGGTCGAGTACGCTGCGACCCGGCCGGGCTGGTCGACCATGTGGGTGGAACCGGAAGCGCACTTGATGCCACGCGTGGCGGCGTGGAATCCGCATGGTGCGATCGCCTACCTCTACAGTAAGCCGCAGGCAGCGGACGTCCTCACACTTGGCGTCCCCACGATCAATATCGGCGGCAACCTCCATGTGGAAGGTACGCCACGGGTGAGTGTAGAAAATGAGAAAGTCGCGGAACTGGCGGCCGACTACTTCTGGAAGCAAGGACACCGGCAGTTCGCGTGTGTGTCCACACGGCGGCGATGGTTCCATAAATTGCGGGATGATGCCTTTGTGGCCGCGATCGCACGTCGCGGGCAGGCGTGCGAACTTTTCACTGGCTGGTTCGACTCGATGGGCAATTTGCGTCCGGACCAGGCAGATCCTTTTAAGGCGCTGCGGGCGTGGTTGAGCAAGCTACCGAAGCCTTGTGCGCTTTTTGCCGTGCAGGATTCGATCGCGGTGGCGGTGATTGAAGCGGCGCAGGAACTGGGCATACGCGTGCCGGAGGATATCGCGGTGCTGGGGGCGGATAACAGCACGACGCTGTGCCAGTTGGCGAATCCGAATCTCTCGAGCATTGAGCTGGCACTGGAGGAGATCGGCAGGGCTGCGGGGCAAATGCTCGACACACTGATGGATGGGCGCAAACTGAAACACGAAACCGAACTGATTCCACCGATGCGGGTGGTGGAGCGGCGCTCGACGGAAACGGTTGCCACCGCGGATGCCGAGGTGAACGCAGCGATGCGGTACATCCACGCGCATGCGGACGAGCCCATCACGGTGGAGAAAGTGCTGCGCGAAGTGCTGGTGTCGCGGCGGTTGCTGGAGCAGAAGTTCCGCAAGACGCTGGGATGCACGCCGCTGGTGGCGATTCACCGGGCGCATGTGCAACGGGCGATGCGCCTGCTGGCCGAAACGGACCTGCCGATGCCCACGGTGGCGGAGCGGTCGGGCTTCAGCGATGCGGAGCACATGTGCAAGGTATTTCAACTGCGCATGAAGCAGACGCCGACGGCCTATCGCAAGCGGGTGCGTTATCACCAGTGATGCCAAACCGGGCGGTGGCCCGATAGACTGTTGACCATGACCGAGACACAGGAAAAGGCATTTGTGTCGCCGCGGCGGCGGGCGATCACGTGGGGGCTGCATGTGCTGGTAAGCATGCTGGCGGTGCTGTCGCTGTTTTCGTGGCGGTTTGACCTGTGGATCGACCTGCGGTTTGCAGGCGGCGTGGTGGAGACAGTTTTGCCGATCGTGTGGGCGATCAGCGTGCTGCTGGTGCCGATGCTGACGGGGCCGGTTTTGCGCGGTTTTCGCTGCCCAGAATGGGTGCAAAGTTACGGCGGTGCGCGTTTCGCGCGCATTCTGCTCTGGCCAACGTACCTCATAATGATCTGCTTAGTCGCCAATTCAGTCTGGTATTACCGCCTGCTGGGCGACGACTTCGTCGACACCAACTGGGCATTTCCGATTACGGCGTACGTCTTCATCGTGCTGGCGGCCTGGGTGTTCTGCACGCTGACGTGGCGGGCCGCAACCGACCGCATGCCGGCAACGCGCCGGCAACAAGCCTGGGCCGGCGTGTGGGCCGTGCTGTGTGCGTTGGGCGTTGCGGGGTTCATCTTGCTGCACAGCTTCCGCGATCCGCCGAAACAACCGGTCGACTTGGCGGTGGTGCTGGGCCATCGCGTGATGCTGGATGGCACGGCATCGACCACGCTGCGCGAACGCACTCTGGTGGCGGCGCAGCTCTACCATGCCGGCAAGGCGCGGCACATCCTCGTCAGTGGCATGATGCACGACCCCTATGACAATCAGAAGCGTTCGGAAGCGTTGGCGATGTACCACGTGCTGCGCCAGAACGACGTGCCGCACGAGGCGATCACGATTGATCCCGTCGGTGTGAACTCGCGGGCCACGGTGGCGCACACGGTGCGGTTGATGCGCGAGCGTGGCTGGACCAGCGTGGTGGCGTGTTCGAGCGATTACCATCTGCCACGGCTGTCGATGTCGTTTGCAACGGCCGGGCAGCCTGCATTTGTGATGGCGGCGGAACGGAAAGTGTGGCGTTGTGCCGATGTGAGAGATGCGTTTCGCGAGATGGCCGGCCTCGTGACGTATGCATTGGTGCCTTCGTATCGTCCGGCAAAGGTTGAGGTCATGGCGCTTAAAGAGCCGCGCGTGGTGGTGCACAAAAAGGCGGGCAAGCTGGAACTGTTGGACGGCGACAAACTGGTGAAGACATATGCGTGCATCACCGGCAAGAACAGCGGCGACAAAGAGATGGAAGGTGATCGCCGCACGCCGCTGGGCACGTTCCGCATTGTGTTTAAAAATCCGACATCGAAGTTTCATCTGTCATTGGGCTTGGATTACCCGGACAGGGATGATGCCGAGCGCGGGCTGAAGGCGGGGCTGATCACCCGTGAGCAATACGATGGCATCCTCGAAGCGCTGCGGAGCGACTTGTCGCTTGAGGAGAACCAGAGGAAGTTGTGGTACACGCCGCTGGGAGGCGAGATTTTTATCCATGGCCATGCGGAGGGGCGAAGCGGAACCGCGGGCTGCATTGCGGTGACGAACCCGGAGATTGAAGAGTTGTACGCCATTTTGCCGACGGGAACGCCGGTTGAGATTCGCGAATAAATACGAGTGAATTCGTGCATAAAAGGTACTTTGCTCTTTATATTGTTTTGGGTCCATACGTTGCTAGTATTGCGCGCTGAACGAGAGCAGGTGCGCGATGAGTTATCTATTTCAAAGCGGCAAGAACCTGGGATGGGAAGAAGCGCGGCTCAGCGTGCTGCCGACACTTGTCGATGAAGACAAACTGCCCGAGGTGGGCATGCACACCTTTCATGAGAGCTGGATCAACGGGCTGGCGATAGCGTATGTGATTGAGCAGAGCCCGGGCAAGGGCCGCTATGTCACGCACGACGACCTGGGTGACTGGGAAGTCGATAGTGAAATGTTGCACGCGGAAGCGCTGCGCAACCTGCGGGCGCATGGCGGGGAGCAGGTGCTGGAAGGACATCGGGCGCCGGGCTATACGCTGCTGCTGTTGGCGAATACGGATCCATTTAATGCGGCCCGGCTGCTGTTGCCGGAGTTGTACGCGAAGCTGCGCGAGCATCTCGGCACGACGTTTTATGCGGCGATTCCCACGAGACAGTTCCTGCTGGCGTTTTCGACCAGCAACGACCAGATTCTCGAAAAGGTGCGGTCGCAGGTACGGAGCGATTTTTCGCAGGCGGTCGATGCGCTTTCGCCCAAGATGTTTTTGGTGACGCCCGACGGAGTGGCAGGCGATCCGACCGAAGCGGAAACGCTGTAATCACGTGAACAGACCGGCGGGCTCAGCGGTTGAGGCGGGCTGAGCGCGCAGACGTTGCTGGACCTGGTTGTACATGGCCAGCAGAAAATCGCTGGTGTCGGCGAGTTGCATGTTGTCGCGCCGCCCCCCCCCGCCGCCGGTGGCAAACAGACCAAACGCAAACGGCGACGGGCTGGGCAGATCGACGAGCCGCAGCGATTGGTTGGCCTGTGCAGCCAGGAATTCGCGCGCAGCGTTGGTGTTGAGCACATCATGCAGCACGGTGCGGCGCGTTTCGCGGATCAGCAGATGATCGGGGGCAACCTGGCGGAGCGCCTCCAGCAGACGCGTGGCGTGGCCCTGCATCTGGCCGATGAACTTGCGCTGGCCGAAGCGGTTCTGCACGATCGCGTGGGCACGCAGGGCGGTATAGCGAAAGTGCATGCGGAACAATTCGGACGTGTCGAGCGCGGCGGCGAGTTCCTCTTCAAATCGATCAGGCGAAAGTAAACTGCGGATGAGCGTGCGATCAGCGCGGCGGGCGGCGGACACCTGGCTGACCCACACGCCGAAGGCGTAGTCATCAACCACCACCGTGGCGTTGCCGGCGAAGCGGCGAAACATGCGATAGGCGACGAGGCGGGCGAGGGCCTCGTTGGCGGCGCGCCCCACCATCGTGTGAAACACGAGGGCCATGGCCGGCTGATCGTCGAGGTCGTCGGGCACGCGCTCGACCAGCAGGTGGCCATCAACGGGAATGTCGGCGTAACGCGCTTGGGCGTTGAGATACGCGGCCGCGGCGTTGGCGAGTTGCTCGTTCACGTTGTGCTGGCGCATCAACATGCGGGCGATGGCCGTTTCGCCGGCGGGAGCGATGGCGCGGACCTTGGCGCGGAAGGCACGCATCTGCGCGGCGAGTCCCTGTTCCAGCGACATAGCGCCGGAGAACCACCGCGGCACCGTGGGCGATTGGCCATCAGACGGCGCGACGAGTGCGGTCATTTTCTCAGCACGAATGAACCGCACGCACTGGCCGCCGAGGACGAAGCGATCGCCCGGCTTGAGGATCTGGGCGAAGGCTTCCTCAACAGTGCCGAGCGAGGCGCCGTTTTCGATGCGCACATGGACTTGTCCTTCAGCGGTGATGGTGCCAACGTTTTGGTAGTACAGGCCGGCGACGCCACGGCGGGTGATGCGCAGACGGCCGCGGTCGAGTGTGAGCTTGGCGGTGATGGGTTCAGCATCGCACAGCGGCTGCGTGAGAAACTGGATGCAGGCGTCGAAGTCGGCGCGGGCCAGCGTGGCAAAGGGCAGCGTGGCGCGGGCGATGTCGTAGGCCTCTTCGAGTGAGCAGCCGATGGCGCCGCCGCTGACAGCCATGCCGATCACGTGCTGCGTGAGGACATCGAGGCAATTCTGCGGCACGCGAATCGGATCGAGGGCGCGGCGTTTCATCGCATCGGCGGTGATGAGGCACTCGAGCAAATCGGCCGGCACCGTCGGGATGAACAGCCCGCGGGCGGTGGCGCCGTGCGAGTGGCCGCTGCGTCCGACGCGCTGGAGGCCGCGGGCGACACCCTTGGGCGAGTTGAGCAGCACGACCTGGTCGATGGTGCCGATGTCGACGCCGAGTTCGAGGCTCGTGGAGCAAACCACGCAACGCAGTTGGCCGGTCTTGAGGCGATGCTCGATCTCAAGGCGGCGTTCTTTGTCGAGACTGGAGTGATGGGCTTCAATCTGCTCCGGCTTGACCGGCGCGGCATCGCCCTGGGCTTCAAAGCGCTTGCGCAGTTGAAACGTGACGCGCTCCGTCGCCGAACGGACGTTCGTAAACACCAGCGTGGTGCGGTTGCGTTTGATGACGTCTTCGAGCGTTTCGTACACGCGGCGGTTGATCGTGGCACTGGTGACAAACGGCGTGTCGGTGAAAACCGATGCGGTGTCGAGTTCCAGCGGGCGATCAAACGTGGCATCGGCGATGGAACAGAGACGCGTGGGTCCGACGAGGAAATCCGCCATGCGTTCAAGCGGCGCGATCGTGGCCGACAGGCCGATGCGTTGCGGATCAGCACCGGAGCTTTTCATCACGTGCATGGCGAGACGTTCCACCGAGAGCGCGAGATCAACGCCACGCTTGTTCGGGGCGAGGCTGTGGAGTTCATCAATGATGATCGTGCGAACGCTCGTCAGGTGATTCTGCAAGCCTTGGGCGAGGCAAAGCGCCAGCGACTCCGGCGTGGTAATCAGAATATGCGGCGGGCTCTTGAGCATGCGGGCCCGCTCAGCCGGCGTGGTATCGCCGGTGCGCTGGCTGATCGTAATCGGCGTGCCGGGGCTGAGCGCGGCGATTTCGTTCAGCGGCACGAGAAGATTCTTCGTGACATCACTGCCTAGCGCCTTGAGCGGGCTGACGTACACGCACTGAATGCCGGTGCCCAGCGTGCCGTTATCGCGGCGTGTGAACAGATCCGACAGCACGCTGATGAACGCCGCGAGCGTCTTGCCCGATCCTGTCGGCGCGCACACCAGCGTATGTTCGCCCCGCGCGATGGCCGGCACCGCCAGCTTCTGCGGCTGCGTCATATCACTGAAGCGTCCCTGCCACCACGCGCGCACCGCCGGATGAAACCCGGCGCTGATCTGCGCCGGGTCCTGCGGTTCATCGATATGGCGGTGACGTTCGCGGTCCATCGCGGGGGTATTGTAGCACGCTTACTTGAGGGGTTTATACACCGGCGAATCGCCCGTGAAATCAATCGTGTAGCCGTCCTTGCCGTCGGTGATCGTCCAGACGCCGGCGTTGTGCTTCACATAGGGCGAGTCATACGTGGGCCAGTTGTCGAAACTCAGCGGCTGGCCGTCGATGCTCACTTCGCCGTTGCGTTGGTCCTTCTGGTACTTGAGCGTAACCGTCTTGCCCGCGAGGTTCTTGTACGTGACCGACAGATCGGTTGCGAGCTTTGAGTTGTCGAGCGAAGTTCTCGCGAGCGCTGCCGCAAACGCCTGGGCTGTCGGGTGGTTCGCCTTGGTGCCAACCTCGAGCACAAAGCCGCTGAGCGCCCCATCAAACTTGATGATCGGGTCGCTGCTGCCGTTCTTCGCCGGTGGCGTGGTGGCCAGTTCGCCCTTGGCCTTCAAACCACGGACGCCGACAAACGTGTCGCCCGCCGTGAAGACCCACCAGTCGCCGATCTGCTGCGGCTTCACCGATTCATCAAACTTGAAGAACGCAAAACGGTTCCGCTTCACGTTGTCATTGTCGCTGTCGTCATTGGGCACATTGCTGATGACGACATAGCTGCTGCCCACCTGGGCGCTCTGGTCGTAGGCGCCGTTGCCATCGACAAACTTGTTGTACTGCGGATCGCCCTTGGCATCGCCGCGGCCGATCGGCGAAGCGCCGTTGAACACCACCGGCCCATTCGGCGTCTTCACGGTCAGCGCCATGCGCATCGCCTGCCCGCCGAAGCCGCGCCACAAGCTGGCCAGCGTGAAATTCTTATCCACATAAACCGACTCGAGCCAACTGCCCGGCTTCACCTCGCCGCTCACGCCCCAATAGTTCGGCTTGCTGCTCTTCACTTCAAACGGCAACTGCACATTGCGCGTGGCGATGTTGGTGATCACTTTGTTCGGCCGCCACGAACTTGTCGCCGCGTGCATGGCGTAAAGCGAATTCGAAGCATGCTGCGGCGTCACATTGAAGCTGCTCCCCCACCACAGCCAGCCCGTGCGATCAGCAATCGTGGAGACGGGATTCTCCGTGCCGCCACGCTGGTGCGGGCCGTTGAACACACCATCCGTGTATTTGATCGCATACGCCGTGGACTGCCAGTCGAGCGCCGCCTTCGCGAGCATGCGCTGCTCATCATTCTTGGCAAAATCGTAGATGTTCATCATGCCGTTCATGGTGAACATCATGTAAGTGGACGAATCCCACTCGCCGTTGCCGCCGGCGAAAAGACCTTTGACATACGTGCGCAGGTCGCCCGTGGCGCGAGCAATTGCCTGGTCTTTGCCCATGTTCTGCAGACGCCCGCTGAGCGTGTAATACGGCAGCACATTGGCCGAGGTGATCCACATGGTCTTGTGATTCTCGGTGCCCCCCTGGCCCAGGTAGCCGTATTTGCCGACGCTGGTGTCGAGAAGTTTCTGTGTCTTCTCATCCAGCACGCTGCCGAAGATCGGTGCGAAGCGGGCCCAGTTTACGCAGGCAAAGTGATACTGTTCCTTGGCGGAGCGATCATCATTCTGCATCTTGATCGCATCCTCCGCCTGCGGGTTCAGCAGCAGCTTCGCCATGATCGGTCCATGGGTGTACTTGCCGGGATCGCCGCCGCTGAAGTAGCCGCGCCGCCAGACGGACAGGTCTTTGGTCGCGAGGCCGGAGACCAACACATCCACGCGCTTCTGAAAATCATTCTCAAGCGGGTAGGTCTTCGGACTGCTGACCGGCACATCTTTCTCAAACGGGTGCTCCGCCGCCCCCGGGCTGGGCACTTTGAACTTCGTATTCTTCAGCACGTTGGGCGTGACCTTGATCTCCGGCGCGGCCGTCTGCGCCATCGCCATGCTGCCCGCCGCCAATACCGAAGCCGCGATCGCGGCCGCACAGATACGTTTCATAAACACCTCGCACCAGAAATGACCACAACGCCTATATAGACGGACATCGATACGGAATCAAACTTTCACTTTTTTGTGACCAGCACAATGCTCGCCGCGTTGATCGTGACCTTGTCGGCAACACCCTCGCGCAACGTGAACTGCAACGTGTTCTTCGCCCGCAGCGACTTCACTTCCAGCGGCTGTTCATGCAGCCACGACTGCGTCGGTTCCACCGCCAGCGGCTCGCCATTGAACTTTACGTCGACGCGCCGCGCGAGGTTCTGCTGCACCAACCGCAGCCGCGCGCCAGTAACGCCCGCCAGCTGCTCCGGCGTGAGCGCAATCTCGAGCATTAGCGGCTTACCCGCCGCCAACTCATGCAGAACGCCGGATGCAGGCACCTGCTGCTCGCGAATCACGCCTCGCGGTGCTTGTGCCGGCACATCAAACACGAATTGCTGCACCGATTTGGGTTTCAGCAGGCCCGCATAGCCACGGTTGTGTTGCTCGAGCGCAACAGGGGTGCGCACCAGCCCGGCATCTTCGATAACGACCGTCTGGCTTGCGCGCAGTTGGCCCAGCGTGGTCAGGTCAAATTGCACCTCGGTTGGCCGATCGTTGAATACAACGACGCACCAAGTCTTTTCACTGGGCGCAGTCGCCACCACCCACACCCGCGGATCACTCGACGTTGTCGTCAGCAACTCGCCACGCAGCGGCTTGAGCAACCGGAACGCAAAACCATCCGAACTCTCCTGCGCCTCGTGGCTCGCCCGGTGAATCGCCTTGTCGGGCATCACATCGATCAAATGCACAATGTCGCGCACGGTGTAAATGAAGCGGCCATACTGCTCCGTCGGATTTTTGTACTCGAGTTGCGGGCGCGCCGGCGTGTCCGGCCGCTACGGATCGAGAAATCCGCCCGCCTCCGTGTTCCAGAATTTCAGCTCCTTGTTGTACGTACTTTTGGCATAAGCCCAGGCAGTTTCGTACGTGCCCGCCACCATCCGCGTGTCGCCGCCGTAATGATGCTCGTGCAACGCATCCACCCACTCATGCGCATCATCAATGATCGGCTTATACAGCGTGTGCCAGGCATCCCACCCACCGCTGCTGATATGAAAGCCCCAGCCGGCCGCCAGTTGCACATCCCTGTTCGCCGCCTTGAGTGACTTGGCGAACGGCACCAGCATCTGCCGGTACCACAACGAATTCTGCTTGCCGGAGTAATACGATTTCTGCGTCGGGTCCTTGGCCCACCAGGTTTCGACAAACTTCATCTCGCGCTTGCCGCGGAAGATGTACGTGTCGCCTTCGCGCACGGGGCGTGTTGTCGGCTTTGCCCCGGGCTGCGTCGCCGGCTCCTCGATCACGGTCGGCGCATAGCCCGCGGAAAGGTAGTCCAGCGCCCCGGTCTTGGCATCAACGCCGATCAACCGCTTCGCCCACACCAGAAATTCCGTCGGCCTGTCCGCCCCCTTCAGCGTCACCGGCCCGCCCACCACGCGGTCCTTCTCTTCAAAAAAACGCGGATCGTAGTTCACGCCCGGACGCGTGGCCCAGTTCAAAAATGGCTCGTTGTAAAACTCCACATAGTGCGTGCGTTCCGCGCCCTTGGCATTCTCGCCATACGTGCGGCCAAGCTTCTCCAGGTTCTCCCGCCAGTTCTTGTCGGTCAGCAGCGGCGCCGGCTGGTAGCGATCATAAAAACACTCCACCACATCCTTAATGTTCGCCGGCACATCGCCGCGCGCGCCGGGCACCACCGGCTTGCCATTCGGCCCATGCAGAATCAGTCGCACCGACTCGATGCCCCATTCGTCGACCATCTTCGGATCGAGCTTCGTCGCATGCACGCCAAACAGCCCGCGCGGCACCTGCGTCGCCCCATTCACCTCGCGCCGCTCGCCGGTCACCCGCAGCACCACCGGCTGCGTCGTCTGCGCAAACGCCGACCACGCCCCCCCCGCCCCACCCATCGCCACGCATGCTGTCAGAAGTGCTGCTGTTCTCATACTGGTTCAACGCCAAACGACAGCACGTTTTGCGTCAATCACATCGCGATTTCAGACAATGTAGATCAGCACAAACATGACCACCCACACAGCGTCGAGAAAGTGCCAGTAAATCGTGCTATACCGCACGCCGGGGTGGTAGTTGGGGTGGTACAAACCGCGCTTGGCGCGGACATAGACGATCGCCATCGGAATCAACCCGCCAAGCACGTGCGCGGCATGCAGGCCCGTGAGGACGTAAAACGTGCCGAGGTACGGCCCCGAAAACTGCACCGCGGGCGCGATGCGCAGGTAGAACTGCAGCCACGCCAGCACCTGCAGCGCCATGAACAACCAGCCAAGAATCTGCGTGATCAGCAGGCCATTCACCAGCCCCTTCTGGCGATCCTTCTTGGCGCTGCGGAGCGCCCACTGCATCGTGATGGAACTGATCAGGATGATCACCGTGGAAAGCCAAAGCGATGCCGGCGGCGGCGGAAAGCCCGGCGGCGGCCACGGGTGGTCGCCAAAACGGCCAAAGCGAATCAGGCCATAGGCGACGAGCGACGCGATGAACAGCATGCCCAGGCTGATGACGAGAATCACCATGCCCATCGTGCCCGCACCGGGAATGTGGATGTCCCCCTTGCCGGTGGCGGCCGCGTACCTGGCCTTGAAATCGTCGTCAAACTCAGACACGGCTCACGCTTTTTTCAACACGAAGTCACGAAGTTGCGAAGATTCACGAAGAACAAAAAACATTACGGAAGACTCTATTCTCCGGTTGGCCTCTTCGTGCGCCTTCGTGGCTTCGCGTCTTCGTGTTTAAGGCTTCTGCTTAGTGCGCGGCAGGCGGCGCTTCGAGGCGCTTGGCCGGGCCATCAACGCCGGGCGCCTGCTCGTTCTTCATCTGCCCCTTGTACGCGCCGGTGTCCAGCAGCGACAGGCTGATGAAAATTGCCACGAACACGAGGCAGCCGACGAAGACCACCGCGTTGAACGGCTTATCATAGCGCAGGTGCATGAAATACATCACCACGAGCGCCGCTTTGACCACGGCAATCGCCAGCGCAAGCAGCAGGTTGTAACGGCCCAAATCCACCCACGTCGCCATCACTGTGATCACTGTGAAGATCACGAGCGCCAGAAACACGCCCAGCAGCACCTTCATGGGGGCCACGTGCGCCAGGTCGTTGTGTTCATGATTTGCCATAAGCGAGTTTCCAGTTTCCGGTTTCAAGTTTCCAGAAAGAGACCGAGGGATCAGTGAATCAGGTAGAGCAGCGGGAACAGGAAGATCCACACCAGGTCGACCACGTGCCAGTAGAGGCCCACGTAGTCCACCGGGCTGAAATACTCCGGCCCGAAGTGCCCGGCCATCGCGCGAAACGCCAGCCAGGCAATGACCGCCATACCCGCCAGCACGTGAATGCCGTGCAGGCCCGTCATCATGAAGTAGATCGAGAAAAACACCTGCGTGTTGGCCGGTTCAGGTTTGTCGGGCAGTTTGTGGCCCGCATGCTGCACATGCTCGGCCTTGGCCTTCTTCTCGCGCTCGGCGGCCATCCAGCTCTCCGACACGCCGCCCGGACCAGACGATGCGTACGGCACCGCCGAACGTTCATACTTGTATCCCAGCGGGTCCTCGCCCATCGCGGGCGGCTTCGGGGCCTTCGTCGCGTCGGCAACTTCCGGCGCCACCACCGGCACCGTCAGCGGACGCGTCTCGGGACCATGGCCCGGCGCCACCACTGGCTTGAAGTTCACACCCGGCAGCAGGTGGTCATGCCACTTGTGCTTGTATTCGATGTACTTCACAACCATGAAGGCCGCGCCGCACAGGAACGTGATCCACAGCAAATTGACGAGCAGTTTCTTCTGACCGAGCTGCGCCGCACGTACCGCCCACGCCATGGTGAGCGAACTGAAAATCAGCACGATCGTGTTGAGCGCGCCGAGGTTGGCATCGAGATAGTGATGGGCATAGAGGAAAATCTCCGGGTGATTGGCGCGATACACCGCGTACGCGCAGAACAATCCGGAGAACATCAGCACTTCGGTCGTCAGGAAGAGCCAGATGCCCAGCTTGCCCGAATCGAACTGCTGCTGCGGCGTATCAAAGTGATGCGCCAAATGCGGATTGTGGCCATGGCCATGCGCGTCGTGGCCATGATCGCCGTGATCGTGTGAGACTGTGGTCATACGAGTTTCCGGTTCCGAGTTTCCAGTTTCCAGAATCGCCGGCCCAGTTCTGCACACTGGAAACCGGCCACTGGAAACTCTTGGTCAGTGCCCCGCCTTCTGCGGTGCAATGGGTGCTTTCGTCGTGTACGGTTCAGCCTTGCTGTTGTCGCGGGTGTAGCCGCCCAGCTGGTCGTCCCACACGATGTTTGAGTGATCGTACGGGTCGCCCACCGTCGGCGGGCTCTTGAAGTTGTCGTGCGGCGGCGGGCTGGTGCAGGTCCATTCCAGCGTCGCAGCGCCCCACGGATTGGCCGGAGCCTGCTTGCCGCGGAAGAGCGAATGCAGCAGCACCGCAGCGGCCAGGCCGAAGCCCAGCAACTGCACATACGCGCCGATCGTCGACGCGATGTGGTACGGCTGGAACTCCGCCAGGTACGACGCATAACGCCGCGGCATGCCGTGGCTGCCCATCACAAACTGCGGGAAGAACGTCAGGTTGAAACCGATGAAAATCAGGATGCAGCCGAGGATGGCCATGTTTTCGTTGTACATCTTGCCCGTCATCTTGGGCCACCAGTAGTGGATGCCCGCGAGGAAGCCGATGAGCGTGCCGCCGAACATCACGTAGTGGAAGTGCGCCACGACGAAGTAGGTGTCGTGCAGGTGCACGTTCACCGACAACGCACCAAGGAACACGCCCGTGAGACCGCCGATGGTGAACAGGAACAGGAACGCCAAGGCGTACCACATCGGGGCCTTCAGATCGATCGAGCCCTTGTACATGGTGGCCAGCCAGTTCCACACCTTGATGGCCGACGGAATGGCCACGAGCATGGTGAGGAATGAGAAGATCGTGCCGAGGATCGTCGACTGGCCATTGGGGAACATGTGGTGGCCCCAGACCAGAAAGCCGATGACCGCGATGGCGATCGACGACAAACCGATGAAGCGGTAGCCAAAGATGTGCCGGCGGGAGAACGTCGAGATGACTTCGGACATGATGCCCATGGCCGGCAGAATCATGATGTACACCGCCGGGTGGCTGTAGAACCAGAAGAAGTGCTGGAAGAGCACCGGATCGCCGCCGTAGGTCGGGTTGAAGATGCCGATCTTGAGCGTGCGCTCCGCGATCAGCAACAGCAGCGTGATCGCCAGCACCGGCGTGGCCAGCACCTGGATGAGGCTCGTCGCATACAACGCCCACAGGAACAGCGGCATGCGGAACCACGTCATGCCGGGCGGGCGAAGCTTGTGAATCGTGACGATGAAGTTCATGCCGGTGAAGATTGAGCTGAAGCCCAGGATGAACACGCCAAAGACCATCCACACCACGTGCGTGTTGGAGTGGTCCGGCGAGGCGGAATAAGGCGTGTAGAACGTCCACCCAGTATCAACGGCCCCCAGCAGAATCGACATGACGGCACAGATTGATCCCAGCACATACAGGTGAAAGCTCGCCAGGTTGATGCGCGGAAACGCAACGTCTTTCGCCCCAAGCATAATGGGCAGCACGAAGTTGCCCAGCGACCCCGGAATGGCCGGAATCAAGACCAGGAAGATCATCACCGCGCCATGCAGCGTGAACATCTGGTTGTAGGTGGTGAAGTCGTCTTTGTGCTGCCAGATCGCCCCTTCCGGCGCCAGCAACTGCGTACGCACGATCAACGCCAGCACGCCGCCGACGAAGAACGCCGTCAGCACGGCGCCCAGGTACATCAACCCAATGCGTTTGTGGTCCAGCGTAAAAATCCACGACAGGATGCCGTGCGAATGGTTGAGGTAGTTGCTCTTCGCCAGCTGTGGCTGGGGCATGCCGCCGCGGAAGTCTGCAGGTATTGAACTCATATTTGCACCGTCTGTTCAAGGACAATGGCCAGATGCCGCTTGTCCAGGGTTAATCTTTCTTCTCGGCCGCCGCTTTCGCCGCCATGCTCTGCGGGTGATGCGGATTCTTGTTGGCATCCATCTCTTCGTCGCTCAACTCGCTGGGCTTGTAGTCCGGGCCAAGGCTCCGGATGTATTCCATGACCGCCCGCAGTTCTTCCTCGCGCGCCGGCGTGCCGGTGAAACGCGATTCATACGGGCTCATCTGGTTGGCAAACGGGCTGACGATCTTCAGCCCCGGCCGCAGGATCGACTCGCGAATATACGCATCCCACTTCTCATCGCTGTCGCCCTTGGTGAGCGTATAGCCCGCCTCGTTGCTGTACGAGAACTGGTGGTCCTTCTTATACAGGCCTTGCCACGTCGGGCCCGTGCCCGCCTTGCCATCCACCGAGTGACAGCCGAAGCAACCCGCCTGCATCGCAATCTTCTGGCCCACATCCTTGTAAGCCACGTAAGTCCGCTTGTCGCCATCCTTCTTCACGAAGGGATTGGCCAATTCTTCCATCTTCGCCGCAAACGCCGTCTTGCCCGTCTTCGGATCCAGCGTCTTGTTGTCCAGCACATGCACGCGGGTCACCATCGCCGAGTGATCCTTACCGCAGTACTGCGTGCAGAAGGCCGGGAACCCTTCCTCGCTGCTGACCTTCGTCGGTTGAAACCAGATGTTGGTCAGACGGCCCGGAATCAAATTACGCTGCGTGCGAAACGCCGGAATGTACAAGGCGTGCAGCACATCCACCGAGGTCATGTCCAACCGCACCGGCTCGTTCAGCGCCACAACCAATTGATCGCTCTTCGCGCCGTTCGGATAGCTGAACGTAAAGCCCCACTTTTTCGCCTCCACGCCGATGATCGTCACGTTGCTCGGAGCGCGGTCATAATCCAGAAAGCCCTTGAACCCCACCCAGAAAATGCCAATCACGATCAGCAGCGGCAGGCCCGACCACAAAATTTCCAGCGGCGTGTTGTGCGTAACCGTCGACGTCTCCTGGTCCAGGCTGCGCCGGCGATACTTGATGATGAACAGCACCATCGCGCCGACCACGACGACGAAGAAGAAGACCGACACCCAGTAAATCAGGTAGAAGCCGAAATCGACATCGCTTGCCAAGTTCGACGCCGGCTTCGGCAGCCAGAAGGTCTGGGCGAGTAAGTGTGTAAGGTTCATCATGGTTCCGTCTCGTGTCATAAATTGATAGCCGGCAATCGCCAGCCATCAATTTGAAGTTTGCGTTTCCACGCTCGTTTCGTGCTTCTTCCTAAATTCGCCGCGCCACAGCACCGCCAGCATCGAGCCCACGCACAGCAGGATCACCGCCCCGCCGATTGTGCCGGCCCACGCCCACGGGTTGTGGCGATAGTTGCCGAATTCGTCAACGTACATCAACCCGCAGTTGAGCGCCAGCCGCAGCATGCCCGAGCCAACCTTGCCTTCACCCGCCTGCAACAGCTGGTAATGCATCAAGTCTTCTTCGAACATCACGCCGCCGATCGCCTGCGCGAGCTTGCCGTCGCCGTTGAAGATGAAAATCCCCGCCTGGTGAATGTACTTGTCGAGGCTCGAGTCGTTCTTCCACGCCGGGTTGAACTTGAAGCCAAAGCCGATCGTGTTCGCAACGTTGCGGATGTTCTGCTCCGTCCCCGTCAGGTACACGAAGCCTTCCTGGTTCTCCGGCAGGCCCATGCGGCCGAGATAGTTCTTGCGAATCAGCGCCGCCCGCGACGTCTCCTCTTCATGATCAAAGCTGATCACCAGCACGCGATAGTCTTTGCCAACCTTCAGCTCCAGCGGACCACTCTTGATGCCGTTCATCAGGCCTTCCTGCGCCATGCCGCACAGCTGCGGGCAGGTGTGGTACACCATCGTCAGCACCACCGGCCGGCGATCGGTGAAATAGTCCTTCAACCGCACCTTCGCGCCCGTGTGATCGGTGAACTCCAAATCCAGCGGCAGCACCGCCCCGTCCTTGGGTTTCATCTCGGCGCCAAGCTGCTCCGCCGTCGAACCGCTCGTGATCGGGTCCGACTCACTCTTCCGTTGGCGCTCATACCCCAGTGCCGGCACTGCCAACGCAGTGAGCATCAGTGAGAGGATGAAGATGTGCAGCCTGTTCTTCATGGGCAATCTCGATTCCGCGGTTGAGCGATCAACCGCAAACCCGTCACTTACGCCGCGCCCCTCCCGGTGCATAATCTGTCACGGTCAATTCCATCGCCTGCTCAATGTTGGCGAGCTGTTTGTGGTGTTGTTCCATCATAGCGCCCAGCTCTGTGCCGGGCCCACCCTGGGGGGCAGTTTTACGGGCAAGCTCCGCCTCATCCAGGCGGTAGAACATCCCCTGCAACGCGATAATCACCACGGCCAGCGTCACCACGCAGAACGCCACGATGACCGCCACCTGGCCGACATCAATGTCATCCGCCTGCGCGTGCCCGGATTCATCCGTGTGAACCGCCTCGCCCATCGTGCCGTCCTTCAGCACTTCCGGCGCCTTCGGCTCGCCCGGTACCGTCTTTACGTGATGTCTTTCCTGCATATCACACCAGCTATTCTTCGTGGTCCTTCGTGACTTCGTGTTGAACTCAGGCGTTCTCAAACTTCAGCGACTCGGCCAACCGCGGATCGTGCGTCGGCACGATCGACGGCTTCTTGATCAGCAGCGCCGTCGACACCAGGTACAGCCCCAGCATCCCCACCAGCAGGCTGATCGCCAGCACCAGCGGACCCGTCGTCAGCGGGTACATCATCTTCCCTGCAAAGTCGGCATGCTCCGGCTTCAGTTCATAAATGTTGTTGTTGCTCACCAGCAACTGCGGCAACGCCGCCTGCAGCGGCATGTGGGCGTTGCCCACCTCAGCCGGAATCTTGTTGATCCACTGGTTCGGCATGATCAGCCAGAACATGTCCACGATGTGCGCTGACATCATCCACACCGCCCAGAACGACAGCACCGCCGTGCGCCGCTTCACGTGCCGGCTCAGCAGCCCCGGGAACGGGATCACCAAGTGCACGATCAACAGCATCAGCGAAATGGTTCCCCACATGCCCACCTGCCGCGGAATGTAAAACTGCGTCTCTTCCGGAATGTTCGCATACCAGATCAGCATGTACTGGCTGAACGCGATGTAACCCCAGAAGAACGTGAACGCGAACAGCAGTTTGCCCAGGTCATGCTGGTGATGGTGCGAAATCGTCTCGACGCCGTAGCCATTGTTCCTCAGCCAGAACGTCAGCAGCAGCATAAAGCTCAAGAACGCCAGCACGCACCCCGCGAAGAAGTACACGCCGAAAATCGTCGAGAACCAGTGGCTGTTCAGACCCATCAGCCAGTCAAACGCCCAGAACGTCAGCGAAAAGCCAAACAGGATAATCGCCGGCGCCGACACCTTTTCCATCTGCTTCGACAGCCGCGCATCGCCCGAGTGGTCCTGCCTGATCGACGTGCTGCGATAATAAACCGCCAGCCCAATCCACAGCGTGAAGTACAACGCCTGCCGCACCAGGAAGAAGGTCGTGTTCAGGTAAGGTTCTTTGCCCTGCAGAATCGGATCCGCAGCCACGGCCTCTTTGTGCGTCCAGTGAAACAGGTCATGCATGCCAAACAGCAGCGGCACCGCGAGCAGCGCCATCAAGATCATATTGTTCGCAATCGACTCCGGCAGACGGCGAACCGCCACCGACCACCCCGCCCGCGCCAAGTGTTGCACGATCACAAAGAACAACGCCCCCAGCGTGATGCTCAGCACGATGGTGTAAGCGAACAGGTACGCATGGTAAAAGTGCATCTGCGCTTCGGGCGTGCCGCCGAGCCGGCCGTAGCTGAGGTACGCCGCCACGCCGCCGACGATCGCCAGAAAGATGCCGAGAATCGCCATCTTGTTGGCCGTCGACCCGACGACAAGCTTGTCGTGGCCGAGAGAAACTGTTTCGCTATGAGCCATAGTTCGTCCAGAGTATTGAGGTCTTTGGTACGGGTATCTCGTATCAGGCTTGGGCGATTACCCATTGCCTAATACCCAATACCTGATACCTATTTGCCTTCCGTCTTCGTCGCCTGCGAGCGCTGCAACGCCCGCGTGTACGCCACGATCGCCCAGCGATCCGGCACGCTGATCTGTTTGCCATAGCCCGCCATGCTGTTCTTGCCATTGGTGATGGTGTTGAAGATGTGGCCATCGGGCCGGCCCACGACTACCGGGTCGTGCAGGCTCTTCGGCGGTACCCACATCGGCGTCGGCGCCGGCGATGCGCCGGCCTTGCCCAGTGCATCCGCACGACGCTGCACCATGCCGTCGCCATGGCCCGAATTGCCGTGGCACGGCCCGCAGTAAATCGTGAAGCGTTCCTGCCCGCGGATCAGAAAGTCCTTCGTCACCGCAAACTGCATCGGAATCGATGCCACGTAGTTCTTCACGTAGTCCGCTTCAATCGTCGGGTCGATCTTGTTGAAGTCTTCGTCGCTCATCCCTGCGGGCCGGCTGCGTCCCAGCATCACCGCCGCATACGCTTCCGCCGAGTCGATCGCGATGTTCTTGCCTTCGCCGTCCACCATCCGCGGATTCGCCGGATCGTTCAGCTTCTCGTTACGCAGCACCAGGTCCTCGCGGGCCACGGTGCCTTCCACCGCCGGACGCATCGCCCGGCCATCGGCAAACAGCTTCGCCGGCGCCTGCGGGTTAAACCGCGGCATCTGGTCCATGTCGGCGATGATGTTGTACGCCGGCACATCGCTCTTCACCGACCGCGACCGGTACACCAACGCAAACGGCAACGCCGCCAACGCCAGGAGCAACAGGATGATTGAGACCATCATTTTTGACATTGCATTAAGCCTTCATCGTGAGGCAGTTAGTCTTTCACTTCTTCAATCGCCGCCGGACTTGTCGCTTCCAGCAGTTTCTTCGTGTCCGCCGCGCGATACTTCGGATCGCTCGCCTCGATCACCAGGAAGAACTTGTCGTCCGTCACCTTCTTGAACCGCGCCGCGTTGAACAGCGGATGATGCAGCCGCGGCAGCCGGCACAGCGCCCACACCCCGACAAACGTCGAGAGCGCGCTGAACAGCACCGTCAACTCGAACATCACCGGCACGTTCGCCGGCAACGACCAGAACGGCTTGCCCGAAATGATCAGCGGATAACTGCTGAACAGGTACGTCGCGCCCGATTCCAGGTGCGGCGTGTTCACGTACCACTGCATCAGCGTCGCGACCGTCAGACCCTTCAAACCGAAGATCAGCACGATCCACGGCAGAATCGTCGGACGAATCCCCATCGCACGGTCCAACCCGTGCACCGGGAACGGCGTGCAGCAGTCCCACGCCTTGAAGCCCGCATCGCGCACCTGTTCGGCCGCGTGCAGCAACTCGCCCGGCGTGTTGTACTCCGCCAGCAAGCCGTACGTCCGCGGCTTCGCGGGCTTCGCAGCAGGTTTGGTTTCAGTGTGACTCATAAGTCTTCTCAATCAACCTTAAATCAGCCACAGATAAGACACAGATGAACACGGATGTTTCTTATGTCTTTCTGTCCTTTTCCTCAATCTGTGTTTATCTGTGTCTCATCTGTGGCCAAAAGTTCAGTGCTTCTCCGCCGTGGCCAGTTCGGGCTTGGCGTGCGCCGGTTCATGATGATGCGGGTCTGCCTGCGGCAAAATGCTCTTCACTTCCGCCATCGCCACCATCGGCAGGTACCGACAGAACAGCAGGAACAGCGTGAAGAACAACCCGAATGAACCCATGAATGTCAGCACTTCCACCCAGCTCGGCCAGTAGGCGTGCCAGCTGCTCGGCAGGAAGTCGCGGCTCAGACCCACCACGATGATCACGAAGCGTTCGAACCACATGCCCACGTTCACCAGGATGCACACGATCATCATCACCGGAATGCTCTGGCGGGCCCACTTGAACCAGAAAATGTGCGGCACCACCGCGTTGCAGATGAACATGATCCAGCCAGCCCACCACATGCCGCCGAAGAGACGGTTCAGGAAGTGATACTGTTCAAACGGCGCCTGGCCATACCACGCGATAAACCATTCCATCAGGTATGCGTAGCCGACCATGCAGCTCGTCACCAGGATGATCTTGTTCATGTTGTCCAGGTGGCGCATCGTGATGATGTTCTTCAGCCCGAACAGCTGCCGCGCCGGCACCGCCAGCGTGACCACCATCGCGAAGCCGGAGAAAATCGCACCCGCGACGAAGTACGGCGGGAAGATCGTCGTGTGCCAGCCGGGCACCTGCGACACCGCAAAGTCGAACGACACGACGCTGTGCACCGACAGCACCAGCGGCGTGGCCAACGCGGCCAGCAACAGGTACGCCTTCTCATAAACATGCCAGTGGCGGTTCGAGCCGCGCCAGCCCAGCGACAGAATGCCGTACGCGATGAACTTCACCTTGCTCGTAGCCCGGTCGCGGAACGTCGCCAAATCCGGCACCATGCCCATATACCAGAACAGCAGCGACACCGTCGCATACGTCGACACCGCAAACACGTCCCACAGCAGCGGGCTGAAGAAGTTCGGCCACATGCCCATCTGGTTCGGGTACGGCTGCAGCCAGTACGCCAGCCACGGACGACCCACGTGAATGCCCGGGAACGTGCCCGCGCACACGACCGCGAAAATCGTCATCGCCTCGGCGAAACGGTTGATGCCCGTACGCCACTTCTGCCGGAACAAAAACAGAATCGCGCTGATCAGCGTGCCCGCGTGGCCGATGCCCACCCAGAACACGAAGTTCGTGATGTCGAACGCCCACATGTTCGGGCGGTTCAGGTTCCACACGCCCACGCCCGTGAAGAACAGGTACATGATTTCGGCGCCGAGCAGGTTCAAAAACGCAAACGCCACGGCAAAGCCGATCAGCCACGCCTTCGGCGGACGCGGTGCCTCGGCAATGGCGCAGACGTTTTCCGTCACGCCCTTGAACGATGCGGCGTTGCCAGTAACTAGCGGCGCGCGTGCTCCCGGCGTCTCGATCGTGTTGTCGAGTTCACCGGTCTTGGTTAGCGGTAGTGAAGTCATACGTTCAACCGTTCTTCGCAAATCAATTGAAAATTGACGATTGCCAATCGGCCATGGTCAATTAACGGACTCAGTGCTTATGGTCACCATGATCATGCCCCGCATGATCGTCGTGCCCCTCAAAGTAGAACCCTTCCGTCTCGCCGCCGCCATTCTCGTAGAGATTGCCATCGAGCCCGTCCACCGGGTTGCGGACCTTCGCGAGATAGACCGTGCGCGGCTTCGTGTTCAGTTCCGGATCCAGCAGCTTGTAACTGTGCGCCACCGCATGCAGCTTGCTCACGCGGCTCTCTTTGTCGTTCAAATCGCCGAACACGATCGCATTCGTCGGGCAGCTCTGCTGGCAGGCCGTCTGCACCATGCCGTCGCCGATCCGCAGCTTCTCCGGATTCGCCCGGTTCTCCTTGCGAACCTGGATACGCGCCGCCTCGATGCGCTGAATGCAGTACGTGCACTTTTCCATCACGCCGCGCGACCGCACGCTCACGTTCGGGTTCTTCGACATCCTCAAGAGATCGCTCAGGTCCTCGCGGATGATGTTCGGCGTGTACACCGTGTTCTTCGTGCCGTTGTTGAAATCAAAGAAGTTGAAGCGCCGCACCTTGTACGGGCAGTTGTTCGAGCAGTAACGCGTGCCGATGCAGCGGTTGTAGGTCATCATGTTGATGCCTTCCACGCTGTGCGTCGTCGCCGCCACCGGGCACACCGCTTCGCACGGGGCCATCTCGCAGTGCACGCACATCAGCGGCTGATGCACCGCCTGCGGGTTGTCCTTCTGATGTTTGAAGTACCGGTCAATACGCAGCCAGTGCATTTCGCGGCCAAGGATCACCTGCTCCTTGCCCACGATCGGAATATTGTTTTCGCTCTGACACGCCACCACGCACGTGCCGCAGCCGATGCACGTCGTCAGGTCGATCGCCATGCCCCACCGGTGGTCAAAGCCAACCGGGTGCGTCCCGCGATCGTACTTGTGCTCATTCCACATGCTCAGCGACACGACATTGCGCGTCCCAAGCTTCGGCTTGTCTTTGAATTCCTTGAACGTGCCCTCAACCACCAACTCCGGAATTAGCACTTCCTTGCGGGCGTTCGACACCTTGTCGATCACGTTGTGATCCTGGACCGTCGCCAGGCGGTTGTACTTGCCCGTCGCCGCCAGCGTCACGCCACCCACCACAAACTCGCCCGGCTTCGCCAGCGAATAAGCATTCACGCCCACGCCGTCCGCCAGGTAACCCAACCCCGTGTGGCCATAACCCACCGCCAGGCCCAGCACATCGTCCGCTTGCCCCGGCAACACGTACGCCGTCGCCTCAACGGTCTGCCCGTTGGCCGTCACGGCATACACAAAATCATTCTTGATATTCAGCTGCGCCGCCGTCTTCGGCGACACGATCAACGCATTTTCCCACGTGATGCGGGTCAGCGGATCCGGCAACTCCTGCAGCCAGCCGTTGTTCGCAAAGCGCCCGTCATACGCCATGCCGCGATACAGCGCCAGCGACAACCCGGCGTTCTTCCCGCTGCTCAGCGTCACCGCGCCCTGCGCCGCAACCGTCTCCGGCTTGCGCGCCGAATTCTCCACCACGCCGTTAAACAGCGCCTTCTTCCACGCCCACTCGTTGAACACGCCCTTGAGATATTCGGCCTTCGCCACGCCCCGCACAATGTCGTAGCCCGCCTGCGGCTTGCCCGCCAGCTCCGCCAGCAACTCGATCGTGCTCTTCGCGCCAAACAGCGGCTGAATCAGCGGCTGCGTGATGCTCACCGTGCCGTCAAACGACCGCACATCGCCCCACGCTTCCAGATAATGCGCCTTCGGCACATGCCACGTGCACAGCTTGCCCGTCTCATCTTCATAGATGCCAAAATGAATGCTCGTCTTGGCCTTCTGCAGCGCCGCGGCAAAGCCCGGCACGCTGTACACCGGATTGCACCCGATGATCAGCAGCGTCTCCACCGTCCCGCCGTTCAGCAGGTCCATCGCCGCCTTGATCTCTTCGCCGTGCGTCGTCCAATTCTCTTCGCCACGCGGATCTTCCGGATCAGCGTAATACGCCACCGGCGCCTTGATCGCCGCATTAAACTGCGCGACCGCCGCGTGCACTTCCTTCGGCTGACGAGCGCCGGCCACCACCACGGCAGCCCCGCTCGATTTGATGTCTTCCATCATCTTGCCGACGAACGTCCGCAGTTCCGCCGCCTGCACCTTGCCGGCATCGCCGGTCAACAGCGCCTCGGCCACCTGCGCCACTTCCGCCGGCGTCACCCCGCGACGGTGATCCGCCATCGAACCCGTGTTCGTAAAACCGCACTCCACCACGTAGAGGCGATTCATCGTCGCAGCTTTGGCGTGCGCCGTGTCGTGCAGACGACGGCCATCCGCAAAGTCGCGGCCATATTTCATCATCATCGGGTCGCCGCCGAACAAGTCGGCATCCAACGACACGATCACCTTCGCGGCCTTCAGGTCCGGCACCGCACGCAGCGGCCGCCCAAACGCCAGCTTCGCCCCCGCCCGCTGGTTGTCATCACTAAATGCTTCGTACTCAAACCACTTCGCGTTCGGCAGCAACTTCCGCATCGCCGCCACGCTCGGGCTACGGCTCGCCTCGCTGATCACCACCAGCCCCGCGCCGTCCTTGTTCACGCTCGCGGCGTAGCCAAGCGATTCCAACTGCTTGAGATTGCGTGAAACAACTTCTCGGCTGCGATACGGATCATAAACATCCAGCACGCTCGCCTGCAGATAATAGTCAGACCCACCCTTGTTCAGCGGATGCGTCGGGTTGCCGTCCGTCTTGATCGGCCGCCCATCGACGCTCGTCGCCACCACCCCAATGCCCAGCCCGCCCAACTCATACGCCGTCGCATAATGCACCGGCATGCCTTCACTGCGATTCGCCGGCTTGTGCGCATACGGCGCCAGCTTTTCCACCGGCCAGCGGCGACAACTCGCCAAACCCGCCAGCGCCACCGACGCCCCCATGATCTTCAGAAACGTGCGCCGCGATTCGCTGCCGGTCTTGCCGTCGCCGCCATTCTCGGCGTCGCCGATCCACTCGCTGGCCTGCTGCGGAAACTCGCGCTCCACCACCGCGCGGTATTCCGCCGTGTTCTCGATCTCCGCCAGACTGCGCCAGTATTTCTTGCCGGTCATCGTGATTCTCAATCAGCTTCGTTTCAGTTCTTTTGTCGCTTCTGTTTTGCGTTTTGAGTTTTACGTTTCGCGTTTTATCGATGGCAGCTCACGCAATCCACATTCGGATTCACGTGATAATCCTTCCGCAGCTTCTCGCCCAGCTTGATCTTCGCCTGCTCCAACGCCTTGCCGTCCAGGTTCTCAGCACCCTCCGGCTTCCAGTCCAGCTGCGTCACCTTGTCCCGCGGACGCAAATGCACTTCCGGCGAACGGTGACATTCCAGGCACCACGCCATGTTGAGCGGCTTCGCCTGGTACACCACTTCCATGTGATTCACCTGCCCGTGGCAGCTCACACAACTCACGCCCGCATTCACGTGCGCCGCGTGATTGAAATACACATAGTCCGGCAGGTCGTGCACCTTCACCCACTCAATCGGCTTGCCCGTCCGCCAGCTCTCACGCACCGGCGCCAGCTTCGGACTCGCCGGGTGAATATTCGTGTGACAGTTCATGCACGTTTCCGTCGGCGGAATCGCGGCAAAGCCCGCATTCTCCACCGTGTTGTGACAGTAACGGCAATCGATGCCCAACTGCCCCACGTGCACCGCGTGGCTGTACGGCACAGGTTGCGTCGGCATGTAGCCGACATGCAACGCCACCGGGTCCAACGCGTACGGAATCAGCGCCCCCGCATACAGCGGAAAGATCGCCAAAAACAACAATACGCCGAGAATGACCTTGTTCGACCACTTCGGAAAGACAAACAGCGGTTTTGCATCCATGAACGGACTCGCTCAATCCTATATAGATGGCACGGCAGTGAACCGGGCCACCGGGTCACGGTGATTTGCGTTTGGCCCCCTCGGCCTTTCTCGAAGCTCCGGGGCGGTCAAGTTGATTTAGACATACAGCCGCTGGCTGCCACGGCCGGCGCAACACCTGTGAAATGTTGCACGAAGTTAATGAGCAATCGTAAACCGGCGCGCTGCGCCCGTCAAACGCCCCCCTCCCAGTTTTTTCTTGCAGAAATGCCCATAAATAAACGACAAAACGCTCGCCTATTATGGCCTCCCTAAACGCTTGCCAAATCAACGCCCTGCGCCAGACCACTCCCACAATCGCGCCCAATCACCACCCCAAAACACCCGCTGAGCCATCACCCCTCCCATCGCTTTTCTCAACCCATGTGCATGAATCCTTCGTCCCACCCGAACTACACATTTCTGCGGACCCGCGCCCGATCCATCGCGTACTAAAAGCTCCCCTGCGCGCACGCGCCGCCACAACACGTTTCGCGTTTCGCGTTTTGCGTTTTGAGTTTTTACACGCGAACACATACCCCGTTCGCCGCGAGGTACTTCTTCACCTCGCCCACGCTGTGCTCTCTAAAGTGAAAAATACTCGCCGCCAGCGCTGCATCCGCGTGCCCGCCCTCCGGCGTGTCCTGCAAAACTTTCAGCATGTGCTCCGGACTTCCCGCACCGCCGCTGGCCACCACCGGTATGCGCACCGCCTGACTCACCACGCGGGTCATCTCGCAGTCATACCCCTGCTTCGTGCCATCCGCATTCATCACGTTCAGCACGATCTCCCCCGCGCCCAACCGTTCCGCCTCCTCCGCCCACCACAGCACATCCACCCCTGTCCCCACACGCCCCCCATTAAGAAACACCTCCCACACCTCTTCCCACGCGACGCCCTGCGCATCGACCCAGCTACGCCGCGCCACCAACTCGCCCTTCTGGCTACTGGCTACTGGCTTCTGGCTTCCCCCCTCGGTCTTCTTCCTCACCACCCGGTTCGCATCACACCCCAGCACCGTCGCGCAACGCCCAAACTTCTCCGAAATCTCCCGCAGCAACTCCGGCCGCTTCACCCCCGCACTGTTAATGCTCACCTTCTCAGCCCCCGCCTGGATCAGCCGCGTCGCATCCTCCAGCGTCCGAATGCCCCCACCCACCGTGATCGGCATGAACACGCTGTCCGCGACCTGCCGCACCACATCCGCCATGATCCCCCGCCCCTCGTGACTCGCCGTGATGTCATAAAACACCAGCTCGTCGGCCTTCGCCTCATCATAAAAAATCGCCTGCTCCACCGGGTCCCCCGCATCCACGTGATCAAAAAACTTCACGCCCTTCACCACGCGGCCACGGTCGCAGTCCAAACACGGAATAATTCGTTTCGCTAGCATAAGCCCCGCATTGTACGCCATCCCCGCCCCCGAGCCAAAACGCGCCCCGCCCAGCAAACACCCTCTCCCCGACCCCATCCCGCAACGCTTCCGCGCAACTTCCCCCCGCTCGCGTTGACCTTTCCCGCAACCACGCTTACACTACTTGACTCGCCGTTTTGCGGGCTTGTGGGCCTCAAAACGCGCGTTCGCAGGTCCTACGAACTGTCCCCTCGCGGCAGTCGCCAAACTTAAAAGTGAGTGACACGATGGCCAAAAGCAAAGCGCCGCTCAAGAAAAAACCGGTCGAGAAAAAGTCCGCCCCCGTGAAAGCGGCCAAAGCGGCCAAGCCTGCTCCAAAAGCCAAACCCTCCAAGGGCAAAATCATCGAACGCCCCAAGGCCCCCGCCAAGTCCACCCTCTCCAAGTCCGACCTCGAAGCCTACCGCAAACTCCTCCTCGAAAAACGCAAAGAAATCCTCGGCGACGTCTCCTCCATGCAGAACGAAGCCTTCAAAGCCGACTCCAACCTCTCTAACATGCCCATCCACATGGCCGACGTCGGCACCGACAACTTCGAACAAGAATTCACCCTCGGCCTCATGGACCACGAACGCCAGATCCTCCGCGAAATCCAGGAAGCGCTCGCCCGCATCGACGAAGGCTCCTTCGGCGTCTGCCTCGGCACCGGCAAGTCCATCCCCAAGGTCCGCCTCGACGCCGTCCCCTGGGCCAAGTACACCATCGAATACAGCCGCCTCCTCGAACAAGGCAAAGTCGGCCGCAACGACGACGACGACAACGACAAAGACTCCGACGATGATGAGAGTGATGAATAAGGAATAGTGAAGAGTGAATGCCGATCGCGGTCAAACCGCGCATCGACATCGCTTTTTCACCATTCACTATTCACTCTTCAAAATTCCATGCAAACCCCCGCCTACAAATTCGTGCGCCCCTGGCTCTGGCTCCTCCTCCCCGCCATCCTCGGCGTCGTCGCCGACATGTGGCTCAAATACTACGCCTTCCCCAACGGCGTCCCACCCGCCCCCCCCTACGGCATCCACTACTTCGATCCCCCCACCACCCTCATCCCCGGCATCCTCGGCTTCCAAACCACCGTCAACCGCGGCGCCGTCTTCGGCATCGGCCAAGGCAAGGTCATGTTCTTCCTCGCCTTCTCCGTCGTCGCCCTCGGCCTCATCCTCTATCTCTTCGCCACCACCGACCGCAAACAGTGGGTCACCCACCTCTCCCTCGGCATGATCCTCTCCGGCGCCCTCGGCAACATGTACGACCGCGCCGTCTACGCCGGCGTCCGCGACATGCTCAAATTCACCTGCTTCAAGTTCGGCGACAAAGACTACTACCCCTACATCTTCAACATCGCCGACGTCCTCCTCTGCGTTGGCGTCCCCCTCCTCATGCTCTGCTGGCTCCTCGCCCCAAAACACAAACCCCAGAATGAGGGGTGATTGGGGCGGGCTCGGGGCCGGGGTAAGGTTGCCAAAGAATGCCAAAGAATTTGATGTTGACATTGTTGTTAAGTGATGGTTTTGCAAGGGTTTGGGGAGTAAGGTTGCCAAGAATGCCAACTTTTTTACGTCCAGGCCTCTTTTTCGGCGTGAGGCGAGAGGTTTGGTGACGCAGTTGAGCGTCGAGGCGGAAACAAGCGAGTTTATTGGAAGATTGTCACGATTTTTTGCGAAAACTGCGGTTTTGCAGGGGTTTTTGGGGAAGATTGTCAAGATTGTCAAGATTTTTACGACCCCCACCCCCCCCCCAGCCCTGTTTTTTGGCGTCGATAACCAAACGTCTTGTCGCGACAGACTTAATTCTCGCCAGGCGGGGGTGTGCGGTCATTTCTCTGTTTCGAGGTTGCGTGTGCCATCGGGCTGGATTTCGACCCCTATTCGACACTCGCCTTTCTCTGTTTCTGGGTCTACAAATGCACCGACCTTGATTCGGCCATACTTTGAGCCGAACTTCGCGAACGCACCACATACGGTGTTGCCCTCACGCACGGCACTTCTGATTTCCTCTCCCTTGAAAGTGATCGTCTGCACATAACCAGTTTCGGGTGCGTGGCGAACGTGGCGGATGTAATGCTCTCTACTGGGCGAAACCTGTTTGATCAGGCCCCAATCCTGGTGGCCGATTTCGATTGACAATTCGACCGGGTATATCGTCTTCGGCCCGCCAGGTATCGTCACCAGACCACCATTCTCAACTTTCGCGGTGACACGAAGCAGTTTGCTGAGTTGTTCCAAAAAGGCATCGGGTGGGTTGCCTTCCTTTGTAATACTAACTTTACCTTGGCCTGCGGCGGTGAAGTCGATGGTGAGTAGGGCTTTCTCCAGCGTCGTCAATTGGCCGTATTTTTGGAGTTCGATGACCGCGCCTTCCCACTTACGGGCCTTTCCCGTGCCGCCGAAGGGGGCTAGAACTGCTGCGATATGTGATTCGCTTTCTGTGTTTACTGAGAAAGTAGTTTCGCGGTAGCCTTCTTTTGAAAACGTAAAGGTCATGCCAGCAGCCTGCAAGTCCTTGGTGTCAAATTGGGGACCGACGATGTGATCATCTGATTGGTGACGGGCAGATGAACCGTCGCCGTCCAATAGTTTTACGTAGTGCCGCTCGATCGTCAGTTTTACATCGCGAAGTTCGGCCCCCTTGTCATCAATAACTTTTCCTTGGAGCCGGAAAGTCCGTTGATTGGTCTCGCGTATGTACTGGCTCATACCGATTGCCAGACGTATGTGTTCACCGAGGGAGAACCGCCGGTTGATGCTGCTGCCCACATAAATCAGGCCGCCGACGACGCACAACAGGCCGAACAGTGCGAGATATTTTTTGGTGGTCATGCTTCACTCAAGGTTGGGGATAGAAACGGGGATGCATGGGGATATGGTAAACAGTGCGGCGGGTTTCGTGAATAGGGTCGGCGACGTGGCCCGCCTCAGGCGGGCAGCTAACACGCGCGCGGGACGATGGCGTGCGGCGCTCGTTCGCGGTCCGCGTTTTGAGTTTCGCGTTTCATGTTTTGCGTTTCAAAAAGAAAGAGGGCCCGCGTCTGTGGGTGAGCGCGGGCCCCTTCGAGAAAGGAGAGGGTATTGTCAGCGAGGCCGGCGGTCTGACACACCGGCCTCGCATCTTGTCACAACCAGGGGGGAGTTACTTCACAGCTTCTTCGCTGGCCTTCACGCTGCTCCCGTTGGCTTCCGGTGCCGTCCCGCGATCCGTCGAGCGCTTGCTCTGCCAGATCGCCCAGCCAACCAGGGCAACGCACACCGTGATGGCCACGACGCGGAAGGTGTCGAAGCCGGCGCCCTTGATCACTTCTGAACCAAAGGCCTTGTTCACGATCGCCACCACGCGGGGCTCGTAGGCAATCATCATCGGCACCGTCAGGACGGCGACCATGTTCATGACCTTGAGCAGCGGGTTGACGGCCGGACCAGCAGTGTCCTTCAGCGGGTCGCCCACGGTATCGCCCGTGACGGCAGCCTTGTGCTTCTCAGAACCCTTGCCGGTATTGGCTTCGAGGTTACGCGGTTCGTCTTCGACCATCTTCTTGGCGTTGTCCCACGCACCACCCGCGTTGCACATGAAGCTGGCGAGCAGTGAACCGGAGACGATCGACCCGCCGAGGAAGCCGGCCAGACCAATCGGGCCAAACAGGAAGCCGACGAGGATCGGGGTGAACACGCCCAGGATGGCCGGGCCAACGAGTTCCTTCTGAGCAGCACCGGTGCAGATGCCCACGACGCGGCCGTAGTCCGGCTTCTTGGTGCCGGCCCAGATGGCCTTGTCACGGAACTGCACGCGGCATTCTTTGACGATCAGGAAGGCGGCGCGACCGACCGCACGAATCAGCATCGAGCTGAACAGGAAGGGAACCGCACCACCGATCAGCATACCGATCAGCAGTTTGGGATCAGCGACCGACAGGGTGCCGGCGATGGCTTCGAACACGCCTTCTTTGAGCTGTTCGGATTCGCCCTTGCCGCCCGAGCCGATGACGGTGATGAACGAGGCGTACAGCGACACGGCGGCGATAACCGCAGAACCGATGGCGACGCCCTTGGTGACGGCCTTGGTGGTGTTGCCGACTGCATCGAGGTCCGACAGGATCTGACGCGATTCTTCGTACTTCTCGACGCCCATGGTCTTCTTTTCGAAGCCCATTTCGGCGATGCCGTTGGCGTTGTCGGCGATCGGGCCGAACACGTCCATCGACACGGTGTTGCCGGTCAGGGTGAGCATACCGATACCGCACATGGCGACGCCGTAGGCGATGAAGATCGGGTTGGCGACGGTCATCGTGCTGCTGTAGATAGCGACCGAACCGAAGATGGCTGCACAGAGGACGACGCCGGTCCAGACGGCGGATTCATAACCCACCGCAAAGCCTTCGATGATCGTGGTGCCGTGGCCGGTTTCGGTGCTTTCCTTGATGCCTTTGACGGGGCTGTACTCGGTGCCGGTGAAGTATTCGGTGACCTTGTTGAGGACGACGCAGAGGATGATACCGATCAAGCAGGTCCAGGCCGGACGCATATCGAGGCCTTCCTGGCCGAGGTTCGCCCAAGCCGGCAGAGCCTTGATGTTCTCGAGCACGGCGGGCGAGGCGTTGCTGGCATCGAACCGGAGGTAGTACCAGCCGAGGATGATGAAGCCGACGACGGAGATGAACGAGCCGATGAGGAAGCCCTTGTTGATCTGCTTCATGGCTTCCGCCACGGAGCCCTTATCGCCAGCGCGGACGGTGTAGGTCGAGATGATCGAGCCCAGCACGCCGATGGCACGGACGAGAATCGGGAACATGACGCCCTTGTGGCCGAAGGAGGCCCAGCCAAGGATCATGGCCGCCACGATGGTGACTTCGTACGACTCGAAGATGTCCGCGGCCATACCGGCACAGTCGCCGACGTTGTCACCGACGTTGTCGGCGATCGTGGCGGCGTTACGGGGATCATCTTCGGGAATGTCTTTTTCGATCTTGCCGACGAGGTCGGCGCCGACGTCAGCGGCCTTGGTGTAGATACCGCCGCCGACACGCATGAACAGGGCGAGCAAGGTGCCGCCGAAGCCGAAGCCGAGGAGGGCTTCGTAAGCATGTTCGCCGTACATCATGAAGATGAACGTGCCGCCGAGCAGGCCGAGGCCGTCGGTCATCATGCCGGTGATGGTGCCCGAGCGGTAGCCGAGCATGAGGGCTTTGCCGAAGCCAACCGGAGCGGCCGCGGCGACGCGGAGGTTACCGGTGGTGGCCATACGCATGCCGACGAAACCGACGAGGGCCGAGAAGACGGCACCCATCAGGAACGCCCAAGCGCGGCCGATGGCGAAGTGAACTGAGCCGGGATCAGAAGAGGAGTATTTGGAGAGGAAGAGGACGCCGACGAGCACGACGATGAGCGTGCCGACGACTTTGAGCTGCCGGGCGAGGTAGGCGTTGGCGCCTTCGCGGACGGCATCGGCGATTTCTTTCATCTTGGCGGTGCCCTGGTCGGCATTGACGACCTGCTTCACCAGGAAGGCGGCATAGAGCAGTGCCAGGATGGAGACGCCGAGCGAGGCGAAGAGGGCCACGCGTTCGCCGGTGGAGAACTGGGCGTCAGACATGAAGCTGAAGTAGTGGAACGCTTTCGGGCCATGGGCCGCTTCAGCGACCGCGCCAGCAACGGCCGGAGCCGATTCCTGGGCGAGAGCCGGAAGGCCGACGCCACCGAAGATCGCCAACAGCACGAGGATCGAGAGCGCTGCCAACGCCTTGCTGTGGCGAGAGACGAAGGCAAGCGAAGTGGTTAGGTAACCGGTACGCATAGAGAAGACCTCAGCCTTTCTGAAAAGAGAGGGGGTAGCTAGACTCTCTAACTAGATATTTCGACCTTTTACTCTTCTTTTCAGGAAAAGTCTAGTGTTTTCCTGTCATTTTTTTCTGGGGACCGCCCATAAATTTCAGTTTTTCAACGATTTAGAAGAAATATAAAAGGGCGATTTTATAGTCCTTTTTTAGCGGGATTATGGCCCGTTTCGGCCAACTTTTGCGGGCCTTGGCGGGTATTGCTGGAAGGCATTCAAGACCTCAGTATCTGTAATAACAATTGCTGTGGCGGGGGCGTCGGGGCTTTACCAGCGTTGGGCGGGGCTTTAGGCTTTAGGCATGCAGAACTATCTGGGCATTGATTTGGGCGGAACGAACATCAAGACCGCGCTGGTGACGGCGCAGGGGCGCGTGCTGGCGGCGCGGTCGCGGCCGACGGGCGACGATTTGTCCGCGCGGGCGGTGATCGCCAACATTGTGGCGGCAGCGCATGAGACGCTGGGCAATCGGCCGGTGCAGGCGGTGGGGATTATCTCGCCGGGGCAAGCGGACTTTCGGACGGGGGTGGTGAAGCGGGCATCAAATTTTCCAGCGTGGCGCGATGTGCCGTTGACGCGCGAAGTGACGCGGGCGATCGGAGCGCCGGCGTTTTTGGAAAATGATGCGAACGCGGCGGCGTTTGGCGAATACTTCGCGGGCGCGGGCAAACGGAAGAATGTTGAGACGCTGATCATGATCACGCTGGGGACGGGCGTGGGCGGGGGCATTGTGATCAATGGGCAGTTGCTGCATGGGAAACATGCGTTTGCGGCGGAGGTGGGCCATATGCTGCTGGTGCCGGACGGGCGGGCGTGCCCGTGCGGACAGCGCGGGTGCGTGGAGGCGTATTGTTCGGCGAATGCGATCGGCGCGCGGGCGATGGAGATGCTGGCGACGGGGGTGGACTCGAAGTTGGGTAAGCTTGCGAAGATCACATCAGCGGATGTGCTGGCGGCGGCGACGCGCGGCGATGCGCTGGCCAAGCGGGTGTGGGATGATGCGTGCCGGGATATCGCGATCACGTGTTTGAACGTGGCGCGGGTGTTTGATCCGGAAGTGATTGTGCTGGGCGGCGGGTTGACGCAGGCGGGGGCGAAGTTGCTCGGGCCGGTGCAGGGGCATTTGAAGAAGTTGTGGTGGAAGGTAACAGCCCCCCCATCGGCGAAGGCGCCGCTGGTGCGGTTGGCGACGTTGGGGAACAATGCGGGGGCGATTGGGGCGGCAGGAGTGGCGATGAGCCGGAGCGGGGCGCATCGGTAGCGCCATTGCAGAAGGTAATGTTGCCTGTGAACACCCGCCGCTAGGCAGCGGCGGGCTTTAAATACGCGCGAAGAAAGGCCGCGACTTTCGTTTTGCCGGCGCGCTGGGCAATGGCCGAGGGAGTGCGGCCGGCGTTGTCTTTGGCGACGGGGTTAGCGCCGGCGTCGAGGAGCATTTGTGCGACCTTGGGTCCGGTGTTGCGCTCGGCGGCGCGGTGGAGGGGGGTTTGGCCGTTGGTGGTGGTGAGGCGGGGATCAGCGCCGTGGGCGAGGAGCCAGGCGACGGCGTCGGGGTGGGGGAAGTGGGCCATGATGTGGAGGGCGGTGGTGCGGTCGTCGTCGAGCGGGGCGTTGATGTTGGCACCGTGGGCGAGGAGTTGATCAGCGATGCGGGGGCTGTATTTGCAGGCTTGCATGAGCGGCGTGCCCCAGGAGCTGCGAATGTTCGGATCGGCGCCGCGGGCGAGGAGCACTTCGGTGACGGAAAGATTGTCGGCGATGGCGGCGAGGACGAGTGGCGGAACTGTTTGTTGGATGCGGCGTGTCGGCTCAGCGTGGATGACGGCATTGGGATCAGCGCCGTGATCGAGGAGGAGACTCGCGACGGCTGCGAGATTTTTTGCGTTGGTTGCGGAGATGTCGCCCATGCGCGAGGCGGCGACGTGATGGAGGAGCAGCAGGCCGGCGGGGTCGGCGGTGTGGACGAGGTCGGGGTTTTTCTTGAGAGCGGGGCGGAGTGGGCGCAGGTTGCCCAGCGCGGCGTGGTGGAAGATGGTGTGGTGTGCGCCGGCATCTTGGAGGATGGTGATGATGTCGGCGAAGCCACCGCGGGCGGCGGCGGTGAGGGGAGTTTCATGAGACCAGCCGCCACAGTGATCGACGTTGGCCCCGGCGCGAAGGAGGAGCGTGACCGTTTTGGCGTGGCCGGGGTTGTGAGGGATCGTGTGATGGGGCATGGCTGCGAGGACGAGCGCTTCGCTGAGGATTTCTGGCGTGGCCTGCTTGAGGAGCTTTTCGATGGCGGCGTGATCGCCGTATTGGGCGAGACGGAGGATCTGACGTTGGGGCTTGGTGCGCGGCATGGTGGGGAGTGTAACAGAAGCGCGTCATTACGAATATGCGGCCGTTGGGATCAGAACAGCGCGCCCTGCGGTTCGGGGGCGGGGTCGTTGACGGGGAGGTTGAGGAGGCGTTTCATGCGGTTGGCGGTGGCGGGGCTGTGGCCGGCGTAGTCGTTGTTGAAGAAGATGAAGACGTCTTTGAGGTGGGGAAAGTGCGGGGTGATTTTGTCGCGCCACCAGGTGAGGCGGCGGGTCATGTCGACGCGTTCGTGGTCTTTGCGGTCATAGGTGTCGTGGATGCCGATGAGGCGGAGATAGAGTTGGTCCGAGGTGTTGAAGATGGGATCGGGCTGGACAGCGTAGTCGCCGGCGATGAAGGCGCAGTGATAAGTGCGGAGCATGGTGGCGGTCTCGGCGGTGAGCCAGGTGCGGTGGCGAAACTCGACGGCGTAACGCGCACCAGCGGGGAGCTTGCGCAGAAACTTTTCGAGATTGTCGAATTGATCGATGGCGAATGACGGACCGAATTGGATGACGATGCAGGCGAGCTTTTCGCCGAGGGTGTGGGCGCGGCGGAGGAATTCATGCATGAGCGGAATGCCGAGGTCGATGCGGTTGTCGTGGGTGATGGCGCGGGGAGTTTTGAGCGTGAAGCGGAAGTGATCGGGCGTGTGCTCGGCCCAGCGGGCGAAGCGGTCGACGGGCGGCATGGCGTGGAAGGTGGTGTCGAGTTCGAGGGCGTCAAACACTTGGGAATAGAGGCGCAGAAAGTCGGCGGGCTTGGCGGACTTGGGGTAGAAGTTGCCGAGCCAGTCGTCGTAGGAGAAGCCCATGGTGCCGATGTGGAAGTGAGGGGGCATGGGGAATTGTAGGCAAATAACTAAAGCGCGGGCAGCGTGAAGGTGTCGCCGGTGTCGGTGATCCATTGGGCGAGGCGATCGTGCAGGCGTTTGCGCTGCGTTTTGAAGGCGGTGTTGAAGGCGTGGTTGGCGAGTTCGTACGGATCGTCGTTCAGGTTGAAGAGCATGAAGGGCTGGCCTTCGAGGCAGGCGTATTTCCAGCCGTCGGTGGTGATCACGCCGCGCCAGGGGCGGTCGACGGAGTTGCCGTGGCCGGTGGGGATGACGGACTGGAGAAACGCGGAATCGGCGATGGTGGGCGCGGGGCGCGTGGTGAGGTAAAGGCCGGAGTAATCGGTGCCGGCCATGTAGGAGGGTTTGTCGATACCGGCGAGGCCGAGGGTGGTGGCGGTGATGTCGACGTGGTTGATGAGCGTGCGCGACTGGCCATCGCTGGCGCTAAACGAGCGGCGTTTGCCATAGAAGGGCGAGCCGCCGGCCATGATGAACGGGACGCGGATGGATTCTTCGTAGGGGGACATCTTGGCGAATTGGCCATGCGAGCCGGCGAGTTCGCCGTGGTCGGAGAAGAAGATGATGAGCGTGTCGTCGGTGAGGTTCAGCCGATCGAGGGCGGCGCGGATGCGGCCGATGTTGTGGTCGAGGTTTTCGACCATGGCGTAATAGCCGCTGAGATTGCGGCGGGCGCGCTCGGTGATCCAACCGACCGGCGGGACGTTGGCGCGAAGCTGGATGGTGCCGGGGTTGTGGCGCTGCATGTAGGTTTCGGGCGCCATGAAGGGATCGTGCGGCGGCTGCACGGAGAGTGCGGCGAAGAAGGGCTGGTCGGGCGTGCGGGCGCGGTCTTCAATGTGGGAAATCAGCAGATCGGTGAGGGCGTCGGTCTCGTAGCCGGGCAGACGGTAGTGGAGGGTGCGATCGTCGATGCGTTTGCCGCGGTCGGCGCCGGGCTGGTGTTGGAGGAAGTCGGCATCGCCGTGGACCCAGCAGTCGAATTGGGAGTTGTTGTTTTCGTAGCCGACCCAGCGTTGGAAGCCGCCGCGGCGTTCGGGCGGGATGATGTGGAAGGCGGCGCGGCCGTCGCGTTCATGGAAGCCATCGACGTGCCACTTGCCGATGTAGGCGGTGTGATAGCCGGCGGCATTAAAGGGCGTGGCGATGGTGGGCATGTCGGGCGGCATTTGGCGTTCATGGCCGGGCACGACGTGATGCGGGTAGCGGCCGGTGAGCAGTGACGCGCGGTACGGGCAGCAGAGGGGGAAGCCGGAGATGCCGTGGCAGGAGACGCCTTCGACGGCGAGGCGGTCGATGTTGGGCGTGAAGACGTTGGGGTCGCCCATGCAGCCGAGGGCGTGGGCGCGATGTTGGTCGCCGAAAATCCAGATAATGTTGGGACGCTTAGGCATGAGCGTAATCTAACCGCTAGGGCGCGAAGACGTGAAGGGCTTCGCGGCCGCTTAGTTGTGGCGGAAGTGAATCCAGAGGCGGCCGAAGTTTTTGGAGTCCTTTTCGAGGCGGTGGTATTGGTTTTTGATGTGCTTTTGCTGGAAGAATTTGAGGACGCGTTCTTTGAGCACGCCGGAGCCTTTGCCGGGGATGATCTCGACGAGCGGGATCTTCTTGGCGATGGCTTCGCGCACGATGTTGTTGAGGGCGGACTCGATCTGGTCGCCCTTGTTGAAGATGTCGTGAAGGTCGAGGGTTAGTTTGGCCATTGGGGGGAAATGTAACCGCAGAATACAAATGAAAGAAACCCGCGAGTGGGTCGCGGGTTTCGGGTGGGCTGCATCGAACGGCGACTGAAGTCGCCGGCTACTGAGGACTAGATCGTCATAGCGCGCCCTTGCGCGATTCGCATTTATGTAGTAAACCTAAGGGTATGAGAACAAAAGGATCACCGCGTGAACTCGAACGGATTCGTCTGCTGGC
>Ga0073934_10000424_pt1 | contig 123515 bp, 107 predicted proteins | sample LarsenN4metaG_FD_76834 | JGI IMG/M metagenome (GOLD analysis project Ga0073934, IMG submission 76834) | Hot spring sediment bacterial and archeal communities from British Columbia, Canada, to study Microbial Dark Matter (Phase II) - Larsen... ... | reverse complement strand
GCTCGAATGTGCGCTGCGCTTGTTTGTCTATGGTTACAACAGCCGCCAGCTGTACAAGCATCGTTACCCTGCCTATCCATCCCATGTCATGGAGTTCATTAACCCATGAGTTTATCCACTCCCTGTTAGTCAGGGATTACTAAATTTCGCATAACCCCTTGCATTTCAACCGGTTTTTCGGTATTCTATGAGAGGCCTGGACATGCGGCCTACCGGTTCGGTTGCGCGTGGTCCCTTCCGTGCCAGGTCCTCTACCAATTCGACTTCCGTAGGAGTGTATACCATGGACAAACGGTACACTGCACTGCGTATCATCGGGACCATTTACAAGGTGGTTGGCCTCATCGCAGCCGCAATAACCGTATTATCCGCGCTTGGGCTGTGTGCCACCAGCGTGCTGGGCGGCCCGGCACTGGATCAATTCGCTCAACAATATGGGGGCGGGGATACCGGCGTCTTCGGCCTGGCCGGCGGCATGGTTTGGGGATTGGTGGCTGGGATATCTACCTTAATCCTGGGTGGCCTTTCAGCCTTGGGAGTGTATGCCATCGGAGAAGGAATCTACCTGGTGATTGCCTTAGAAGAAAACACACGCGCCTCAGCTACGGTCCTCTACCGCCAGGAGGTCGCTCCGGGAATGTCGCCGTCTGCCCGGTAAGTTGCCTGAGCAGAAGACTCGCATGAATGTCGCCCTATACAGACGCTATCTGCAGCAATATGTCAGGGAGGCGATAGCCAACAGCGATGGCACCAATGCCGGCATCGCCGAGTACCTGTCGGTGTTGAACATCAGCGGCTTCCTGGTGAAACATCGTGTCGAGAAGCAGCGGGCGCTTGCCGATGCCCAGCAGGCTTTCAACGAGCATCGCCATTGGCCGTTGAAGATCGTGCTCTCGCATCTGGGGGTGGAAGAGGATCGCCGATAACCACCCCTAAGAAGAAGGAAATGCTGCTCATTATCTGGGGATAAGGGCGAATTGTTGGTGGGGAGGGCCAGGATGCCTGGGGGGATTCTCAATTCTAGGACGCTTAATTTCGCACGGCTTCTCCTGGCTGGATTGGCCTCCGTTGGCGCTGCAGCCTATTACCCTCTTCATTTGAACGTTTTACTCCAAAATCTGGAGTTCCGGGACTCCCAGGCCCCGTTAGTGCCGATCTGCAGGATCCAGGGAAGATATTTCACCTCGCCCTTCGCCGGGTACGAGGTGCGCGTCCAAGGCCTGGTCACCCTGGACCTGGACGAAGCCTCCCGACGGGGTTTCTTCATGCAGCACGATGCCTGTGACGCTGACTCTGTAACTTCCGATGGGCTCTTCGTCTACCTGTCAGAACGCAAGGAGGCCGTCCAGGCCGGCGATTGGGTGGAGGTGGAAGGCCTTGTCCAGGAGTATTACGGCCTCACCGAGCTGTTATCCAGTCCAGATAATATAACGCATATCTCGTCCGGAAACCTTTTGCCGGCACCAGTGGCGTTGAATCCTCCATTTGATAACGATTCCGCCGACGGCTACTTCGAATCGCTGGAAGGTATGGTTGTGGGAATGCAGGAGGCTGTTACCGTTGGACCGACCGATGAATCGGGCCAGAGCTGGGTGGTCTCGTCCAGCCTGGGCATCAGCCGCGTCTTTCAGGACGACCTGCGCGGCACCGGAGAGCTCGTCACACTGGATGATCGCGGCCTGTTCGAGGTCAATCCTGATCTCAAGGTGGGCGACCGCATCTTCGGTCTGGTGGGTGCCTTGGATTACGGCATGGGTTTATACCGCCTGCAGTTGGCAGAAGAGCCATCGGTTCTTCCATCGGCACAACCGGTTGCCTGGCCTCTCACTCAAAGCCAGGAATCCAAGGCGCCCCTTCTGCCTCCTGATCTTCAAGCACCCGATTCCAATTACCCGGATATGGTTGAGTACAGCCTGGTGACTTTCAATCTGCATAACCTGTATGACACCGTTGACGACCCGTTGAAAGAAGATCCGGTATATTCCCCCGCCGAATATCAGCGCCGGCTGGCAAAACGCGCCCTGGGGATTCATTACCTCCTCGAAGAGCCGGACCTGCTGGCGGTGCAGGAAGTAGAAAATCCGGAGGTCTTGCAAGCCCTGGTGAACCAGCCTGTGCTGGAAGCTCGCTATGGCTTCTTATTAGAAGATGGCCCGGACCGCGCTGGCAGCGACCTGGCCTTGCTCTATCGCACAGACCGCGTGCTGTTGCTCTCTCACCGGGTCCGCCAGGGTTGTACGACATTACAGGACGGCCTGGGACCAGACGGCAACCAGGATGTTCTGAACCCCTACAACACCCCCACCTGCGATACCGACAGCGATGGCCATCTGGATGGCAACCGGCTGTTTTCCCGCCCGCCATTGCTGGTTGAGATCAGTCTGTGCCTTCCGTCATGCACTCGGGATGTTACCAATGCACAGGATTCCCGGCGTGTATGGTTGGTGATCAACCACTTTAAATCCCGGCGCGAGGATACCCCCCTGGTACCCTACACCTTACCGCGTCGCCTGCAGCAGGCCGAATTCGTCGCTGGCCTGGTGAGAGAACAGCGGATAGCCCACCCAGATGACGCCCTGTTCGTGCTGGGCGACCTGAACGATTATCCTGCCTCCCAAACCTTATTGATCCTGGCATCCTCCGGGATGCACGACCTGACCGGGCAGGTGGAGAAAGCCGACCGCTACACCTACATCTACCAGGGAATTTCCCAGGTGCTCGACTACCTGTTGGTATATCCGTCACCAGTGCTTTACCCGCTGGAAGTCGGGGCGGTCCATTTCAACGCCGATTTTCCGGCTGTTTATCAAGGCCAGGACGACACCGCCGTACGCAGCTCAGATCACGATCCGCTATTACTTCGATTCGCCTGGTTCGAGAATCTCACCTACCTGCCGATAGTGATTTCGCATTGAGATTTTTCAAGCCGTCGGATGGTAACAGAATTTCCTCCGGCTGCCTGGTCATAGTAGGAGGGCTGGCCTGTTTCTTGCTTTTGTTCACCGGCGTAGGTCTGGGATCGCCAGATCCGCCGCCACTGCCACATCACCTGCCTCAGGTGATCAAAGCCTGGCCTCCAGCTACTTCCACGCCAGATCCCGGGCGATTGCTGCTCAGCGAGGTGCTGGTCCAACCTATGGGCCTTGAACCACAGGGTGAATGGGTCGAAATCTACAACGCTGGTGGAGCATCAATAACATTAGCGGGATATAAACTGGGGGATGAAGAAGAGCGAATGGGCAATGAGGGCATGTATGGATTTCCCCAGGAGGTTTACATTGGGCCTGGGGAAGTGCTGGTAATCGCCTACCAGGGGGACAGCTTCTACTCGGTATATGGTTTTTACCCAGATTACGAGCTGTCTCCGGGACTAACACAGGTGCCAGAGTTGATCAAGTATAGCGCCTGGTCCGGGGGGCAGGTGAGGCTCAGCAATTCCGGCGACGAGATCATGCTGCTTGACCCCGGTGATAATATGATCGACGCATTGTCCTGGGGAGACGCGACCACCTTCATGAATCCGGCGGTGCATGCGGCGCCTGAAGGCTATTCTCTGGAGCGTTACCCGGCTTTTCTAGATACCGATTCGGCATTGGACTGGCGACCAATGCAGCGGCCCAATCCCGGCCAGGTCAGTTTGCAGCCACTGACACCCACACCGACTTTGACTTCGCTCGTTACCCTGACACCTACTTCGTCGCCGGCGCCGCTCTTGTCACCGACGCCCACACTATCCCCCGCCTCCACACCAACTCCAACCCCCACTCACTCCCCAACCCCGACAACCACGCACACACCCACCCCAACCCTGGAATTCCACCTGGTCGTCAACGAAATCCTGGCGGACCCGGCACAGGACTCGAATGGGGATGGGGAATTTAATGATCGTGAGGATGAATTTGTCGAGATCGTCAATCCACCTGGGGGTAGCACGGTAGATCTGAGTGGCTGGAGCCTAAGCGATGTTGTGGAGATACGCCACATATTCCCCGCAGGGACGCTGCTGCTGCCGGGATGCGGCATTGTTGTCTTCGGAGGTGGAACGCCGGTTGGGGAATTCGGTCATTGCCTGGTGCAGACGGCCTCCACCGGCATGCTCGCCCTATTCGATGGCGGGGATATCGTGTATGTCAAGGATATCAATTCTGTTGTGGTGGCTTCGCTTGCGTTTGTGCAGTCACAAGACCTGGACCAGTCCCTCACCAGGTTCCCGGACATCACCGGCCCCGAACCGCTCATAAAACACAGTGATGCCCCTGGATCTGGCGGGGCGCTGTTTTCTCCAGGAACGCTGGTCGATGGCACCATTTTCAGTGGTTGCGTCGAATAAACGCTGCTATTGCCTGGTCAGGTGCATTGGGCTCAACCCATTGCCGGCAGCTACTTGATCCCCGGCTCCATGTACTGCAGGAGCACCGTTTGTGTCGCCATTCCCAGGAAGAAGAAAATAAATAACACCAGGGTGGGGTGGAGGGCACCATATTTGGTCGCCTGCACCATCAGGGTTGCGCCGGTTAAGGATGAGACCAGGATCATTCCCAGATCGAATTTAAAATAGACCAGCAGCGCGCTGATGCTGCCGATCAGGCCGAAAAGATACCATCTCCAAGGGCCGGTCTCCATGCCAAGATATTCCGGCAGCACCAAGGCCAGGAAGCCGCCGGCGATGAACCCTGCCAGGCCGACTGCGACCTTCTTCAGCGGCAAAGCAATTGCGATTCCCAGCACGCTGAATAAGGCGCAGGCGCGAATGAGGTCCCACTCTGTTGGGTACAGGTTGTAATTGCTGCCTAGGTAGCTGCCGATTATGAATCCCACTCCACCCACAAACAACCAATAGAGCTGGGTGCTGGCGATCAGCAATACGAAGCCAAGCACTACCTGGATCGGGACCATGGATTGGCCTTTCACTGAAACACTGCAAAAACAGGCAAGCCATGTGACCCGCCTGTTTTGCGACACTCGCCCAAGTGCCACCACAATTATCGCGTAACTTTATGTAAATCGAACTTCCGGTTTTGTTAGGTGGAGGGGCGTCAGGTTGTATCCCAGGGGGATTTCAATGGCGTATTTTGAACATGCGGTCTTCGCCGGCGGGCACGCGACGATCACAGGAGGGCAGGGTGATCTGGAGACCCTGCTCCAGGTTGAGTCTGTGGAAACTGGTGCGATTGCAGAAACGGAAATAAGATCGGTAAACCTTACGCTCGACGGTGAATATCCAAATACCTGGTTGTACCTTGAAATAATAGTAGGTCTCGCCGCTCAACATCCAGACATACGCGAGGTCGTCTGTTCGATTCTTGATCTTCAACCGGCTTGGGGCGAGTGGGAAAGGGCTGGCTGCAACGAGCAGGAAACTCGCCAGCAGCACCAGGATCATGGTCTTATGTATCCCCATCAGGCGTTCACCGCTCAATTCCGATTAAACACACCAACCTTTTGGTGCACTGATTATATACCTTTTGCTCACCGGGAGTTAATAATCAAGTGCGGGGGTCCCGGCCCCGCACTTGAGGTCTTTGGGTTGAGTTGTGTGGGTTGGTTTTATTTCAACTTGATGCGGGTAGTCTTCTGAGCCGGGCTTGGTTTGCCTGATCCGGCTTTCAGCAGGAGAGCAGCCTTCCCGATCATGAAAGGAGCCAGCAGCAGCAGGATCAGAGCCGCCAGGACGGCGAGAAAGGATCCCCAGGGAGCTGGTGAGGCCACCTCGGGAACTAGGCCACCCGGGTTGTAGATGGTGGCTTCGCCTGATCCGCTGAGTGGTTGGCCAACCGGGTTGGCGAGTGCGATGTGCAGGTTGCGATTGACGCCATCCCGCAGTTGGGACGGGGAGGTGTAGTGAATTACGTACTCGCTTTGCAGTGCACGCCCGTAGCGTTCGTAGAGTTGTCTCAGGGAGGCGGCATCATTCGCGTAGCCGTACGCGCCTCCCGCCCGATTTGCCAGGTCAACCAGGGCTGCCTCGTCCAACCCCTCCACCGTGCCCTGGCTGTGCTCCGGGTCGCCCAATCCGATGGTCGAAATTGACAAGCCGGCTGGGCCTATTCTCTGCAACACCTGTTCGGGAGTGGCAGTGCTGCGGTTGTCCATACCGTCGGTCAGCACGATGATCGCCTTTCTGCCTGCCACTGGTCCCAGAATAGAGACTGCTTCCAGCAGGGCATCGTACATGGCAGTGTCTTCCAGGGCCCTGAGCCGACCGATCGCCTCTATCAGGGCCTGTCTGTCTTGGGTCAGGGGTTGGACCAGTGATACTTCCGTGTTGAATGCCAGTAAGCCGGTCTGGTCGTTTGGCCGGGTTTGCTCCACGAAGGCGCGTGCCGCAGCCTTGGCAGCCTGCAGCTTACCGGAACTGTTCATACTGCCGGAGATATCCATCACCAACAGGGTAGCAAGCGGCCCGACCTCACCCACCCCCTGGATGGTCTCGGGTTTGATCGATACTCCATTCTCTTCAACGGTCAGGCGAGAAGCGGTGACCTCCACGGGCTCGCCAATCTCGTTGGTGATTGAGACGTACACAGTGACCAGAGGAAACTGCGAGGTATCCACCTGGGTAACCCGTACAACCGGCTTACCCTCTCCCGGTTCAGCTTGCCCAGCGGGAGCGAAGGTGCTCAAGGCCAAGACGCACAGCCCGAGGAAAGCCGAATGCAAGATGTGCTTGCTGCGCGTGGTCATCGCTCACCTCTTTTCGTGGTAAAGCAGCTCGGTATTGCCAAGCTGAATGGTCTGGCGATTCTTCAAGGCGGCCTGCTCGATGCGCCGGTTGTTCACGTAGGTGCCGCTCAGGCTCATATCCTTGAGGTTGATGTGAGTCCCGGCGCCTTTCAGCATGGCATGCTGGGGCGCAATCTCGGGATCGGGCAAGACAATGTCGGCCTTGAGGGCATCGCTGCCGATGAAGGCGGAGGGCGCTTCACTCTTCATGAACTTGTCCAGGATGAACTCGGCCCCTTTGAGCTTCCCCGACCTGACCTCCAACCAGGCCCGGGAGAGCAGGTAGGTGATCAGGGCGATAAAAGCTCCCACGCATGCACCCAATAGGAGCAGGCCGGCAGCCTTGCCCAGGAGGGGATCTGCCAGCCAGCGGCGGACGACTTCCAGTAGAAAACCACCCAGCAATCCGCCCAGCAGGCCACCCAGGGCGCCCTTCCAAACCTGGCTGCCGCCCGTGATACCTGCCGCCACTCCAATCAGGGTCCCGAACAACCCCCAACCGACAGCCCGGCTCCAGCTTAGACCGCCGAGCGCCTGGAACACCCCCTCGGCAACCGGAAGGCCGGCTGCCCCCCCTACCAGTCCGAGCATCCCGCTCACCAGGCCGGCCTGCAGCCCGCGTATTGCATTGCGCGAACCCAACCCCTCCGCCAACCCGATCAGCGCACCAATACAGAAACCGATCAGCGCTCCTACGACGACTTCGCTCAGGTAAAAGTTAAAGGTGAAGGAGAGACCCAACAGGTTACTAAGCTGCCAGCCTACCAGTCCTCCTATCGCACCAAGCACTGCATAGTAATACAATCGCATTAAACGGCTCATGACATCATTCTCCTTATACTGACACCCTTTCCATCTCAGGTAGCATGTTCCTCCAGTGTACAACGCTGCGCCGGCTGCGGTGGTTCAGTTCGTAGAAACCGTAATACCTGCGGGGGTCCAGCTCACCGTCGCTCCGGCGAACGAAGAAACCACCCGCAGCAGTATATGGTTCGATCACCAGGGCCACCTGATAGTGTGTCGGAAAGAAGTTTTGGTGCAGCCAGGCATCGTAGTGGGAGAGGAACACGCCCATGCGTGGATGGGTATGGTACCATCCGACCAACTCCTTACCCGGGAAGCGACTCTCCAGGTCATTTTGCAATGCCACCTGGCTGTCCTGGGTGAAGGTCAAAAAAGTCCCGCCATGGCGGGTGAAGCGAGCTGGCAAGGTAGATTCAACCACGATGAATTCCTCATCTGTGGTCCGATCTACCCGCCATTTGCCGATCAACCATCCACCAACCTCGTTGTATAGGTCGCTTCCGGCATGAGCGCAGAAGCGCACATATGCGCGCGGCGAGACGAAGACCTTGACCGCTGTCTCAGGTTCATCCACCTCGACAGGCGAACGCCAGCGCCAGGCATGGTTGTAAGGGATACGTCCCCTGCGCGGTAAGGGGAATTCAGGCGGAGAGAGGTTGATAGTTGCCATAGAGTTTCAGACCTGCCTGCGGCAGGGCCTGCCTTCGGCAGGAAGGTGCCGGGTGGCGTGCTTCACGGATGCCACCCGGCATTTTCTTATCCCGCAGTGATGTCGGCGGTGATGATCAGGCGGTCATCTTCGGGGACTCCGGCAACGCTCAAGGATTCGTTTTCCTGAAGCTCTCGCCCCAAGGCCTTGCTATCCAACCGGTAGCTGATGGGCCGCCCATCGGGGCCTGTGGTGGGAAGTTCCAGCGAGGTGGTGAGTTCAGGGATCAATTCCTTCACTGCCACGTCATCGGGCACTTCCGCAGTGCGTGTTCCTCCTGAAGGGAGTACTAGCGTAACAGGTTTATCTGCCATGGTTTTACCTCCGATCGAATTTTCAGGGTTAGTTGGTCACTTGACAGCCCGGGCTCACAAACGAAAGAAGAGTTATTTCAAGCGGATGTGTGGTTTCGTTTCTTGATTGGACCTGGCGATCTTCAACCGCTCAGGGCGGAGCAGCTCCCGATGGTCCACAGGAAAGGCATCGGGGTGCTCAGAACGATAGGCGCGGCACCAGCGGGCCGCTTCGGGATCCCAGGGAAAGGGTGGCTTAGAGGGGTCGTCGTGGAAGTTCTTGTATTGCACCATTTCTCCAATCATGATTACCAATCGGTCCAGGGACCGGCTGGCTGTCCACCAGGCAGCGTCGATGCATACCGTGCCGTTGATGTGGTTGATGTTGGGATGCCAGATTGGTGTAAGCCACTTCATGCCCGGCCAGCGTTGGGGGTACTGGTTGTGCAGGTAGATCTCCACCTGATGTCGATTCCCGGTCTTCGGACGGCCTTGCCGGTCGACCCCGATGATCCCATTGCACTTATAAGTGACAATGTAGCGTTCTGGTGGCAGGCCTGATCGAGGCATGGTGGCTTCAAATTCGATAAAGTCGCTTTGGGCGACAAGCTCTTCCATGAGCTGGTAGTCACCCCGCAGGCGGCGCATGCGCGGGCTCGCATCGATGGAGATACTGCCTGCAGTGATATCAGCCGTCAGGATCAATCGGTCTTCATCGGGGACCCTGGCGCTGGCGATCGTTTCCTCTTCTCCCAATTCCCGTCCTAATGCTTTGCTGTCAAGGCGATAGCCCATCGGTCTTCCATCTGGGCCAACGGTCGGTAGCTGGAGCAGCGATGCCAATTCAGAGACCAGGTCGCGAACGGCCACGTCATCTGGGATCTCCGCCCGGCGGGCAGAGCCATTGGGTAGAACGATAGTGACGGATTTTTCGGGCATTTTCCCCTTCCAGCGAATGTCTGGCGCACTTAAGAGTGATAGTGGGGCACCTGGCAGGTGCCAGTGACTTCCCAGCAATCGGCATGGTGGAGTGTATGGCAGACCGGACAGATTCGCACTCCACGCATGTCATTCCTCGCAACAGGCTCGAGGCAATACGGACAGCGGTGCTCGATTGCGCCGATCAGACGAACCTTGGTGCGTGACTTTCTCCGAGAAGATCCTGCTGCTCCGGGTGAAATCGGCGGATGGACAGCCATGCGGGAGCGGTTCTTCGGGTAGTAAATGGTCGCCCGCGAACGGTCGATAAATCTGATGATCAGGCGTCTGGGCTGGTTGATGGCCCTCCCCAATGTCTTCCCCAGAGACGCGACCAGGCCCAGCGCCTGGTCGGTTCCCTGCCGCCAGGCATGCTGCAGGCGCCCTGAGGAACTTTTCAAGCGCAGCCACCCAGATTGGCTTGGCCTGACCGGCTGTCTTGGTGGAGCGGTGTGAGCTGGCCGCTTGGAGGATTGCGGGCGTGGCGCGCGCTGTCTTTCCGGCCTGGAGGCTGCCTTTGTGGGACTGTCCTTTGTTCGCACAACGGGCCAGATCCGCAAGGCAAGCCATGCGAGCGCGCCGCCAATTGCCAACTGCCCCCATTCACTCAAGCTGGCGTTTATGGGGAACATGCTCAATCCAATATATCCCAGAGTGAGCCGGTTCAATAGTCCGAGATTGATCAAGAGCGACGATATAACCACCAGGATTTTAATGATGAATCTACTCTCCCAGAGAAGCCAGCGTGTCTCGAATGCTGCCACAATCCCCAGGCTAGCCACCCAGGCCCATTTGAGGATCGTGGGTGAGAGAGTATGGTTAATCAGGAAGACCAGCGGCGCCAGCCCGGCGAGGACAAATGTCGCCAGGATAACCAACCCAACTCGGGCAGGCAAACTACGTAAGATCTGGTCCATAACCACGCCGCGAGTCTTTTTCGCAGAGACGACCTGGGTGGCCATAAGGAACCTTAATCGCGCAGCATGACCCTGCCGCGCGCCGGATTGAGGGGCACATCATGGACCTTTACCTCCTCGCCCAGGCGGATGCCTTTATGCTGCTCGACCCTGGCTCCCTGCGAGGGGACTTCAAAATGGCTGAAGTGCAGCGCCTCGCCGAGATCGCCGGAAAGCTCGTAGAAGCGATATTCGTGGGCGTTATACGCCCTCAGGATATGGAGAGGCGGGACGCCGAGGCTTGCCAGTGGGCGGTCCAGGAAACTCTCCTGGCCGGTGATCAGGTGGGTCATCTGCGTATCTCGCAGCACCCCGCACGATGGACAGTGGGCCGCTTCGAAAGAAACTTCCGATATGGGCTTTAAGATCTGCTCGACCTTCCTGCATTGCGGGCATTCCAGGGCTAGAATCAGCTCCTGATCCAGTTCGATCACAGCCTCCGGCCCCAGCTCGGTACGGGCGATGCTCAACAGGTCAGCGAGTGTGGTGGCACCGGCCCGGGCGGGAAGTTCGCTGACCTCTCCATAGGTCCAGTGTGATTCGCAATCTTCCCTTGACCGGTAGGCGCTGGTATGCATTTCGTTGATCATGCCGTTGAAGTGGATCACTTTGCCGGGCTCAATGGGCATTCCATGCAGCAGCTTTAAGGCTTCCTGTGATTGCATGGCACCGATGATCGAGGCGATGGTTGGGGTGGTTGGGACCTTGCCCAATAAGATGTTCTGCCGGGCGAGAAGTGGGCAAGAGTAGCGCACTGCCAGGTCTCGCCGGGCCTGCTCGGTAAGCGAGCACTCGAAGCAGGCGCCCTTTCCGGGCACGAACACCCGCACCAGGCCCAGCAACTCCTGGATGGCGCCATCGACCCATGGTTTGTTCACCCAGTAAGCGAAGCGATTCAGGGCCAGCCTTGCTTCACGATTGTCCAGGCAGCCGATGATCATGTCCATCCGCCGCACCACGCCCAGTCCAAGCTGGGTGGTCACGTCGCCATGCAGGTATTGGACGTGCACCTGGGGGTTGAGCTCTTTGGCGCGTGCCGCAGCCACTTCGGCCTTGCGTCGTCCGGAATCGGTCTCCCGAAAGAGTGGCGAGCGGCTTAGGTTGGCAGCTTCGATGGTGTCGAAATCGACGATGAATAGATAGCCGATCCCCATCAGGGTCAGGTTCTTGATCACTTCGTTGCCAAGAGCGCCTGCACCTACTACCAGCACCCTGGCGGATTCGACCTTCTTGCGCTCCCACCAGGAGATGAAATCGAACGTCCCCAGGCGATCGGTACGCAGGTTGGGGATGTGCAGTGGTTTTTCAGGGGACACAGGCAGGCGGCGTGGTCCGCTGGTCGCCTCTCTGGTTTGAGGCGCAGGCTCCGCCGGGGAAAGACCCCGGCTACCCGCAGCCAGCTCATGGGCCTTGGCGAGATTCGCCTCGGTGATCGGGGATACGAACCAGCCTACTCCTGGGCGAGCTTCGATCAGCCGGTTCTCTTCGAGAACTTTCAAGGCCTCGCGCAGCGTGGAGCGGCTGACGGCGAGCTGTCTCATCAGTTCACGTTCGGGGGATAATTGGGAGCCTGACTGGAGGGAGTGATTCAGGATGGAGATCGCCAGCTTGCCAGCGACTGCTTCGGGCAGGGTTCTGCGCGGGACAGGGTCTATGTTCATGTCAACTCTATGGTATGGTGGTCTGACCAATAAACCAGATTATAGTGATTCGAAGAAAAAAGTAAATAGTACAAGAGTACTATTGGGTGAAAAAGAGGGCTGCCTCCGGAATCGGAGGCAGCCCTGGAGACCCACTTGGTCCCTCATTTACCCGGGAGCCTGGACTCCCTGGCATCGCGAAACTCTGACGTGTGACTTAACCTGCCGGTCCTTTCACCTTCCGGATGACCATGACTACTTTCCCTTGTATCTCTACGGTGGAGGGATCTTCGATGATGATCGGCGCCATGGTGGGATTAGCCGGCTGCAGGCGGACCCGCCCGTTTTCCAGGTAAAAATATTTCAAGGTGGTCGAATTCTCGTCATTTAACCAGATCGCCACCATCTCACCGTTGCGGGCTTCGCGTGATGGTTTCATGATGATGATATCACCATCGTTTACCATGGCATCGATCATTGAGTCGCCCTGTACTTCCAGGGCGTAGAGGTCGTTTATACCGCGCTCGCGCGCTGGCAGCAGGCTGCGCGCCACATCCACCATGCTTTCCGCATCGTAGTAAGAGAAGTCAGAAGGTGGCACCGGCACAGGGGCGCTGGCAACGATACGCCCCATGATGGGGATGTGCAACAGATCTTCTACGGCCTGGCGCATGGTTTGTGCCGTCTGCCTCACCTGCGCACCCACACCCGCCAGGCTGGCGCCTACCTCGGAGATCGGCTTTAATAAACGAATGCCGCGTGATATCCGGCCATCCCGTTCGATGTATCCTAGCTCCTCCAGTTGTTCCAGATAGTAGTTCACTACCGAGGTGGAAGAGATGTTGGCTTTATCGCAGATCTCACGGATCGATGGCGGGTATCCGCTCTGGTTTTGGAAGCGCTCCAGCACTTCTAGGATCCTCTTCTGTCGCTCGGTAAGGCCTTTTGCCCGTCTTCTCGCCATCATCGTTCACTCTCCTGAACCTTAAATTACCCGTTCATTTGTGCTAATAATACTATATCAGAACACACGTTCTGTGTCAAGGGGTGCAGATCCATATTCCACGCCACCAGTTGCCCTCTCAATCCGGGCTTTTGTGGGATAATAACCGCCGAAAAAGGGCACGTCTGCCGGAATGCCAGATTACCAAGGAAAAGAGGGTGAGGTTTCATAAGCTCTGTGTCCTCGGCCTGGGATATATTGGTCTGCCTACTGCCAGCACATTCGCCACGCACGGGCTGCGAGTGGTCGGCGTGGACGTGAACCCGCAGGTGGTGGAGACCCTGCGCAACGGCGGTCTGCACATCCACGAGCCGGGCTTGCGGGTACTGGTCCAGGCCGCCGTCGCCTCTGGCAACCTGGTGATCAGCGACCGACCCGAAGAAGCCGATGCTTTTATCATCGCCGTCCCCACCCCCTTCTACGTGGACCATCTCTCAGCGGCGAATCCGGGTGAACCCCAGCAGCCAGACGTGCGACATGCAGACTTGCGGGCAGTAATAAGCGCTGCTGAGGCAGTCGCGCCATTCCTGCGGCCTGGGAACCTGGTAATCCTGGAATCGACTTCCCCGCCGCGCACCACCGTCGATGTAGTCGCCCCTATCCTGGAACGCTCTGGTCTCAAGGCCGGCAGTGGATCGAATGGTGATGGATTTCTGCTGGTACATTGCCCTGAACGGGTCTTGCCAGGTCACATCTTGCGCGAATTGATCGAGAATGATCGGGTGATCGGTGGCATCGACCTGTCTTCTGCCTTGGCTGCCCGGGACCTGTACTCGTCCTTCGTGCGCGGCGAGATCGTTTTGACCGATGCCACGACAGCAGAGATGGTCAAGCTCATGGAAAACACCTATCGGGATGTGAACATTGCCCTCGCCAATGAATTCTCCCGGCTGGCGGAACGCTTCGGCACCGACGTCTGGGAGGCGATCGCCCTGGCCAATCGCCACCCAAGGGTCAACCTGCTCAACCCAGGCCCCGGTGTTGGTGGTCACTGCATCGGGGTTGATCCCTGGTTCCTGGTTGAGGCCGCCCCGGATATCACACCGTTGATCCATGCTGCCCGCACGGTGAACGATGCCCAGCCGGAGTTCGTGGTGGACTTGATTCGACGAACCTGTGGCTCGCTGGAAGGAAACCATCTAACGGTCCTCGGGCTGTCCTATAAGCCCGATGTAGACGACCTGCGGGAGAGCCCGGCGATCAAGGTGGCGCAGACCCTGGCCAGGGCAGGCGCGCTCGTCACTACGTACGATCCCCTCACACCCACAGCAACCGTGCCGGGCTGCCAGCCGGCCGAAACCCTTGAGGCAGCACTGCACTCCGCAGAATGTCTGATCCTCCTGGTGGCTCACACCTCCCTCAAGAATCTGGATGCTCGCCGGGTAGCTACCCAAAGCTCAGCGCGCATCGTTGTGGATGCTGTAAACGGCTGGGTGGCTTCCGATTGGCAGGCGGCGGGTTTCCATGTCGCCCGGCTGGGAGTGGGTGAGCAGATGCTAAGCCGCAAGAATGGCGCGTGACCTGCCAACCACCCTGGTGTACGCGCGCACCTTGCCTGTTGCGGGCTGGTTGGCTTATTATGCTCTCAAGTTGCTTGGCGTGGAGATCCCCCTCTCGGTGCGGATCGGGCGCGGTTTTGAGTTAGCCCATGGCGGCTTTGGCGTGGTGATTCACCCGAATACCGTAATCGGCGACCGGGTGAAGGTGTATCCTGGGGTGGGCATCGGCCGCGCCGATATCCACCTGCCGATAGAGCAATCTCTCTTCGAGGGGATCATAGTAGAGGACGATGTGATCCTCTCACCGGGTGCCAAAATCCTGTGCAAGGAGGGCGTCTTGCGGTTGGGGCGCGGTACGGTGGTAGGGGCTAACGCAGTGTTGCTGTGTTCCACCGGAGAAGGAGAGGTCTGGGCCGGCATGCCGGCCAGGCAAGTCGGCAGGCGGGACACTTCCGGGGTCACGCGCCAGCCCGCAGAGAATGGATAGCCATGGACTGGGCTTTCTTCGGCTGCGGTAATTTCCCTACGGCTGTATGACCGGATGAAAGCCAATTCGCCCAGCCGCATCTGCCTGGTCCCTCGCCTGGACGGCATAGGGGGCATGGTGTCTTTCCAGCGTCGGCTGGCGGACGGCCTGCGGGCGCGCCGGGTGCAGGTCTGCTATGACCTGCGTCATACACCCTACAGTGCCGTGTTGGTGATCGGCGGAACGCGCCATCTCGTTGATCTGTGGCGTGTGCGCCGGAACGGCATCCCGGTGGTGCAGCGCCTGGATGGCATGAACTGGCTCCATCGTTTACCCCGCCGGCGTGGATCGTCGGCGGGCTTGCGCCACTTTTTGCGGGCGGAATATGGCAACGCGTTATTGTCCTTCATCCGCTCCCGCCTTGCGATGGGAATCATCTACCAGAGCGAGTTTGCCCGTTTTTGGTGGGAGACTGGTCGCGGGACTGCCTCTGTACCTTGCCGGGTGATCTACAACGGTGTTGATCTTAAGCTGTATACACCTGAGGGACCCCAATATAGACCCGACCAGCGCTGGCGGGTCCTGGTGGTGGAGGGCAGCCTGATGGGTGGCTACGAACAAGGGCTGGAGGTGGCTGTGCGCCTGGTGGAGCGCCTGTCGGGACAGGCTGGCCTGGTGAATCGGTCGAGCCTGCCGCGTGAGGTGGAATTGGCGGTGGTTGGCCATGTGCCCCCCGAGGTCCGGGCGCGCTGGTCTGCTGAGGGAGCCGGGGACACCCGGTCGCAGGCTGTACAAATCCGATGGATGGGCCTGCTGCCACCTGAGAACATCCCCGAGATGGATCGCTCGGCGCACCTGCTGTATTCGGTAGACATAAATGCTGCCTGCCCGAACTCCGTCATCGAAGCCCTGGCTTGCGGTCTTCCTGTACTGGCTTTCGACACCGGTGCCATGGCTGAAATCGTCACCCACCAGTCTGGCAGGGTGGTGCCCTATGGTGCCAACCCCTGGAAGCTGGAACCGCCCGACATGGACGGCCTGGTCAATGGGGCGCTGGACCTCCTGCAAAACCAGGATGCCTTTCGCATGGGCGCCCGGGAGCGCGCCGAGTCGGCTTTTGGATTGGATGCCATGACAGATCGATACCTGGAGGTCCTGACTGGCTTATAGGCTGGTAGGAATGGGCTATTGGGGATCAGGCCAACCGGATGATAATCTTATCGGTAAAAAAGGTAGCCTATGTCAAATATATTCCTCTCGCTCGCCGGATCGGCCTCTCGCCTGTTACCTCTTCCTGTTAAACTCGCCATATACCGGTCACCCAGGTTGGCAAGGATTGTCCGGCGAGGACTGAATTCCCTGGCGCCGCCGGGGCTTATCAGTGCAGATGTGGTTTCGGGTAATCTTGCCGGAGCCAGGTTATGGATCGATTTCAAGACCGAAAAGGACTATTGGCTGGGTATTTACGAACCAGGTTTGCAGTCGGCGATTGCCAGGCTGGTCGAACCGGGAATGGTGGCCTACGATGTGGGCGCTAGCGTTGGGTACATTACTCTCATGTTGGCGCGTGCTGTTGGCGAAGATGGCCGCGTATACGCATTCGAGGCCTTGCCTGCCAACCTGGAGCGCTTGCGGGCAAACCTGGAAAACAATCCTGAAGGGAGTTGGGTGACGGTCGTCCCTGCAGCAGTGACAGACGCTTCTGGAATCACCCATTTTCTGATCGGTCCTTCGTCCGCAACTGGCAAGGCCGTGGGTTCGATTGGCCGGAGAGAGCTGGAATACCCTAGTTCCATCCAGGTGGACTGCGTGAGCCTGGATGAGTTCATCACCACCTCCCGAAACCCTGCCCCGCAGGTTCTCAAACTAGACATCGAGGGGGGTGAAGTGTTGGCATTGCCCGGAATGCGCCGGCTGCTGGCTTCCGCGAAGCCGATCTTGCTGATGGAGCTGCACGGTCCCGAGGCTGCTCAGGTGGCCTGGAAGGAGCTTACCGCTGTTAAATATCGCTTGTGCCGGATGGATGCGGACTTTTCTGAAGCACCCTCACTGGAGGCGCTGGAGTGGAAGGAGTATCTGATCGGGTTTCCGCCGAGCTGATGACCAACTCTTTGAAGACCCGCTTTTCAGGGCGCCTGGCGTTGCAGCAGCGGGTGCTGCCCTGTTATCGTGCGCGGTTTTTTGACTCGTTGGCCGCGGCCTGCCAGGGTGGATTGAGCGTCATCGCCGGTCAACCCGGGGAGGATGAAGCGATCGCTGTTATCGACCGCCTCTCGGTTGCAGAGTATAAGCTGGTGCATAACCGGCATTTCTGGCGGGTGGGGGCGCCTATCTATCTGTGCTGGCAATCTGGGATTCTGGACTGGTTGGAGCGCTGGCAACCCGATGCCTTGATTGTGGAAGCCAACTCGCGCATTCTGAGTACCTGGTGGGCGCTGCGCTGGATGCACGAGCGGGGGCTCCCCGTGGTCGGCTGGGGGCTGGGGGCACCCCTGCTCCCAAAATCTTCACAACTGGGAGCTGTTATTGATGGAATTCGGCGCTGGGACCGCTCCACGTTTATCCATTCGCTGGATGCTCTGATCGCTTACAGTCAGCGTGGGGCCGAGCAATACCGCTCCCTGGGTTTCCCTGCCGAACGCATCTATGTTGCGCCCAATGCAGTCTCCCCCCGTCCGGCTGCCCCGCCTCCAGCGCGTCCTGCCAGGTCTGGCGAGCGCCCTGTCGTGCTGTTTGTCGGGCGCTTGCAGGAGCGCAAAAGGGTCGACCACCTGATCCAAGCCTGTGCTGCCCTGCCCGAGAGGTTGCAGCCGCGCCTGTGGATTGTGGGTGATGGCCCGGCTCGCTCGAAGCTTGAGCTTCTAGCCGAATCGGTCTACCCACGGGCTGAGTTCTTCGGGTTTAGGCATGGATCTGATCTGGCACCCCTGTTCGTCGGCGCCGACCTGTTCGTGTTGCCGGGTACAGGTGGACTGGCAATACAGGAGGCCATGTCTTTTGCCCTGCCCGTGATTGCTGCCGAAGGGGATGGCACACAGGAAGACCTTGTCAGCCCTCGGAATGGCTGGCTGGTCCCTCCTGACGACCTGCCTGCCCTGGCTCACACCTTACAGATCGCTTTAGCCGACCCGAATCGCCTGCGCCGCATGGGCGAGGCCTCCTACCAGACGGTCGCAACCTACGCCAACATCGAACACATGGTCGCGGTATTCGTCCAGGCTCTGCAAGCAGCTTCCCGCATCTTGCGTGGCTCGAAATGAACCGGACATGGCACTTCCTGTGAGTACCCCGTTCGGTGCCCATCCCCTGAACATCCTCTTCGTTGCGGACGGGCGTTCTCCCATTGCCTTGAACTGGATGAGCTTCTTCGCCACGCGCGGACACGACGTACACCTGGTGTCCACGTTTCCCTGTACCCCAGACCTGCCCCTGGCCTCGTTAACAACTTTGCCGGTAGCGCTGGATAGGCTGACAGGTCAGAAGTCTCCCGTTGGCAAAGCTGGCAGGCGGGGTGCGCCCAGCTTGCGCAGCGTGCTCCCCCCGGTGGCGCGCACGACATTCCGCCACTGGTTAGGCCCGTTGACCCTTCCAAGTCTCGCCCAGTGTCTGCGAAGAATCATTATGCAGGTAAAACCAGACCTGGTTCATGCTATGCGCATCCCATTTGAAGGTATGCTGGCAGCGCTTGCGACGGAAGGCGTCCCATTGTTGATCTCTGTGTGGGGCAACGATTTCACTCTGCATGCCCGCTCCACGCCCCTGCTCTCCCGCTACACCCGAATGGCAATGCACAGGGCCGATGCCCTGCATACTGACTGCCAGCGCGATGCTCGCCTGGCACGCTCCTGGGGGTACCGTACCAATGGCCCAACGATTGTGCTGCCGGGGGGCGGGGGAGTTCAGCTCGATATTTTCTGCCCGCCCAATAAAGGCGAAGGCGTAACTCCAAAAGAGCGGGGTAGTGAAACACCAGATACACGCCGCTGTACTGTGATCAACCCGCGCGGCATGCGCAGCTATGTGCGGACAGATACCTTCTTTCGAGCCGTTCCCCTGGTCCTGGATCGTTATCCACAGGCGCGCTTTCTCTGCCCGGCGATGGCTGGCGAACCTCAGGCAGAGCGCTGGCTGGCAGAATCGCGCCTCAAATCTGCCGTAATATTATTGCCCGGACAGTCTCGCCATGAGATGGCCGGGCTGTTCCGGAGCTCCCTGGTGATGGTCTCACCCAGTATACACGATGGAACGCCGAACACCTTGCTCGAGGCAATGGCCTGCGGGTGTTTTCCCATCGCTGGTGACCTGGAATCGATCCGCGAATGGATCACGCCGGGCGTGAATGGTCTGCTGGTCGACCCGGCTGATCCTGCCTCGCTGGCGGAGGCAATCCTGCAAGCCCTTGAGAACCCTATTTTGATAGAAAAAGCAGCCCGGATCAACAAACAGGCGATTGTTGATCGGGCTGCATATGAGGAGGTTATGCCAATGGCAGAAAATTTCTATCGTACGTTGGTATGTGAGAGAAGTGGCTGATTGACCGACGATGTCTGGCAAAGCGGGCGGTACAGGCTAGACGTCGATCACAAATTTCCCGTCCTTGTAGAGCAGTTCCCCATCCACCCGAATCTCGCCGCCCTGGCGCAGATCGCAGATCATATCCCAATGCAGGCCAGATTCATTGCGGCTGCCGCTCTCCGGGTAACCGGAGCCAAGCGCCATATGGAAGCTGCCGCCGATCTTTTCATCGAAGAGTATCTCACCGGTGAAACGCTGGATGCCTTCATTGGTCCCAATGGCAAATTCTCCGACGTATCGAGAGCCCTCATCGGTGTCGAGCGTCTTGAGCAGAAAGTCTTCGTTCTTTTCGGCGCTAGCCTTCACCACCTTGCCTTTCTCAAACCACAGCCGCACCCCGGTCACTTCCCTGCCGCCGAAGATTGCCGGGTAGGAGAAGTAGACGTGCCCCTCCACGCTGTCTTCAACCGGGCCGGTGAAGATTTCTCCATCCGGGACGTTTTCCCGGCAGTCGCAATTGATGAATTTACGCCCGATGACCTCCATCCGCAGGTCGGTCTCTGGCCCGATGACATGCAAGTTTTGTTTCCCGTCCAACCATTTGATGATCCTCGCCTGGTGGGCTGAAATGTTCTCCCAGTAGCCTACCGGGTCTGTCATATCCGGCATGCAAGCCTGGTATACGAAGTCTTCGTATTCACTCAGGCTCATCTCTGCATCCTGGGCATGGGCCTGGGTAGGGAAGAGTGTTAGCGTCCAGCGCATTTCCCCACGTGCAGCCCGGTCCAGGATGAGCTTGTTGATCTCCCGGGTAGCCTGCCTGCGTATGACCATCCGATTGGGGTCTATGTTCGTCAATGCATGGGTATTGTCCTCCGCCATGATCACAATTTCAACTTCGAATGTCTCGTAAGCCAGTTTAAGGGGCTCTGGGATGAAGCGAAGCTGGTCATCGCTGCTATTGCGGTAGAAAATCTCGCTCATATCGGGCAGGGAGAGCAAGGCCATCGGCAGGCCGCCTGCCTCCAATGTCCTGGTATAGACCGCCTTGATCAATGGTGCAGCATTGCTGGGCGCCCTCAGGAGCACCTTATCACCCGGTTTTACCTTGACGGAATAATGAACCAGCAGATCGGCCAGTTTCTCTATGCGGGGATCAGACATCCTGCTTTCCTCTTGATAATATATTATGTTGCCCGTGATGTCACCAACGTCAAATATTGATGGGAGTACCTTCGGCGGCGTGGGCTGCTTCCATCAGGGCCTCGCTCAGGGTGGGGTGGGCGTGTACATTGCGGGCGATCTCCGCAGGGGTGAGTTCCATCCTTTGTGCCAGGGTCAATTCTGGCAGCAGCTCGGTCACTTCTGGGCCGATCATGTGTGCCCCCAGGATCTCACCATATCTGGCATCGGTGATGATCTTAACCCAGCCGGTGGCTTCGCCCAGCCCGAGAGCCTTGCCGTTTGCCATGAATGGGAAACGGCCGACTTTGATCTCGTGGCCGCGCTCCCGTGCCTGGGCTTCGCTCAAGCCAAACGAGGCTACCTGGGGCTGGCTGTAGGTGGCACGCGGCATCATTTCGTAATTTAGCACGGTAGTTTCAACCCCGGCGATGTTCTCGGCGCAGACGATTCCCTGGGCCGATCCGACGTGCGCCAACATCAGCTTTCCAGTCACGTCGCCGATCGCCCACACTCCTGGGAGGTTGGTCGACAGCCTGTCATCGACCTCAACCATGCCCCGCTCTGATATCCTCACCCCCAGCTCTTCCAGGCCGATCCCCACACTGTTGGGCTTGAAACCGATGGCGACCAGGGCTTGCTCCGCTTGCAGGGTCTTCTCGCCCTGCTCGCTGCTTACCTTCACCTGCACGCCATCCGCCATGGCCTCCAGCGTATCAACCCGGTGTCCTGTCATGACAACAATCCCTTGCCGGGTAAAGGCCTTGGCCAGCTCGGTGCTGATTTCTTCGTCTTCCAATGGCAGCAGGCGGGGCAGCATCTCAAGAATTGTGACGTCTACCCCGTAGGAGCGCCAGATGGTGGCGAATTCCACACCCACTGCCCCTGCGCCGATAATGATCGTCGATTTGGGTAGCTTCTCTTGTAGGATGGCTTCCCAGTAGGTCAGCACCCGCTCGCCGTCGATCTGCCAGCCGGCCGGCACCAGGGCGCTGGCCCCGGTCGCAATGACGATGTGATTCCCCTTTAGCTGTGTGGTCTTGCCATCCGTGTCACTCACCTCGACCGCATCGCGAGCGGTAAGCCGGCCAGTTCCCGTGACCACCTCGATTTTGTTCTTGTTCATCAAGAAGCCGACACCCTTGGTCAGCCGGTTGGACACCTGCCGGCTGCGTTTCACCGCCGCGCTGTAGTCCAATGTCAGGTTTTCCAAGGAGAAGCCAAAATCTTTGCCTCGCTCCCGAAGGATATGAGCGATTTCAGCGTTCTTTAACAGGACCTTGGACGGGATACAGCCCACATTCAGGCACACCCCCCCCAGCCATTGCTTTTCTACGACGGCGGTCTTGAGCCCAAGTTGAGCGGCCCGTATAGCGCACACGTATCCGGCGGGACCGCCTCCGATCACGATCACATCGTAGGCAGCGTTTGAATTCAATCATTACCTCCAATTTTTATACGGGAGAGAAGGTCTCGGAGACCACTGGCAATGTCCTCGCCCCTCATTTCCGTTTGGTTGCTAGCTCCAATTTTGCAGGTATTCTACCACCTTCCCCAGGAACTGGTCTGCGCTGGCGCCATCCAATATGCGGTGGTCGAAAGTCAGCGAGACGTAGGCCATCGGGCGGATGGCAATGACATCGGCGCCCAGTGGGCCTTCAATCACAGCCACCCTTTTTTGGATCGCCCCAGCTCCCAGGATGGCGCACTGCGGCTGGTTGATGATGGGTGTGGCAAATAGCGAGCCACTGGTCCCGTGGTTGGTGATGGTAAATGTTCCCCCTTTCACTTCATCGGGCTTCAACTGGCGGTTGCGCGCCCGGTTAGCCAGGTCGTTTACGGTTCTGGCCAGGCCGAGTAAAGAATACTCATCGGCATGCTTGATGACAGGCACGATCAGGCCGGCCTCACCCAAAGAAGCGGCGATGCCGATATTGATCTCGCGCTGCAATACCAATCCTCTTCACTCCACGATGAGTTGACCACCGGGAAAGCCTTGATGGCTGCCACTGCGGCAGCCACGAAGTATGCGGTGAAAGTCAGGTTGACCCCCTCGCGGGAAAAAGCCTCTTTGTTTGCCTGGCGGTGGGTCACTACCCGGCTCAGGTCGGCTTCCATCACAGTAGTGACATGAGCTGAGGTATGTTTACTGCGCACCATGTGTTCGGCAATCGCCCGGCGAATCGGCGTATGGGGGATGATTTCCCCCGGCAGGGCCGCAGCAGCGGACGCAGGCGCCATTTCCACTGCGGGGGCGGTGGATTCTGGGGTGGGGAAAACCATTTCTGTTGGCTTGAAAAGGTCCCCAAACGCAGGGGTTTCCCAGGCTGGCACCGCAGGCTCGACTTTCTGTATGCTTTCCAGGTAAGCCAATACATCCTTCTTGGTGATGCGGCCTCCTAGCCCGCTGCCCTGGATGCGGCTTAGGTCCAGGTTGTGCTCACGGGCAAGCCTGGCGACCACCGGCGATATAAATCCCAGGTCACGGGAGCGGCCAGCCAATTGGGTAACGCCTGTTGCTTCGGGGGAGCCAGCCGTGGCGATCACTGCCGGAGCAACAGCCTGCGTGCCAGCTTCCAGGTCTTCTTTCTCTGGAATCTCTTCCTCTGCCTCGCCCAACCAGGCCAGCACGGTACCGGCACGCACGGTAGTCCCTTCGCCGACCAGGATATCCAGCAGGTATCCGGCCGATGGGCTGGGAATCTCGGTGTCCACCTTGTCGGTATTGACTTCCAGGAGTGGCTCGAATTCCTGGACGCGGTCGCCCTTTGATTTAAGCCATTTTGTGACCGTGCCCTCGATTACGGATTCCCCCAATTGGGGCATGATTACCTTGGTAGGCATGCTTCCTCCTTCTGACGAACATTAGAGCTGACGTTAATAATTCGCCAGTCCCCGGATCGCATTAGCGATCTTCTCCGGGTTCAACATAAACCATTCCTGCATTGGATGGCTGTATGGCATGGCCGGTACATCTGGGCCCGCCAGCCTTTTTATCGGCGCGTCCAGGTCGCTGAAGGCCTCATCCGCCAGGATAGCGGCAATCTCTGCCCCGTAGCCGCCAGTCAGATTGTCCTCGTGAACGATCAGCGCCTTCCCGGTCTTGCGCACCGAAGCCAGGATAGTGGCTTTATCGATAGGGTAGAGGGTGCGTAGATCCACTACTTCTACATCGATCCCCTCTTCAGCGACGGCTTGGGCTGCCTGCAAGGAATAATGGTGCATCATGCCGTATGCGAAAAGGCTTACGTCGCGCCCAGTACGGCTGACCTGCGCCGGCCCGATCGGTACGCTGTAGTCCCCTTCGGACGGGATTTCGCCCCTGATCAGGCGGTAGCCTTTTTTGGGTTCGAAGAATAGGACGGGATTGGGGTCTCTCACGGCGGACTTCAGCATTCCTTTGGCGTCGTGTGGGTTGGATGGGATGACTACCTTCAAACCGGGCACGTGGGAGAAGAAGGCCTCCAGGCTTTGCGAATGGTACAGGCCTCCTCCTATGCCGCCGCCATACGGGGCGCGGATAACCATCGGCACGGTCCACTGCCCATTCGAACGATAGCACATCTTGGCTGCCTCGTTCACAATCTGGTTGAAGGCCGGGTGGATGAAGTCGGCGAACTGGATCTCGCAGATGGGATGCATGCCGTACAGCGCCGCACCGATCCCCACTCCGATGATAGCAAGCTCTGCTAGCGGCGAATCGATCACCCGTTGAGGGCCATATTTCTCGTACAACCCCTGGGTGGCGCGGAACACCCCTCCGCGCGGCCCCACGTCCTCACCTACGATGAAGGCGAGTTCGTCCTGTGCCAGGACCTCGTCCATTGCCTGGCGAATGGCTTCGATCAACGTGACCTCAGGCATGGCTAATTTCCTCCGCGTAGACAGGGATCATTCCTTCTTCGGGGTCCGGATAAGGTGCGCCTTCGGCGAACTGGACGGCATCTTCCACCTGATCCCTGGCTTTGTTCTCCAGCTCCTGCTCGGTCTCCTCGTTCAGATAGCCTTTCTCCAGCAGGGCGCCGCGGGCGCGGTGGAGTGGATCCTGTTTCTTGTGCAGTTCAACCTCATCCCGAGATCGGTAAGAGCGGTCATCGTCGTCGGATGAATGGGGAGTAATGCGATAAGTCCTGGCCTCGACGATGGTTGGCCCTTTTCCGCTGCGCGCCCGATCCATGGCATCTTTCATCGCTTTATACATTGCTAGAAAGTCGGTCCCGTCGACCGTAACCCCGGGCAGGCCGAGGCCCTTCGCTCGGTCGGCGGCATTCTTGAGCGCCATCTGCAGTTCCTGGCGCACAGAGATGGCATACAGGTTGTTCACGATGATAAATACCACCGGCAGCTTGTGAACCGCCGCCCAGTTGACCCCTTCATACCACTCGCCCTGCGAGGTAGCTCCCTCTCCCACCGAGGTGATCACAACCTGGTCCGCACCCCTCAGCTTGATCGCCAGGCCAATTCCTGTGGCGTGGGTGGTCTGGGTAGCCACCGGCGACGAATGACTGATCACTTTAGCCCGGCGCAGAGCCCAATGACTGGGCATCTGGCGCCCTCCTGAGCAGGGTTCGTCTTTCTTGCCCATAAGACCCAGAACGAATTCGCGCGGGGTCAATCCGAGCGCCAGCATCAGGGTCAGGTCACGATAATACGGCACGACCCAGTCTTCACCCCGGCGGATGGCGTATGCCGCCCCGATTTGGGCCGCCTCATGACCGATGGCGGAAATATGGAAGGCGATCTTACCCTGGCGGTGCAGCACCCAGGCGCGCTCATCCAGGCGGCGCGAGAGAAGCATCGTCCAATACATCTCGAGCATGGTGTCTTTGGCTAAATCCATCTATTCCTCCATTAGAGATAATAATACTCCTGTTGCCTGGCAATAAAAAGGAGCGGTTATAACCGCTCCCGAGGTGGCGATCATGGACCATCATCGATTGCCGAAAGGACAATTTCAGCCACGTCCTTGACCTGCATGCTCGAATTGGCGTTCTTGGCTGCGTCGGTCAGCATGACCATGCAAAACGGGCATCCTAGCGCCAGGGTATACGCACCGCTCTCTACTGCTTCTCGGAAGCGGTTTGCGCTCACCCGTTCCACGCCTTTTTCCTCCTCCTTCCACATCTGGGCACCGCCGGCCCCGCAGCAGAAGGAGTTCAGTCCATGCCGGGGCATTTCTACCAGGGAAGCCTGCGTCTCTCGCAGCACCAGGCGTGGTTCGTCGACAATCCCATTGTGGCGTCCGAGATAGCACGGATCATGGAAGGTGATTATCTGGTCGAGGGCTTCATTCAGTTTCAGCCGGCCGGCACCCACCAGTTCGCTGATCAATTGTATATGGTGGATCACCTGGTAATTCCCGCCGAACGCCGGGTATTCATTCTTGAGGGTGTGCAGGCAGTGGGGGCAGGTAGTGACGATGCGCCTGGGAGCCACCTGGTTGAGAAGCTCAACGTTGGCTGCCGCCAGCTCGCTAAAGAGATATTCATTCCCCGACCGTCTGGCTGAGTCGCCGCTGCATTGTTCATTTTCCCCCAGGATGGCGTAGCTTACCTGAGCACGGTTGAGCAATTGGGCGAAGGCCCGGGCCGTCTTCTGGGCGCGAGCGTCGGTCGCGGGAGCACAACCGACCCACCACAAAATCTCCGGTTGAGTATCACCGTCGACCACTGGAACTTCTATGCCTTCGGCCCACTTGAGCCTTTCGGATTGCGGGACGTTCCAGGGATTTAGGGTCCTTTCCATCCCCCGGTATGCCGTTTGGAGCTGCTCAGGGAAATCGTTTTCCATTAACACCAACGCCCTGCGGATGTCCAGGATGTCACGCATTGGCTCATTGCCCACCGGGCAGATATCGACGCAGGCGCCACAGGCTGTACAGGCCCACACCGCTTCGGGCGAGATGGCAAACTCCGTGAGTTTCTGGGAACTTGCCTCACCGGCTGCCAACCTGGATCCCTCGACGTTAAGGAAATAGCGCTTATTGATTTCCATGGCGGCCGGCGAGAGCACCTTTCCGGTGTTATAAGCCGGGCACACCTCCTGACAACGGAAGCACATGATACAGGCGTAGGCATCCAGGATGAGTTCCCAATTCAGGTCCTCGATGGACAGCGCCCCAAACTGTTCCAGGCTTTCGTCGTCAAAATCTATTTTTTCTTGCTCACCGATGGAACGACGTTCTGGCCTGAGCAGGAAATTTAACGGTGCGATGAACAGATGGATATGTTTTGAATACAGAAAATAGGGGACGAAGGCCAGGATGCTCCCCAATGCCAACCAGAAAGTCGCATGCTCGGCGAAGGTCAGGGCTGCGGGTGACCATCCTGCCCACAGCCTGGAGACCACCGAGGCAAATGGTTGCCAGGCATCCGCGTGCTCACTGGCCAGCCGGACACTCTCTCCCAGGAAACGCGAGCCTACGTGGACAATGATGAATCCGCCTACGATGGCGGAATCCCGCCGGATGCCAGATTTGGCTTTGGCGAGTAATAGCACGTCCTGGCGGGCCATCAGGCTGGCAGGTTGTAGCGCGAAGCGCCTGGTGAGCAAAGCCAACATGCCTGCCAATGCACATGCACTGAGCAGGTCTGCTCCCAGGCGGTACACGTCGCCCACGGTGCCCGATATATGAAAACCCGGGACAAAGCCGCGCAGCAGGTCCAACAAGTTGACCAGCAGATAATATATGAAGGCCCAGGCTACAAAACCGTGCGCGAGACTGACCCCCAGTCGAGTGCGAAACACTGGCTCGAACGTGATCGTCTTGATGGCCACTGCGACCAGCCGTCTGCGGGCCAGGCCCCAATCGACCTTGCCGCGACCTCTACGGACAATGCGAATAATCCGCTCAGCCGCCTTGAAAGCCGCATACAGGCAGGCGAGCGTGCTCAGGGCAAATAAGATTTTCTCGGGTGTGGTCAGCATGAATTCTCTCAGGATGCGTTGATGGCTCTCTCTTGGCGTTTGGTCCCTGGATGCGGTCTCTGGCTGGAAAAGTGTACCACAGGCAGGCAGGTCATGTGTGTGAACCTCGCAGGTGGCGGCTTGTCGGGCTCTATTTAATGCCTATTCGGCGATCTGCTGCTCCAGGTATTGCAGGGCTGCCGCGATTGTCGGATCGGTCTCCAGTGTCACCTGGTCCCAGTCGGTGTCTACTGTCAGGTCGGGGATGATCCCACTGGTTTCCCAATCCATCTCGGGGTTGGGGGAAGGGCGAAAGGTATCGTGTGCAATCCAGGCTCGAGACCCGTCTTCGAAATCGTATCCCCACAGGATCTCGATGTTGCCGTCGGTTCGTTCGCCGATCAGGTAGGCCCGCCCCACATTCTTCAGGATGCCGGAGAAGATCTCGGCGAAGCTAGCGGTGTCTTTCCCGATTAGCACCACGAGTGGGATGGTCAGTGAGCCATTCACGTCCTGTCCTGCTACGATCAAGTCTCGCCCGCGCTGCCGGCGATTTACGAATTCTCCCAGGTTGCCTGAGGTGAAATGGGCCAACATGTTGCGCAGCACTGTGTCCGAGCCCCCTGGATTCTGCCGGTTATCCAGGATCAGCCCATCCAAGGGCTCGTCCTGGCCTAGCCTCTGCAGTCCCTCTTCAACCTGGTCATCGATCGTTTCGTCGCCGAACGTGGGCAAGATCAGGTATCCTGCCCGTATTCCGCCTGGCGAGAGCAGCACCTGAGCCGGTACAGGCACCGCCCCCTTAACGCGCTCCCGCAACAGATGGACCTGGCGTGATGTTTCCCCCGGGGTCTGCACGGTGAGGGTGAGCGAGGTATTTTCTGGCCCGTCCAATAAATCACGCCGGATTCCCTGATCGTCCATAATTGGCTGGCCATCCACCGCCAGGATGCTGTCGTGGGGTTTCAGGCCAGCCCGTTCTGCGGGGCTGTCCGGGAAGACCACGACCACGGTCACGCGCTGGCGTTGCGGCACTGACGTGGTCAGCACCCCGATCCCGACGTAGTCATTCTCGCCGGCCATTTCGCTGTCCTCTTGAGCGGCTTCTTCAGGCGAGAGGAAGACCGAATGGTCATCTCCCAGGTGGGCGATCATCTCGTCCATGGCGGCATAGAAATCCATATCAGTCATGCCGTCTTCCACTCGCCGGTAGTACTCAGTGTAAACGGCATCCCAGTCCAGCCCGTTGAAGTCGGCATACAGGTACTCCTCATCGACGATCTGCCACAGCTCATTGAAGATCTTGCGCTGCACCGCCGAGGGGGTGACGGCAAGGGTCAGGGTTGCCGCTGGGGTGGGGCTGACTGGAACTGGGCTAGGAGTTAAAGTGGGGGTTAATGTAAAGGGTGGGGGGAGGGGAGAGGGGGAAGGGGTGGATGTATCAGTGGGAGGGATAGACGTGGGCGATGGGGAAATGAGACCTGTGACGGCCTGGCAGGCAAGCGAGGCGAACAACAGCAACAAGAACAAGGATGAACTCCACCACGATGATTGGGCGGTCTTTTTCTTATCGGCTTTCATTCACTTATCCAGAGTGAATCGACCAAACGATTGTGGCCTGCGGGTCAGGGCGCCCCGGCCGTATAGAGCGCCGGGTCGGTTGGGGTCTTGCCAGATGGGTCCCAGACATAGACCCACTCTCCCGCGTTGGCCCAGTCAAAGATCCAATGTGCATCCCCAACCGAAAGATTTACGCAGCCGTGAGAGCGCGGAAAGCCGAAGCCGTTATGCCAATAGGCGCCGTGAAGTGCACGCGCCTGATCGAAGTACATGGTCCACGGCACATCTTCGAGATAATATGCATCCGATTGATCGGGCTCGAAGGCACCCCGCATTGGGGTGGTCTCCAGCTTCTCGGCGATCTGGAACAGGCCGGGCCGTGTCCAGAAGGGTTCTATGCCGCTGGCCACCAGCGTGGCGAATACCAACTGGTAGTGATCGTAGACCGCCAGGGTCTGTTCGAAAAGATTGACCTCGATCCAGCGATCACCGGTCACCCCCACCGGAGGCCGGGTGTTCGGGATCACCCGGCCTATGGAACGTTGCCACTCAGCCTTCTCAGGGATCCACTCTTCGGGGCCGATCTGGTACCATTCCAGCTCCCCGACTTTTTGGGTGGCATAGATCTGCACAACTTCGTAGCGATTGAGCGTGCGGCCGGTAAAATCGGCGATCTCGCTTCCGGGCGTGCGCTTGCTCTCTACTGGGGCCAGTATCCATCCGAACGCGTTGAGGGGGGTCGCCTTGAACTCTAATCCCTGAAACCGGGAAGCTGATCCGACACGCGAGACATCGGCAGCAGTCATCCAGCTCCCGTATTCCACCATGTAGAAACGCTTGCCGTCGATCACCGCCTCATCGGTATAGGAGATGTAGCTAAAGCTGGAATCGATCCGGCGGATCGCCGCCTTTCGATTGGCCCTCTGGGCGTCTTCCACCGAGCCATAGACTGGGGCATTGGGGGTGCGCACCTCTCCATAGCGATATGGCAGGTCTATCAGGCCTGGACTGGGAACAACGGCGGGCAGAGGCGCCAGCGGTAAGATGATGCCCTCTTCGGCAAGCTGTGTACGGTAATCCGAGGGGCCCGCCGGCAGGCAGTCGACCGGGTCGTTGAGATATATGCCCGGCAGGCAGAGTGCCCTTGGTCCGGCAGGCAAAGTCTGCGCCCAGGCTGCCTGGTCTCCAGGCATGCTGCTCACCAATATCAGCCATGCAGTCATCACCTGTAAGTAAGCCCGTTTCATTCTTGCTCCCAATTAATGAAAAGCCGTCCGGCGGATTAAGGCAGGTATAGCGCCCCCAACATGGCGAGGAATAACGTGACGCTGATGTAGCTATTGATGTTAAAGAAAGCCACATCGATCCTGCTGAGATCATCGGGGTGTACCAGAAAGTGCTCCCAGGCCAGCATCCCCGCTACCAGGACCAACCCAACCCAGTATGGCCAGCTTAACCGGGCCACCCATCCCAGGGAGCCCAGTAGTATACCGGTCAACAAGTGGCTCAGGGTGGAAAGGCGCAAGGCGAATGCCACCCCAAAACGGGCCGGGATGGAGTGCAGCTTTTCTTGCTGATCGAAGGCCACGTCCTGGCAGGCATAGATCAGGTCGAACCCGCCGATCCAAAATGTGAGGATTGCCAGTAAGATCCAGGCAGGCAGGTCTTGGGCTGTGAACAGGGAGCCGCGCACCGCTGCCCATGCACCCATCGGGGCCAGGCCGTCGGTGAAGCCGAGCAGGTAGTGGGTCAGCCAGGTGATGCGCTTGGTGTAGGAATATCCCAGCAGGAAGACCAGTGCTCCGGGCAGCAGGAGCAGCGGCAGCGGGCCAAGTTGCCAGGCTGCCACCCACAGGATCAGTGCGGCAACCAGGATTCCGATCCATGTGGCCCGTGCGGAGATGGCGCCCGTGACAAGGGGCCGGCTCGCTGTGCGGGGATTGCGCGCATCGTACCAGCGATCGGCGAGGCGGTTGAAGCCCATTGCCAGCGTGCGGGCCGCTGCCATGGCCACGGTAATCCAGGCAAACTGTCGCAGCGGAGGCCAGCCTCCTGCCGCCAGGAGCATGCCGAAAAAGGCAAATGGCAGGGCAAAGATGGTGTGTTCGAACTTGATCATCTCGAGGAAGTCGCGGGTGGCTTTCATCGGCGGCTATTATAGCCCATCCTCGAGGGCGATCAACCGGCAAGCTGCCAGCGGCACAAGCGGCGTTCCAGCCAGTCTACAGTGAAATACAGCCCTAACCCTAGCAGGCTCATCGCCACGATCCCGGCGTACATGGCTGGGTAGTTGAATAGCGTGCTGCCGTTCAAATAGATATAGTAACCCAGGCCGGCCTGAGTGGCGAAAAGTTCTGCAATGTACAAGACCGCTACCGCCGTGCCAATCGATTGGCGCAAGGCAGTCAGGATGGCCGGCAGGCTGGCCGGCAGGTACACAAATCGAAACAAGGCCCTGCGCCCGGCCCCCAGGCTGCGTACGCTCAGGATCAGCTCCGGCCGCAGCCCGGCGGCCTGGTCTCTCACCAGGACCAGGATCTGGAAGAACAGGATCAGGAAGATGATGGCGATCTTGGGGATGTCGCCAATGCCCAGGAAGAGCAGCACGACCGGTACGAATACTACCTTGGGGATGGGGTAGACCAGGTAGATTACCGGAGAGAAGACGCTATTCAATTTCTTCGATTGTCCAAGCACCAGGCCGGCCGGGACAGCCGTGGCGATCGCCAGCACCATGCTGGCGACCACTCGCCACAGGCTGGCCAGTAAGTGTCCCACCAGCTCGCCCCGCAGCTCACGGACAAATACTGTCAGGACCACCACGGGGGAGGGCAGGATCGGTCTGGCGATAGCCCACGCCGCGATTTGCCACGCGGCCAGAATAGCGATCACCGCCAGGACCAGGTCGCGGCGCTTCATCCGGCCTCCAACCTGCCGCGTAACTCCCGGCACAGGGCCAGGTAATCGGAGCTGTGGCGGTAGCCCGGATGGCCGGCTCCTGGGTTTTGAATCTCCACTGCGTGCGTGTTCGGTGGTTTCCCCAGCAGGGAGATCTTTTGACCCAGGAAGGCGGCTTCCTCGATAGCGTGAGTGACGATCACCGAGGTCAGATGGTATTCTGCGTGCAGCTCAAGGGTGAGAGACTGCAGGTTCTCCCGGGTTGGCGCGTCCAACGAGGAGAAAGGCTCGTCCATCAGCAGCAGGTCGGGTTGCAGGGCGAGCGTACGGGCGATGGCGGTGCGCTGGCGTTGACCGCCGGAGATCTGGCCGGGATACTGATCGGCGATGTCTTCCAGTCCCAGCCTCTCGAGCCAGGCCTCCACGTCCACTGAGGGCCGGTAATCCGGGGGGGTATGCTTGCCGTCCGGCCCGTAGAAATTGCGCACCTGCAGTCCCAGGGCTGCATTCTGGCGGACGGTGGCCCACGGCAGCAGGCCATAATCCTGCAAGATCAGGCCCGTGAGCGGGCGCGGGCGCGTCAGAAGCTGCCCATCGATCAATATCCTGCCCCCCGATGGGAGACGCAGGCCCGCCAACAGGTAGAGCAGGGTTGTCTTGCCGCAGCCGGATGGGCCCAGGACTGCCCATGCTTCCCCATGGTCCACTTTCCAGGTGTAATCCTGGAAGATCGGGGTTCCGTGTGCGTAGGCAAAGGTCACACCTTCGAACTGGATCATGACATAGCAAACAGAAATCCGCGGGTAGGTCTCGTTGCTGTGGGTTGCGATGCGCCCCTAGGGTAGGAACGTCGGGTTCACGGAATCCTGGTAGGCTACGTCTGCTTGGACCAGGCCTTCGGCTTTGGCCCAGGCCAGCACGTCGTTCCAGAGCTCCTCGCCAGGGACACTCGCCGTGGGAAATTGGGGCACTTGGTAGCTGCCGATCAGGGGATCGGGGACCAGTTTTTGCTCGCTCAGCAGGCTGTCCCACTTCTCGGGGGCAGCGTTGATCTCGCCAATCGCCTGTTCGAGGGCAGCCAGGAAGCTCCGGATGGCCTCCGGGTGTTGATTTATGAACTCCTTGCGGAAGGCGTAGGTGCTGTGACCCATGCCGGGGTGCCTGGAGTCGTCCAGCACGACGACCGCCCCCTGCTGGATGGCCAGGAATGCCAGCGGGTCGGGGAGCGTCCCGGCCTTCAATTCCCCGGAACTGAGCAGGGCCATCCGGTCGGAGATCTTCGGCACGGCCACGACCTTGATCTCCTCGGGGTTGAAACCTTCCGCCTGCAACATGCGATCGGTCACGTATTCGATGATGGTGCCCTCGGAGACGCCGATCTCTACGCCCTTCAAGCCCTCGACGGTGGTGATGCCGCTCTTGCCAGACGCCAGCAGGTAGTATTGCGGCCATTCGGCGCTCGCCACCCGTGCGAAGCGCACGATCTGGATCTGCACCTGTTGGTGGTTGTAGAGCAGCGTCGCCACGATCTCGTTGATCATACCATCCGCCTGGCCAGCGGCGATGATCTGGTCGCGCTCCGCCGCCGACGCCGACGGGATAAATTCCACCTTTACCCCATGCGCCTGGAAATATCCGGACTGCTGCGCCACGTACATGGGCAGGGCGTCGGTGATGGGCAGCACCGCGATCCGTATCGTGACCGGTTCGGCGAGCGCGCCGGTCTCTTTTGCCACCATTTGAGTGACGGTTGGCGTCGGTTGAGCCTGGGTGCAGGCGGCGAAAGCCAGCACCAGCAGCGCGCAGGCCAGGATTATAGCTTTATTGGGTAGACGCTTGGTAGACAACTAAGGAATCCTCCTTGGCGCATTATGTTTCAGGCTGATGATTGTGATCCATAAGTTCGGATTTCATGCTAGAGTCCCAGGCCAGGCCACAGTTCTTCGATGCGCGCCTTGACCTGCGGGTCCATGCGGATCGGTTCGGGCCAGCCGCGCAGGTAGCCCTCCTCTGGCAGCTTGGCGGTGGCATCGATGCCGATCTTGCCCCCGAAGGAATGATGGTACGAGGCGTGGTCCAGGTGGTCCACCGGCCCATCGCTGATCACCACGTCGTGCGACCAGTCCACGTTGCCCAGCGCCTGCCAGGCTGCCATGGAGAGGTCTTGCACGTCCACCCACTCGTCCAGTACTACGATGGCCTTGGCCAGCGAGAGCAAGGCCAGCCCCCACAGGCCGTGGATGACCTTGCGGGCGTGCCCTGGGAAACGCTTCTTGATGGAGACCAGGACCAGGTTATGAAAAATCCCCTCGGCAGGCATGTGGATGTCCACCACCTCCGGCAGGAACAGGCGGATCAGCGGCAGGAACAGGCGCTCGGTGGCCTTGCCCATCCACAGGTCCTCCATAGGCGGGACGCCCACGATGGTGGTCGGGTAGACCGGGTCGGCCTGCCGGGTGATCGCCGTGACGTGGAAGACGGGGAACGGCTCCACCGGCGTGTAATACCCGGTGTGGTCGCCGAAGGGCCCCTCGGGGCGGTGCTCGTCGGGATCGATCCAGCCTTCGATCACGATCTCGGCTTCTGCGGGCACTTCCAGGGGCTGGGTCAGGCAGTCCACGAAGGGCACCGGAGAGCCGCGCAGGTAACCCGCCAGCAGGTATTCGTCGATGTTGGGAGGCAGCGGCGCCGAGGCGCACCACATGCTGGCGGGGTCTCCACCCAGCACCACCGCCGCCGGGATGCGTTCGAGCTGCGCCTGGCGGGCGATGCGCTCATGTTCGGCGCCGCCCTTGTGGCGCTGCCAGTGCACCAGCATGGTTTTTTCATCCATTACCTGCAGGCGGTACATGCCCACGTTGCGCGTGCCGCTCAGCGGGTCGCGCGTGATCACCTGGGGCAGGGTAATGAAGCGCCCGCCGTCCTTGGGCCAGCACTGCAGGATCGGCAGCTCTCCGAGCGAAGCATCTTCCTTATGGACCACCTGCTGGGCCGGAGCATTGCGCACCTTTTTGGGCTTGAGGCCGATGGATTGGACGATGCCCAGCAGGTCCTGCCCGCGCGCCAGGACGCCTCGCAGGCCTTGCGGCAGGCTCGGGTCGAGCACGGCGCTCAGCTTGTGGTTCAGCTCTTCCAGGCGCTCAACGCCCAGGGCCCAGGCCATCCTTTCGGGTGAGCCAAAGGCGTTGATCAACACCGGTATCTGGTGACCGGTGACGTGCTCGAACAGCAGGGCTTTGTTGCGCTCCGCCGGAGCTTTGCACACCCGGTCGGTAATGGCGGTGATTTCCAGGAGCGGTGAGATGGGTTGGGAGATGCGGGCCAGTTGGTGGCGCGCTTCTAGGAGGGCGATGAACTCAGACAGGTTTTGGAAGACCATAGCCACACCCCTGGGGGAAGCAGGCTAGATTATAGCACGTTTGGCTTGACAGGTTCATACCCCTATGCTACATTTGCCTTGACCTCTCCAGGCCCACTCCCGGGAGTCGAACGTGTGCGGGATATTCGAACCACGATGAAAGGGGAGTGCGCCTTATATCTCATCCCCTGCCCAATTATTAACCTGTGCAGATCACGGTCGTAACGCCCACCTTCAACGAAGCCGAAAACCTCCCTCGCCTGGCGGCTGAATTGTTTGCCCTGCCGCTGCCCGGGTTGAAGCTGCTGGTGGTGGACGACAACAGTCCTGACGGCACCGGCAGGGTGGCCGACGAGCTGGCAGAAGCGCACCCGGGCCGGCTTTCGGTGCTGCACCGACCGGGCAAGCTAGGCCTGGGCACGGCCTATATCAACGGCTTCTGCCGCGCCCTGGCAGAAGGGGCCGAGGCGGTGGCCCAGATGGACGCCGATTTCTCCCACCCTCCCGCCAAGCTGGTGGATCTGCTGGAGGCCCTGGGGGTTTGCGACGTGGCCATGGGGTCGCGTTACGTGCCCGGCGGCGCGGTGGACGAGCGCTGGCCCTTCTGGCGCAAGGGCCTTTCGTCCTTCGGCAACCTATACGCCCGCGCCCTGCTGCGGCTGCCGGTGCGCGACGTCACCGGCGGCTTTCGCCTGTGGCGCAGGCAGACCCTGTTGGGCATGCCCCTGGAGCAGGTGCGCTCCAGTGGCTACGCCTTCCAGGTGGAGATGGCCTATCTCGCCTGCCGCCTGGGCTTCACCTTCCGCGAAGTGCCGTTCTACTTCGCCGACCGGCGTTGGGGGCAATCCAAGATGTCATTCCGCATCCAGTGGGAAGCCGCTCTGCGGGTGTGGCTGATGTTATACCAGTATAGAAGGCTGAAGCCGAATCGTACGCAAATTAAATCCGACTAGCCGGGTACAGCCTTCACCAACCTCCTCCACTCCTCCAGGCTGAGGGTCTCGGCGCGGCGGCGCGGCTCGATCCCGGCTGCCAGCAATATCGTCTCCGCCTGGGCCGGCGTCCAGTGCATGCCGCCTGCCAGGGCGTTGCGCAGGGTCTTGCGCTTCTGACTGAACCCGGCCCTGGCCAGGCGGAAGAAGCGCTTTAATTCAATCGGATTGAACAGCGGCGCAGGGTGCGTGTCCACCCGCACCACGGCCGAATCGACCTTGGGCGACGGGTAGAAGGCGCCGGCGGGGATGCGGGCGGCGATGCGCGGCCGCCCATACACCTGCACGCTCAACCCCAGTAGGCTCAGCTCGCCCGGCGCGGCGCAGATGCGCTCGGCGACCTCGCGCTGCACCGTGAGCACAAGGCGCCTGGGCTGCTGGCTGGCTTCCAGCAGGTGGCGCACCAGTGCAGACGTAATGTAGTAGGGGATGTTGGCTACAACCAGGTATTCGAGCGTCTCAGCCGGCTCGCTTTCTGCGTCATCCCCGGCTGCCAGTCTGGCGGGGTCCAATGCCAGTATGTCTCCCTGGATCAGTCGGACGTTTGGGAATTGCGATAAGACGTGCTGCAAGGCTGGCCACAGCGCAGCGTCCAGCTCCACCGCCACCACCTGGCGGGCGCGCATGGCCAGGTGGCGCGTCAGGCTGCCCAGCCCCGGCCCGATCTCCAGCACGGTCTCCTGGTGGGTGAGCCCGGCGGCCTCCAGGATACGCCGGATGGCGCCCTCGTCGGTGAGAAAATTCTGCCCCAGCCGCTTGGTGGGATGCAGCCCAAAGCGCTGCAGCAGGGCAGGCACGTTCAACGGCGGTAGGCCGGCGAAATCTTCTGCCGCGCTCACGGGCAGGCCGGTTCCTCGGGCTCGGTCGGCCAGGTGCCGTTCATGAAGCGGGCGATGTACTCGCGGATCAGGTCGTAATTGGCTTCCAGCACGAAGGTGGTGTTCTTCTGGACCGGGTTATACATCCTGCCGGGGCTGAAGAGCTCCTCGGGCAGGCTGGTGAAGAGCAGGTTCTCGCGCTTGATCTGCGGGGCCAGGCAGGCCAGTTGGCTGAGCTGCTCCAGGCTCAGGTCAGTCTGCACCGACCCCACGAAGGACTGGATGATCTGGGGGATCTTGGGGATCACCGCCGGGCTGGTGATTTTCTCCCGCAGGGCGCAGATGACCATGGTCTGGTGGTCCATACGGGTGAAATCGTTGTAGCGCTTGCGGATGCGGGCGAAGGCCAGGGCCTGTTCGCCGGTGAAGTGGTGCTGACCGGCATAGAAATAGCCCAGATCCACGGTCATCGGGTCATCCGAGCGCCCGTCCACGTCGTTGGGCAAGTACAGATCTATGCCGCCCAGCGCATCCACGATCTTGACTAAGGTCTGCATGTTGACGGCCCCGTAGTGCTCGACCGCCAGTCCGAAGTTCAGGTCCAGGGTGCGGGCTAGGAGCCCCGGCCCCGCCCCCGGTTCATCGTAATAGCCCATGCCGGGGCTTCCGTAGAAGTACGCCTGGTTGAGCTTGCCGTGGGTAATGCCATATTTCTCACTGATATCAGGAATCTCCACCCACAGGTCGCGCGGCATGGAGAGGACCGAGACCTTTGGCGTCACGAAATCGATCCGGGCGATGCGGATCACGTCTGCCAGCCCATAGCGGTAGTCCTGGCCGCTATCCGCGCCCAGGGCCAGGACCGTCATCAGGGGAGGCCCGCCGCACAGCGCCGCCGGGGTGGGCGTGAGTTTCGGGGTTGGGCTGGCAGGCTTGAGGTTGGCCGCGGGCCTGTTCTCTGACGCAGCCTGTTTCTCGGGATTGGTAACATACTCCTGGGTTTCGCCGGGCACTGCCGCGCTGGCCTGTGTTGTTGCGGTGCGAGTTGGCAGGCCCAGCTCTGGCCCCAGCGGTGCGGTCCACTGCCGCCGGGCCAGTGGGTACAAAGCCAGTCCGCCAACCACAAGCGCAGCCAGGAGGATGGCTAGCAGGATGAACAGGGTTATCCGCCGGGACATACCGCGCCGATTATATCACCCTGGTCGCAGGTCCTTGATTGACCAGCTTCGCCAGTGCAGGGCCAGCGGAGGTCGCGCCACAAACCTGAATTTGTTCTCAAAGTGCTATCGCCAACCTGCGTGATGGGCTGAGGTATAATCCATAAACTCCCATGGATAAGCAGGAGCTCGAAATCGGCGGGGGACGAAGCCGCAGGCAGGCGTGGCAGCTTGGCTGGCTGGGGGGCATATCGCTGGTAGCTGCCCTTGCCCTCTTCTTCCTTTTACTTCGCTTCACCTGGTCTCTGAGCCGCCAGGCTGAGCATCCTGCGGTTTGGCTGATAGGAATCGGAGGCGCTCACGTGGCGCTGGTTGCCTTGATCTATCTGGGCCTGGAAAACGTTACAATGGCCCTTGCGTGGCGCTACCGGATGGCGTTCTTTATCAGTTTCTCCGCCGGATTGGCGCTCTGGTTGGTCGCGATGGGATTCTCCGCCCGATGGGCCAGCCCTGGCTGGCCTGCCGCAGTCTGTGCGGGCTCTTTCCTGGGGGGGCTGTTGGTCACCGGCATGAACATGGGCTTGTGGGAGAACAATTCCCAACCCTCAGACGAGGTGCAGGCTGCAGTCCTCCATTTCCACCAGGACGTGATTGGCCCGGTTAAGCGCACGCCGATTGCCAAACACATGTTCGACCTGGGCCTGGGATTCGTGGGGCTGCTGGCTGCTGCGCCGGTCTGGCTGTCAAGCGCATTCGGCATCTGGCTGGAGGATCCCGGGCCGCTGTTGTTTGTGAAGAACTCTGTCGGCCTGGGAGGTAAGAACTTCCGCCAGTTCAAATTCCGCACGATGGTGCGGGGCGCCGAGGAAGGCACCGGCCCGGTGCTCGCCAGCCAGGTAGACGAGCGCGTGCTGGTCATTGGGCGCTTCCTGCGCAAGACGGCCCTGGATGAGCTGCCTCAATTGATCAATATCCTGCGCGGAGAGATGAGTTTTGTAGGCCCGCGCCCGCAGCGCACCGTCCTGGTGTACAATTACCTGCAGAGTATGCCTGAGTACGCTGCCCGCCACGCCGTGCTCCCTGGGCTGTCTGGCCTGGCCCAGGTAGCCGGCGATTATTATCTCACCCCGCGCCAGAAACTGCGCTATGACCGGCTGTACATCCGCCATGCCGGCCTGGGTTTCGATCTCAAGCTGCTGATCCTGGCGTTCTTGATTGCGTTTTGGTACCGCTGGCAGGGCGATTGGGATGGTCGCCTGCCACGCCGCTGGATCCGGCTGGGCAACCGCAAGCCGCCTGCCGCTCAATCCGGGTAGGTCTGGCTGGTTGCCCTGGCCTCACGCCTGAAGTGCAGCCAGCTTGCCCACAGGATGGCACTCACCACCAGCGAGTTGAGCGCCTGCCCGCCGATGGTCCCATATACCCCCCAGCGCTGAATCGCCCAGATCCCAATGGTGAACATGCTAAACGTCGCCGTCAGGTTGGCGATGAAGATCGGGCGTGACTGGCGAACGGCCTTCAAGGCCGTCTGCAAAGGCCAGTAGGAAAACCACAAGGCGTAGAAGACCGCCATCAGCGCCATCCCACCGGCGTAAGGCAGGTAGGTTTCCCCATAGAGCAGCCTTAAGAGCGATTCCGGGAAGAGCACAGCCAGCGCCAGCAAGCCTAGCACGGGAATGCCCGCAATTGCGTAGATGAGGCGCATGCTGCGACTCACTGCGCCCCAGCCATTTTTCTGGAACAATCGGGCGCCGCGCGGGGTAAGGAAGGTGTCGGTGGCCCGCAGCAGCATGTGGATGGGTGCCACCAGGTTCTGCAGGGCGCGATACGCCCCGGCGGCTGCAAAGCTGATCATCCCGGCGGTCAACACCGGGTAAAACTCGACCGCCAGCCAGTTAGCAATCGTGCCGCCGATCACCCACCGCCCGAAGGACCAGTTGCGCATCCAGGTCTCCCGCAGCCCCGACAGGTCACGCGACCAGTAGTTCCGGGTTGACCACAAGGCCAGGCCAAGGCCCCCCAGCGCTCCCCAGGCGATGGCATCCAATCCGGCCAGGCCGCTCAGGCCGTCGTGAGACCCCCAATATGCCATCAGTGACAGGCGCAGCAGGTTTGCCAGGATGGAGTTGAGCAGCGCGCTCAGCACTGCCCCGCGCGTGTACAGCATCCTGCGGGCATATTCATGAAGCTGCCAGCCCAACAGAGCGAACCACAACCCGAAGAGCGTCGGCCCGGCAACGTCATTGCCGGTGACTGTCAGCAGCCATCCACAGGTGGCCACGGCCAGGGAGGAGGCCGCCGCCAACAAGAGCTGGATCAGGCTGGTGCTGGTGGCATAATGCCGAAAAGACCGGTCGTCCAGCGCGGCCCCGAACACGCTCAGCGGCTGGACCACGAATCCCTCCTGCACCGCACGCACCAGCCTGAGGGTGATGAAGCCAACCCCGTATACTCCCAACTCGGTCGGGCTGACCTGCCTGGCCAGGATCACCGTCGCCAGGAAGTTCGAGAGGCTGATGACTGCCTGGTCCAGGCCGGCCAGGTAACCCTCCCGGGCGCCCTGCCCGGAGAGCAATCCTATCAGCGCATTGATCTGGCTGCTTGTGCCGGATAGGCTGGATTCTGGAATGGGCTTGGGTGCTGGAGAGGGATCGGGTTTGGCTGTCATGTGCGGGCGGTGTTCTCAGGTTCCAGCCAGGTGAAACAGGCCAATTCTATCAGATAACCCCCTGCGCCTTGCAGAATTGCAAACTCGACCTCATGGATTCGCGAGTTGGATTGGCGCCATTGTTTGATATGATCATCCTAGATCAGGCAATATTATGTGCCTGAATGTCGGTTTTTGCAAGTTCGGAAGCCGGTTGGTTGCCTGGGTGGAGTGGCGCCATGAGAGAAGTGACCCTGTGCCAAGCTCGTAAAGAAAAAGCCCAGGGCATGCTCGAGTTTGCCCTGATCCTGCCATTATTGCTCCTGGTTGCTCTGGGCATCATCGAGATGGGTCGGCTGATGTTGATCTACAGCTCGGTGTTCACCGCCAGCCGGGAGGCGGCTCGCTATGGTTCGGCCGCTGGCGACATCGGCGGCTACACGCCTCACTATGAAGACTGCAATGGAATGGTCTCTTCCGCAGTGCGCGTGGGAAGCCTGGCAGACATTCAGCCCGCCAACGTGATCATATCCTATGACCATGGCCCCGGCACTTCGACCTTCGCCAACTGCGCCACCATAGCCAGCCAGACCGTCAACCTGGGCGACCGGGTGATCGTCCAGGTGAGCGCCAATTATCAGCCGCTGTTGCCATTGGTGCGTTTCCAATCCCTGCCCATCTCTTCCACCTCACGGCGCACCATCTTGAAAGACATCGCCATCCGCGGCACGCCGCCGGCGCCGGTGGACACCAACACCCCCACCCCGACTGAAACCCTGACCCCCACCCCTACCCCGACGCCGACAGATACCCCCACGCCAACCAGCACGTCAACGCCCACCGATACGCCCACCTCCACCGCGACCGAGACTTCCACCGCTACTTCTACCGACACGCCTACACCTACTGAAACCCTGACCCCCACGCCTACGGAGATAGGTGCGCCTACCTCAACGACCACCAGCACCTCGACGCTCACCCCCACCCCTTCGACCACCCCGACCCTCACCCCGACCAGCACCGGCACTACGACCACGACTCCCACCCCTACCCCGGCCTGCCTGATCGACGACAACGCCCAGATGCTGGTGGACAGCCCCAATAACCGCCTCTCCTGGGCGGTCACCAACCTCAGCCCGTACGACGTCTACCTGGTCGAGGCGGAGATCTTGTGGCCGAACGATTCGCGCGTGCCGGGGCAAACGCCCAAGCTTTCCTCCATCGTATGGGGAGCCGGGATCGACAGCGGTTACACCGTCTGGACGGGAACGGTAGATGGCCCCCTAGCGGTGATCAATACCTGGTCCGACCCGCTGCTGAGCCACCGCCTGCTGCCCATGAACCCCGGCCCATCCATGACGGCGACTTTTAAATACACGCGGGCATTGCTGGCTGGTTATTACCGGTTGAAGCTGACCTTCTTCAACCAGGCCCTGGGCGCCTATTGCCCGCCGGTCGAGACTACGTATACCTTGCCTGGCCCCACCGGGTCGCCGCCATGACAGGTAATAGAAGAGTTATTGCCGGAAATGAACTCGGATGAACACAGCAAAGTGGCTTGATGGCCAGTCCCGCCAGATCGTCGTCGCTGCTGTCCTGGCTGCAGTTGCAGTAGTGCCGCGCTCTACCCAGGCATTCGACGCCCCTGGCGCCACCATCCAGGTCACCACCACCCAGGACGAGCTGGTTTTGGATGGGGACTGCTCTCTCAGGGAGGCGGTGCAGGCTGCCAATACAGATAGCCCGGTGGACGCCTGCCCGGCAGGCAGCGGGCCTGATACCATCTTGCTGGCGGATGGCCTCTACAAGCTGGCGATCCCTGGCGCCGGCGAGAATGAAAATCAGAGCGGAGACCTTGACCTTTCGACCGATCTGCGCATTGTCGGGTCAAGCCCGGCTGCTACCATTGTCGGTGGAGCAGGGTTGGATCGGGTTTTCCACATCTATGGCTTGGTAACGGTCGAATTGGTCCGTATGACCATTCAAGGTGGGAACGCCAACGACGGAGGTGTGTACGGCGGCGGTGGGGTGCTGAACCAGGGCGGCACACTGACTCTCGACGCCTGCATCTTGAAGAATAACCGCGCAGAGCGCACAGGCGGAGGCCTGGATAACTCAGGCAATGGCCTGCTGGTCGATACCATGCTGCAGGGCAATCAGGCCTCTGCCGGTGGCGGCATCTTCAACGACGTAACCATCATCCTGAGAAGCGCTATCCTGTTGAATAATCACGCCACCAGTACAGGCGGCGGGTTGGACAACGGCAACACTGCATCGCTGACCAACGTCACGCTGACCGGCAATACTGCCCCATCGGGGGAGGCGATCTTCAACGATGGCACCCTGGCCTTATATAACAGCACCCTGGTGGATAATCCCATCAAGAATATGGGCTCGAATGGCGCCCGTTTTCTCAATACCTTGCTTTACAACAGCCAGGGAAGCGAGAACTGCCTGGGTGACGGGATCTACACTTCCGAAGGGCATAACCTAGAAAACTGGGATACCTGCAACTTTAAAGCCGCCAATGACCTGACTAATGTGGAGCCTCTCCTGGATGATCTGCAGGATAACGGCGGGCCTACCCCGACCTTTGCCCTGCAGCTGGGAAGCCCGGCGATAGATGCCGGTGATCGGATAGATTGCCCGGATTTTGACCAGCGTGGCGCCATGCGCCCGGAAGATGGCGATGGGGATGGCGATCCTCGCTGCGATATCGGTGCCTTCGAGCTTGGTGGAATTTTTCCAGAGCCACTCTTAATGCCGCTGCTCATTCGTTGAGATATGTCAGGCGCGGTGAAGCGGGAGACCGGGAGGTTGAAAGAGAGGGTTAGGTAATCATGCAGAAGGATGACACCTACACCGAAAGTGAAAAAGGCCAGAGCATGGTGGAGTTTGCCTTTACTCTCGTTATTCTGATCATCCTGCTGGCCGGCACGGTCGACCTGGGGCGGGCTTTCTTTACTTACATGTCCCTGAGGGAGGCTGCCCAGGAAGGTGCACTGTATGGTTCTATCAACCCAACCGAGACGGCCCAGATCGAGAGCCGCGTCCGCAACAGTTCCAGCATGCTGCAGAGTCTCAGCGCCGATCCCAGTGCGATTACGACAGTCCAGACCACGATCGTGGGATCACCCTGTACCGGGAATGTGATCAGCGTCCAGGTGGTCTATTCCAATTTTCCCATCACGATGCCGTTCCTGGGCGCAATCATCGGAAGCCAGACCGTGGCGATCAGGTCTACCGCGGTCGATACGGTCCTCAGCCCGGCTTGTCATTGAAGGGTCACGCTGACTGTGGAGGTGAAAGATGAATCCGAAACCTTCGGAAAAAGAACGAGGCCAGGCATTGGTGCTGCTGGTGTTTGGCATCGTGACGTTGCTTGGCTTTGCAGCCCTGGCGGTTGACGGCGGCATGCTATACGCCGACCGGCGGCAGGCCCAAAATGCTGCCGATGCTTCTTCCCTGGCCGGGGGCGGTGTGGCTGCCCTGCACCTGGAAAACACCCACATGACCTACATAAACTGGGATTGCAGCGATGGGCGCGTGCTCAGCGCTCGCCAATTGGGTGAGAACGCGGCGATTAATCGCGCCGGTTCGAACGATTTCACCATCGACCAGGATATCAGCGACGACCACGGCGTAGACTCCACCTGCGGCTTGGTCGACAACGGCAGCTATATCGATAAATATCTCGACCTGCGCACCCGCATCACCGACGATACCCCAACCGCCTTCGCCCATTTCGTCTATTCCGGGCCGCTGCGCAGCACCGTGGAAGCCATCACCCGCATTCGCCCGCGCATGCCGCTCGGTTTCGGCAACGCCATCATCGCCCTCGGCGACGTGTGCCAGGGCAATGATGGCGGTGTGACCTTCGACGGCACCTCGGCCGTGTACGTCAATGGCGGCGGCGTCTTCTCGAATGCCTGCATCGTCGGCGGCGGGACGGTCGATGTCAATGTGACCGGCGGAGAAATCCGCTGCTATGGCAGCAACTGTTACACGAACAACGGCGGCGCTTCGCTCTCTCCGCCTCCACAGGAGAATGCACCCTACCGCCTGCCTCCAGAATCGGTTGCCGTCCCTGCTCCGGATTGCAACGCCGCGGGCATGGTCGATCGCAGCATGGCTGGCAATCCGACCACGATCCAGCCCGGTCGCTACAGTCAGACCATCCGGGTGAACAACAACGAAACGCTCACCATGGAGCCGGGGCTTTACTGCCTCGCCAACGGCGCCACGATCAATGCAGGCGGTTCCTTGAACGGGGAGGGGGTGACGATATATGTCACCGGCGGCGATTTCCTCACCAACGGCGCCGCCGCGGTAGTGCTTTCAGCGCCGCCCTCGCGCAACTGCCACTATTGCCCGCCTGCCATCGGGGGCGTGGTGATCTATATGGCGCCGGGCAACACCGGTACGGTATATATCACTGGAACTTCCTCCTCCTCGTACACCGGGACGGTCTACGCGCCCAACGGTACGGTTGAAGCCGGCGGCACGGCGGAATCGATCTACGTCCACACCCAATTGATCGGCTGGACGGTCAAGGTGCACGGCACCCCCGACCTGTACATCAACTTCGAGGAGGAAAAGACCTTCACCATACCCGCCATGCTGGAATTATTTAAATAATCCGGTTGCCTCCCCGAACCGCCGAGTAGCTCTAAACAACCCACTCAGACAATAGGGTCAATCAATGATATCCGTCTACAGAAATGGTGAGCGAGGCCAGGCGTTGATACTGCTCGTCTTGGGGGTGGTGATATTGCTCGGATTTACCGCCCTGGCGGTAGATGGCGGCATGCTCTACGCTGATCGCCGGCAGGCGCAGACCGGGGCCGACTCGGCCTCTCTCACCGGCGGCGCAGCCGCAGCCATGGACCTGGAAAATGGTTCGGTGACCTACATGAATTGGAATTGTAGCTCAGCTGGTATCACTTCAGCACGGCAGGCGGCAGCATTTGCGGCGATCAACCGTGCCGGTTCCAACAGCTACACCATTGACCAGGACATCAGCGACGATAACGGCGTCGACACCTCCTGTGGTCAGGAGGATAACGGCAGCTATGTGGATAAATACCTGGATATCCGCACGCGCATCACAGAGGATACTCCTACTGCTTTTGCACATTTTGTGTATTCAGGCCCATTGCGCAGTACGGTGGAAGCTATAACACGCATCCGGCCGCGCATGCCGCTCGCTTATGGCAATGCCATCATTGCCTTGAGCGACGTCTGCCATGGCAATGAAGGGGGTGTCACTGTAGACGGGAACAGTCTGGTAAGGGTCTTCGGAGGGGGGATATTCTCGAATGCCTGCATCGTGGGCAATGGCTCGGTGGATGTCGAGGTCACGAATGGGACCATCCGTTGTTACGGCGCAAATTGTTTCACAGGCCATGGGGGCGCATCTTTCTCGCCCACTCCGGAGGAAAATGCACCCTATCGCCTGCCCGCCTCTTCCGTTGCTGTTACCGAGCCAGACTGCTATGCTCCCGGCATGGTCGATCGTAGCCTGAGCGGCAACCCGACCAGCATCCAGCCAGGACGGTACAGCCAGCAGATACGCGTGAACAACAACGAAACCCTGCATATGGAACCCGGATTGTATTGTCTGGCCAATGGTGTGCGGGTGAACGGCAATGGCACGCTGACGGGGGATTGGGTGACACTCTATATCACCTCCGGCGACTTCGACACCAATGGCAACGCCACGGTAACCTTATCCTCCCCGCCGGCCAGGAATTGTACCGTTTGCCCGCCCGCTATTGAGGGTGTCTTAGTATATCTGGCAGAAGGTAACGATGGAAAAGTCTACGTCACAGGAAACTCTTACTCCACCTACACCGGGACGGTATATGCCCCCAATGGCACAATCGAAGCCGGGGGCACGGCAGATTCCTTCAATTTCCACAGCCAGCTAATCAGCTGGACCGTGAAAATGCACGGGACCTCTGATGTCTACGTGTACTTCGATGAAGAGCTGAATCACCAGATTCCATCGTTGCTGGAATTGTTTAAATAGGGTTGGTCGCTGGGATTAATTGGGGGAATAACCAAGTGTCCGGGCAGGCAACCCGGCGGCACCCAGAATGGCCCACTTACCGCTGCTTCCTCTCGGACCTGGCGGGGTTTGCGGGTTTCTGCCGCGCCGGACCCACCCAGACACATGCGGAGGATACCGCGCGAAGTTGTCCTTGTCAATGTAGCCGCCCATCCTGCAGCATGCTCCTTAACACCGTCTGCAAGATGCCTCCGTTGCTATAATACTCAGTTTCAATAACAGTATCCAGGCGGGTCATCACCTGGAAAGACATCACCCCGCCCTGCGGGTTTCCCAGATCGTCGGTTTTTTCAACCCGCACCTTAAGCAGGCTGTGGGGTTTGGCGGCTTCCACCGCCTGGCGCAGCCCTTCGAGGTGATAGATCTCGCTTCCCTTCAGCCCCAGGGCAGCGGCGCTTTCGCCGGGTAGGAACTGCAATGGCAGCACCCCCATCCCGATCAGGTTCGAGCGGTGGATGCGCTCGTAGGATTCGGCGATGACCGCCCTGACCCCCAGCGACATGGTGCCCTTGGCGGCCCAGTCCCGGCTGGAGCCAGCTCCATACTCCTTGCCGGCCACAACCAGCAATGGGATGCCCTGCTCCCGATATTTCATAGCCGCATCGAAAATGGGCATTATCTCTCCGCCGGGGAAATGCCGTGTGTAACCGCCCTCCATGCCTGGCACCAGGCTGTTCTTCAGGCGGATATTGGCGAACGTGCCGCGCGTCATCACCCGATCGTTGCCGCGCCGGGAGCCATAGGAGTTGAAATCGCGCACCGCCACGCCGCGCTCGATCAAATATCTGCCGGCAGGGCTATCTGCCGGGATTGCGCCGGCAGGAGAGATGTGATCGGTGGTGATGGTGTCGCCTAATAGGGCCAGCAGGCGCGCCCCGTGGATATCGTTCGGTGCAGTTAGCTCCCGGCTGAAACCCTCGAAGAACGGTGGCTCCTGGATATAGGTTGAGTCTGGGTCCCAATGGTAGAGCTCGGTCCCACCGGCTTCGATGGCGTTCCAGGTTTCGTTGCCGGTAAACACCTGTGAATATTTCTCGACGAACATCTCTGGCCGAATTATCTGGGAAATTGCCCGCTGGATTTCTTCATTGGAGGGCCACAGCTCACGTAAGAATACTGGCTGCCCATCTATGTCGTAGCCTAAAGGTTCCCTGGAAAGATCGATATCCACCGTGCCTGCCAGGGCGAAGGCCACCACCATTGGCGGCGACGCCAGGAAATTGGCCCGCACATAGGGGTGGATGCGGCCTTCAAAGTTCCGGTTTCCGGAAAGTACTGCCGCCGCCACCAGGTCGGCGCTGGAGATGGCTTTGACCACCTCGCCCGGCAGTGGACCGGAATTTCCGATGCAGGTTGTGCAGCCATAGCCGACCACGTTGAAACCCAGCTCGGCCAGAGGTCCGATCAAGCCTGCTTCGGCCAGATATTCCGTCACCACCCGCGAACCCGGCGCCAGGCTGGTTTTCACATAGGGCGGGACCTTCAGGCCGCGTTCGACCGCCTTCTTAGCCAGTAAACCTGCTGCGATCATCACCGAGGGATTCGAGGTATTGGTGCAGGACGTGATGGCTGCGATCACCACAGCCCCGTGGCCGATGTCTACATTTCCGCCGTTCGTTCCAACGACCGCCTTCTGTCCCAGCTTATCGGGGCTTAATTCATAGCCGTTCTCCTTCATAGGGGTGGTCAGGGCATGTTGAAACGAGGCTTTCAATTCGCTCAATGCTATGCGATCGTGAGGTCGTTTAGGGCCCGCCAGGCTGGGTTCCACTTCGGCCAGGTCCAGTTCCAGGGTCTCGCTGAACTCAGGGTCGGGGGAGTTGGCGTCACGGAATAGCCCCTGCTCCTTGCAGTACCACTCGACCCGTTCGACCAGTTCGGCGGGACGCCCGGTTTGTCTCAGGTAGCGCAGGGTCTCGTCATCCACGGGGAAATATCCAATCGTGGCCCCGTACTCGGGTGCCATGTTGGCAATTGTCGCCCGGTCCGGGAGCGATATAGTCCCCAATCCAGGACCGTAAAACTCGACGAACTTGTCCACCACCCCTTTGCGGCGCAATATCTGGGTAACCGTCAGGGTCAGGTCGGTGGCAGTCACTCCCGTGCGCAGCTCCCCAACCAACTTGAAGCCGATCACGTCTGGAGTAACGAGGTCGATCGGCTGCCCCAGCATGGCAGCCTCCGCCTCGATGCCTCCCACCCCCCAGCCGACCACCCCCAGCCCGTTGATCATCGTGGTGTGCGAATCGGTGCCTACCAGTGTGTCAGGGTAGGCCAGCCAGCAATTCTCCTCCTCTGTTCTGATCACCACCTGGGCCAGGTACTCCAGATTGACCTGGTGGACGATGCCGGTTGCCGGAGGCACCACGCGAAAATTGTCAAAGGCTTTCTGCCCCCAGTGCAAGAACTCATACCGCTCCCGGTTGCGCTGGAACTCCAGGTCGGCGTTGCGCATCAGGGAGTCTGGATTGGCAAAGAAATCCACCTGTACAGAATGGTCGATCACCAGGTCGACCGGCACCAGCGGATTGATCTTCTTTGGGTCGGCTCCAAGCTGTGCCAGCGCAGAGCGCATTGCAGCCAGGTCCACCAGGGCTGGTACCCCGGTAAAGTCCTGCATGATCACTCTTGCAGGCCTGAAGGGCAGGCTGGGGCGCGCGGCTGAGACTGCAGCCCAGCCTGCCAGGTTGCGCACGTCCTGGATGGTGATCTCATTCTCATTGCACTGGCGCAGCAGCGATTCTAATAACACGCGCAGAGAGAATGGCAGCCGGCCGAGGGTCAGCAGACCGGCCTGCTCCAGCTTCCTCAGGCTGAAAATACTGTACTTGCCATGAGGGGTTGTCAGCGTGGCGCGCGTTTCGAATGGGTCATGGGTCATAGACTCTCCTTTGGCTTGGAGTGGAGTGAATCTATAAAAACAATGGGTCGAGCAGTCTAGGTCATGGTGCAGTGAGTGTGCTGTGGCGCAGGATGGCGTCTGTCATGCGCACTACCCGCGCCATGAATTCGACGTCATGTACCCGAACGATGTCCGCTCCGCGCAGGATGCTGACCGCCACCGCGGCCGCGGTTCCTTCCAGTCGCTGCTCTGGCGGCAGATCGAGTGTGTAGCCGATGAAGGACTTGCGCGATGGGCCAACCAACACGGGATAACCCAGGGCACAGATCTCTCCCAGCCGGTCGATCAGCTCCAGGTTCTGCTCAACGGTCTTCCCGAAGCCGATTCCGGGGTCCAGGATGATGTGCTCCTCGGAAATGCCGGCTGCGCGGGCAATTTCCACGCTCTCCAACAGCTCTTGGCGGATATCTTCGATCAGGTTCTCGTACGGAATATCCACGTAGCGTCCGCCCAGGCGTTCACGCACTTCGGCGTGTACCCAGGAGCTGCGGTTGTGCATCAAGATCACTGGCACCCCATAGTGTGCAGCCACTTCCGCCAGCCTTGGGTCAGCGCGTAGCCCCCATACATCGTTCACGATATGCGCGCCAGCCTGCAGGGCGGCCTCAGCCACCTCGGCCTTATAGGTGTCGACCGAGACCAGGATGTCGATCTCCCTGGTCAAGGCACGAATGACCGGCAGCACTCGCTCCAGCTCTTCCTCCAGGCTCACCGGCTGTGATCCGGGGCGGGTACTCTCCCCGCCCACGTCCAGGATGTCGGCTCCGGCGACGGCGAAGCGGCGGGCCATTTCCAGGGCAATTCTTGGCAGGCGGTTGGGGTCGCGCGCCTGGGTGAGCAACCCATCCCCGGAAAAGCTGTCGGGCGTCAGGTTGAGGATACCCATGATGTAAGTCCGGGTCCCCCAGTTGAGTGTATGGCCTGCTATGCTGACAGATCGGTTCATCTGTGGGAATTACGAAAGTTGTAATACTGGCGCCGATATCTCAAACCAACAACGTCAGCGGGCGGTTCAACCAGACCTCGGCTTCCCCCAGGTCGGTGAAGATCGCCAGGTCCAACCCCCCCGGGCTGGTGGTCAATGCGGCGATCTTCTGGATCGCCTGGCGGACGCCATCGTTGGCTACCACGACTGCGATGCGGATATTGCGCACCGCAGGGTCACTGCCCACTTCCAAGGCGTAGGCGATGGCTTCTTCGGGGATCTCGGAAATCTGGCGCAGGTCGTAGAGATTTCTTGTCAGGCGGTCAGAGTAGAGCAGGTGTTCCAGGGCAAACTCCCGCCAGTGCTTCAAGGTGTGGGGGGAGGTATCGTTGAACGTGTAGTGCATGCCCCCGTCGGGGCGACGGCGGACGGTGTAGCCGATGCTCGGATCTGGCTTCCAATTAAGGGGTTTCAGCTCTTCTTCGGACATGAGCAGGCCTCCGGTTTTCATCAAACTTGACAATTGTTAGCTGGATTTGATACTACCATGAATCCGAGGATTCGCGTGGTAATTCCCTTCGCTGAGATGCACTAAAAAGTTGTTGCATATATCAGGCTTATGGGCAGTGAGCAGCGAACGCCGCTCCCTCTCGGGCCGGCGGTCACAGTTCCATCCGCTGTCAGGCAATTGCCTGACGATCAACCTCTCTACCAACTCGTGGACGCGTCTCTCTTCCAGGCCCAGGGCGAGTGTGTAGTATAACGCATTGCCTTCCTGGGAGGCGCAGCGACGCACACGCCCCTCGATCGAGCATATGCGCTTGTTGTGCTCGATAGAGAACAACCATTGGTACACTTGCTCGAGCAGGGGCTGCAAAGAGTATCGCCTGCCGGGTATTTCAGGTCTGCCAGGCAGGAGAGCGCCCAGCCACTTGCAATAGGGGTGATATGGGAGCTGTCCTTTTACCCGGCCTACCAGGAGAGGCCTGACCAGTGGTGATCGGTGTACCTCTTCCTGGAGTGCCTGCATCTCACGCGCATCTGGGTTGGCGCCCAGCAGGAGCAAGCGCGTCTTATAGCGAATGACCGCTGTCTCCGAATCGACCAGCCTACGGACGGCAGGAGGCATGGCGGGCTACCGGCTGATAAAGGGAATGAAGCTTTTCGCCTCCGGCAGGAGCAGGCTGATCGGGATGGTGATCGAACCATAAGGTGTGTCGTTAACGAGCACCACCTGGGCCGTGTTAGAGAGACCGTTTGCCAACGAGGCGTCCAGCACCAGATTGATCGAGAGCCATTCTCCCGGCGCCAGGTTTCCGGCACTCGGCGATATCTCCAACCAGGGGACATCGGCCCATGCACAGGCTGATCTTTCCCCGCTGTCCACCTCCAGCACCTCTCCACTGACCTGGTTTATTATCCAGAGATGTCCCTGGCAGTCGATCTCCATCCCTGCCTGCTGAAAATCTTCCAAGCCTGAGACATCAAATCCGCCCAGGATTGTCAGGCTTTCACCGTCCAATACATAGACGTCAAAGCCTTGGTCGGCGTTGGAGAGCACGAACAGGTGCCCCGTGTCCGGATTGAACGCCAGCCCGGAGATGTTCATCGCCAGGTTGACTGACCGTAAGGGCGACCCCGCTGCATTAAATTGATGTAGTATTCCGTCTGTCCAGGATCCCGAGAAGAAGGTGCTGTCGTATGGGTTGAACGCCAGGCCGCGTTGACCATGCGCGATGGGTGGGCAAATCACCTGCCCACTGGGCCTTCCGAGCTGGGGGCTGATCTCGACCACGCAGGGCTCGCCTCCGACGTTCGCCTGCCAGAGAGTGGCGCTGAATGGGTCGTATACCAGGTCTGCCGGGAAGATGATCGGTCGTTGAGGGTCGATCAGGGAGAGCGTATCGCCAGTCACCTGCCCTGCTGGGGTGAAGCGGTGGGCAATGTCGTCGCCCCCAGCAGCAGAGACGTCCCCGACCCACAGGTCGCCCGTGAGCGGGTTTACGGCAATCCCCCAGGGGTGTGACAATCCCGAATGCCAACTGCGCAGCAGGTCTCCCCCTTCCAGTGTTTTTGTCTCTGGCGGTCTGTAGATATAAACTGCAGAGGCATCCAGGTCGTTAAGCCTCTTGGGGGAGACTCGCCGGGTGGCTGGCGCATACGGCCCGTTGGGCGCCGCTGCCGCAGCCAGGACGTTTACCTCGGACAGGCTGAAACTGGCGGGCGCGCCGCCGGTATTGGTGACCAACAGGGTGTAGGTAATCGTCTCGGTGGGCGCCTGCGTTGCGGATAAGGTCGTCGGATAGATCAGTAACCGCCCGGCGGGCAGGTGGAAATCACTTAATGCCACCCCGTCGGTGATCACTTCTGCCTGTTGCATGTCGTCCTGATAGAAGGCCTCTGAGGCCGTGAATGGTTGCATGCCGGTTTGCGAAGAAAACAATATGTAGAATCCATCGTCGACATTGGGATCCTCAGGATTGGATTGGCTCTGGGTCGCCTCTTCAGGCCGCTGGTCGCTGGCAATCGTTGCGCCGATGATTCCAGCTCCGCTGTTGGCGTCATAGACATTGCCCACCAGTAGGCCGCCGGGTATGGCCAGGCATCCCGCAGCAAGCTGGTACCCTGGGGCGTCGCAGGCCGTCTCATTTACAAGCAGGGTAAAGTCCCGCACAGTCTCCGGTATATTGGGCGTTACGACTGGATGCCTGGCCAGGTAGCCGGAGAGCATGGCCTGCACCGCGAAGGTGTGTGCCACCCCGCCCGCCAGTTGGACCTGGTAGGAGCCATCCTCAGGGTCAGTGAAGACCGTTTGAGCGAAGCCTGGGGCGCTTATGACCAGGCGGGCGTAGAGAGGCCAGCCATGCCCGGAACCATCCTTGACTGTGCCCCGCACCGTCGCCATCGGCAGGCGGTCGAGGGCAAAATCTTGAGTTGTAGAGGCGTTGTTGTTGATTTGGATGCCCGGTTCGGATACGGTCTGGTAACCGTACAGGCTGGCGGTCACGGTATAGGTGCCGGCAGGCAGGTCAGCGATCTGGTAAGTGCCGTCGGCTGCGCTCAACGTGTTGTAGGTGCCTGCGCTGATCGACGCCCCACCCAGCGCGACCTGGCTGGCGGCGTCGTAGACTCTGCCTTGCAGGTCTCCTGCGGGGGCTGTCTGGCACGACGGGAAGGAAAACGAGCCAATGCGCGTTCGCCAGGGGCTGAATTGATTGGTGACGGCATAGTATTCCTGGGTATACCAGAAGGTGCAGTCATCCAGTGGATCGACTCCCAGCATGCTGTAATCTCCCCAACGTCCGCTCTGGCTTAGCTGGGAGCCTTTGCCTTCCATCAGGGAGGCTTCTGCCCGGGGTAGGGTATGAAGCGGGTCGTCTTTCAATCGTCCGGCGTAACGGATCGACGGATAGACCGTCGCGCTGGAGACCGAATAACCAATGGCGATGTTCCCGTCACCATCCATCGCCGCAGAAGCCATCCAGCGGTGTTCTCCATTTGGCGCACCACCGGCGAAGGTGTCCTGCTGGAAGATCGACCATCCTGCGCCGTTGTTGCGCAGCTCGTACCAGCGGATGCCAGTCCTGCCGGCTTCGTCACCGATGTCGACCGTGTGGTTAGTCACCAGGGTGGAGTAGCTGCCGAAATTGCGATATTGCAGCCGATGCATCAGCCGGTCGCTGATGGCATCCAGCCCCTGGCTGGTGCCTGGCTGGGGCACGCAGAATTTTGGCTCTGGGTAGCCGCACTGTGGATTGAAGGGGGCCACATTCAGAATCCAATTGGGTTGGAGGTTATTGCCGAAGCTCGAGTTGTCAGGGTTTGCCCAGTCGACGTAGAATTCCCAGATGCGCAAGGCGTCTGCGGGACCGAGCCATTTCTTATCATCGATTTCTGCAAAGTAATTGGGCGTCCCGGCAGGCGGCGGCGGACCATCCAGGTCTGCCGGCAGCATTCCGCCGAAGTTCGGATTGGCTGCATACAGGTCGAAGTAGATCATGCGGGCTTCCCTGATGCCCTGCAGCATCTTTTCGCGCTCGAAGGCCCACACGCCTGCCCCTCCCCAAAGGCTCCCGTTCACGAACTGGTTGGCGGTCATGTAATAGGCGTCGGGCCACACCCCGAATTTGGGATAGTCGTTCATCTTGTTCCCATTGGCCCTGAAGGCATAACGGTACCATCCCCCGGTCGGATCGCCGGTCTTTGAAACGGCCACGCATTCGTAATAGGTGGAAGAGATGGAGAACTGGCTGATCAGCCAGCGGTCTGCCAGGTGATCGTATAAAACAATCGGGTCGCCGTCGTTGGTCGTCTCGCAAAGCCCACCGAATCCCGCCCAGACGGCATTCCCAGGCTGCGGGCCGTACACCAGGGTAGCCGTCTGGGTGGCGCGATCGATCTCCCAGATCGCCATAGATAGATTGACCCATTGGACGTAGTGGTTGGGGCCGATATCGCCGTTCGGATCGGGTGGCAATACCTTGCTGGAATTGTCGGCATTTGAAACACCCTCGAAATTAAATTGTGCGCCGGGCATACTCGGCTGCTGCATTGCTTCATCGCTGGTTTGCTGCAAGACCGGGTCCACATAGGAGGGCTCGGCAGGGAATGGCCCTGCGGCTTTAGGGAGCGGGAGGAGCGGGATCTCGCCTCCCACCGGGGCTGCCTCGGGTTGGAGGGCCGCCATCTCACGCAACGGCGGGGATTGGTCGAACCTCTCGGCGAAGAGCACCTGAGGCTGCAGCCCGCCGATGGGTTGGGGGTCAGGTTCTTGACCTCGGACCGAAATTACACCCCCAATCGCCAGTATTCCCAAGGCCGGCAGGCTGAGCAGGTGTTTCCAGTGTACTTTAGGTTTCATTGCGGTACCATCCTTGAAATCGGTGTGATTGTACCCCCCTGTCAGCCCTGGTGGGGATGAATGCCCTGGGTGTCGACCTCTTCCTGGAGCTCCTGTACCGTCATTCCCAGCAGCGGGTGGCGCAGGTCCGGCGCAAGATCGTTCAACGGCGCCAGGACGAATGCTCTTTCATGCAGCTTCGGGTGGGGCAACACCAGCACAGGCGATTCCAGCACCAGGTCGTCGTAGAACAGGATGTCCAAATCAATGAGGCGTGGTCCGTATTGGAAGGTCGGCAGGCGGCCTAACCGTCGCTCGAGATCTTTGAGAAAGACCAGCAGGTCTTGTGGCGTAAGGTCGGTTTCTGCTTCGATCACCTGGTTCAGGAAAGCGGGTTGGTCGGTATACCCCCAGGGCGGCGTCTGGTAGACCCGGGATCGCCTCACGACCCGCAACGCAGGGGGCATGGCCCGTAGGGCAGCCTCCAGGTTGGCGAGCCGGTCACCCAGGTTCGTGCCCAACGCTATGAAAGCCTTGTGTCCCATTGCAGCGCTCAGAAGCAAGTTACGCGAACAAATTGGAGGTATGACCACAGGCTGGATCTAGCTTATTGCAGGCGTTCGATTACCGTGGCGGTTGCCATGCCATGTCCAATGCACATGGCTTGCAGGCCAAAGCGGCCTCCCGAGCGCAGCAATTCATGCAGCAGCTTGGTCATAAGGACAGCGCCGGTGGCTCCCAAGGGGTGTCCGTGGGCGATCGCTCCACCGTTTGGATTCACGCGCCTGAGGTCTGGCCGTAGTTCGCTCGCCCAGGCCAGCACCACCGAGGCGAATGCTTCGTTGATCTCGATCACGTCGATGTCTTCGAGCGACAGGCCGGCGCGCTTGAGGACTCTTCGGGTGGCGGGGATCGGCCCTTCCAACATCAACACCGGGTCTGATCCCACCACGGCCCGTGCCACCACGCGGGCTAATGGATCAAGGTTATGGCGGCCCACCGCCTCGGCTGACGCCAGCACCAGCGCCGCTGCGCCATCGCTGACCTGGCTGGAGTTGCCGGCAGTAACCACACCCTCCGGTTTGAATACCGGCTTCAGCGCTGCCATTTTCTGCCGGTCGGGGGGCATGCGCACCCCCTCGTCGCGCGTCACGAACACTCCGTCAGGCCGTTCAATGGGCAGAATCTGACCTTCGAAGAAACCGTTTTGGATGGCTTGCATGGCCCGCAGGTGGCTCTGGTAACCAAAATCGTCCAGTTCGTCTCGCGTCAGGCGATATTTCTCAGCCAGCAGCTCCGCGCTCATCCCCTGGTGGACCAGCTCATAGGGGAAGTTCTCCGGCCACTTCGCGGGCCAGTCACTCCCGATCGGCTGGTGAGACATCATCTCCGTTCCCCCGGCGATGACCAGCTCCATGTCTCCTGAGAGGATCTCCTGACAGGCAAAGTGCACCGCCTGCTGGCTGGAGCCGCACATGCGGTTCAGGGTCACAGCCGGCACTTCCTTGGGAAACCCGGCCTGCAATACACCCAGCCTGGCCAGATTGGCTCCTTGGTCTCCGATTGGTGTGACGCATCCCCATACCACGTCTTCAACCCATCCAGGATCCACCTCTGCTCGCTCAACAGCCTCTAAAAGGACCCGGGCGGTCAGATCGACCGGTGCCAGCGGGGCCAGGGCTCCGGTCGGCTTGCCTACCCCTACTGGCGTTCGCACGGCAGAAAGTATGAAGACCTCGGTCATCCTGGGCTCCTGGGTGAGTAATTTCTGTGTGAGACAGTGGACTTCTGGATAGAAGTATATACCAAGCATACCATAACGCGCCGATTTGTTTGCCAAAAGACTCTTAGGAGACTACAATTGACCCATTAGCAAGTTTCGTTCGACGTTTTAACCGCACAGGAGGTATACATGGCCCGGGCGTCTTTTTATTTCCCGCGCGGTTTCATGTGGGGGACGGCGACCGCTGCCCACCAGGTTGAGGGCAACAATACCAACAATAACTGGTGGGCCTGGGAAGCCCGGCCGGGCCGCATCCTGCACGGTCACAAATCGGGCCTGGCATGTGATTGGTGGGGTGGCCGCTGGCGCGAGGATTTCGACCGGGCTGCCGAGGCCGGCCAAAATGCCCACCGCCTCTCTGTGGAGTGGAGCCGTATCCAGCCTACTCCAGATCGTTGGGATGAAGACGCCCTGGAACACTACCGGGAAATGCTGCAGGGACTCATCGAACGGGGCATGACCCCCATGGTGACTCTGCACCATTTCAGCGATCCGCTCTGGCTGGCGGAGATGGGCAGCTGGGAATCCACCCAGGTGGCTGAGTTCTTCGCGGCCTATGCCCGGAAAGTCGTCGAGGCCTTGCGTGAGTATGTAACCATGTGGATCACCATTAACGAGCCAAATGTCCTGATGTCCCTGGCCTACTTGATGGGGCTCTTCCCCCCCGGGAAGAAGGACATTCGGGCGGCCTTGCGGGTGATGGCCAACCTGGTGCAAGCACACGCCGCTGCCTACCGGGTAATCCACCAGGTTCAGCCCCAGGCGCGCGTCGGTCTGGCGCTGTACTATCGCGGCTTCCGTCCGGCGCTAAGCTGGTCGCTGCTGGATCGAGGCATTACCCGGCTGGTGTCTCGCTTATTCAACGACCAGTTCATGCAGGCGATCACGCGGGGAACGCTGGGATTGTCCCTGGCTCGCGTTCGCATCCCGCAGGCCAGGGGCACCCTGGATTACCTGGGGGTGAATTATTACACCAGCTCTCTGGTGGCCTTCAACCTGCTCAAGGCGCGGGAATTATTCTACCGGGAGTTCTTCGACCCGGCTGCCGAGCTGAGCGATACCGGTTTTATCGCCAACGAACCGTTGGGAATGTTCGAAGCGCTACGGTGGGGCAGGGCATTCGGCCTGCCGATGATTGTTACCGAGAATGGCGTGGAAGACGCCGACGATCACCTGCGCCCACGCTACCTGGCCCAGCATGTCCACCAGGTCTGGCGGGCGGTGAACTTCAATTATCCAATCAAAGGCTATTTCCACTGGACCCTGGTGGACAATTTCGAGTGGGAGCGTGGGTGGACGCAGCGCTTTGGTTTGTGGGAGCTCGACGTGGAGACCCAGGTACGCCGCAAGCGCCCCAGCGCCGACCTGTACGCCGAGATTTGCCGAGAGAATGGCCTCTCATCGGAAATAGTTTCCAGGTACGTCCCGGACCTGCTGCCGGCGATGTTCCCGGATTAGCTTATATACCAGGTGATGTTTGAGGTTGAAGGATGAAGTTATTCGAATTTGGAAAGTTGCATACAGTGGTGTGCCGCCCTGCCCTGCCGATGGACACCCCGGATGTGCTGGAGCTGACGGGAAGTATCTGGGAAGGCCAGGATTATGTGCCCCAGGTCTGGCAGGAGTGGCTGGCCGATGCGCAGGGCCTGTTGGCGGTGGCGGAATTGGCTGGCCGGGTGGTTGGATTGAGCAAGTTGACCCGCCTGGACCCATTCGAGTGGTGGCTAGAGGGTCTGCGCGTCCACCCGCAGCAGGAGGGCCGCGGCGTTGCCTCTCACCTGCACGACTACCTGATGGACTACTGGCAGCGCCATGGCGATGGAACGATTGGATTGGCCACCGCTTCCTTCCGTGTCCAGGTGCGCCACCTGGCCGAGCGAACCGGATTCGATAAGGTCGGGGAGTTCACATTTTTTATTGCGCGCCTGGACCAGGCTGCAGATGAACCTAAAAACGCGGATTTTCGTCCCCTCGAACAAGACGAAATACCCAAGGCCCTGGATTTTGCCCGGGGAAGCGAATCATTGGAGATGAGCCATGGACTTATGGATCGAGGCATCCAGTGGGTGAACCCTACGGCCCGCTACTTCGCTGAGGCCGTGAATCGTGGCTGGGCCTGGTGGTGGCGCAATCGCCGGGGATTGCTCCTGGCGAGGGAAGATCGCGATGACGAGGGCAACCGCCTGCCCATGATCCAGCTGCTCGCCTGTCCTACAGATCAGATCACCGCTCTACTAATAAATTACGGTGTTCTGGCTGCCAGCCTGGGATATCGCCGGGCCGGTTGGGCGGCGCCGCTGGAAGAAAGGCTGCTCCCCCGATTGGAAGGTGCGGGCTTCCGCCGTGATTGGGATGACTCCCTGCTCGTCTACCGCAGGGAGCATCCCACCCGAAGGGCTATGGTATAATCCGCGGCGCATTTTGATCGGAGAGGTAGCGTAGTCTGGCCTAACGCGCGCGCCTGGAGAGCGCGTGAGCCGAAAGGCTCCGTGGGTTCAAATCCCACCCTCTCCGCAGGTCGGAAGATCCTAATAGCCAAGGCCGCCCACGTTTGCCGCTCGGCAACGGGCTGCGGACTACCCACTTAACCGCCTGGACATAGGCAATGAAGTCATCCACAGTGTGAATCCCCACCAACCGGCGTTCTGTAGGCAAGCAGCCAAACGGAGAGATAACTCTCTGCCTCAGTTTACAGATTTGCCCCTCCACAGGTCAACCATGCATCAGAGTTATGTCACGTAAAAAGTTTTCGATCCTTACTCCTAAAGAACCAGAAATCGGTAATATGATATAATCTATATGGTCTTACTTGGGATTTGTGGAATCGCCGCCAGTCCTTGTGCAGGACTGGCGGCTCTCTTTTTGGCCTCTTATTAAACAGCATGGAAATGAGTTCCGACAATGAATGAGCGGGATATGTCTTTCCAGGTCGGAGACCAGGTTATACATTGGGTGTACGGTCTCGGAGAAATTGTCCAATTGGACGAGAAAGTATTGTCCGGACACACTGGTAAGTACTATGTTGTGCAGATACGCGATCTAACACTTTGGGTTCCGCTTACTGAAACCGGTGAGCGCTGCCTGCGTTTCCCCACGTCGGCGAGAGATTTCCAAAGACTCTTTCATATACTGGCGAGTCCCGGGGAGCCGCTCCCGGTTGACCGTTTTGTGCGGAGAACACAGTTGACGGAACTTTTGAAAGATAGAACACTCGAATCGATTTGCCGGGTGGTTCGCGATCTGGTGTATTATAGGCGGACAAAAAAGATAAATGAAAATGATAATTCTATCTTGGCTCACGCCAGGAAATGCCTGCTTGATGAGTGGAGCGTGGCTTTATCGGTTCCAGTCCAACAGGCCGAGCTTGAATTGAGAGATTTGCTGGAGACGAATGTGTTATAATTGAATTCAACTTACTATTGGGTACAGTTATCGCTGACCCCTTCTGTGAGGTCGGCGATTCGTTTTTAACATTTCAAAGGAGATTTTTGGATTATGGAAACCAAGCTTTATGTTGGAAATCTTTCTTATGATACTACAGAAGAAGATCTGCATACATTGTTTGCCCAGGCAGGCACGGTTCAATCTGTAGACTTGATTAAGGACCGTTTAAGCGGCAGGTCGAAGGGTTTTGCCTTTGTAGTGATGGGCAATCAAAGTGAATTGGAAAAAGCCATTCAAATGTTCAATCGCTACAACCTGAGCCAACGCGAATTAACCGTCAATATCGCTCGTCCGCGCGAAGAGCGTAGTCAGGTCGGATTCGGGGGCAGCAGGCAAGGTGGGCGCCATCACAGTGGTCGCGGCGGGTCCCGTCGATATTAAGCCTTAGCGAGTTGGAAATCGTCCGCCGGTAACAGGCCAATCCCCTGCCGAAAGAATTGCCCCAATTTCATGGCTGTGAAATTGCCGCGCCCTTTCAGCCGGTGTGGCTGTCGCTTGAGCCATTTTCTATACATTTCCCCTGGATCATGACCACGCTTGGGCCTGGTTATCGGCAAAGTCCTCGTTAACCGCACAGCCCGTGCGACATATGAACATAGTTACGACGACGTTGCTGCCACGAGGAATGGCGAGCCAGGTCTATGCCCGTGGGCAGAGTCTGCGACAGCAGGTGCAAGACTAGCAGATCGAGATCGAGGAAGTGAAAAGGCGCGCCAGGTTGCTGAGATCACGGAGACGGAACAATTTCGCGGCTTGTGCGACACGGCGCAGAGATTACGCTGGCAGAGTGGGCAGTAAATTTCCTGGAGATGAGCCAGGCCTCAGGCTGACAATAGACAGGCCTCTTGATGCAGTAAGAGGCCTGTCTATTTACTTAACGCGTGCACTTGGCGCTGGAGCGCTAATCGCCGTTTGATCGCACGTGCTACATGTCCGGCATCATCGGGTCCATGATCATGTAATTGCGCATCATGGTCATATCTTCGTGCTCCAGGATGTGGCAGTGGTACATGTACATGCCGCTATACGGCGCGAACTTCATGGCGATCTTGACACGTTCTCCCGGCCAGACCAGCACGGTGTCCTTCCACCCGCCATCCACGAAGCCCTGGTTGACGGTTTGATAACTGCTCATGGTGGACGCAGTCCGCTGGACGACCTGGAATTGGACGTTATGTACGTGCATGGGGTGCGGGATGGGGGTGTTGTTGATCCATTCCCAGGCCATGGTTTCATCGCGCCACACCATTTCGTCCTCGGCAACTGCCTCCATCTCATAGACGCGCCCGTTGATCGTCCAGACCATCTGTCTCATGTCCAGGGTGAACGGGCGTGGTGCAGTGAAATTGGGCACATTGCTGGCGTCGTAGCGCACCGCTAGAGCAGGGAGAGGTCCCAGGGAAGGCCTGGCGGTGGTTTTCCTCCCCACGTTCACCGTCAAGATGTTGAACGCTGCACCCATGGCCAGGGCTGACCCCATGCCTCCGCCGCCGCAGTTGCAGCCGCCTCCGCCTCCACCCATGCCGCCTCCGCCGCCCCCACCACCTCCGCCTCCGCCGCCCATGCCCCCGCCGGGATCGAAGGAGAGGCTGCGTAGGGTCACTCGCTTGCCGGCCAGAGAGCTGAAGTCCACCCACAAGTCCACTCGTTCGCCGGGCATCAACATGACATAGCTGCGTGTGGCCACAACCGGCAGCAATCCGCCATCCGTGCCGATGACGTTCAATGGCATGTTGTTGCTCCAGCCCAGCTTGTAGGTGCGGGCGTTTGAGCCGTTCAGGACGCGCAGCCGGTAGGCGCGTGGTTCCAAAGAGATAGTCGCCTCCGGTTTCCCGTTCACTAGGATGCGAGCGCCTAGGTATCCCCACATCTGATTCGGCTGGTAGAGAAATTGGTTATTGCTGTCGAAGCTGCGGTCCTGGATGACCAGCGGCACATCGTTGGCGCCGCTGCTGGCGCCCGGGACCGCCAGCTCCTCCGCCGCATCCCACACGTGGAACAGCCCAGCCAGGCCCATCAGCACCTGCTCGGCGGTGCGCATGTGCGGGTGAGGGTGGAACCAGTGCGGCCCGGCTGGGTCGATCACCTGGAATTCGTATACCTTGGTCATGCCCGGCCCGATGGCCTGCATAGGCTGGCCATCGCAGTCCTCCGGCACGCGCAGGCCATGCGGGTGAAGGACGGTATCCTCGGCCAGGTTGTTGTGTAAAAAGATACGCAGCTTCGTGCCGCTCTGCACGCGCAGAATCGGTCCCAGGTAGCTGCCGGGTATGGCCTGCAGGGTTACACCTGAGCCTCCCAGGAGCTGGCCAGCGTAGCTCCACACGCGCGTCTGCTCGCCGGGCAGGATCTGCACCCACTTCTCGGTGGCGGTTAGCGAAAGCTCTGCATCCGGCATGAACGGCTCCATATCCATCTGGGCCGGGCAAGAGTTCATCCAGCCTGGTATGGTGTAAAAAGGTGCTTGACGGCGCCCGAAGGCGGTAAAGCTGCTGCCCAGCAGGGCTGCTGCGCCGATGCCGGCGCTGCGCAAGAAAGCCCGCCGGCTGAGAAGTTGCGTTCCCATGTTGTACCTCCCGTGATCCATAAATCCGTGGATGTATTTTGGGGGAGGGATGCCATCCCCCCGGTCGATCGTTCGTTATCTTTGGAAGTAGCCGTCGGACAGGGTCGTCAGGAAAGCCACGATATTGTCTACCTGTGGCCGCGGGAACATGCTCAACGTGGCGCGGTTTTGCTCCACTTCCGGTGGCGGGAACATGTCTGCCATGCCTTCGCAACCCATCCCACCGCCCATGCCGCCTCCCATGCAGCCGCTGTCCATCATGGCGCGCCAGTGATAAAAGAAGACAATGTCCTCCAACGATTTGAAGTAGCCATTGTGTCCATAGGCCTTTACAAAGTCTAGCGAAGCTCGCCGGTCCACGTTGCGCAGGGTGGGTACTTTGAACTTGCCCATCTCCGGCTGGTAGACCTCCGGCTCATGCCCGGCGCTCTTCAGGAAGATACCCAGGCCATAATCTACCCAGTTCTCGCCGTCGGGATTCCAGACAGCCGGCATCGAGTAGAAGGGATTGTCAGGGTTCTTCGGGATGCCGAGATTGTCGTAGCCAAAGTCGGTGAACAGGGGATAACCATCTGCTCCCGACGCCAGGCTGTGGCAGGAGGCGCAGTCCGCTCGAGTGGGGTCGTTGAAAACAGCCAGGCCCTGTAGCTCGGCATCGGTCAGGCCCAGATTACGAAAGGCCGTCCAGCGATTGGGATCTGTGCCGCCTCCGGGACACCCCATTGTGCCGCCCATGCCGCCACCTCTACCGCCAATCCCGCACTTGATCCTGGTCACGTCCTTACCGGCAGTTTTCGCACGATCCCAGAACAGGTCAAATTTCGAACTGTAAGGGTTTACCTCCTTGCTTCTCTCGTAGGCTGCCACAGTGCGAGCGATGCGCTCGTACACACCGGCCACATCATTGGCGCAGTCGAGCGAATCCGCCCCCCACACTTCCTTGAAGAGATCGGCATATTCCGACTCCTTGACCTTGACACACAGCTCCTGAGCGTTGGCAATGGCCTGCTCGAGCGGATTCAGGAACGGTCCCTGGGCCTGCTCGGCCAGCGGGTCGCCCAGCATCCATCCAGCAGCCCGGCCATCCCAGAACATGCCGCCAAACCAGCCGCCTTTCTGTTCATCGTAATGAAGGACCGGGCTATCTCCGCTATAGGCGGAGGTAGGTGGCTTTCGATTGCCGTAGTGGTTGGGAAGCGCGCCCTCGTAGACAGCTCCACCGGCGTTCACCAGCGAATGCGGGCCGGTGAAGCCCACCTCCGGGGCGTGGCAAGTGGCGCACGATTGACTTCCATTCACCGACAGGTTGGCGTCGAAGAAAATTGCCTTGCCAAGGGAGACCATGCCTGCGGGACCTGGGACCGACTCCTGCGCCATGGTGTACGACTGAACATTGAGCATGTACAGGCTGGTGGCAAACACCAGGGCGATCAAGATGAGCACGGGGTTTTTCATGCGAACCTCCTTATTGGGTGATCTGCTTGCCGAACTTGCTTCCGCACATAACATCGCCGTTTTTATTGTCCTTTTACAAGGACACACTACCCGTTTTGTCCAATATTTTTCCAAATTTTTTAGCGCATTTTTGCCCTGGGGAAAGGAACTTGCTCCCCAGGGCATTTACTTACCTCACTTCCATCCCTCAGGGACTTGGGATTGATATTGATCTTATGATTCGGTGATTGACTTCTCTTGTAACTAGCCTCAGGTTTTGGCTGCTATCGGGGGAGGGAGTGCTCCCTCCCCCATCTCGGATAACCAGAGTAAGGGTCTATGGCGTGGTCACGCTGGCGGTGTTCGACCATGCCGAGGAGGTCGTATCATTGAAGGCCAGGACCCGGTAGTAGTAGGTCCTGCCGCGCGCCGCGTTCTGACTGAAGGTGGTCACGTTGGCCACGACCGTGGCGTTGACTACGTTCAGGGTGAAACCGGCGTTGTCAGCCCGCTGGATCAGGAAACCGGTCTCGTTGGCGCTGTTGTCCGTCCAGATAAGTGTGACCGTGGCTGTCTTGTTGGTTTTTCTGACGGCGCTTGCTGCCAGGTTACTTGGGGCGGTGATGGTGCTCACAGCCCCGCCCCTCGAGTCGAGTGTCAGGGTTGGGAAGCCGCCGCCCGGCGGGATCTGGTTGAACGCCGGATTCGAGTAATCCCAGGTGTCTCCAACGGTGTTGATGGCATACACCTGGTATTCGTACACGTTCTTTGTTGTGCCAATCACGTCACTGTAGGTCCTTGGACCAGTTTGCCACCCGACGAACGGCGGACCGGCCAGCGGGTCGTCGGACACGGCTGTGGCGATGATGATCCATGGATCGGTAGAACCGGCTACCCGCCGTTCGATGACGAACGCCGTCTCGTTGGTGGAGTTGTCTGTCCAGGTCAGCACGTTGGCTGTGTTTTTGCCCGTGCCGCTAAGGGTCCAGGTGAGGCCGCTCGGCGCTGCGGGCGCCACCCCGACGACCTGCGAGTGCATCATGTCCATCTCTTCGTGGCTCAGGATGTGGCAGTGCCACACGTACTCCCAGCCGTAATTCACGAAGTGGTTTATGATGTCGATCGGTTCCCCGTCTGGGTTGAAGGCGAAGATAGGCAGGCCAAGCGCCTCCTGCTGGGTGGTATTGGCAATGTAGGCGCCCTCGGGCATCGTCGGGTCGATCAGGCGGATGCTGTTGGGCAGATCGAATGGGGCGTGCGGGATGATCGGCCGCAGGGCGACGATGGTGTCCTCAAGCGGGCTGATCCTGACAGTGTCCTTCCAGCCCAGTTCGTTGAGGTCGGGCTTGCGGATAATGCCATCCCAACCCACCCGGTTGAGCAGTTGCACCTCGTACAGGTGGAAGTGGATGGGGTGCGTGTCCACTCCGTTGTGAGTGATCTTCCAGATCTGCGTGCCGTCGTCAGCCGTGGCGATCGGGTCCACCTGTAGGCTGAAGTCAGTCCCTGCCACCTCGACTCCGTCGAGGATCTCGACCGGCGGGCTCACGTACGGATACAGGATCATGTTCTGCAAGCCGGCCTGGGCGTTCGCTGTCTCCACCCCCAGGAAGCCGCTCATTCTCCCGTACTCGTGTTCGAAGGCCTCGCCCATTTCGTCCTGGATCATCTTCGGGCGCAGCGACATGGTAAGCTGATTGCCCAGGAGCGTATCGAAGGTCAGCGAGGTGTCGTAGATCTGCACCAGGCCGGCGCGCGGCCCGTTGCTCTGGAACGCAGTTCCGTAGGCCGAGTTGTAGGCGCCCTGTCCGACGATGATCGGGTTCTGCCCGTACTGAAACACGCCCTGTCCACCCAGGTTGGTGGCCTTGAAGGCGCTCTGGAGCGCACCCAGGTTGAAGCTCTGGCCAGCTCCGGCGTTCACCTTGATCTGCATCACGGTGCGGGTGTTGGGGCCATAGCCGGGCAGCGTCGAGGGCGCCCCGCCCGTGTCGCGCAGGTCCGGGTTGCCGGTGTAGTAGTCGTAGCGCGGGTCGCGCGCCGGGAAGGCCGCCGGGGCGTCGTTGTACAGGATCAATGTCTGGCCGGCGAACTGCGAGAAGTCGACCACCACGTCCGCCCGCTCGGCGGGACCGAGCAGCAGCGAGTGCTGGTCCACGTTGCCGGCGTTGAACACGGTCGGGTCGGTCACCCAGGTGGTGGGCTGGGCCGGGATGACCACCGGAGCCGGCAGGAAGCCGCCCTCGGTGCCGATCTGGATCCAGTCCGGGCCTTCCGTGCCTGCCAGCGGGGTCGGAAAGACGCCTGCAGGGTCGTTCAGGGCAGCCGCCACCTCGGCCGGATTCAGGGCCACCTCGGTGCAGGCGACGCCGGTCGATTCGGGCGCCGGATTGGGGTTGATAGCTGGATCACACACGACTCCATTGGCGTCCACGGCCTGGTAGAACGACAGGTTGAAGAAGCGGTCGTTGGCCACGCTCAGGATGCGGAAGCGATAGGGCTTCGGGTCGAGTGTAATGGTCGGGTAAACCGTGCCGTTTACAACGGGTGTGTCGTTGAAGGCCTCCATGCCCATCGATACGAAAGGCGTGCCGGGCATCAGCGGCGGCTCGCACCACTGCAGGCCGGGGTCGCAGGTTGGATCGTAGTAGGGATTATCGATTGGCCCGTATTCGATGTTTTGTGTGGGCGGCCAGAACCAGGGGCCGTATGCCCAACGGCCGAACTGATTGACCCCCGAAGTATCGCCCGGATTCTGGGCGGGCGAGTAGACGTGCGGCATCCACAGGCTGCCCTCGCCGCCCCATCTGGCGACGTCCCAGGTCGGATCCTCCAAGGCGAGCTGTTCCATGTTGGGCACGAAGGTCTTGTCTTGGATCACCAGCGGGATCTGCTCGGCGGGGAGTAGCCCCTGATTGAGCAGCGACTGCTCTGTATCGTCGGTGAGCAGATAGCCAGCCGCCTCGCCGGCGTACACGTTCAGGCGGGTGATGCCCCAGGAGTGATCGTGGTAGAACATCAACCGGGCGCTCTGCTGGTTGCTGTAGTAGAAGGTCATCACGCCATCTGACGGATCGCCCGGGTCATTCATATCCGGCACGGGCATCACGCTGACGCCCTGCGGGTAGGGGGTGTTTTCGTTGGCGGGGGTGATCCACTGGTGAGGGGTACCGTCGCTGATCCACGGGACAATACCGCCGTGCAGGTGCAGCGTGGCGCGGTTCTCGGTGTAACACCCGTAGGGCTTGGGCATCATCCCGCACATCGGGTTCTGCGGGTCTGGCTCTGCCATCATCTCGCCGGTGGTCGGGTCGAACATGTCGGCGCCCATGCCCGAGCCCATCACGGTGGTATCGACCGGGATGAACAGGTTCCCGCCCTCGCCGGTGGGCAGCAGGTTGTAGAACTTGATCCGCACGGGGCGGTCCTTCTTAGCCATGATGGTCGCCCCCAGGTAATGGGGGGAATCAACCGCCAGGGCCTGTGATCCGTCGGGCAGAAGGATCGGGCTGCCATTCAGGTTGAACAGGGGAACCTGTGCGCCGGGCACCACGCTGGTGGAGAGCTGCACGTAGCCGCGCAGCCGGGTGGGGGGCAGGTCGGAGTGCATCTGCTCCTGGTACTCGATCAATGCGATCTCGTAATAGTCCGCGCCCTCGTCCACGTCGAGCGTGTTTGGATCGTCAGGGTACGACGCTGTATCGGGGATGGCGACCGAAATGTACTGTCCCAGGTTGTTAGCGCCGCCAGGCCCAAGGCCGGCCAATCCGTCCACGAACTTGCGGATGCCACCGGAGATGACCACGTTAGCCCCCGAAAGGTCGAGCACCTGGGCTGCGAAGGAGTAGGTGCGCGCCTGGGGGTAAACTGGGAACTCGGGACTGCCGAGGGTGATCGTGCTGTCCTGGAGGGGCGCCGTGGGCGCTGGATAGCTGATGATGTCGCTCCCCGATCCGGTGTCGATGGGGACGCCCTGCCCGTAGAAGGCAAGCACGTCGCCCGCCTGCACGGCGATGTTTGGCACCGGGAACGTGGCGACCTCGCTTACCGCTGGATCAGCCAACGCTGGCACGGTGAGCAGGCCGCTGTCATAGACGACCAGATATTCATTGGCGATGCCCGTCGGCCGCAATACGTAGGCGTGGAAGATGTTGCCCGCCGATGGGAAGGGGCTCCCGCCGGGATTGGCCTGGTTCCACGTCTGGAACGACTGGAGCATGCCATCGGGAAGCGCGGTCGGAACGACCACCAGCACCGGAGCCTGCTCCCCCAGGCCCACCGGGTAGTCGCTGGCGTATGCCCGATCGATGAGAGGATTCCCGACGGTGATGACCGCTCCGTTGACCGTGGGCAGCGGACTGTTGGCGTAATTCGGGACGCTGAAGTAGTGCGGCGCCTCGCCCGCCATCGCCATCTGCGCCGTCCCCGCCGTGGGAAGCGCCAGGCCATCTGCCGCGGCGCGGGCGGCTGCAGCTTCCCGGTCGGCTTGGGTGATTATTTTTTTATCATTTTGTTGGCCCTGTCCAACGCTATCTGGCGGTGGTGGTTGTGCTTGTGCCTGGCCTCCGTCGCCGATAATCATGGAACCGGCGATCAGAAATGCAAATATAAGATTGAAGAGTTTACGCTGATTCACGACTGTCTCCTTAATGGTTTACCCGTGGAAATAAGCTGTATTTGGACGAGTGGGATAATCCTGGGATTACATTTGTTATTCTCCTGCGGATGACCTCCTTGTGGTTTGATTGATGATTATGACGGCTATTCGCCTCTTGACTCACTGCGCGGCATCGGTCAAGATGGCCAGGGCAGTGAGGATGTCCGATTCGCGGAATAAGGGATTTACTGGACAAGACCGCTAATGACCACCCGCACCTACGTTAAATACATTCTACAGACTCATTCGTCCGAGAAAATTTAAATTGATTGAATTTTGTTGGCGCGTATACAATATATGTAGAATCGCGAATTTATCTTTTTACCCAACCAGGCCGCGCCTGATATAGTAAAATTCCAGCTGGTAGTTTTCGGGCAGGCGATCAATAATTATCTCCACCTCGGAATGCTTTCGCTGCCTTTGAAAAACATCAGGCAGACGACGCCTGGGTACAGGCCTATCGACTCACATGGATCATCTAAAAGAAAGGAAAAACGCATCCGGCTCGGCCGAATCCGGTGAGGGGATGGAACAATATCTCGCCCGGCCTGGGATAAGCCGGCTGCGATTATTGCTGGAAAACCGCTTATTATCCGGGGGACTGATCGCAGCGCTGCCCTTGCTTGGGATGGCGATCTGGCTTGCGTGGGGGGAGGCCAACCCATGGTTGATATGGGCGTGCGGCCTGGTTTCATTGCTGCTGGCGGTTGGGGCGCTACTGCGGGTCTACCGCCCATTGACGTCGATTGCTGTACGCGCTCGGGAGCTGGCAGGGTTACCCCCGGACGATCCGCGTCTTGGGGGCTGGGTCGGTGACGACTTTCCCGCTGTAGAAACGATCACCAACGCTCTGGACCGCATCGAGCAGAGCCTCCAGGAGCTCCAGGCTTTGAACCGCATCGTCCAATTGGCCAATTCCGACAGCGATCTGATCCGCATCCTGAGCGCCATCCTGGAAGAAGCAGTGGCGTTGTTGCATGCCGATGCCGGTTTCGTTGGCCATTGGGATGCCCGGGCAGAGGTCTTCCGGGACGTGGCGGCCTGCAACATGCCGCTCTTTTCCGACCGGGAGTTCCGTTCGCGCGAGAGCCTGTCGAGTGAGGTGGCCAAGTATAAGAAGGCCATCTTCCTCGAAGACTACTCACGCTACCCATACCGCATCAAGGATTTGGAACGGTTTCGTTTCAAGGCAACGATGGGGTTGCCGCTGCTGGTGGATGGAGAATGCATTGGGGCCCTGGTTATCCAGAGCGTGGACCCCAAACGCCGTTTTACCCACCAGGATGGCCTGCTTTTGTCGGCCTTTGCCAACCAGGCTGGGGCTGCTTTTGAAAAGGCCCGTCTCTACCAGGTCGCCATGGACCAGCTTGTCGAGCTCAAGATTGCCCAGGAGAAGCTGGCTCGCGAAGGCCAGGAATTGGAGGCAGCCCTGGCAAACATGGTGCGTGTCCAGGAAGAGGAACGGGCGCGCATCGCTGCCGACGTACACGATGGCGTAGTACAGATGATGGTGGGAGGGCTGTGTGAACTCCAGGCCGCCATGGCTCGATTCCCCCAGGACCCTGACTTTGTGAGGACCAGGCAGGAGCGCGCCAGGGTGCTGATCCGGGATTCGATCACCCAACTTCGGCGGGTGATCTTCGATCTACGTCCCACTATACTGGATAACGCTGGTTTATTGCCGGCGATCAAAAGCTTGATGGAAGACTTTCGGCAGATGAGTGAAATTAACATAGAAGTGCACGCCAGCGGGATGCCGTGCCGTTTCTCTCCGGAGATCGAGATTGGTGCTTACCGCATTGTTCAGGAAGCCGTCAACAACGCCACCAAGCATGCTCACGCCAGCTCGATACAGGTGAATATGCGCTTTACCCCAGGGGAATTGGAATTTCGCATCCGGGATGATGGGCTTGGTTTCTCTATCGATGAGGCGTTGCCCGCCAACGAGAAAAAGGCCGGCTTGATTGGGATGAAGGAGAGGGCCCGCAGCCTGGGTGGATCATTGTCTCTCTCGTCTACCCCAGGCCTGGGGACCCAGGTGCTGGTAAACATCCCCTGTATGGCACCCCACCCAACAACTGCAGGACTAGTCCAGGACAAAGACGTCGATTGTCTTGATTCTTTCGACGATGAGCACGTGCGTTTGGGGCAGGGATCGGGACATGGATCATAGGACTCCGATCAGGGTGATGGTGGTAGACGACCACCAGGTTGTTCGCGCCGGCGTTATCAGCATGTTACAGGCCGCTCACCAGATTGAGGTGGTGGAACAGGCGGCAAATGCCTCGGAGGCCATCCGCAAGGCGAAGGATGTAAGACCCGACGTGATTTTGTTGGACATCCGCCTGCCGGGGGTCAGTGGTTGGGAGGTCTGCCAGACGCTGGCGGCTGTATTACCGGAAACCAGGGTGATCATGCTCACCAGCTTCCTGGATGAAGACTATCTCTTTAAAGCCTTGCAGGCCGGGGCGCGTGGCTATTTGGTGAAGACTGCCAGCCAGGAGGAAATTGTGGAGGCAATCGTCTCGGTCGCCGAGGGCCAGCGCCTGTTGAGCGCCCCCCTGGTGGATAAGCTGGTAGCGCGTTTCACCGACCTGTCGCGTGAGATGGCCTTCAGGGATTCTGGGTTGGATCAGGATGAGATCCAGATCTTGAGAATGCTTGCCGAGGGGGCGACAAACAAGCAGATCGCCCTGCGCACGCACTGGAGCGAGGTTTCGGTCAAACGGAAATTACAGGCAGTGTTTGAGAAGCTGGGTGTAGAAGACCGCACCGGGGCTGCGGTGGAAGCCATGCGGCGCGGCCTGATCTGAATTCGATGGCAGTTCATTATTCCCTGCGTAACTCTGGATGGATTCAATTCACCAGCAGGCAGGCTACCCGGTGTCCTGCGCCCAACTCCTCCAACTGTGGTTCGACCTTTGAGCACACTCCATAAGCTTTAGGACAATCACGGTAGTAAATGCAGCCAGAGCCGCGCGGGCGTGTAGCGAGCGAGTTGCTATACAGAGGATTACGAACCTCCTGGGGGGGAGCAAAATCCGCCATGGAAGAAATCAAGGCCTGGGTATACGGATGGCGGGGATTCCTTTCAATCGCAGCCTTTAGGCCGATTTCAATCACGCGCCCTGAATACAGGATGGCGATCCAATCGCTCAGGGATCTTGCCGTTGTCCAGTCCCGGGTTAAGACCAGATAGGTCAGGTGGTGCTGGATTCTCAATTCATTGAGCAGGTTAGTGAAGCTGGCTTGCGCTGCACGGTCCAGGTCTGTGGTAGGCTCGTCCAGCACCAGCAGCCGGGGATAATGGGGATAGCTGCGCGCCAGGATGCACGCCAGCGCTGTGCGCTGAAGCCCACCAGAGGATATCTCGCGGGGGGATCTGGTCAGGTCTGTGCGCTGTAGGCCCACCATCTCGACCAACTCAACGACCACTTTCGCCGCCGCAGGCCCTCGCAGGCGCTGGACAGCGAGCGCCTCGGCGACTTGCGCCTGGACCGGCAGGTCCGATTTCAAATAGCGGCGGTTATCTTGCGGCAGCTTGAAAACGTATGGAAGTTTGCCCCTAAACCCGTGGCGATTTCTGCCAGCGATATCTTCCCCATCTATGTACACCTGCCCGTGGGTCGGCACCAGGCTTCCGCTGACACACCTTGCCAGGGTGGTCTTCCCGCTGCCCGCTTCACCTACCACACCCAGTGACTGCCCGGGCTGAATATTCAGGTCGATGCCTTCCAGGGCGTGGATGACACGGTTTCTCTGCCAAAGAAAACCTTCTCTATGCGTGAAACCCTTGGACAGTTCACGCACTTCGAGCAAGGGTACGTCTATGGTGGCATCTACTCGAAGAAAATCCACAGTCGTTGCAGGTACGTGAAATGACGGCATTCCGGAAAGTAACCGATTTGCTCTTTGACGATAGCGGAGGCGGTGCATGCACCGCCTCCGCGCTAGCCGCTCCTGCCTGCCGCATTAGCGTGATGTCGTCAACGATGCGCGGAAAGGCGGGGTTCTCGATGGAGCTAAATGGGTTGGAGCGGATCTAACCACGATAGTAATCGGCGATCCTCTGGATTATGGACCAATCTCGCTCCTTTGCCAATAACCAACCGGTATCAATCTACCGGCCAGGCGGCACCATTTGAACGACGAGCCCGCTTGCCAGGGAATGATGGGATCAATAACGGCCATATTTCTCGGCTGCCCGGAGCATGGCGCGCACATTCTCGGGCTTGGAATCCCAGGGCACTTCGCATTCACTGCCCAGGATGAAGCCTCCCCCGGAGGCACAATCGACGATCAACTGCCGGCAGGCTTGGTCGACCTGCTCTGGCTCGCCGTACACCAGCAGGGCAGAAGGGATATTTCCATACAGGCACACTTTGCCTCCCAGGACCTGCTTGGCTTTCTTCATGTTGGTCTTTTCGAAGTCCATCACCACCTTGCCCCTGGGCAATCCGTCGGCGATGTGCTGGATCGTCTCCAAATAGGGGGTCTGGTCGTTATCCCAATGGCACCAAACCTTGAAACCGCGCTTTACAAAGAGATCCACCATCTTCTTCGCCGTGGGATAGTAGAACTCGTCGAAGACGCGCGGAGACATGCCCGGCGGGCCACCATTGTAGAAAAATATCACCTCTGCCCCCGGGACTTCCCCAGCGCCCATCACCATTGCCCTGCGCATCACTACCAACGCTTCATAGTCCATCAGCCAGTTGCACATTTCCTGCACCTTCTCCGGCATCTCGTAGATATCCATGGTGAGCTGGTTGATGCCCCGGTAATACTGCAGCAGGTCAAGTGGATGGCATACCCGGCCACCCATCAAGAGGGGGATGCCGGTTTCCAGCACGAACTTGCGCCAGTGGCGGGCATAGGTCTGCGGATATTCGAACTGGTAGTAGAGGAAATCATCGAGGCTGCGTTCGTGTATGCTGTTCTTTAACTGCAGATTGAACAAGAGGGTGGAGAAGCCGCGCTCCATCACCTCGTCGTAGTCACCGATGATGCATTTCTCGTACAGGCTGGGGATGTTGCCGCGCGGTGGGAAGTGTTCCCAGATGCGCCAGTCGAGCGTCGCCTGGTCCCACCCGGCGCGTCCGAACATCGAGAGGTGGTCGAGCGTGGTAATGAGAGGGTGGACGTTGTCCCCAACCAGGTCGATGTGCTGTCTGATCGCCCCGATGAGCTTCTCCGGCTCGGTGAACATTTCCTTGATCGTCAGGCCTGCCAGGTAGGGGATCATGTAGCAGATGATGGGAGCTACCGGTACCCGGTCGGCCTCCTCCAGGTTCCAGGCAGCCTGTAAGCGCTCGTAACGGGTCATGTTCTGCCTAGAATCCTGGAACCTGCACGGGAAAATAATCCTCCAGCTTTCCCTCGCGCAGCACATCGGCCGTGGCACAGTGCAGGCCTCCACCGAAAGCCGAGACCTCCCAAAATGGGACCGGGATCACGTCGAAGCCTAGCCTGTCGAATTGCTCCATCTGGGCTGTCTCGGCGGCCTCGACGCACACGGTTTTTTCGTCCAGCATGAGGATATTCATGGATAGCCACACGCTGCAGTAAGAAAGCGGGGCCTTCTCGCTATGGGCAGGCTCGGCGCATTCCACGATTTTCCAGTCGTTCTTTTTAAATAATTCGAACAACTCGGGGACCAGCGGCACTCGCTTGCGGTTGCTCAGGGCCAGGCCGGGCCGCAAGGGCACAAAGGTTGCGTCGATGTGCATCGGGGCCGGCTCTTTAAAGATCACTTCGTGGATCCTGTGGTTTGGAAAATGGCGCCGCAGCCATTCGATCCCGGACGCATTGGTCACGGTGGAGCGCTGTACGAATAAGTCCTTGCCAAAGCGACCGACATCGGCCGCGTCGAAGAGCGGCTCTTCCTCAGTCAATACCCATTCCTTCTTCAGGGTATGCTGGGCGAGTTGTTCCTCCTCGCTCTTGGCATCGAAGATCTGCCAGAAGTCTTTACGGTAGGTGCGCTCGGTCAGGCGGGGCTTGGGGGCAGTCTCCCAGCGGAAATTTGGATCTTCCTTGAAGTACTGCTCTAACAACGGACGATAGACCAGGTATTCAAACCAGCGGCTGCGCAGCGACATGGTGGCTTCCAGGATCTCATTCCCGATGGTGAGCAGCAAGTCACGCGGCGGCATGCAGCCAAACATCGATTTCTGCACCCAATCGGGCGTCTGCACAGTCTGGGAAAAGTCGATTGGGGTAGGCCGGTCAACCCGGATGCCGCGCGCGGCCAGCATCGTGGCAAAATTGTCCAGTTGCTCATTGGCCTTTTCTTCCATAGACTTGGGGAGTGGACCATACACTCCGAGAGGGAAGCCATATTTTGGCCAGTTACGCTGTACAGCATGTTCTGGAGCCTGCACCATGGTGCCGGTTGCCACACCGACGATGACGTGCTTGAGCGGGTCCCATTCATTCCAGGAGTTTACGATTGTATTGCCGGTCATTCCATCCTCCATCGATCTGCAAATCAAACGACTCACGGTCCGTATTCGGCGGTCCGCTCCAGTCTTGATTATCTTACCCCTTATAATTAAAAACAAGTACCGTCCGGTATCAGGGTTCAATCCGGACGGTCATTTTTTCATTCAACTGCGTAACTCCTGACTCTCTTCATCCCCCGGAGGTCGAGATCGCTCGCAAGATCAAACCCACCAGGATGACCAGGGAGATCCCGTATACCAGCATCTCGCGCCGTTTCTCTCCCCCGTGAGTATATGCCCACACACCGGGTATCAGCAGAGCACTGACCATTCCGTACAGAATGTGGATCGTTTTTCCAGGTCGCAGGCCGCTCAGCCACAAGTAGGCGCCCAATCCCCCCTGGAGCAATATCAGCACTTCTCCAATCACAAGCGCCCCCCAGTACTGGCTATCCACTCCTTGTTTCCTTATAAAGCGCCATATCCCCCAGGCGGCCAGGATGATGACATAGTAAAGGGCTGTGTTGCCCAGCCGGCCATGAATCTCCACCAGCGACATCTGCGCCTCCTAAAATATTCACGTTCATCGAGTTGCACACAGACGGCCCCATCATACCATACCAGATCGCCACGGCGAGCGCCGGTAATATTCACACCGGTATGATCCCAGGGCTTGGTCCGCTGGGGTGATGGATAGATCACCCCTTTGTGTGATCGAAAATCACTCTAATCGATTTGCCGGATGAATGGCGAGGGGCATTTGTTGTTGGTAGACTCTCCCCGCCTACCCGGTAATAAATTTTGAGCACACCCTCTGGGAGCGCTGGTTTGGAGTGCCATCTTCATTGTGATATAATTCCCAAGGATGTAATATTACTATTCCTACCTTAATTGTAAGGAGAAGGCAAAATGACCGCTCTAACCTCTGAAGCGGCTATTGAGAAGCAGCCAGTCAATCGACGCGAATTTCTGAACCTGGCCTGGCTGGCTTCGCTGGGTTTTTTCCTCGTCAACCTGGGTGGAGTTACCTACCTGTTTTCATTGCCGCGCTTCAAAGAGGGGGAGTTCGGCGGTCTCTTTCCGATTGGGAGAGTGGCAGATATGCCCCTGGTCAACTCGCCGCCTGCCAACTTCCCCAAGGTCAAGTTGTGGCTGTCCAACACCGATCAAGGACTGCTGGCTCTTTACAAGGTTTGCACCCACCTGGGCTGCCTGTATAACTGGAACAACCAGGAGGTCAAGTTTATCTGCCCGTGCCATGGGTCGCAGTTTCAACCGGATGGCACGTATATCCGGGGTCCGGCGCCTCGTTCGCTGGACCGCTTTGTCGTCCAGGTCGTCGACCCAATTAGTGGCGACGTGTTGAGCGAATCGACCGGCGGCGACCCGCTTCCCATCCCCGATGACCCGGACACTATCATCCGAGTGGATACCGGTCGCCGCATCCAGGGCAAACGCCACGCTTGATTTTCAATAGATATCTCCGATCCGTTCCTTTCTTAGGGGAGGTTGTATGCTGAAGTCACTTGATGTGGAAAATTTGAGGAACAAAGCCCTGCAAGCCCTGGATTCCCGTGTGCGCGCCATCACTGCCGGCCTGGGTCTGAACGAATTACGCGCCGTCATGCGAGGGGATCCGGCCACGGAAAAGCCCAACCCGCGTTATAAGGTCCATACCACCAGCTTCCTATTCCACATCCGCCCGCGCTACTACGAGAGGGGCAGCACGATCTTCGCTCACACCTTCCGGCTCGGTTTCTTCACCGCGTTCCTGTTTGCTGTGGAACTGGTGACCGGATTGATCCTGATGATCTATTACTCCCCTACCCCGTCCGAAGCTTACCAATCCATCCTCGAGTTGGAAAGCAATGTGCCCTTTGGCTTGATGATGCGTGACATGCACCGTCTGGCGGCTGAGGGCATGGTAATCTTCACATTCCTGCACATGCTGCGCACGTTTCTCACCGGCTCCTACAAGAAAGAGCGCTCGTTCACCTGGTTCACCGGGGTCATCTTGCTGGGGATCACTCTCTTCTTGAGTTTCTTCGGCTACCTTCTTCCCTGGGACCAATTGGCCTATTGGGCAGTGACCATTGGCACCAGCATGGCCGATGCTGCACCCCTGGTGGGAAACGAGCTCAACCTGCTCCTGCGTGGAGCGCCAGACATCGGGGCGGGTGGGCTGCTGCGCGCCTACCTGTTGCACGTGATCTTGCTGCCCCTGGCAGCCATTCTGGTGATCAGCATCCATTACTACAAGGTTTCGCGCGAGCACGGCATCTCTCTCCCGGCCTCAATGGAAGAAGGGGACGTGCCTCCTGAGGTGAAGAAGAACGCCAGGCAGCGAATCGATTACATCCCCGACCTGCTCACCCATGAGGTTTTTCTGACAGCCCTGGGCATCTTCATTCTGGTAGCCTCCATCGCCATCTTCGGCTACAGCGCCCCCCTGGAGCACATTGCCAATTCCCAGCAGACCCCGTTGGATACCAAGGCACCCTGGTATTTTTGGTGGCTGCAAGGGATGCTCAAGTTAGGCGACAAGACACTGATGGGGGTGATCATCCCTACCCTGATCGTCGGTCTGCTGATTGCCGTGCCCTACATTGATCGCAACCCATACCGCAGCCTGTTCAAGCGACCGGTAGCAGTGGGCATTGGCTTGCTGACTGTAATCACGTTGCTGGTGCTGAGCTACATGGGCACCCCTGTCTATCGCATCGAGACGCCGGCCGCCACCCGCATCCTGCAAGACCTCGCCCCAGAGGAAGGGGAGGGGCCTCTGCGTAGCGTGCCATACGACCAGCTCCAACCGGGTGTCTACGAGGTGGGAGCTGAAATTCCTCGCGACCTGTGCCCTAACCTTGATTTTGGCTGCCCGGACCTGGCCCGCATTTTTGCCGAATATAGCCGCCGCGTCGTTCGCGCAGCCACTGATCTCGGCCTGGAAGATATCGAAAGGCTGCCCGACGCCCAGGCAGTGATGTTGATCGAAGACTGGCAGCAAGACCTGAAAAAAATCACCATGCGCATCGTGTGGAATGATCCCCAGAGCGGAGATCAGAAGGTCTATGAGCGCTTAATTTTCCTGCACCGTGAGCGAGGCATGGAATGACCTCGCCGGAACAGGAGGGAGAACCGGACCATGACGCGCGTTCAACTGGAAATTTCCCTGGGTATACTTCTGGTATTGTTGACCGGCACCATACTTACGGTATATGGCTTCAATGAAGAATCACGCATGGCCCGCTACTCGGAGGAGCAGCAAGCCCGTTCGATCGAAGTAGGGGCTGAGCTCTACGACATCAATTGTAAAGGCTGCCACGGCCCTCAAGGGGAGGGAATTCCACTCGTCTGCCCACCCTTAAATGACCGGAATTTCTTCACCAATCGTCTCGAAGAGGTTGGCTGGAGTGGTTCGATGGAGGACTATGTCGTCTCGACCGTCTCTGGGGGGCGCCTGGTCTCAACTCGTCCAGACCAGTACCCCGGCCAGGGGAAGCCGGCGATGCCTGCCTGGTCTGACGCCTATGGAGGCCCATTGAGGGAAGACCAGATCCGTGCGATTGCGGCATTTATCCTGAACTGGGAGTCCACCGCCCCGGAGCGCCAGGCAGCGGCAACGCCGACCGGTCCTCCTGTCGGGACGGATATTGCCGTCCGGTTACCAGGCGGTGACGCGAGGCGTGGTGAATCCCTGGCGACCACCCAGGGTTGTGTGAGCTGTCACGTGGCCACTTCTGTCGGCCCTGCGTGGATGCCGACCGCTCAGGAACCGGGGATCGGAACCCGCGCCGAGACCCGCTTCACCCAGCCAGATTATACTGGCCAGGCAGCCACTCCGGAACAATACCTGCTGGAGTCAATCGTCAACCCCGGCGCCTTTGTGGTGTCTGGCTTCCAACCGGTCATGCCGGGCAACTATGGGCAAGTGATGACCGCCCAAGAAGCCGCCGACTTGATCGCCTACATGCTTTCGCTTAAGTGAGCCGCTCATGTCTCCCGTGCATCCGGTGCGAGCATTCAGCATTGCGCTGGGCATGACGCTCCTGTTTCAGGGCCTGGGCGTGGCGATCGTGCGCGCCCAGACGGTCGCCCCGGGGCTTATGCAGGAGGGCGCTCAATTGTATGCTCAAAACTGCGCGGTCTGTCATGGGACACAAGGGCAGGGACGCGTCGGCGCTACCTTGGCCAAGAACTGGCCTTCCATTCGCCCAGACCTGCGCATCAGGGCGACCATCGAAAATGGGATCGTCGGCTCCCCCATGCCGGCCTGGAGCGTTAAGAATGGCGGCCCATTGCAAGACAATCAGATCGAGGCCCTGGTGGCATATATCCTGAGCTGGGAGACCGGCGGATTGAGCATTGTCCCTACCCTCCCACCCGCCACACCTCGACCGGCGATATCACCAGTTCCAGAGGTCCAGGGGAACCCTAACCGCGGTGCTCAACTCTACGACCAGAACTGTGCCGTGTGCCACGGGACGAACGCGGAGGGCAGGGTGGGAGCTACCCTGGCAAAGGACTGGCCAGCCATTCGCCCCGACCTGGAGATAAAATCCACCATTATCAATGGAATCCCGGGATCCATGATGCCCGCCTGGAGCCAGGCCAATGGCGGCCCGCTGACTGAGCAGGAGGTGGACGATATCGTATCCTTTGTCCTCAGCCTTCAACAGCGAGCCAAGGTTGAAGAAGAGGGCGCGCCGGCAGAGGCCGCGCCCTTCCGAGTTGGCTGGCTGGCCAGTTGGGGCGGGATTCTCCTCCTGATTGGTTCGTTTATCGCCATTGTAAGCCTGGCATTGTGGGCACAGACGCGCCGTAGATAATCTAAGCCTGTCAATCCTGGAACATCTCCAGCCCCTGGATGAACAGACCGATCTGGGTGAGAAGCATCCATATCAGCAATCCGGTTGATGCCCATACAAGGGTATACACCAAGCCCGGGATCGCTTCGCGGGTTCTGTCTATCCTGGATTGCAGGATGTCGACCAACTGTTGGTATTGTTCGATCACCTTGGCGGCATTGTTCAGGCTGTCGTTGATATCGATGATGTTCTTGCTGATCAGCTCCACCTCTACTTTCGCCACTGCCATATTATCGCTGGCCGTGTTCAGGCTGCCCTCCATGCTCATGAAAGTTACGGGCAGGTTCTCCAGGCTGTCGGAGACCTGGGCCAGGGCCCGGTTGAGGGGGACCGGTGGGTCATATGGCTCCCCGGGGAAGAACGGAATCGCAGTGACCGATTTTAGTACACCCTCGATGATTACTGCGCTGGACTGAGCTGCATCCAGGGAGAGCTGGGTGGAGACAATGGTCGCTGGCAGGTCCTCACCCATCAGGATTGCCAGGGAATCCATCATCGGCGAGCTGTCTTCGATGGTTTTTGCCAGCGTGTCGAGGGTGGCTTCGAGCGCAGCTACGCTCTCGCTGGCGGAATCGATCGAGTCCTTTGCCACCTCCAGGCCGGCGCTGGTCGTATCCAGTGTAGTCTCGATCAACCTGACATTTTCCTGGAAATCCTCCGCCAGGCGTCCCTGGACACGCCACAGTCCGATCATACCTGTTAGGCTGATGATTGCTCCAAGCATGGCAGCGAGAATTAATGTAATCCCGATGATTCTTTTGGTGGCCAGCTTCATCGTCTTTCTCCCTCTGTGTGATGGATAAAAATTAGCTGAGACATTTTATCATCGGCGGATAGCGCACACGAAAGCATAGGATTTATTCGGCTTTTCGGGGTATGAGCGGCTGCTGCTGCCTACACCCCAAAACGCCTATGACAACAACTGAGTGATCCCCGGCAGGTTCGTGTTTTTGGCATGGGCTGGATCGCGTTTATAATTAGGTCTTTGGGATACTCCAACAGGGAATGGGACCAAATTGAACATACATGTTCTTGTAACCAACGACGACGGTGTCTTCGCCCCGGGTCTGCTGGCCCTGGCCCAGGAGATGCGACATATTGGTCAGGTGACCGTCCTGGCACCCGACCACAACTGGTCGGCTTCCGGGCACGTTAAGACGATGCACCGTCCACTGCGTGTCAAGGATATACGCCTGGAGGATGGCACACCGGCCCTGGCGACTGACGGCGCTCCTTCCGATTGTGTGGCCCTGGCGATGCTTGGGCTATTATCAGAGCGAGTGCATCTGGTCGTCTCGGGGATCAATCCAAACTCCAACTTTGGCCACGACGTCACCTACTCGGGCACCGTCACCGCCGCCATGGAGGCCGCCATCTGGGGTCTGCCCGGTATTGCGATCTCTTTGGATTCGCCCGAGAACCACCTGGGTTTGTTGGATTATGGTCCGGCTGCCCGGATTGCACGTAAGGTCGTGGCAACTGTGCTCGACCACGGCATGCCTGAGGGTGTCCTGCTGAATGTCAACGTGCCTTATCTCTCGGATGACCAGATCAAGGGCATCAAGATAACCCGCCAGGGATTGCGGGTGTATCGCGACTCGCTCGTTCGCCGGGAGGATCCACGCGGCCGGCCTTATTATTGGATTGGCGGTGAGGCTCCCACGGGAGTGCCCGAAGAGGGCACCGATTTTGGTGCCCTGGCCGCAAGTTATGTCTCCGTCACACCCCTCCACCTGGACCTGACAGCCTACAACGCCCTGGAAGACCTGGGCTCCTGGCAATGGGAGTAGGTCAGGTCAAGATGGCCCAAGCATCGATTACCCACATCGACGTGTTCTTGAAAAAAATCAGTCTTGACAGGAAAGGATTTTTTTGTACAATCGGTCGGAATGAGAGTCAAAGGGTTGCCGATGGAAACGAAGCCCCGACCGGAGCTCCCGGCCTTTGTGCCCAATTATTTCTGTGAGAAGAGAGCCGTCCAGGCTCTTTTTTTTGCCTTTTGCTGGAATGTTTTTTCAAATGATGACGTGCAACCGGGCGGTGATCAAGGATGGCAAGGACCATATTGAAACTGCCCGGCTTGATCGATGTGCACGTCCATATGCGTGAGCCAGGAGCCACTCATAAGGAAGATTGGGAAAGTGGCACGGCGGCGGCGTTGGCGGGCGGATTTACCGCCGTGCTGGCCATGCCCAACACCCAGCCACCCATCACGGATGGCGCCAGCCTGGTGGCTGCACTGGCCTCCGCCAGGCGCAGGGCGCGCTGTGATTTCGCTCAATACCTGGGTGCCGGGCCGCACAATTTCGCCATGCCGGTATCCCTCGCCAAGCAGTCGGCAGGTCTCAAGATGTACCTCGACCAGACCTATGGCCCGCTGCGCCTCGATGACATCTCCACCTGGATGAAACACGTCTACAATTGGCCGGCGGACCTGCCGATCGTGGCCCATGCTGAAGGCCGGACCATGGCGGCGGCCATCCTGTTGTCGGCCCTCTACGATCGACCGTTGCACCTGGCGCATGTATCTACACGGGAGGAGATCTTGGTGGTGCGCGCCGCCAAAGAGAAAGGCTTGAAGGTGACCTGCGAGGTGACGCCACATCACCTGTTCCTGAGCAGCCAGGACCTGCCTGCCTTGGGAGAGGGGAAAGGTGAGGTGCGCCCCAGGCTGGCCGCGCCTGCCGACCGCGCCGCCCTCTGGGAGAACCTGGCAGTGGTGGATTGCTTTGCCACTGATCATGCCCCACATACCCTCACAGAGAAGGACGGTCCCAATCCTCCACCGGGCTTTCCGGGCTTGGAGACAGCCCTGCCGCTCCTGCTCGACGCCGTTCATCAAGGCTTGCTCAGCATGGAGGACCTGGCAGCCCGACTGTCTACCAATCCGCGGCGCATTTTCAAGCTGCCCGAGCAGCCTGGGACCTGGATCGAAGTGCAACCTGGAGAACGCTGGGAGATTCACGCCGCCAATGCTTATACTCGCTGTGGCTGGACGCCATTCGAGGGCTGGCAGGTGCGTGGCCGGCTCAAGCGCGTCGCGCTGCGCGGGCGGATCGTTTTCGAGGATGGCGAGGTCAAAGCCCTTCCGGGTTACGGTAATGACCTGCGTCACCCCGCCTACCCGAATAGATGCAAGGATTTGGTCGAGCCAGGGAGTCCTCCCGCCGCGGCCGGAAGAACATAAATACATCCACCTAAAATGCAAGGAGTACCTATGTCGACATACCAAGCTCCCTTCAGAAAACGCAGCCCATACCTCCCCTTTGGCGACCAGCGCAGTGCCCCTTTTTACGGAAAGGACATTTTATCCGTAAAGCAATTCAATCGGGCCGACCTGGAATATATCTTCGGCGTGGCTTCCGAGATGCGCGAGATGGTTGAAAGGGTTGGCACCTTCGACCTGTTGAAAGGCAAGATCCTGGCCAACCTGTTCTACGAGCCTTCGACCCGCACCTCCTCCTCTTTTACCGCCGCAATGGAGCGCCTGGGCGGCAGCGTGATCCCCATCAACGAGGTGCGTTACTCCTCGGTCTCCAAGGGCGAATCGTTGCCCGATACAGTGCGCACCCTGGAATGCTACGCTGACGTGATCGTGTTGCGCCACCCCGAAGTGGGCGCCTCGGTGCTGGCTGCTAAGCACGCTCGCAAGCCCATCATCAACGCCGGCGATGGCGTAGGCGAGCACCCCACCCAGGCCTTGCTCGATCTGTTCACCATCTTCAGCGAGCTGGGACAGGTCGATGGCCTGACCGTCACCATGCTGGGAGACCTAAAGTACGGGCGTACCGTCCATTCCCTGGCACGCCTGCTCTCGCTCTACCAGGTGCGGCTGAATTATGTCTCGCCCGAGATCCTGCGCATGCCCCCCGATATCATCGCCGAGCTGGACGGGAAGGGCATCCAGCAGGCCGAACATACCCAGCTCAATCCTGTCCTGCACAGTAGCGATGTGCTGTACGTGACCCGCGTCCAGAAGGAACGCTTTGAGGACCTGGCAGAGTACGAGCAGGTCAAGGGGACGTTCATCATTACCCCCGAGACATTGGAGGACGCCAAGGATCGCATGATCGTGATGCACCCGCTGCCGCGCGTGGGAGAGATCAGCATGGAGCTGGACAGCGACCCGCGGGCGGCCTACTTCCGCCAGATGGAATATGGGCTGTATGTGCGCATGGCGCTGCTGGCGATGGTGTTAGGCAAGGCCTGATCCATTTCGTTTCGGTCTCGAGGAGCGGCGAGGTGGGCTTCTTTTCACGAATAGAGGCGCGGGCGCGTAAGATCGACTCACTGCTGTGCATTGGACTGGACCCGCATCCCCAAGAATTGCCGATCCAGAGTGCCCAGGCTGCAGCAGAGCATTGCTTGCGCCTGATCGAGGCCAGCGCTCACGTTGCCCTGGCGTATAAGCCGAACAGCGCCTTCTTTGAAGCCTTTGGTCCGCAGGGCATGGAGGCATTGAGGCGCGTCATCCGGTCAGTACCGGAGGGGATACCGGTGATTCTAGACGCCAAGCGCGGCGATGTCGCTTCTACCTCCCAGGCCTACGCCCGGGCCTGCTACGAGGTTCTGGGTGCTCAGGCGGTGACGGTTAACCCCTATCTGGGTTATGACGCCATCGCCCCATTCCTGGCTGACCCCGAGCGAGGCGTCTTCCTGTTATGCAGGACTTCCAATCCAGGTGCCGCCGACCTGCAAGAGCTGATGGTCATCCAGGACATAGGGCTGCCTGTCTCACAGGCTATGCCACTATATGAACAGGTGGCCATGCTGGCCCAGGCCTGGGCACAGGCAGATAATCTGGGCCTGGTGGTGGGCGCCACTCAACCGCAGGCCCTCGCCCGGGTGCGTACCAGGGCGCCCAGCCTGTGGATTCTGGCACCCGGGATTGGCCCACAAAGAGGCGACCTGCAGGCGGCACTGCGGGCTGGCCTGCGCGCCGATGGTCTTGGCCTGCTGCTGCCGGTGTCGCGCGAGATATCACGCGCGGCTGATCCACGCCAGGCGGCTGAGAGGCTGCGGGCTGAGATCAACCGGGCCCGCGCGAATCGCCGGCACGCCCGGTCGGATGTTGCCGAAGATGCTGGTCCACCTGGGCTCACGCCGCCTTTTGCCGGAGAGGTTTCCAGGCTGGCGGATAGCCTGCTGGAATCGGGCTGTGTGCGGTTCGCCGTGGGGAAAGACGATTGGTTCCTCTTGAAGGCAGGCGCCAGGTCGCCGGTCTACATCGATTTGAGGCGCCTGGTCTCCTATCCTGTCCTGCTGGAGCGGGTGGCTGCAGCGTATGTGCGTTTATTGGGTAATCTGAGGTTTGATCGCCTGGCGGCACTGCCCTACGCTGCCCTGCCGATTGCTACCGCCATCTGCCTGCAGGGAGGTTGGCCGATGGTCTACCCGCGCAAGGAAGCTAAAGCGTATGGAACACGCGCCGATGTAGAGGGTGCTTTCACTCCCGGCGAGCGCGTGGTGCTGGTCGATGACCTGGCGACCACCGGCGGCAGCAAATTCGAAGCCATCAACAAACTTAACCAGGCTGGCCTGCAGGTGCAGGACGTGGTGGTGTTGATCGATCGCCAGTCCGGGGCAGGCGAAGCTTTGCAGGTCGCTGGCTACAAGCTACATGCCGTCTTCACCTTGAGCGAGTTGCTGGATCACTGGCAGGACCATGGCCTGCTGACAGCCGGGCAGGCCAAGATTATCCGCGAATTCCTGCAAAGCCAGGGCTGAATCGGTCCGGAAACCTTGCTTATTCCTCCTGGCATGGATATCTACCCACCTCTCCGCTCCATCCTGTTTCGCCTGGATCCAGAACTGGCCCATGCGCTGACGCTCAATCTGCTCCGCTTGGCCGGTGCCCTCCCACCCATGCGGGCAATCTTACGCGCTTGGTTTTCTGCGCCCGCCAGGCCGGTGCACGCTTTTGGGCTGGAATTCTCCAACCCGCTGGGCCTGGCAGCCGGTTACGATAAGGACGGGCTGGCCTGGCGCGGGTTGGCCTGCCTGGGATTTGGGCACATCGAGATTGGCACGGTGACCCCGCGGCCTCAGGCGGGTAACCCGCCGCCACGCCTGTACCGCCTGCCAGAAGACAGGGCGCTGATCAATCGCCTGGGTTTTCCCGGGCGGGGGGCGGCCTACGTGGCGCGCCGCCTGCACGGACCGCGCCCGGCCGGGATGGTGTTGGGAGTGAACCTGGGTAAGAACGCTGCTACCCCCCTGGAAGCTGCCGTACAAGACTACCTGGACCTGTTGCAGACATTTGCCCCGCTGGCTGATTACCTTGCCATCAATGTCAGCTCGCCCAACACGCTCGGCCTGCGCCGCCTGCAGGCACGCCAGGCGCTTGGTGCTCTGCTGGGGGAATTGGATACCGCCCGGCGCTCTCAGGCTGCCGCCCAGGGTCGACTCGTGCCGCTACTGGTCAAGTTGGCACCAGACCTTGACCGGGCCGAGCTGGATGACGCCCTGGAGGCCATCGTGTCTGCCGGCATGGATGGGGTGATTGCCACCAACACCACCCTCTGCCGGGAGGGACTGACTTCACCCAAGGGGGTGGAAACTGGCGGCCTGAGCGGTGCCCCACTGCGCGCACGCAGCACTCAGGTCATCCGCCAGATTCATCATTCTACAAGCGGGCGCCTGCCGATCATCGGGGTGGGGGGCATCATGTGCGCCGCCGATGCCCAGGAAAAACTGGACGCCGGGGCTACCCTGGTGCAGGTGTACACCGGCCTGGTATACGTGGGACCGATGCTGGTAAGAAGGATCACGGGATCCTGAACTCGAATCTCCATACACCGGCTTCTGGTTGGTTGACCCTGGAAGACATTCCCACCACCTGGTACCAGGTGGTGCCTTGCTTATAGGGAAAGACCGTGCCGTCCGGGTAGGTCAGATAGAGCACCGCATCCAGCTCTGGTCGATTCCAGCGCACCTGGTAGACCTGCCCATCACGGAAAGCGTAGGCCTCCCCGCCGCCGGTGAGCAGGATGTCGATGATTTCGCTGTTGCCCGATTTAAAGAAGAACTCGTGATTGACCAGCAGGATGACCACGTTATCGGTGGCGATCTGCTGCTCGGTCAATTTATCGATCAGCGGCTCATAGGCCTCACCCTGCCCGTTGTCCTCCTGGGTGTCCTGGAAGCGCAGGTAGCGCCCACTGGCCGGGTCGTAGTCCCAACGGCAGTACGAGCTGATCGAGTAGCGGGTGTAGACCTGCTTGGCAGCCTGCCCGTTGGCTGGCGGCGAGAATTGGTAGGTCATGCCGTTCAAATCCTGCCGGCCATCTTCGACCCCTTTCCCCGCCACGTATGGACCAAGCTCCTTGGTGTTGGCCATCAGGTAATTGAAGCCGTCAGGGTCTATGCGGCATATCGGTGGGCAGTTGTTGTTGCCTTCGGTCACCAGCCGGTCGGCGTAATCGGATCCGAACAGCCGATTCAATATCCGCCTGTCTCCGCCGCCGAAGGCGAAGATGGCCTTGTACATGCGGGTGATCACCCCGTCAAAGAGGCGCGCCGAGCGCACCGGCCCGGCCTGCTCCACGTCCTGGCTGTAGAAGATGGCGGTCAGGCGGGTCAGGCCGTTGTTCTGGTAGTAATCATAGACGATATCGGCGAAGGATGCGCCCCACGGTGGGCGCTGCCCGCGCGGGAAAGTCTGGATCTTGACCGCCAGCGGGCGGCGTTCCAGGTGCTGTGCATCGTTCACCGGCAGGCCAGTCAGTGGATTGAAGTCAGACGGGAAGTTGTCGGGGCCATAGTCCAATGGCACGGGGATCGGGGTGTTGGTCGATGTAGGGTTTGGCGTATTCGTCGGTGGGACGGGGCTGGGGGTGCTGGTGGCGCTAGGGGTGGTGGTATCCTGGAGGGGAAGTGCGCTCGGCGTTGCCTGCGGCGCGGCGCGAAAGATATTGCAACCGGTCAAGATCAGCGCTACCAGTAATAAGGACTGGGTCTTGGCTCTTTTCATGAAGTTCTCCTTACGAGTGTTTCTCCCGCCCGGTTGTCCTGTCGGAGTGGGTCTCTCGCCTGTACAGATTTCTCGGTAATCCGTTGACAACCCTTGAGTGCTACAAGCTGCAATCATACCCCAAAACACCGATAACAACAATCGGGTGCTCACCCAAGGGTATACCAAAATGTTGTCGTTTTAGTTCGCCATTTCGTGGTATGAACGGCGGACGCCGTTCATACCACGAAAAGCCGGTAACTTTGTGTATTCCCTCACCCAACTATGGCTTGCGTTTTCGCTAGAATGCCCTATAATGAGGATTATGGACTGGGTGCCAGTGAGGTCGAAGCTGCGGGGTATAACCTGGAACAAGCCGGTCTACCTGGTGGTGGGTTTGATCTCTCTGGCGTGGCTCCTGCTGACTCCCAATGGCCTGCTGGGAAAAGCGGATGCGGTTGGATATGCGTTGTGCCATCGCATCGATCTGCGTTCTTTCCACCTGGGAGACCGCCCCTTGCCCTTGTGTGTGCGCTGCACTGGGATGTACCTGGGCGCGGTCTTGGGGTTGATCTATCAGTCAATCGTAGCCCCTCGCTGCGCTGGCACACCTCCCCGCAGGGTCCTGCTGCCGGTCGTTATCCTGGTCCTGGCTTTTGTCATCGATGGGCTGAACTCATACCTTTCCCTGCTGCCAGGGATGCCGTACCTGTATGAGCCGCGCCACTGGCTCAGGCTGCTGACCGGCAGCGGGATGGGCCTGGCGGTGGCGATAGCCCTATTCCCGGCCTTCAACCAGACAGCCTGGACCGACTGGGAGGCCCGGCCGGCCATCGCCGGGCTGCGCTCGTTTGGCAGGCTGCTGTTCCTGGCGCTGCTGTTGGACCTGCTGGTGTTGTCCCAAAATCCGCTGCTGCTCTACCCGTTTGCCCTGTTGAGCGCTGCCGGAGCCATGTTATTGCTGAGCAAGGTCTACGCCATGGCCGGGATGATCCTCTTCCACCAGGAAAACCGCTATGGTTCGTGGCGTGCTTTAGCCTTGCCCCTGTTGGCCGGATTAGGCCTGGCCCTGGTACAGATTGGTTTGCTCGATGCCGGGCGCTTCTGGCTCACCGGCACCTGGGATGGGTTTCAATTTGGGTGATCAGGCCAGGCGGGCTGGAAAGGTGGGGGTACGATGGACCTGTTGACGGGCATATTTTCTGCTTTTGGACTTTCGGCCAGCGCCGGGTTGAATGCCTACATCCCTCTGCTGGTGATCGCCCTGGTTGGGCGATATACCGATTGGCTCAAGCTCCGCTCGCCCTGGGACACCCTGGAAAACGGCTGGATCATTGGCCTGTTGGTACTGCTGGCCCTGGTGGAGTTCTTCGCCGATAAGGTGCCGGCTGTAAACCACGTCAACGACCTCATCCAGACGGTAGTGCGCCCGGTGGCAGGAGCGATCGTCTTCGCCGCCAGTGCTCAGGTATTTACACAGGTCCACCCGGTGTTCTCTCTGGCAGCAGGTTTGCTGGTAGCAGGGGGTGTGCACGCCGCCAAGTCGTTAGCCGTACGCCCGGCGGTGACTGCCACAACTGGCGGTGCCGGAAATTTGCCAGTGAGCATGCTGGAAGATTTCGTCTCGACAGTCCTGTCTATCCTGTCGGTGGTGATACCTGTCCTGATAGGCGCGCTGATTGTGCTGCTTGTCTCCTGGATCATCTGGCGGATGTGGTGCCGTCCCAGTTCCGCCCGGGCGGTTTGAGATATCAGAGGGTCGGAAAGTTGCCCCTCAAGAGATAAAATCATACAGTGTGGAGGTCAAATGACGAACCAAATCCCGGCCAGCGGGACCCCCTATGCCCCACCCAACAGCAGCCTGGCGCTGATCAGCCTGATTATGGGCATCCTCGGACTCACCATCCTCCCGTTTCTCGGCAGCATCGTGGCCGTTATCACCGCGCCGATGGCTAAAAAGGAGATTCGCTCCAGCATGGGCACCCTGGGAGGTGAAGGGATGGCCACCGCCGGCGCCATCTTGGGCTGGATCGGCGTCGCAATGGGCTTGATCGGAGGCTGCGTCGCCGTCGTAGCCTTTTTACTGTCCGGCCTGCTGGTCTACCTGGGCCTGTCTGCCGAGTCGCAGTCGTTATCGCCTGTCTTATCGATCCTGATTTAATGGCTATCGATATCTTGACCAGCCAGCTCGTTTTCAGTGAGTGGGCGACCAGAGACCTATCTCTGGCAAATCACTCTAATCCCGGAGTAGGAGAGAGATAGATGACGCAAGGCTTCGATTCATCCTTTCAATCCGGCGAGGAGCCCAAGAGGAGGAATACCGGGCTGATCATCGCCATCGTGGTCCTGTTTTTATTATGCCTGTGCTGCGCCCTGGCAGGTGCTATCTGGGCCTTGTGGACCTACGGTGACCAGATCTTTGGCCTGGCCTTGCAAGGCCTGGCCCTCTCCACCTGACTCCCTGAGTATCCTCCACGAGAAGTGTGATCGCTGTTTTGCGGGAGACCACCCTCCCGCAAAACAGCCTTTAATGTAATTCTATTACCCTTGCGTCAAGGGGAGGAATCTATCCCGTAGCTCAGCCAGCGCCGAGAGAGCCCTGGCTCGCACCTCGGCTGATAAAGGTAATTGGGCGAACTCGTCCTCATCGAGCACAACCTGGGTGCCATCTGGCAGCACCAACAGGTCCAGCGCCAGGTCGATGAACGACAGGCTGTGCTCGCCGATCAGAGCGGGGTAACAGATGTTGCAGTACCAGCCGAGCAGCTTGCCGTCATCGCGGCGATAGATCTCGTAGATGTTGTACCAGCGGTCGGCATAGTAGGTCTCCACGAAGCGGTCCCCTTTCCGCAGCGATAAGCCGTGGATGTCCATATCGATGTGGTCGTAGGTTGCTTCCAGCACCAGGCAGCCATCCTCTCGTACCAACACATTACCGGAGTAGCGAAACGTCTCCTGGCCTTCCAGATTTTGTTTGATGACCGTGAGAGGTGCCATGCGGTGGCTTTGCCGGCGGTTCTGCCTGCGGCTGTAACCGGAGGCTATTTTTCTATTGGCGCATTGACCAGGTTGCCCCATTCGGTCCACGAGCCATCGTAGTTCTTCACCCATGGGAAGCCCATCAGGTAGGTCAGGACGAACCAGGTATGCGAGCTGCGCTCACCGATGCGGCAGTAGGCGATGACCTCTTTGTCGGGAGTGAGGCCGCGGCCTTGGTACAGACTGCGCAGCTCCTCGGCCGTTTTGAAGGTGCTGTCAGCTTCGTTGACCGCCTGCGACCAGGGGATGTTGATCGCCCCTGGGATATGACCGCCGCGCAGAGCGCCTTCCTGCGGGTAATTGGGCATGTGCAGCAATTGCCCGCTGTATTCTTGCGGCGAGCGCACGTCCACCAGCGGCTTGCCCTGATCGATATGGCTGAAGACCTCGTCGCGAAAGGCGCGCACCTTGCGATCGGGTTCCCGGGCATTGTAGCTGGTCGGCGGGTAGCCCGGGACAGTCTTGGTCAGAGGCCGGTTCTCCAGGGCCCACTTAGCCCGTCCTCCGTTCATAATCTTCAGGTTAGGGTGGCCGAAATAACGAAACAGCCACATGGCGTAGGTGGCGAACCAATTGCTCTTGTCGCCGTAGAAGACCACTGTGGTATCATTGGCGATTCCCAGGCGGGAGCACAGCTTCTCGAACTTCTCCTTGCTCAGGAAGTCACGCCGGATGGGGTGCTGAAGTGTGGTAAACCAGTCAACCTTGACCGCGCCCGGGATGTGACCGGTCTCGTACAACAAGGCGTCTTCATCCGATTCGACGATCCGCAGGTTGGGGTCGTTGAGGTGGTCGGCAATCCATTGGGTTTCCACCAGGTACTCAGGGTTGGTATAGGCTTCTGCCATGAGATGAGTCCTCCATTTTTTAGAATAATTATAAAATAATCTGAGTAATCGTCAATGGATAATTTGGAGGAGATCACTCATATTTTTCCAGCCGGTCCCTGCTCCCTTTCCTGGCTCACCCCAGAAATTGGAGCGCTTCTCCTGGTTCGAATCCCAACCGCACCCGCTCACCTTCCTTCGGCAGGTCCAGCCTGGAGGGGAAGTCGAAGTCTAGCGTAACGCCGTTCACCTCCACTTCCAGCCGGCAGGTGCCGCCGCGAAAAGTACGCTTCATCACCACGCCCTCGATTTGAAAAGCCTGCTGCCCGTCCAGACGTGCGGTCTCCGGGCGCAGCAGCACGGTGACCTGGCCCTGGCTTGCCCGGCCGGATGGCGGCTCCTTGAGTGGCAGCCGCCCGATGGTGGTCTCGATGTGCCAGGCCCCATCTTGCTTCCTTATTACCCCTTCGATCAGGTTGGTAAGGCCCAGGAAGCGCGCCACGAAAGGCGAAGTCGGTCGCCGGTAGAGCTCCTGCGGAGAGCCAGCCTGTTCAACCCGCCCGGCATTCATCACCACCACCCGGTCGGCCAGGGCGAAGGCCTCCTCCTGATCGTGGGTCACGTACACGGTGGTCTGGCTTGCCCGGCGCAGGATCTCGCCTAGCTCTGCCAGCAGGCGCTCGCGCAGGTTGCGGTCCAGTGCGCCCAGCGGCTCATCTAACATCAGCAGGCGCGGCTGCGCCGCCAGCGAGCGCGCCAGCGCCACGCGCTGCCCCTCGCCGCCGGATAGGGTGTTCACGTCTCGTCTCTCGAAGCCAGGCAGGCCGACCAGTTCCAGCGCCTGCGCCGCCTGCGCCCGCACCTGCGCCTCCGGTAGGCCGGCCATGCGCAGGCCGAAGGCCACGTTGTGGAATACGTCCAGGTGGGGAAACAAAGCCAGGTCCTGGAACATCAGGCCAAAGCCGCGCTTGTGGGGCGGTGTGCCCTCCAGATCGACGCCTTCCCAATAGACTCGCCCCTGGTCGGGGGTTTCCAGGCCGGCGATGATCGCCAGGGTGGTCGACTTACCGCAACCGCTCGGCCCCAGCAAGGCCAGGATCTCTCCAGGAGCCACTTCGAATGAGATGCCCTGCAGCGCCCGGGTTTCGGCAAAGGATTTGTGGACTTCGTCCAGCCGCAGACCTTGCAAGGCGCAGTTTCCTCCGGCGCTCAGAACTCACCCACTTCGGCCAGGCGCAGCCGCTCGATGAACAGCATCCCGGCCGCGCACACAACCATTAGGATCGTGCTCAGAGCCAGCGCCTGGCCGTAATTGAGCGCGCCCGGTTGTGAGAGGAAGCGGTAGATCATCACCGGGATGGTTGGATACTCTGGGCGTGAGATCAGGGCGGTGGCGCCGAATTCACCCAGCGAGATCGAGAAGGCGAAGGTGGCTCCTATCAACACGGCTCGTCCCACCAGAGGCAGGTCCACATGGCGTAAGACTTGAAGCGGGGCAGCGCCCAGCGTTGCCGCTGCCTGGCGCAGCCGCGGCCGGATGCTGCGCAGCGCCGGTGTCAGGCTGCGCACGACGAACGGAAAAGCCACTAGGGTGTGAGCCACCGGGACCAGGACCGGCGAGGTGCGCAGATCGAGCGGCGGGTGATCCAAGGCGATTATAAAGCCCAGGCCCAGTGTAACCGCCGAGGTGCCCAAGGGGAGCATCAACAGCGCATCCAGGGAGCGATTGAGCCTGTTGGCCAGGCGGGGTTCATCCTGGCGGGCTAGTGCCCAGGAGGCGGGCAGCCCAATCGCAAGGGCCAGCAGCACCGTGGCGCAGGCGTAACCCAACGAGATTCCAATGGCGGTGGTGGGGGGCACGTAGAATAGCGATCCGCGCCGGTTGATGGACAACTCCCGGTAATAGGCCAGGGTCAACCCTGGGTATACCACGACCCTCTGGCCGCGTTCCGGGTCCAGCCGGGCGAAGGAGCGGGCTGCCAGGGCAGCCAGCGGGAGGGTGAGCAGCAGGAGCAGCAGGCCGATGACCAGGCCAGCAGCCAACCGGCTACGCCCGCTCGATAGCTTACGTTGTGTATAGTGCTGGGGCCGCAGGTGCATGGGTTGCGTCATCCGGGCTGAAAGGCGAGTATAGGCCAGGGTCAGCAGCAGGGTGCAGCCAAGCTGCAAAACTGAAAGGGTTGCTGCCAGCGGCAGGTTGAACAGGGCGACAGTCTGGTAGTAGATCTCCACTTCCAGGGTAGCGAAGCGTGGCCCCCCCAAGACCAGGATCACCCCGAAGGAGGTGAAGTCGAAAATAAATACCAGCAGGGCTGCAGTTGTGATAGCTGGCGCCAGCAGGGGCAGGGTCACGTGGCGCAAGGCCTGCCAGCGGCTGGCACCCAACACCTGGGCGGCCTGAGACATCCTGGGGTCCAGGTGGGACCAGAAGTCTCCCACCAGGCGCAGGACGATGGTGGTGTTGTAGAAGACATGCGCTGCCAGGATCGCCCCCAGGCTGTTGACGAACTGGACCGGCGGCTGAGACAGGTTGAAAGCCGCCATCAAGGTCAGGTTGACCCAGCCGCGCGGGCCGAGCAGGGCGTTGAAAGCGGCTGCCACCACCAGGGTGGGCATCACGAACGGGATGCCGGCCAGAGCCTGGACGAACACCTTGCCCGGGAACCGGTAGCGCGCCATGATATAGGCGGCCGGCATGCCGAATGCCAGGGTCAACAGAGTGGACAGCAGCGCCTGGCCAACAGTGAAACCCACCACATTCCGCACGCTGGGGGAGGTGAGAACGTCGATTAAGTGCGCTGCCAGCCCGCCTGTGGCGCGGGCAAAGCTGGCTTGCAGGATTGTCCCCAATGGGTAGAAGTAGAACAAGCCCAGGAAGGCCAGCGGGGGTAGCCACAGGGCGATGGTTTTCAGCGCAGCACGGTTGCGGTCCACTCTTGCAGCCACTTGTCACGATTGGCGGCGATCTCCTGCGCACTGACCTGAGCCGTCGTCTCGGGGAATACCACGAAATCGATGAATTCCTGTGGCAGCCGGGCCTGCGGTTTCACCGGGAAGACGAACATCTGCAGCGGCATGTCTTCCTGGAAGGCGGGGGAGAGCATGAAGTCCACCCATTTCTCCGCCAGATCGCGGTTTTTTGTGCCTTCCAGGATGCCGACAAACTCGATTTGCCGGAAACAGCTTTCGTCTCCGGTGATGGCCGTGGTCGGGGGCTCATCGATCGGGGTTTCGGCGAAGATCACCTCTGCCGGTGGGCTGGAACCATAGGAGACCACGATCGGCCGGGTTCCACCGTGGGCGCTGAACTCGCTGTAGTAGGCGCTCTCCCAATCGTTGACTACCAGCACCTGGTTGGTTGCCAGGCCTTGCCAGTAGTCCAGGTAACCCTCCGGGCTGAAATGCCCGATGGTCGCCAGCAGGAATGCCAGTCCCGGGGAAGACGTGGCGGGGTTTTCTACCACCAGCAGGCCTTTGTATTCCTCCTCGAGCAGATCCTCCAGGTTCCGAGGGGGGTTCAGCCCATGCTCGCTGAAATATGCCTTCTCGTAATTCAGGCACACGTCGCCGTAATCGACCGGCAGAGCCCGCGCCTCCGCATCCAGCTTGAATTCGGCCGGGATGTCATCGAGCAGTGGTGAGTCGTAGGGCTGGAAGATGCCCTCCTCCAACGCCCTGCTCAGGTAGGTGTTATCTACCCCATAGAAGACATCCGCCAGGGGGGCGTCCTTGGAGAGGATGGCCTTGTTGAGGGCGCTGCCGGTATCGCCGGATTTCAGGATCTGGATTTTGAGGTTGTTCTCCTGCTCGAACTGGCGGATGACCGCCTCGCTCGCGGCGAAAGAATCGTGGGTCATCACGGTTAGGGTGCGCGCTGCAGCGGAGGTCGGGCTGGCCTCCGGAGTCGAACTGGGTCTCGAAGTGGCAACCGGACCGCAGGCGACCAGGACCAGCACTGCCAGCGCAGTGAACACCCATGCTTGCTTATACATCGGTCACCTCCTATCTAGAATCCTCTAATGCGCGGGGAGCATGGATGACGACCAGAAGCAGGAGGCCGTGATCCAGCTCGACACTGGCCTGTGCTCCGACCATCGCGTTACTGACGCCGCGCGTCGCACCAAAGGCCAGGCTGCCAGATTGCAGAGGGTACTGCAGGCCGCGAGTAGTGATCCCGTGGGCGTCGCCTGTTAGGGGGATGAGCGAGACCGTATCGCCGGCCTGACCGTAGATTTCCAGGCGAGCCAGCTCGGGCCGTTCGGAGTCCGCCCGCAGGAGGTGGATCTCCTGTGGGCCGTCCACCAGGCGGATGCGCAAGCCTTCTAGTTCCGTGCAGGCCGGCAGTAGCAGATTTGCCAGGGTCTGGTCCCAGCGAACCCCCAATGCGGCGTACACCACGGCTTCCTCGGCGCCAAGCTGGAGTGCGTGCCGTAGGGCCAGCTCCAGGTCGGTGTAGTCCTTATCAGCCGGGTGGCGTACGATTTCGATGCCGTCTGCCTGCAGGGAGGCCAGCTCCACCTCAGCGAGTGAATCGAAGTCGCCGATCAAGACGTCCGGAGGAATCCCCAACGCGCGGCAGTGGCGCGCCCCGCCGTCGGCGGCAATAATCAGGTCTCCGGGCAGCAGGCTGTGGAGGACTGCAGCAGAATCGCCCAGGTGACCGTTGGCAAAGATGACTGCGCGCAAAAGGTACCCCTCCTCTCTGCCGGAGGAGGGGTAGAATTCATGAAATTGCGATTCCTCCGCCGGCATTAACCGGATCAGGTTCGCGGGTCGAGGGCTTATGGCCCTCCTCTCAGCTTGGCAACACCAGGCTCCCCGTGCAAGATATACAAATGTAAAGTCTGACGAAGTATACGCCACTTCGCCTGACCATGTCAAGGGACTTCCTCAAATGATATTTGCGTCTTTTTGGGGTGTGAGCGGCCGCCGCCCCTCACACCCTATGAAGACGGATAAAACTAATCACTTCAATCAATCGGCTGCTTGTCTATACGGAAGGTGCAGGCTGTCGCACCCATGGCGATGCACTCGGTTTCTTCCACGTTATAGAATTTTCCCCCGCTGAGCCAGAACAGGGCTTCCTGCAGCAGTCCCACTGTGAGTTGGCAGGCCGGGCTTTCAGCCTTGCGCCCCCGACACACCGGGCAGCCCTCGATTCGCCACAGGAAATGATCGGTTTCATCGCTGATGTGGACAATCTGGTCACTGAAGGTGTTCAACGTCTGGGCCAGCAGCTCAAAGCCAGTGCGCAGCTTCTCATGCAATGGCAACAATCGAAACTCCAATTCCCTGAGACTCTGCATGGCGCTGAACTCGCGCAAGCCGTGGTTGAAGCTCGCCCTCCCCGAGCGCAGAGCCAGGCCACGCCCGCTACACGTCCCGTAGAGCTGCTCCAGGGAAACCTGGATCTGGCTCAGGTGCTTAAAGATGTATCGATTGTCCAGGTTCTGGGTTGGAAGATGGTCGGCCCAATGTGGCAGCGCTGCCAGCTTTAAGACCAATTTCATACCCTCCTGGCCAAGGATCTCTTCCAGCCCTTTATAGATGATGAATCCTAGCTTGTTTGGGTAGTCACTCATGTGCTCGATGTTGATTATGGTCATGAGCAGATCACCTCTAACTAGTCCTTATTTAGCCTGGCTATCGTTCATCTCAGCCAGAATGCAGTACAGCAATTCCAGCAGGATATTTTTTACACATTCTTTGTCGATCGCCACGCAGGGGAGTAATTTTACCCGCGAATCCAATCTCAAGGCAATCCGCATATCCTCGAGTTCCCAGGCGTCTTCCCGGTCTTGCTTGTTAGCAGCCACGATATAAGGCGTGGGTGCGTAAGCCCGGAATGTCTCCAGGATGCTGCGGGCTTCGCGAAAGGTTTCGGGCCGGCTGCTGTCTACCAGGACGATGAAACCGAGCATGCCTTCGGAGAGAATCTCCCACATGAAATCGAAGCGTTTTTGGCCTGGTGTGCCAAACAGGTAGAGTACCAGGTCCTCATCCACAGTGATGCGACCGAAATCCATCGCTACAGTAGTGGTCTCCTTGACCCGCTCGGTGCCGGTGGTGATCTTGCGTTCGGTGGAGACCACGTCGATCTCGCTGACCGAGCGGATGAACTCTGTCTTACCGGCGTTGAAAGGGCCTGTAACCACCATCTTCACAGTCTGCATGAAGGGGAGATCCTCGTCGAGGTTTAGCTCCGTCGCGCCACTTCACAGTGAGCGGATACGGTTGATGATGCGCTGGACGAGCGATTTTTGTTCTTCTACGCTGGAGGCTGGAGATTTCAAGGAGGGGTTGCGCACCATCGGGCTTCCCTCCGGTTGGACCAATTCGACCAGGCCAGCCTGGAGCAGCCCGTAGATGATGCGGCGAATATCCAGGTCGTCCATTTTGATGGTGCGTGCAATGCGGCGAATTGAATTCTTGGGATTGACGTAAGAGACCACTCGCCATTCCTCCACGCTCAGGTTGACTTTTTTCAAGTTCGTGCCTGGGCGGTCGGTGAACTTCAAGGCCATATCCAGGCTGGGGATCTCATCCTGTAACTGCTCCCATTCCTGCATTCGGCGGGAACCCTCGATGATCAGGTTCTCCAGGCCCAGGCGGATGGCAATCCTGTCTTCAGGAGGCGGTAGATCGTTTTCGAAGCGAAAATAGCCTTCCTTCCAGGCGAACAAGCGGTGAACAAGGTTGCAGTAATGGGCCTGCAGGCTGGAGAGGATATCGCTCTGGCTGAGGTAGTTGGCGTTGATCAACATCAATCCCAAGGCTTTATCACTCATCTTCCCTGAGCGCTCCAGGATAGCGCGGTATTGGCTGGCGTTTAGCTTGTTGGCCTTGTAGAGGATGCCACACAGGCCGTTCTCTTCCTGGCCCATCTGCGCATAGGCAAGCCTGCCGTCTCGAAAATAGACCCAGACGGAATCGGTCGGGCCATCTACGATCAGCGTTCCCGTTTTTTTGGCTAGTTTGATCAGGTTCAGCAGTTGGGTGATGGGGAAATCACGCAGATTGCCCTTCAGTGCCATAGAGGCCTCAGCATTGTCTGCTTATTGTGGTAGCAAATGGCCGAGAGTGAGAAGATTATACATGTTCCTATGAGTTGCGTCAAATTAGAGCCCTGCAAGGTGGCGCCAGGGGCTTTCCTTGACACCCACCCTCCTCACGTATATAATCCTTTGCGCCGTTCCTCGGTAGCTCAATTCGGCAGAGCGGGCGGCTGTTAACCGCTAGGTTCCAGGTTCGAGTCCTGGCCGAGGAGTATTTTATTCCCTCATTTCTCAGTTTCAAGCGGGACAAATCCCCTCCCTAGCACCTCCTGGGCGGGCGAAACGATCACGAAGGCCTGTGGGTCGATCTCCCGCACCAGGTTTTTCAACTGATAAACTTCGGTGACGGTCAGTGCGCACAAAAGAACCGAGTGCGGTTTTCCGGTGTACATCCCGGTGCCGCTTAAGGCGGTCACGCCGCGCCCCATCTCTTTCAAGATATGTTCGCTAACTTCCTGGGCCAGGTCAGTGATGATCAAGGTCATTAACTGCTCGCGTCTCCGGCTGAGCCGAAACCAGGCCCGCGTTCCCACTGTTTGTTGTTCGGCCCCGATGGCCGGTATGGCTTCGTGGACATCGCTGGCGAAGCGCGGCAGCACTTCGCCGGTGGCCTGATGTAGCCTGCTGGTGAGCACGCCAATCAGCATCAATGCGCCATTGAAGGTTATGCCAAAAGCCAGCACCAGCCAGCCCGGTATGCCTCCGATCGCGCAACGCGCCAGGAACTCCTCCCAGGATGCCACCATGTCGGGGAGCAGTGCGGTCTTGGCTGCCCACGCCAGGCCCAGGATGATGTAGATCCACATGTAGTTGCGGCGAAAGCGACGGCCGAAAGCCTCCCAATTTGAGATGGGGAAATCCGGGTGGAGTAGATTTTCAGCCAGGCTTTCTGCCCAATCGGCGGCAGGGTGGAATGGCGGCACCAGCATGGCTGCATAGAAATCTGTCTCCATCAACCGCACACGATAGCTCCACAGCTCGTAGTAGCGGTAGCGCCGCGCTTCGACGAACAGGAAGAGGGTGACCAGGAAGGTGTTCAGGATGATGACCCCATGATGTCCCATCTGGTTGAACGCCAGGGTGATCGCCGCACCGGTGGTGATCACCGCCCAGTTGGTGGTGGTGTCCAGGCGCAGACGCCAGGTATTGGCCCGGCTGACTTCGGCCCGGAAGAAGTGCGCCATGGCGGTGGTGAATTCGCTGGGCCGCAAGCGGTAGCCGCGATAAGACCACACCACATCTTGCTCGGTTGGGGATCCAGTTTTTTCGTCCATCGGAGATTATTCCTGGAATTATTATATGATAATTTGGTACGCCCTGGCGGTCAGCGTCCGTCAGCCTCCGTACCAGATACCTGGACAGGGTGTGGAGGACTGACAGCAGCCTTCTGCCGGTCTGCCGCTCGCAAAGCGCCTCTTGCCAACCCACATTCGATGCGGTATCCTTAGGGCGCGAGGGAGTGGTTGAGTCCCGGTGGGCTCCCCGGTCTTCAAAACCGGTGGCGGGTCGCGTTGCGGGCCGCGGTGGGTTCGACCCCCATCCACTCCCGCCTGGCGGTGAGGGAAGCGCATGGAATGAATCACTTCCTTTTACACACGGTATCATTGATGTTGGATTGAAGAATCGAGCCTCATGTTTCATGGTGAATTCGACCATCTTACCCCCATAATCAGCCGGGTAATGCGCATCGATGATGTGACCCGCGGCGATCCCAAGCAGAACTTCCTGGTGCGTTACCGTGGCCGGCTGTGGGTTGATTCGGCGATTGCCTATGACCAGCTCGCTGCTGCCTTGCGGCATTACGAAATTACCCCGCTTTTCCGCAAGGAGAAAGACCAGCACGCTATCCTGCTGGTGCAGGGTGTCGTCCGGCCGCGCCCGTCCAGGGCCTGGGTGAATCTGGTTCTGTTCGTCCTGACCCTGTTGAGCGTGCTTCTGGCAGGCGTGCTCTATACCTACGATGGGCCGGTCAGCGCCGACCCTGCCGAGATGATCCAAAACCTGGTAGCCAGCATCGGACGAGGGGTGTCTTTTGCAGCCAGCCTGCTGGCCATCCTGCTGGCGCACGAATTCGGACATTACCTGGCAGGACGCTATCATCGTACCCACGTCACCCTGCCCTACTTCCTACCCTTCCCATTCAGCCCGTTTGGGACGATGGGGGCCTTCATCCAGCTCAAAGAACCGCCGAAGAACAAGCGCATCCTTTTAGACATCGGCATTGCCGGACCTATCGCGGGATTGGTGGTGGCTATCCCCATCCTCCTTCTGGGCCTGGCCCTGTCACAGGTCAGCACCATACCCACCAACTTCCTGCCGGGCCAGGGCATCCAGTTGGAGGGCAACTCGCTGCTCTACCTGCTGTCAAAATTCCTGGTCTTTGGCCAATTGCTGCCCAGCCCGAGCAGCTACGGAGGCAGCTCACCTCTGTTATATTGGGTGCGCTATTTCTTCACCGGACAGCCTTTCCCGCTGGGTGGCGTGGATGTGTTGCTGCACCCGGTCGCCTGGGCCGGCTGGGCTGGCCTGCTGGTCACCGCTCTGAATCTGATCCCGGCCGGACAGTTGGATGGCGGGCACCTGCTCTACGTCCTGTTGGGCCGCAGGTCGTCGTCGCTGCTGCCGTTCATCCTGGCAGCCCTGGTTCTCCTGGGGCTGGTGTGGCCGGGTTGGTGGCTGTGGGCCTTCCTGATCTTCCTCCTGGGTCGGCTGCACGCAGAGCCGCTTGACCAGATCACCCCCCTTGATCCACCGCGTCGCCTGGTGGCTGTTTTCGGCTTGGTGCTGTTTGTATTGCTCTTCACCCCGGTCCCACTTCTCGTCTTTGGTGTGTAACTCAACCTCACAATCTTGATAAGTCCTTGAACAACCTCTCAGGATGGCTTGCCCGCCAGTGATGGCTGTGCTAAACTGCCCCCAGGAGGGGTGGTCCCATGTCTGCGGAAGCCATGCTTCAGGAAGCCAGGGAGGCGTTGCGCCAGGGCCAGCATAGCCGGGCGCGTGACTTGCTGACCCGCCTGCTGCGCGCCGATCAGTCCAACCCCGCCTACTGGTTGTGGATGAGCGCTGCGGTCGAATCGACTCGCGAGCAGATCTTCTGCCTGCGAGCAGCTTTGAAGGTGGACCCGGCGAATTCCGCCGCCCGGCAGGGCCTGATCATGCTGGGGGCATTGCCTGCTGCGCCAGAATCCGTACCATCTCCCCTCGTCCGCCGCCGATGGAAGGTCGAACCCATCGGGGATACACCAACCCCAAGCAGCTCTGCGGGTGGATTGCGCCCTGCCCTGAGGCTGCCGTTCTATCTGGTACTGACCTTGCTGGTGGGGGGGCTGATTTTGCTGGGGTTGGTCGACCTGGGGGACGAGAGCGCTGTGGCGCTGCCGCCGGTTGGCACGCCCGGGCTGTTGCCCACCTACACGGCAACCAACACCTCGATCCCCCTGGCCAGAACCTATACTGCTGAACCAGTGCACTCGAACGCTGGACCCACGCCTCTCTGGATGCGGCTGGAAGCCACTTATACACCGACGCCACTCTATGTGAACACGCCTCACGCGATTAGCGAGGCCTATCGTGCCGGGCTGCGTGCCTTCCAACGCGGCGACTGGCAGTCGGCGTTGGATTTCTTCCAGCAGGCCAGTCTGGTCGAGGCTTCCTCTGCGGATATCTATCTCTATCTGGGCGAGGTGCAGCGCATGTTGGGTGATTATTCAGCCGCCTTGCAGGCTTTCGAACAGGCGATCTCCACCGATCCCTTATTTGCTCCGGGTTTCCTGGGTCGTGCCCGGATCTTGCTGGCGACTTCAAAGCGCTCTCGCGACCAGGATGAAAGCATCCAGCAGGACCTGGACCGCGCCCTTGAGCTGGACCCTGGATTTGGCGAAGCCTACCTGGAGCGCGCTGCCTTGGGACTGATGATGGGCAACCTGGAGAGCGCCCGGCAGGACCTCAAGCATGCTTCCGGGTTGCTGCCTGATTCACCGCTCGTCTACCTGTACCGCGCCCAGCTTGCACTGCAGGAGGGTGAGATAGAATCGGCTCTTTCTTTAGCTCGCCAGGCCTTCGAACTGGACCGCACCCTGCTGCCCGCCTACCTGGTCCTGGGCCAGGCCTGTTTACTGAACGGCGAGTTCGAAGCCGCTATCGAAACCTTGGAGATCTACCTGGAGTTCGAGGTGGAAGACGCAGTCGGATGGCTGGCCTTGGGCCAGGCCTACGCCGGGCTGTCCGAGCCGTCCCAGGCCTACTTCAACCTGCTGCGCGCTGCCTCTGGCAGGGACTTTGCGCAAGCCATCCTCTCCTTCGACCGGGCGCTCGCCCTGGACGACTCACTTTCCTATGCTTTCCTGTATCGTGGGATCAGCTTGTTGGCCTTGGGAGAAGGGCAGAAGGCAGTCAATGACCTGCTCGCCTCCCGCGCCGCGGCCGGCGAGCTGTCTGACCAGGAATTGTTCGCCATTGACCTGGGATTGGGCCGAGCCTTGCTGGCTGCAGACCGCCTGCAGGATGCCTTTGCCCAGATCAATAGCCTGGAAGCGCGCGCGCCAGATGACGAGAGTCTGGCGGCTGTCCTCTACTGGCGGGCTCGCGCGCTGGAGGCTGCCGACGAGGGGCGTGCAGCCGACCGCGATTGGTCTGCCCTGCTGGAAATGCCGGTAGATGTTGTTCCCTCGGACTGGCGCTTGGAGGCTCGTAGCAGATTGTCTACACCCACCGCTACCCAGGGAACTGCATACCCAAGCGCCGCCGCCACGCCCCAGCCCACTCCCGCCCGGACGGCGACGCCCATCTCCGCGGTCAGAGCTGCGCCAACGCAACACTGATAACCAAGGGCGTCCCATAAGTCGTGCTTTCTACATAAAAAGTTTGTCAGAATTATGTTATACCTTCATCCGAATGCCCTGCTCTCCCTTGCCAACCCCTGCCCGCCGCGCTATAATCCATCCCTGTCAGCAAGTCCTAGCCGTTGAGGTGAAATCGAGCCATGCCGATCTATAAATACCGGTGCGAAAACTGCGGTGTACAATTCGAGCGCCATCAACATTTCAGCGATCTGCCTCTTAGCCGTTGTCCGGAGTGCAGCAAGAAGACCTTGCGCAAGGTCTACACCCCGGTGGGTATCGTGTTTAAAGGCTCCGGCTTCTACGCCACCGACCACCGTTCCCCCTCCGGCGCCAGTCGCTCCACTGCAACCGAAAAGGTCGACGATAACAAGAAGGAAACCCCCTTGAAGAGCGAGACCAAGCCGGTCGATGACGAATGAGTCTCTGGCTGTATATTAAGTAAAATCATCGGCTTTTTAGGGAGAGAACAGCGCACGCCGTCTACATCCGAAGAAGCCGAATCTTTTCGAGAACTACGACACCCGGTGTGGGTGTCTTTTTTTATTGGACTTACGCAGTTGGAGTCGTTATCCTGTTCAACTGAGTAACTCCTGTTTCATTCGGAATCCTCGGCCGGCTGGTTCAGGTTGCGCATGAAGGGAAAAGATCGCTCGTGCAGGATGAGCATGGTGTTATAGCGCGACGACCAGGAGAGAGTCCCGAACTTGGTGAACAGGATGTCCCGCAGGTGTTCCATGTCCCGGGCGTAGATGGTGATCAACTCGTCGACTTCGCCGGTGACGAACCTCACGTTGGTGACTTCGGGAAATTCGATGATGTCTGCCACGGTGGTTTCTATCGGGATAGGTCTTTCCCGCGTCACCTGGACAATGGCGTTGATCCCGTAGCCGAGCTCGGCGTGGTTCAGGATCGTCTTATAGCCCAGGATCACCCTGTCTTCTTCCAGGCGGCGGATGCGATCGCGAACGGTGGATGGGGGACAGCCAAGCTGGCGAGCTATGGCGATAACGGAGCTCTTGGCGTTTTCCTCGAGGAGGGTGAGAATATCCTTGTCAATCTGGTCCAATATACGCATAAATATTTGACCTTAATTGTGTTTTACACGGCAATAATAAATAAATTCCGTGAATTGATTGTTGACTTTGCTTTTTCTCTGTGCTATGATTATATGGCTAGTAAGCCTTCCCATCTTATCATAAGAATTGCTCAATGGATAGACTGCCCACAAACCTGTAGCCTCACTTGTGTCCTGCGTGGGGGTACGGGTGGGATTCCTTTTACGGAGGATGATCAAAGAGGCCTATGATGAAACCCAGGTATAAGTTCCAATGGTACCAGGAGATCTACCGGGGCACTGCCAGGATTCACGAAGAAGCGCGTCAGGTTGCCAGGGAGCTCGGCATCGAGTGGGTGGGTGGTAGAGTCGGCCTGAATCCGGGAAGCTCTTCCTGCCCGGGACCATTGCCCAATTACGTCCTGAATGCCGTCATCGCAGCCAACCGGGTGCCGGTCTATCCCATGCGAAAGGCCGGCGACGAACTGCGGGAAGTCGTGAAAGACCTCTACGGCGATGAATACGACGCCGCGGCAGCCAACACCTGCGAGGCCGGGATGCGGGTGGTATACGAGACTTTATTTGCCCCACCCACGTTCCGCAAAGGCGATGCCTACCGGGCGCGTTTTATCTTCCCCTATGGTGAGGACTTCGATTTCCCCGGCGCCTACGGCAGGCCTTTCCCTCCGCGCTACAAGAATTTGTTCGTCGACCGCAGCGCTACTGCGGGTGAGCTGAGCGTTGAAGGCAAGAGCCTGACCAACCTGGACGTGATCTTCGTCCGATTGGCCGGGGTGAAGTATGAGCCCCACGGTATCAAGTTCAACCCGGTACCCCTGATGACTCGCATGGATCACGCCAGGTCATTCGAGAGAATCGTCAAGGCCGCTGAGAGGCATGCCGCCGAGCTGAGCGGCTTCACCATGGTTGGGTACGACACGCCCGGTTATGGTGGCAATGAAAAGGATGAAAAAGGGGTTCCTCACCTCATGAAGTTGGTTGGCCAACTGGCGGATGAGTATGATGTCCCCTTTGTGATCGACGCGGCCGGCTCCGCCCCGGTGTTTTGGCCCCACCTCAAGGATATCGGCGCCGACATCATGCTGTGGAGCACCGATAAAGCCGTGAGAGCCCCAATCAGCGGCCTGATCGTTGGCAAGGAGGAGCTGATGGTGCCGGTGCGCAAAGCCCTGGGGTATGGCGGAGGCCGCTTCGGAGAAGTCTCTTCTCACAGCAAGGCATTGTTCTCATTAAGCGACCCGGGCAGGGATTCGGTAGTCGGTTTAGTGGCATTGTTAAGAATGCTGCGGGATCACCCGGAGAAGATCAAACGCCCCATCGACCAGTTGCACCAGATCGTGCTCGAAGAGTTTGCCTCCTTCACTCCACATCGCCTGCGTGATCGGCTGCTCATTACCAAGTCCTACCCGTTCGGCGGCACCGAGGTCAACTACGAACAGACTTGGAGCGAGGAGGAATTTGGCATCCCGATCTTCAATGCGGAAGACATGTATGCCAATACCAACCCGATCATGTCGGCGTTGGACGAAATGGGCATATACCCGCCGCCGATCTACAGTGGCAACATGATGATTGCCCCCGGATTGGGCACGCTGGATGAAGAGGGTGAGCTCCTCGAGGAGCCTGCCCGGCTGGCTGTGAGAGGCCTGGTGAAGGCGACGGAAATCGTATGCCGGGTTGCCGGGCTGGTTGATTAAACCGAGGCTAGCGCTTTAGCGTATTTTTGGGAGGGACTTATGGCGTCATTCCAACCCTTTGAACAAGAGCGGATCATGTCGACCTGGGAAGGGCGGGTAGATTATAACCTGTCCGAGAGCGGTGTCCACCCGATCACCCTGCGTGAATTGGTCCCTAACCAGTCAAAGATGGCCGATTTGCTGGATCTCTCTCTGGGATACCCGGAGTGTAACGGAGATACCGAGCTGCGCCAAAGGATCGCTGCCCTGTACCCAGGCGCAGATGTCGACAATATCCTGGTGACCGTCGGCTGCGCCGAGGCGAATTTCGTCTCGACCCAGACGCTGGTGCCGCGCGGGGAGGCAATCGCCATGATGGTCCCCAACTACATGCAGATCTGGGGCCTGGCGCATAACTTTGGATTGGAACGCAAGGCTTTTCACTTGCGGGAAGAGGACCATTGGGGCCTGGATGTGGATGAGCTGGATCGAGCCGTTTCCAAACAAACCAGGCTGATCGCGGTCTGTAATCCAAATAATCCGACCGGTCATATCCTTACCCCTTCGGAGATCGAAGCCATTGTAGCCGCTGCCGATCGCGTGGGCGCCTGGATCCTGGCCGACGAGACGTATTGCGGATCGGAGCGGCTCAGTGATACGCCCACACCCAGCTTATGGGGCCGCTACGAGAGGGTGTTGGTTACCTCGAGTCTCAGCAAGGCCTATGGCCTGCCAGGACTGCGCCTGGGTTGGATCGTGGCGCCTGCCGGGACGATCGCAGAGATATGGGCGCGCCACGATTACATCACCATCAGCGCCGCCATGCTGGCGAACAAGCTGGCCGCGCTGGCCCTCTCGGATAACGTGCGGGAAATGTTGATCAGGCGCGGACGAGATTTCATTCGCCGCGGCTATCCCATCCTGGAAGGCTGGTTGCATGCGCACCCGGAGACTTTTTCCTTGGTGCCTCCCCAGGCAGCAGCCATCGCCTTCGTCCGTTATCACCTCAAGATGAACTCTACCGATCTGGCCCAGCGCCTCATCCGCGAGAAGAGCTTATTCGTTGTACCAGGCGATTGCTTCTGCATGGATGGCTTCGTTCGCATCAGCTTTGGCATGCCGGAAGATATCCTGGTGCCAGCTTTAAACCGGTTAGAGGAGTTTGTGCAGGAAGCTAACCTCAAATTTCGAGGCGCGAGATGAAGATCGCCCTGCTGAGAGAAGATGAACTGCGCCAGTGTGTCCGGCTGGATGGAGAGCTCATCCAGGCGGTCGAGGCTGCCTTCACCAGCCTGGCGGACGGGAGGGCCTTCGTTCCGCAGATCATCGGAGTAGACATTCCGGAACACCATGGCGAGTTAGATGTCAAGACTGCCTACATCCGGGGACTGGAGAGTTTTGCGATCAAGATCGCGGCCGGATTTTACGATAATCCCACGAGGGGGTTACCGGTGGCCAGTGGCATGATGGTCCTCGTCTCCGCGTCCACTGGATTTCCGCAGGCTGTCCTGTTCGACAATGGCTACCTGACGCAGGCGCGCACAGGCGCTGCTGGAGCCATCGCAGCTAAATACCTGGCGCAGGACGAGTTCGAGACGGCCGGGGTCATTGGGGCAGGGACACAGGCCCGCTACCAGATGCTGGCATTAAGACAGGTGCGTGACTACGACCGGCTTCTCATCTACGACGTCATCCCAGAGGCGGTCGAACAATACGTGAAGGAAATGACGCCCATCCTAGGAGTGGATATACTCCCTCAGGAAGACGCCGAGGCGGTCGTGTGTGGCAGTGAGGTGGTGGTGACCACCACACCCTCTCGGAAGCCATTCTTGAAGTCCGAATGGCTCCACCCGGGCCTGCACATCACTGCCATGGGGGCAGACGGGCCGGAAAAACAGGAGTTGTTCCCAGATGTGTTGAAGCTGGCAGACCTGGTTGTATGTGACCGGAAATCGCAGTGTTTCGCCCGCGGCGAGCTCCACCACGCACTGGAGGCGCACCTCATCGCGGAAGAAGATGACATCATCGAATTGGGCGAGCTGACCTCCGGGCGGCGCCGGGGAAGGACCGCAAAAGACCAGGTCACGCTGTGCGATCTGACCGGGGTGGGCGTGCAGGATACTGCCATCGCCATCCTGGCTTACACCAAGGCAATCGCTCTGGGGTTGGGAACGATGTTCGAGGTCTAGTTCTGGGAGAAGAATGGAGGTAAAGGGACAAAAATATAAGATTGAATGCTCACAGGAAACCAAACCGTCTCTATAACGATCATAAATCATAAGGAGGATCATCATGAAGGGCAAGCTCTGGCTCATTGTATCGGCCCTGGTCCTGCTAACCATCCTTGCATCCGCCTGCGCTCCAAAGCCGGCTGCTACGCCCGAGGAAGCAGAGGCCCCCAGTGTGGCCGGAAAAGTAATCCCGGTCGACCAATGGCCCGATATCACGGACCTGGCTGGAATGGAGATCATCATCGCCGAAGACAACGCCTGGCCTCCGTTCGCATATATTGACAGTGAAACCGGCGAGGCAACCGGCTTCGATTACGAATTCTTCGAAGAGCTATGCAAGCGGGCCAACTGCAAGCCGGTGTTTAAATATTTCCCCTGGGATGGCATCTTCGAAGCTGCCGTTGCCGGCGAGTGGGACATCACCTTCTGGGGCATCACCATGACCCTGGAACGAAGCAAGATGATCGATTACTCCGACCCGATTCTCGAGTATGGTATGATCATCCTGGTTAGGAAAGATGGCCCCCATTTTAAGGACCCCGACGAATTGATGAATTCAGATGCCCAGCTTGGGGCAACCATGGGAGGCACTGAAGCCCTGGCCTCCGTCAAGATAGTTGGCCAGGATAGGGTAACTATGTTCGAAGCAGACGACATGCCAATCGTAGCCCTGATCGCCGGTGACGTGGATGCAGTGGTCTACGACGAGACCGCGGCTATGGGAGTGCTGATGGAACACGGTGACAAGCTAGAGATCTCCGGCCGAGTTAATACGGGCATGTTCAGTGCCCTACCCATGCCTCCCGGCAGCCCAATCCAGGTGGCTGTCAATGCAGCGATCAACGAAATGTGGGCTGACGGCACAATGGACCGCCTGATGAAGAAGTGGTTCCCGGCACTCGGCCACGAGTAAGGATTTCATGGCTGCTAAGTCAGATGCAAGGCAGATACGCCCAGGCCTGATTCCCTGGCTCGAAAACCTGGATGAGATACCCTGGTGGGGGTTGATTCTATTGCTCACCGGGATATTGGTCATCTTCACTGTATTCCCACAGGAAAAGTACAGAGAGGCCTTGGACTTTGTAATCCCCGGCCTCAGACTCACCATCGTCATGGCGTTGGCAACCTTCGCTATCGCCATCGTTCTGGGGTTGTTTGCTGGGCTTGGCCGGGTTTCAAAGAATCCGGTGATCTACACGATCGCCTCCCTGTATGTCAATACGGTTCGAGGGGTCCCCATGTTGGTGTTGGTGTTGTATTTCGCCTTCGTGGGGATGCCGCTGATGGTCGAATTAATGAATTGGTTGGGAAGCTGGCTCAGTCAATATGATCTTGCTGGCTCGCTGGACCAACTAGCGCAGGATATGGCCGCCTTGAGCATTCGCAATGTCGATATGACCATACGCGGTATAGCAGCCCTGGCCTTCAGTTATGGCGCCTTCGAGGCCGAGATCTATCGAGCGGGCATCCAGGCGATCTCCAAAGGCCAGATGGAAGCTGCACGTTCCCTGGGAATGAGCTACGTCCAGGCGATGCGGGTGATCATCCTCCCGCAGGCGATCCGCATCATCTTGCCGCCCATGGCGAATGATTTCATCGCCGTAGTTAAGGACACCTCGCTCCTGTCGGCAATCGGTGTGGCTGAGATGACTCAGTTAGCCAAGATCCACCGGGCTTCTACCTTTCGCACCTTCGAGGTATGGAACACGGTCACTTTTCTCTACCTGGTCCTGATCTTCATGCTGCAGATTTTCGCCAAGTTTGTCGAGAAGAGAATGGCCCGGGAGTGAGACACGCATATCGGCACTGCCGAGCCGTATTTGGCCAGGGGCGCGGATCTGGAGCCTGCCACGAGGCCATGTTTTCCACGCCCCAGCCAACCTTTCACAGGAGTTCACAAGGCCTTATGCGATGAATGAAGCAACGCCGAGCGAGCCCATCATCCAGGTCCAGGACATCTATAAGAGCTTCAGCCATGGACGGGTTAAAGCCGTCCAGGGCGTCTGCTTCACCGTCCAAAAGGGCGAAGTCCTGGTGATCATCGGGCCGAGCGGTTCGGGGAAGAGCACCGTCTTGCGCTGTATCAATCGCCTGGAGACGATCGACAGCGGCGGCATCGTCGTAGACGGTATCCCATTGACCGAGGAGAAGGCGAACATTAATCAGATCCGGGCAGAGGTGGGGATGGTGTTTCAACAATTCAATCTCTTCCCCCACCTGACTGCGATGAGGAACATCACCGTGGCCCAGCAGATCGTCCGTAAGCGCTCGGCGGAAGAGGCGCAGGCTATCGCCTGGGACCTGCTGCATAAGGTTGGCATCCCGGAGAAGGCTGACGCTTACCCGCACCAGCTTTCCGGCGGTCAGCAGCAGCGGGTGGCTATCGCCCGCGCCCTGGCCATGCAGCCCAAGATCCTGATGTTCGACGAGCCCACTTCAGCCCTCGACCCGGAAATGATCAAGGAAGTGCTGGACGTGATGGTGAACCTGGCCGACGAGGGCATGACTATGCTGGTTGTCTCCCACGAGATGGGCTTTGTGCTCCAGGCCGCTGATCGCATCCTGTTCATGGATGGGGGGAAAATCATCGAAGAGCTTACACCGGCTGAGATGAGAACAGCCATGCAGAACCCGGAATTGGCCGGCGAAGAGCGCACCAGGGTTTTCCTCAGCAAGATTCTTTGAGAAAGAAACTCTTTGACATAACCCCCCCATTTTGCTAGAATTAAATAATTGCGTTGCGAGGGGTCTTTCACCAGGCACCCGCCGGCTGCGCTTATTTCCGATACCACTGGAGGCATTATGCAGAAACAGGAGCTGCTCGCGCGCACGCGTGAGGATAACGTGCGGTTTATATCGCTCCAGTTCACCGACGTCACCGGCGTGGTGAAGGGCGTAGATATCCCTGTGGAACGCCTTGATGAGGCGTTGGACGATGGGGTGTGGTTCGATGGCTCCTCGGTTGAAGGCTTCGCTCGCATCCAGGAGAGCGACATGCGCCTGGTCGTCGACCCACATACCTATGCCATATTACCCTGGACGCCGCCCGCAGCCCGCCGGGCGCGCCTGTTCTGTGACATCTTCCAGCCGGATGGCAACCCCTTCCCGGGGGACCCGCGTGGCGTGCTGCGTCGCATGCTGGAAAAGATCCAGGCGCGCGGCTGGACATATAACGTGGGCCCGGAACCTGAGTTCTTCCTGTTTAAGCGCAACGGACCGAACGCCATCCACCCGGTGCCATTCGACGTGGGGGGGTATTTCGATTTCTCGGCCAACGACGAGGCGGTGCGCGTGCGCGCCGAGCTGATGGAGGCTCTGGGCGTCATGGGTTTGGAGGTCGAGATGGGCCACCACGAAGTGGCCCTGGGCCAGCACGAGATCGACTTTCGCTTCGCCGACGCCCTGCGGACCGCCGATAACATCCTCACCCTGAAATACACCGTCAAGGCAATCGCTGCCCAACACGAATTGATTGCCTCGTTCATGCCCAAGCCCATCTTCGGCATCAACGGATCGGGAATGCACTGCCACCAGTCGCTGTTCGACCTGCACGGCGACAATTTGTTTTTCGATGCCAGCGATGAGCTGTGCCTGTCCCCGATAGCCTATGGCTTCATCGCCGGCCAATTGGCCCACGCCCGCGCCCTGGCGGCGGTAGTGGCGCCCACGGTAAATTCTTATAAACGCCTGGTCCCAGGTTACGAAGCGCCGGTCTACGTCGGCTGGGCCCAGATCAACCGCTCGGCCCTGATCCGTATCCCCTATTACACGCAAGGGCGCGAGAAGTCCATCCGCGCCGAGCTGCGTTTCCCGGACCCCTCGGCTAACCCCTATCTGGCCCTAGCAGTGATGCTGGCTGCTGCGCTGGATGGCATCGACAGCGCACTCCCTTGCCCTCCTCCGCTCAATAACGTCAACGTATACCATTTGACTCCCGAGGAGCGCAGCGCGCTGGATATCAACGAGCTGCCCGGTTCGCTGGCGGAAGCCCTGCGCGAGCTGGACAAAGACCAGCTCCTGAAAGAGGCGCTTGGCCCCATTATCTACGAAGCCTTTCACCGCGCCAAGTGGGCCGAGGTCGAAGAATATCGTATGAAGGTGACCGATTGGGAAGTGGAACGCTACCTGGAGATCGCTTGATATCTATCTAGCCCGTCCGGCTGGGGACGATATAGATTAACGGCATACTCACCAGCGTCATACCATACTTCACCAATAAATTAAACAGGAAAATCTGCCCTATCACGCTCCAGGGCAGCGTCCAGCCGAACGCACCCACGGAAAACACCAGGTTGTCGATCGGCACGCTGACCCCGTTGCTGACCAGCACGCGCACCCACTGGTAGCGTTGGGTGATGCGGGTAACGAACCAGTGATAGGCCTCCGTATCTACCAGCTCGCTGGCAACCTCTGCCAGGATCGAGGCGACCACGATGCGCCAGACGGGCGCCAGGATGGCGGAAAACTCCGCCCCCAGGCCCCAGCTTGGATCGCTGGGCACACCCGCTACCCACATCAGGTAGGCGGCCATCAGCAGGTTGATCACCCCGGCTGCCACCACGATGGTTTGGGCATTGCGCTTCCCCAGCACCTTGTGCACCAGGTCCCGCAGCGTGAAAGTGGCCGGGTAGATGAAGGTGCCCATGTCGACCGCTAGGCCGAGCACGATACCGATCTTCAGGCTGGCAATATCCGACAGCATCTGGGTGGCGATGTAGGCTGCCACTACCAACACCGCCAGGCGCGGCACTGCGCCTTCGAAAGCCGTGGCTGTTGCCTGCCGCCCTCCGGCAGCAGGAGGTGCGCCTGGCAATGCTTGGTTGATGTTTAAGGGAGATTCCATTGTTTCGATATAGTGATTGTCGTTGGATTTGTTCGGTTTTTTGGAATGGGAGCAGAGCCCGTCGCTCCGCCCCCAAAAAGCCGATAGTATCCCCAGTCTGGTCTTCAGCGAGCGACCGCTGCAGAGTTCATGAATTCCAGCACCAACCGGTTTACCTCCTGATGTTTGCACAGATGTGGTTGGTGCCCGCACCCGGCGATGGGGCAGCCGGCGGCGTTGGGTAACAGCTTCACCAGTTCGGGGAAGGAGGCCGGGTTGAGACTCAGGTCCTTCTCGCCCCAGATCACCAGTGTGGGGGCCTTCACCAGCGGCAGGCTGGCGGTCATGTCAGGCAAGGATTGGGTCAGGTAGACGATGTTTGGCGAAGCGCGCTTGTAATCGGCCGCAATCTGCTGGCGTATCTGCGGTGAGAACTGGGTCGCCGCCGAGGGATCGAGGTGTACCAACGCCTGGATGACCCATTTCGGGGTTGCCCGCAGGGCTTTTTCGCCTAATTGCGGACGCTTCCGCATCAGGTTCAACACCGGTGAGAGCTGGCGGGGGCTATATAACGGATTTATCAATACCAGGCCGCGCACCTCACCCGAGTGGTCACGGGCATAAGCCAGGCCCAGGTAACCTCCCAGGGAGTGTCCAATCAACAGGGGTGGCTCTTGCAGGTTCAGGCTTTCGATCCAGGTTTCCAGTTGGACCAACAGCGATTCGACCTGGTAGTATTGAGCATCGCCCGGTTTAGGGCTGTTGCCATGGCCCGGCAGGTCCGGTGCATAGACGTGGTATCCGCAGGCGGCGAGATCGGGAATCAAGTGGCCCCATTCCGAGTGAGAGGCGGCGATGCCGTGGACCAGGATGACCGGCCGCCCACCTCCCCGGGTAATATAGTGTAATTCGTGGCGAAAAGCCCGATGGTTGTTGCTCAATGCTACACGGCCTCTGGTTTTTCGATGTTGGCTTGCGCGGGGTTTTGATTGAAGCGCCTGGCGAGCTCTCGCCGCAACACTTTGCCGATGAATGTGCGCGGGAAATCATCCACGAATAACACCAGCCTCGGCACCAGCTCTGGCGGAAGTCTGCGCCGGCAGTAGGCGATCAGCGCTTCAGCGGTCGGGCGTTCCTTGCGTGCGATGATGAACGCAACCGGCTGCCCGGCAATGGCGACCACAGCCGCCTCCTTCACCTGTGGGATTTCGAATAACACCTCCTCTACATCGCGCGGGAAGGCGGGTTCCCCGGGTTTAGAAGGATACCACATATCCGCCTTGCGGGCGACGATCCGGAAGTAGCCATCTGCGTCCATCTGGGCCACGTCGCCGGTCAACAGCCAGCCGTCAGACGAGAGCACCCGGCGGGTCTCCTCGGGCAGCCCCCAATAGCCCATCATCACCTGCGGGCCGCGCACAGCCAGCTCGCCGATCTGGCCCGTCTGTACTTCTCTCTTGCCGCGCCGCAGGTCTACCACCCGGGCTTCGGTGGAGGGAAGCGGGATGCCGATGCTGCCTACCTTGCGCAGGCCGTTCAGCGGGTTGCCGTGAGTGACCGGGGAGGCTTCGGTCAGCCCATAGCCCTCCACCAACCGGCCGCGCGTCAGCTTCTCAAATGCTTCCTGCACCTCGACCGGCAGGGGGGCGGAGCCGCTGATGCATGCCTTGATCGAGCGGATGCCGTATCTGCGCACGTTTGGAAAATCTTTGATCGTCACGTACATCTGGGGGACGCCCGGGAATATGGTTGGCTTGTAGCGCCTGATGGTCTTTAAAATATCTCCCACCTCAAAGGTCGCCTTGAGAATCAATGCTGCCCCCAGGGCGATTGGAACGTTGAGGGTGGTGGTCAGGCCATAGCTGTGCGAAAACGGCAGCACGCACAGGAAGCGCTCGCCACCTTCCTGAGCGTCTGGAATCCAGTGGCGGGTCTGGAGTGCATTCGCCACCAGATTGTAATGGGAGAGCATAACCCCTTTTGGCAGGTCGGTAGTGCCGCCGGTATAGATGATCACCGCCAGGTCGTGTGGGGTCACGGAGACCTGTGGAGCTTCGCTGCTCTGTTCTCGTATAAGCCGCCTGAGGTCGTGTGTCCTGCCATCGACGGCAGAGGGTGGCAGGCCCGCTTTCTGGCGCTTCAATCGCCAGGCAAGCCACTTCACTGTCGGCAGGTAGTCTCCAGCATCGGTGTAAATGATGTGTTCTAGATGTGCCTCCTCTGGTCCTAGGTGCATGAGAACCTGTTGCACCTGGTCGTAGAACTGGTCGAGGGTCACCAATATACGGGCGCCGCAGTCCCGAAACTGGCGGGCCAGTTCCTCGGGCTGGGTGTTGGGCAGGGTGAACACCGCCGCTCCGCCAGCCTTCAGGGTGCCGAAGAAGGCGATCACCATCTGGGGCAGGTTGGGCAGCCACAGCAGGATGCGATCACCCTTATTGAGTCCCAGACGGAGCACGGCATGGGCGAAGCAATTGATCTCCTGGTTCAACCGGCTGTAATGCAGCCTGGCACCTTCGAAAACCAGGGCTGCATGGTTCGGAAAACGCCGCACAGCGGAGCGCAGCAGGTAGTGCAGCGGAACGCGCGGCACGGCGATGGTGAACGGCACCGTCTCGTCGTAATGGGGCAGCCACGGCCTCCGTCGCAACAGGGCATTGTGCTGCAAGTCGTCGTTGGTGGAGGCGGTCTCTCGCCAGGATAGCTGGCTTTGTTCAAGGAAACGGCTTATGCTCCGGTTTACCGCCTGGCGCCGTTCCAGCATCACCATGTGCCCGGAAGCCCCCACGTCGACCTCTTCGGCGTGTGGGATGGCTCGCGTCACCTCTTCGAACAGCGGTCTCTCGAAGACCCTATCGTGGTGCCCGCGAATGACCAGCGTCGGCAGGCTCAGGCTGCGAAACAGACTCCAACCATTCCAGCGGGAGATGCTGTCCTGGTACCATGCCTTCAAGACATGCGGCGGTGCACCTAGCCAGTTGCGGGTGAAGGGAGCGAGCAGCCGGATCACCGGATAAGGCAGGTTGAGCAGCAGCCGGTAGAACGGATTCAACCGATACTCTCCGGTAGAGGCGATCAGCACCAGGTGGCTGACCCGTTCCGGGTAGGCGCAGGCATATTCGACCGCCACCGCTCCACCGAAGGAATGCCCAACCAGCACCGCTTTATCCGCGACGCCCAGTGCATCCAGAACGGACTGCAGATCGGATAAAATCTGGGGCATGTCGTACCTGCCTGCCGGCTTGTCCGAACGGCCATGGCCGCGCAGGTCGATGGCAATAGTGCGGTCCGTGTTAGAGAAATGGCGTAGCTGGTAGCCCCACTGGATGGCCTGGCCGCCGTAACCGTGTAAGAATACCAGGGTGCGTTGGGAGAGATCGGGCGCCACGTCGATGACCGATAACCGCGCCGGAGGTTGGGAGGCCAGGCGTATCTCCTGCCGGTACAGCTCAAGGTCGACTTCCACGTGTGAAGTCTACAACAATTATCCGCAAACGTAAAGCGCAGAATCCCCTATGCTATAATCCATGCAGGGCCATCTGCTCTCCAAAGGAGGCAATCTGGCAGTCAAGACGCTTTCCATCCAGGTTAAAACGCGCGGCGATGCCGATATCCTCAACCTCACCGAGCAGGTCTCCGCAACGGTTCGCAATTCAGGCCTGAAATCCGGCGTGGTGACCGTGTTTTGTCCGTCCTCTACCAGCGCCGTCACGACCATCGAGTACGAATCTGGCTGCCTGAGCGATCTGCGCAGGATGTTTGACGAGATCGTCGACCCCAACCGGACCTATGCTCACGACGCGCGCTGGGGTGACGGCAACGGACACAGCCATGTGCGGGCGGCCTTGCTCGGGCCATCCCTCAACATTCCCTTCGTCGATAGCCGGTTGACCCTGGGAACCTGGCAGCAGATCGTCCTGGTCGATTTCGACACCCGCCCGCGCCGGCGGGAGCTGGTGCTGCAGGTCATCGGGGAATAAATCCGAGCCGTTAATGCCCGGGCACCGCCCACAACCGGATGGTGGTATCTTCAGCACCTGAGGCGATCAATTGACCGTTGGGTGAGAAGGCCACGCTGGTCACGCTCCCGGTATGCCCGCTGAGGACCATCAGCGAGCGCCCATCGCTCATCCCCCACAGACGTACGGTTTGGTCCTGCGAACCGGAGACCAGCAGGGTGCCGTCGGGAGAGAACGCCACGCTGGTCACCCCTTTTAGATGGCCATATAGTGTGGATAACGCCTGGCCATCCGCCACCCGCCAGAGATTGATGCTGCCATCCGCAAAAGCCGCGGCCAGAAATTCGCCGTGCGGAGAGAAGGCCACGCTCGTTGCGGCTCCCGTCGTGTGCTGGAACACTCGCACCCACGTATTGTCCACCAGCGACCACATGCGCACCGTGCCATCGGCTTCACCCCACGCCAGGGTATTGCCGGATGGTGAGAGGTCCAGGCTTACCACGGCTGCCATGCCTTCGTCGATCGTGTTGAGCAGCTTGCCATCCGACACCCGCCAGAATCGCACGGTGAAATCTTCGGCGCTGGAGATGACCGTGCGGCCATCGGGTGAGAAGATGACTCCGCGGATGTGATCGGCGTGGCCCTGGAGGCTGCGCAATAGGGAGCCATTCGATATCCGCCAAAGGCGCAGGATGCCATCATAAGACCCGGTAGCCAGCAGGGACCCGTCGGGTGAAAACGCCAGGCTGAGCACAGGGAACGGATGCCCCTCCATGGTGCGCAAGAGGGTGGCCTTGTCCACCTGCCACAGGCGCAGGGTATTATCCACTGAGCCGGAAGCCAACAGCTTGCCGTCCGGGGAAAAGTCCAGGGACAGGACTTTCCCGGAATGACCCCACAGGATCGCCAGGGGCTCGCCATGCGCCTCGACCAACGCCGGTGTTGGGTTACAGGCCAGGGGTGGGGTGGGTATTGGAAGACGGTTGGTCGCCTGGTTGTTGTTTTCGTATTGCTCGACAACCTGGTTTTCGGCGTCAACGAAGACGTTGGTGATCTGGCTGTAGCCAGGGAACCACAGTTCGATGCTTTCACCCGCTCCCAGATTGCGCTCCACTCCCTGGAAGGCGCCATCCAGGCTGATGGCGAACGGTCCCGCGGGGGCATCGCCGATGTTCCCTACCCAGACCCGCGTGCCCAGCGAGAGCGAGCCATCGCTGCAGCTTTGTCTGATCTCAGGCTCGATTGCCAGCCTGGTTACCACCAGATCGGGCAGGGTCTGGATGGTGGCAGAGGGAGCAGGGGTGGTGGATGGCTGCGGGGAGGGGGAAGGCCAGCCGGAGGATATTCCGCACCCGGCAGTCAGCGAGAGCAGCAGGCTGAAAAGCAGTCGATATATGGTAGGGTGTGTGGGGGGTGCGGACTTGAGGTCAGGATGCTCCCCTCCCAGCAGTCGTGTGTGGTGCACGGGCGCGCTGCCCCCCGGATGAGTTGCGGCCATGGGCGCGTTGCATATCAGGTCAGAGGTTTAGCTGGTGCTCTTTGTCGCGCATGGTATTAAAGGCCGCGATCGCCACCTCCAGCATGTCCAGACTGGGTTCACGGGTGGTCAAGCGCTGCAGGGCCAGGTTGGGCTTGATCAATCGGCGCACCAGCGAAGAGGTCAGATGATTGGCGGTCCAACGCACGTATTCGTAAGCCAGGCCGGTCAAGACCGGAAGCATCAGCAAGCGGGTAAACAGCCGCCAGAAGATCGGCAACGGCCCCAGCAGGGAGAATAGCAATACCGAGAGCAAGACCAGGGTGAGCAGGAAGGCCGTCCCGCAACGCGGGTGTTCCAGGGAAAAGCCGGCTACGACCTCCGGGGTCAACTCTGCCCCGGCCTCGAAGGCGTTGATGGTCTTGTGCTCGGCGCCGTGATAGGCAAACACCCGCCGGATATCGGGGATGAAGCCTACCAGTAGGATATAGCCCACCAGGATCAGCAACCTCACCAGCCCTTCCGCCAGGTTTCCCCACCATGAACTCCAACCCAGCAGGTGCTCGACCAATTGCCCGATGGCGGCCGGTAGCAGGAAAAACAGGCCGATGCCGAACGCCAGGGAGAGACCCAGGGTGAGGTAGAGCGCCGGACCTTCCAGCTTTTCATCTTCGCCGGTCTGGATATTGGCCGAGAGTGTCAGGGCGCGCATGCCCAGGCCGAGGGCGTCCCACAGCACAACCAGGCCGCGAAGGAAGGGGATCCTGCCTATTCTGCTGCGGTAGATGCCGCTCAACCGCTCACTGTGGATGACGATCTCCTTGTTCGGGGCGCGCATGGCGATCGCCAGCGCCTGGCTGCCGCGCATCATCACGCCCTCGATGACGGCCTGGCCTCCGTAGGCGGGCAGCTTCCCTTCACTCATCAGCGCATCCCCTCCACACGACTAGTGGGATCATGGCTGTAGATTGCACAGGAAGTGGACGACGGTATCGATGCCACGGTACCAGGTGGGCAGGTGTAGTTTCTCGTTCGGCCCGTGAGCGTTGTCGTCCAGCAGGCTGAAACCGGACAGGACCGATTCGATTCCCAACAGCTCCTGCATCTGAGCGACGACCGGCACGCTGCCGCCTTCGCGCTTGAAAGCCGGGCGGGTGCCCCACACCTTCTCCAGAGCGCGGCTGAAGGCCTGTACGGCCGGCAGATTGCGCTCCGAGATGGAGGGCACGCCGCCCGCCAGGTTGATCACTTCCCAGCGGATGTCCTGGGGCGCCTTCTCTTCCAGATATTGCAGGAGCTGCCGGTGTACTTCGGCCGGATCCTGATCGGGCACCAGGCGCATCGAGATCTTGGCCATCGCCTTGGCCGGCAGGACCGTCTTGGATCCCTCCCCGGTGAATCCGGATAAAAGCCCGTTGACCTCCAGGGTGGGGCGCGCCCCTGTGCGTTCAACCGGAGAATAACCCTGCTCGCCCCACAGGGCGGGCGCCCCGGTCTGCTTCAGGTAGAAGGCTTCGTCCATGGGAAGTCGGCCAAGCTCCCCGCGCTCCTCAGCCTCCAGCGGGCGTACCTTATCGTAGAATCCCGGAAGGGACACCCGCTCCTGGGCATCGTGCATGCCGGCGACCAGCTCGCACAAAGCCTGGGCAGGATTGTGGACCACGCCGCCATAGATGCCGGAGTGCAGGTCGTGGCTGGGGCCATATACGTTCAGCTCGAAATAGGCCAGGCCGCGTAGTCCATAGGAGATGCAGGGTACGTCCTCGGCGATCATGCCCGCATCCAGATTGAGGGCGAAGTCGGCTGCTAGCAGCTCCTTGTGCCCGGTGATGAACAAGCCAAGGTTGGGGGAGCCGATCTCCTCCTCGCCTTCGTAGAGGAACTTCAGGTTCACCGGCAGGCGCCCTTTATCCTTCAGCGCTTCGACAGCGTGCATGGTCACCAGCACCTGGGCCTTCATGTCCGACACGCCGCGGGCGTAGATGTTCTCGCCGCGAATGGAAGGGGTGAATGGGTCGCTCTTCCATAGCTCGAGCGGTTCGGCGGGCTGGACGTCGTAGTGGCCATAGACCAGGACGGTCGTCGCCCCCGGCCCGGCTTCGCCAAGCTCGCCATATACCACCGGGTGACCGGCGGTGGGATAGATTTTCACCTGGGAGGCCCCCAACTGGCGGAGCTTATCGGCCACCCAGCTGGCAGCCTTGTGCATGTCTTCCTGGTGGGCTGGATCGGTGGAGACGGAGGGAATGGAGGAGAACGTAATCAGGTCCTCGAGGAAACGATTACGGTGCTCGAGTGCGTAGCGGATGGCAGCAGTGCGCGGTTCGGTCATGAATGACTCCTGAGAGGTTACAAATATGGTCGATATTGCCCTGGCCTGGCGAGCTCCCGCTCCCCAGCCAGGACAGGGGTGCTATGCGAAATCCTGGCAAATTATACCCCGCCTTTGCCGGCAAGGCGCCGGTGGATTTAGAGCAACCCACCCCTCACCGTTCTACGCCTCTCACCGGGTGCACGTTGATGAACGTGAGATAGCACACCAGCAAGAAGGCGGTGAACATCAGGGTGAAGCCGAAAAAGCGCAGGTTGCTAAGGGGGTTGGCCAGGCGGCCGGCCACGTCCGCCAGGATGGCGTCCGGCTGGGTCAACAGGTCCCAACTGTTCCAGCGCGAGAAGCGCCCCAGGTACAGACCCAGCCCGCCCAGCCCCATGGCCAAGCCGGCGAACAGCCAGCCCACCAGCCAGCCCAGGTGGGTCCTGACCAGCGACTGCATGGTGCGCAGGGAGGCGATCGCCAGGAACAGCCCGCTCCAGGCGAAGCTGGCCAGCAGGCCGATGTCGTACCACAGCGGGACCGGCGGGCGGTATTCCAGGTGCAGGAAGTCGGTCAGCAGGTAGGGGGCGTTGGGGAAGAAGGCCAGCCAGACCCCGCCTGGCAACGCCAGCAGCCACCACTGGCGAGGCAGGAGGCGCGCCAGCAGGGCTGCCAGCAGGCTCATCCCATAGGGGATCCAGGCCAGGAACAGGTTCCACACCAGGTTGCGATAGATGTGCAGGCTGTGGCTCAAGAAGACGCGCCCCAGGAAGATCGACAGCGCTAGGGCCGAGGACAGGGCGATGGGGTAGAGCAGGTATTCCGCCAGGAAGCGATGGAATCGAGCGATGTGCGTGAGCATCACGGCCTCCGGGCTGGATTATATGCGATTTTTTCGAGCGAGAGAGAGGATAGAGAAATCTTATTGGACAGACAAAAAATTGAAAATTGTTTAATCTGGGATGTCAATAATTATTCACCTATCCACTTTATTCTTACAGAATTTGGTATATACTATAAACAAGGAAATGCTGGGGGGCATAGCCGAACCATTTCGCCTGGTCTCCAAAGGATTTACAAAAGCAGGTTGTCTTATCCATTCTTCTCGTCATTTATCGGTGGAATGAAAAGCTAAATCATCGCCTCATCCGGGCCATAGCGTTCTTCAGGGAGGGAAAGGCTATGTTCCAACCAGAAATATCTCGGGGG